>Ga0105238_10001499_pt1 | contig 23402 bp, 20 predicted proteins | sample KBSC34metaG_FD_81526 | JGI IMG/M metagenome (GOLD analysis project Ga0105238, IMG submission 81526) | Corn rhizosphere microbial communities from Kellogg Biological Station, Michigan, USA - KBS C3-4 metaG | ecosystem: Host-associated > Plants > Roots > Rhizosphere > Soil | place: Michigan, USA...
GGATCTCGACCAGGCGGCGGCCGCGATTCAGCTGCGACTGCGTGGCTTTGTCGAGATCGGAGCCGAACTGGGCGAACGCCGCCAGCTCGCGGTACTGCGCCAGCTCGAGCCACAGCTTGCCGACGACCTTCTTCATGACCACCGTCTGCGCAGCGCCACCGACGCGGCTGACCGAGATGCCGGCGTTCACCGCCGGGCGCTGCCCCGAGTAGAAGAGATCGCTCTCCAGGAAGATCTGACCGTCGGTGATGGAGATGACGTTGGTGGGGATGTAGGCCGAGACGTCGCCGGCCTGCGTCTCGATGATCGGCAGCGCGGTCAGCGACCCGGCGCCCTCCTTGTCCGACAGCTTGGCGGCCCGCTCCAGCAGACGGGAGTGGAGATAGAAGACGTCGCCCGGGTAGGCCTCGCGTCCCGGCGGGCGGCGGAGCAGCAACGACAGCTGCCGGTAGGCGACCGCCTGCTTCGACAGATCGTCATAGACGATGAGCGCGTGCTTGCCGCTGTCGCGGTAGTACTCGGCCATGGTGACGCCGGTGTAGGGGGCCAGGAACTGCAGCGGGGCCGGCTCGGACGCCGTCGCGGCGATGACCGTGGTGTAGGCCAGCGCGCCGGTCTCGCGCAGCTTCTCGACCACCGCGGCCACAGTCGACTGCTTCTGGCCGATGGCCACGTAGAAGCAGTGCATGTCCTGCCCCTTCTGATTGATGATGGCGTCCACGGCCACGGCGGTCTTGCCGGTCTGGCGGTCGCCGATGATCAGCTCGCGCTGGCCGCGGCCGATGGGGATCATCGAGTCGATGGCCTTGATGCCGGTCTGCATCGGCTCGTGCACCGACTTGCGGGCGATGATGCCGGGCGCCTTCACCTCGATCTTGCGGCGCTCCTTGGTGGCGATGGGGCCCTTGCCGTCGACCGGCTGGCCGAGCGCGTTCACCACGCGGCCCACCAGCGCGTCGCCCACGGGGACCTCGGCGATGCGGCCCGTCCGCTTGACCACGTCACCCTCGTGGACCGTCTTGAAGTTACCGAGCAGCGCGACGCCGACGTTGTCCTCTTCCAGGTTCAGCACCAGACCGACGACGTCCTTGCCGAAGTCCAGCAACTCGCCGGCCATCGCCTTCTCGAGGCCGTAGACGCGCGCGATGCCGTCGCCGGCCTCCAGCACGGTCCCGGTCTCGGTGACGGACACTTTCTGATCGAAGCCCTCGATTTCCTTGCGGATGATCTGGCTGATTTCTTCGGCGCGAATTTCCATGGCGATTTTCTTCTTCTCGTGACGGGGACTAGTTGAGCAAGCGGTGACGCATTTCTTCCAGCTGGGTGCGAACGCTGCCGTCCAGCACCAGGTCGCCCACGCGGGCGACCACGCCCCCGATCAACCCGGGATCGACGGCGGTTTGAACGATGACCTTGCGGCCGGTGCGCGCCTCCAGGGCGCGGCGCACCCGATCCAGCTCGGGGGCGCCCAGCGCCGCGGCCGAGGTGACGGTGGCGCGGACCTGCCCGGCGCGCTCGTCGGCCAGCGTCCGGTAGGCGCGCGCCGCCCCGCGCAGCAGGCCGATGCGGCCCCGCTCCAGCAACAGCTGGGCGAAGCGCTGCACCGAGGGCGACGGCGCCACGCGCGGCAAGAGCGCCTTCAAGATGGCCGTCTTCTCGGACGGCTTGATCATCGGGTTCTCGAGGGCCAGCCGCAGCTCGGCCGATTCGCCGTAGGCGCGGGCCAGATCTTCCAGCTCCTGCCCCAGCTTCTCGTAGTTGCCCTCCGCCACGCCGATCTCGAACAGCGCCTTGGCGTAGCGGCGGGCGATGGAACCTCCCAGGGCGGCCATCAGACGGCCCTCCCGGCGTCGGGGCGGCGTTCCACGTCACCGACGAACGTCTCCAGCAGCTTCTGCTGATCGGCAGCGCCGATCGACTTCTTCAGGATCTCCTCGGCGATCTTCAGGGCGGCGTCGGCCGACTCGCGGCGCAGGCGCTGGTCGGCGTCGCGCACCTGCTGCTCGATCAGGAACGTCGTCTCGGCCTTGATGCGGGCGGCCCGCTCCTCGGAGGCGGCGATCAGGCGGGCCTTCTCGGCCTCCGCCTCCGCCTTCAGGTTGCGGCGCATGTCGGCGATCTCGTTCTCCAGCGTGGCCAGGCGGGCCTCCTGCTTCTTCAGCTTCGCCTCGGCGGCGGCGCGCAGCTCGGAGGCAGAGGCCAGGTCGGCCTTCAGTTGCTCGTGGCGGCTCTTCAACATCTTGTTGATGGCGCCCCCCCCGAACTTCACCAGGATGAAGACCAGGACGCCGAAGTTCAGGAACTGCAGACCCAGCTTCTTCGGGTCGATGGAGGGGGCGCCCTCCTCTTCATGCTCGCCGTGCTCGGCCTCCACGTGCTCGGCGGCTGTGTCGGTCCGCGCCGAGCCGACGCCGCCGTGGATCTCTTCCTCCGCGCGCGCCGAGGTGCCCGCCAGCAGCAGCGCGAACCCCAGGGCCGCGCCGAAGAGCCACACTCGTCCGAGAGTCCTTTTCACAGCGACACCTCTCGGCCCAGGATGCGACGGGCGGCCTGCGCCCCCAGGTCCCGCGCGCTGGCGATGACCCGCGCGCGCTCGGTGGTCACCACGGCGTCCAGGCGGGTGCGCGCGGCGGCGAGCGCCTTCTGCGCCTCGGCGTGCGCCTCGGCCAGCAGCGCCTGCTCGCGGGCCTGCGCCTCGGCGCGGGCGGTCACCCGATCTCCGCTGCCTACCCGGCGGGCCTCGGCCAGCTGGGCCTCCGCCCGCTCCAGCCGCCCGGCCGCGTCGGCCTCCATCTGGACGGCGTCCTTGCGGTAGCCGTCCACCCGCGACACGCGCTCGGCGCGCACCCGCAGGTAAGGTTTCCAGAGCAACTTGGTTAGGACCACGGCCAGCAAGAGGAACAACCCCAGCTGGACGAAGACGGTGCCGTCTACGTCGATCAGCTGCGGCGAATGGACCTCTGGCGCGGGCGCGGAATCAGCGAGAAGAGTCAGGACAGACATGCGTTGAAAACCCGCGGGTCCGCTATCAAACCTAGAGCCTTCCGTCAATAGATGCGGGGCCTAGAGGCGGCGTTCCCGGGCACGCGACGAGTGAATTCGCGTCACTCTTTTCCTTCGCCATTCGCGACCTTCCCCTCCGCCGCCACCACCTTGGGCTTTGCCACCGCCAGCGCGGGCGCCCGCCCCAGCGCGGGGGCGTTCGGCTCCATCTGGCAGGTGCCGTCGAACGTGACGCCCTTCTCGATGAACAGGGAGGGGGTGGTGATGTTGCCGCGCACCCGACCGGGCGTGTGGATCTCGACCAGACGCTTGGCCTGGATGTTCCCCTGCACCATGCCCTCGATGATCACGGCGCCGACGTTGATCTCCGCGCGCACCTCGGCGCCCTCGCCGATGATCAGGACGTCTTCGGTGAAGATCTCGCCCGATAGCTTGCCGTCCACCCGCACCGTCCCCTCGAACGACAGCTTGCCTTCGAACTCGCTTCCGCGCCCGAGCAAGGTGGTCACCTGGGTGCCACTCGCCTCGCCGGTCGCAGGGCCCTGTGCGGGAACGATCGCCATGAGTTCTCCTTCGATTTCGGCACGTTATCGCTCGCCTCACGGCATTGTCAATTCTTGCGATCAGAACGCCGCAAGCGTTCCGCGCGCCGTGGGGACCTGCGCTATTGTTCAGCAGTGGAGGACGGTCGCGCCATCATTCACGTCGACATGGACGCGTTCTACGCGTCGGTCGAGCAGCGCGATGACCCCGCCCTGGCCGGCAAGCCGGTCATCGTGGGCGGCCACCCGACGCGCGGCGTGGTCCTGGCAGCCTCTTACGAGGTTCGGCCATTCGGCGTGCGCAGCGCCATGCCGATGGTCCAGGCGCTGCGCCGGGCGCCCGCCGCCATCGTGGTGCCACCGCGCTTCTCCGCCTACGTGACCGCCAGCGAGGAGGTGTTCGACATCTTCGCGAAGTTCACGCCCCTGATCGAACCGCTGTCGCTGGACGAAGCGTTCCTGGACGTCACCGCCTCGCGCAGCCTGTTCGGCGCGGCACCCGCCATCGCCACCGCCATCCGGGCCCAGATCGCGAAGGAGACCCGCCTACCCGCCTCGGCCGGCATCGCCACGGTGAAGTTCGTGGCCAAGATCGCCTCGGACGCCGCCAAGCCGAACGGACAGTGCGCGGTGGCGGAGGAAGACACCAGGTCGTTCCTGGCGCCGCTGCCGATCGGCCGGCTGTGGGGCGTGGGACAGAAGACCGAGGCCGCTCTGAAGCGCCACGGCCTGCACACCATCGGGGATCTGGCAGCGCGCGACCCCCAGCGCCTGGAGCGCCAGTTTCCCGGCGCCCGCCACTGGTGGGAGCTGAGCCAGGGCATCGATCCCCGCCCCGTCATCGCCGACCGCGCCGCGAAGAGCATCGGCGCCGAGGACACCTTCGACGAAGACCGCGAGGTGACCGAGGTGATGCCGCACATTCACGCGCACGCCACGCGGGTGGCGCGCCGCCTGCGCCGCGCCGGCGTGAAGACGCGCGTCGTGCAGTTGAAGGTGAAGCTGAGCGACTTCACGCTGGTCACCCGGCGCACCACCCTGCCCGAGCCGACGGACGACGGCCAGACGCTGTATCACGCCGCCCGCGATCTGCTGGCGCGGGTCAGCGCCAATCAGCGCATCCGCCTCACCGGCGTCTCGGCCCAGGACCTGTCGCCGGCGTCCGATCAGCTCGGCCTGTTCGCGCCCCCACCCTCGCGCGCCGCCCGGCTGAACGCGGCGCTGGATCGGATCACCAGGCGCTACGGCGGCAACGCGGTGAACACCGCGGACGTGCTCGAGGACGACGCCCTCGAGCGCGACGACCGCCCGCACGAGCGCGAATGAACGTGCTTGGATTTTCCGGTCGCCCCGATGGGATTCGTGCAGTAGGACCTAGCGATCCCAAAGCCAGGAGGTCTCACATGAGCACGTCATCCATTCCCAAGGTCGCCATTCTCGCCCGTCTCGAAGCAAAGCCTGGGAAGGAGGGTGTCGTGGCGGAGTTTCTGGCCAGCGCCCTGCCCCTGGCCCAGGCAGAGCCCCAGACGATTCACTGGTTCGCGGTGCGGCTCGGGCCCACGTCGTTCGCCATCTTCGACACGTTCCCCGACGAGGCCGGCCGCACGGCGCACCTCGAGGGTCGGATCGCGGCGGCGCTCATGCAGCGCGCCGACGAGCTGCTGGCGAAGCCGCCCGAGCTCATCAAGGCGGACCTCCTGGCCACGAAGTAGGGCCGTCGAGCGGGCCGCTCGTCGCGCGCCGGCGGCAGACGAGGCGAGGGTCGCGCTCGCGTCGTCAGCCGTTGGGGAAGCGCACGCCGCGCCGCCATTCCGTCGGCTGCACCGCCGAGGTGTCGAGGGCCTGCGCCGCCGCCGGCTGGGCCTCGCGCGCCGCCAGCGCGGCGCCGATGGCCGCGAACGCCTCCGTCTCCTCGTCGAGCGCGGGAGGCATCAGCTCGGCCTTGTGCCGCTCGATGAAGCCGGTGTCGTACTCGCCGGCGATGAACGCCGGATGCCGCATCACCCGGCGATGAAAGGCCAGGTTCGTGCGAATTCCGCCCACGTGGTACTCGGCCAGCGCTCGGCGCATGCGGTCAATGGCCTCGGCGCGCGTGGCCCCGTAGGCGCATAGCTTCGAGATCATGGGGTCGTAGTGGACCGAGATGACGCTGCCCGCGACCACGCCCGAGTCGTCGCGGATGCCGGGCCCCGCCGGGACCCGCAGCGAGGTGATGGTCCCTGGTGAGGGCAAGAACTTCACGGCGTCCTCGGCGTAGACGCGGCACTCGATGGCGGCGCCGCGGCGGGGTATCGCCTCCTGGGTCATGGGCAACGGCGCGCCCTCGGCCACGGCCAGCTGCCAGCGGACGAGGTCGACGCCCGTGATCAGCTCGGTGACCGGGTGCTCGACCTGCAGGCGGGTGTTCATCTCCAGGAAGTAGAAGCTGCGCGCGGCGCTGTCGAACAGCATCTCGATCGTCCCCGCCCCCACGTAGCCGACGGAGCGCGCCGCCCGCACCGCCACCTCTCCCATCCGCCGGCGTAGCTCGTCGTCGATGACGGGGGACGACGCCTCTTCGATGACCTTCTGGTTGCGGCGCTGGATCGAGCAGTCGCGCTCGTGCAAATGCACCACGTTGCCGTGGGTGTCCCCGAACACCTGCACCTCGATGTGGCGCGGTCGCACGATCGCCTTCTCCAGGTACACGGCGTCGTCGGCGAAGGCGCCCTTGGCCTCGCGGCGGGCGCTCTCCAGGGCGGCCTCCAGCTTGTCCTCGGAGGCGACCAGCCGCATGCCGCGCCCGCCCCCGCCGGCCGCCGCCTTCAGCAGCACCGGATAGCCGATGCGGGCCGCCGCCGCCTTCGCCTCGGCGGCGCTGGCGAAGCCGCGCCCGTCCTGACCGTTGTCGCCCGGGACGACCGGCACCCCCGCCGCCTGCATCAGGGCGCGGGCCGAGGTCTTTCCCCCCATCGCCCGGATCGCCGACGGGGGCGGTCCGATGAAGACCGCGCCGGTCGCCGCCACCGCCTCGGCGAAGTCGGCGTTCTCGGAGAGGAAGCCATAACCGGGGTGAACCGCGTCCGCCCGCGTGGCGCGCACCGCGCCGATCAGCTTGTCGGCCACCAGGTAGCTCTCGCGGGCCGGGGCCGGCCCCAGCGCCACCGCCTCGTCGGCCATGCGCACGTGCACGGCCTCGCGATCGGCGTCGGAGAACACGGCGACCGTCTTGATGTCGAGCTCGCGGCAGGCGCGGATGACCCGGCAGGCGATCTCGCCACGGTTCGCAATCAGGACCTTACGGATACGGGGAGCGGCCACGCGTCGATATCAGCACGAATTGGTCCCGGCCGGAAGCGGGCGCGAACTGCGGGCCCAACGAAGTCCAGGTCGGCCCGGTGCGCCGCACCGCGGGACGTATTACTCTAAAGAGGCCATGGAGAGCGCACCGGCTGGCAAGGTCACCTACGTCAGTCTCTCGGCTGACGATCCCGTCATGAACGCCTCGTTCGACGAGGCCATCGAGATGGTCCGGGGGCAGCTCGGGCGCACCTGGCCGCTGCACGTGGGCGGCGAGCGCCGCCTGACGTGCGCCACCGACGACAGCCTGAGCCCGGCGGACACCCGCGTGGTGGTGGCGCGGGTGGCCCGGGGCAACGCCGACCACGTGCAGAGCGCGGTGGCGGTGGCCAAGGCGGCCTTTCCGACCTGGAGTCACACCCCCTGGCCGCGGCGAGCGGCCCTGCTGGCCCACGCCGCCGACATCATCCGCCGCCGGCGCTACGAGCTGGCGGCCTGGATGATCTTCGAGATGGGGAAGAACCGCATCGAGGCGCTGGGCGAGATCGAGGAGACGGCCGACCTGATCGATTACTACAACGCGCAGATGCGGGCGAACGACGGGTTCGTGCGCAAGATGGGGCAGCTGGTTCCGACGGACGACAACACCAGCGTGCTGCGGCCCTACGGCGTCTGGGCGGTGATCGCGCCGTGGAACTTCCCCTACGCGCTGATGGGCGCGCCGGTGGCCGCGGCGCTGCTGACCGGCAACACCGTGGTCATGAAGCCGTCGTCGGAGACGCCCCTGTCGGGCATCCTGCTGGCCGAGATCTTCACCGAGGCCGGGCTGCCGGCGGGCACGGTCAGCTGCGTGACCGGCAGCGGGCGCGAGGTGGGTAACGGCCTGGTTCATCACCCCGACGTCCGCGGCGTCACGTTCACCGGCTCGTTCGACGTGGGGTTCAAGGACATCTTCCAGCGCTTCTCGACCGAGTATCCGAAGCCCTGCATCGTCGAGATGGGCGGAAAGAACCCGGCCATCGTGATGGACTCGGCGGATCTCGATCGCGCGGCGCTGGGCGTGTACCGGTCCGCTTTCGGCATGAACGGGCACAAGTGCTCGGCCTGCTCGCGCTTGTATGTGCACGAGGCGGTGGCCGACGACCTGCTGGCGCGCCTGGAAAAGAAGCTGGCCGACACCGTCATCGGCGATCCCCTGCAGCGACAGACCTTCCTGGGGCCGGTGGCGACCCGGGCCAGCTTCGAGGACTTCCAGCGCTACGTCACGCTCGGCGGAGACAAGGTCCGCGCCGGCGGCGGCGTGCTGGCCGAGGGGGCGCGCGCGCACGGCTACTTCGTGCAGCCGGCGCTCATCGACGGGCTGCCCCGCGATCACCAGCTGGTGCGCGACGAGCTGTTCGTGCCCATCCTGGCGGTGCAGCGGGTGAAGAGCCTGGACGAGGCGCTGCACGAGGCGAACGACACGCGCTTCGGCCTGACGGCGGGGATCTTCACGCAGAAGCAGGCCGAGATCGACGCGTTCTTCGATCGCATCGAGGCGGGCGTCGTGTACGTGAACCGGGCCGCGGGCGCCACCACCGGCGCCTGGCCGGGCGTGCAGCCGTTCGGCGGCTGGAAAGGCAGCGGCTCGACGGGGAAGAACATCGGCGGGCACTACACCCTGCCCCTCTATCTGCGCGAGCAGAGCCGGACGGTGTCGTCGTGACCGTCTCGATCGCCCCGCCCGCGGTGGCGAAGGACAGCGGGCTGCCGCTCGCCGAGCAGGGCATCCGCATCGTGGTTGCGCCGCCCGGTCCGCGCGCCAAGGAGCGCATCGCGCACGACACGCGGTTCGTCTCCCCCTCGCTGATCTTCTGCTATCCGCTCTACGTCGCGCGCGCCGCCGGCTGCATGGTCGAGGACGTCGACGGAAACGTCTACCTGGACGCGCAGGCGGGCGTGGCCACGGCGTCGACCGGGCATTGCCACCCGGCGGTGGCGGCCGCTATCGCCGCGCAGGCGCAGAACCTGATCCACATCTGCGGCACCGACTTTCACTACCCGGTGTACGCCGCGGTCTGCGAGCGCCTGAACGCGCTGGCGGCGCGCCTGTCACCCGGGCAGACGCAGGCTCCCACCTGGCAGACGTTCCTGTCGAACTCGGGCACCGAGGCGGTCGAGGCGGCGCTGAAGCTGTCGCGCCATCACACGGGACGGACCGCCATCGTGGCGTTCCGAGGCGGCTTTCACGGCCGCACCTACGGCTCGCTGTCGCTGACCGCCAGCAAGAGCAAGTACCGCAAGCACTTCGGGCCGCTGGTGCCCGGGACCTTCCACGCGACGTGGGGAGACGCTGCCAGCATCGAGCGAGATCTTTTCCCCGGCCTGGTGGCGCCCGAGGACGTGGCCGCCATCGTCGTCGAGCCGGTGCTCGGCGAAGGGGGCTACCTGGTCCCGCCGCCCGATTTTCTGCCCGCCTTGCGTCGCATCTGCGATGCGCACGGCATCCTGCTGGTGTTCGACGAGGTGCAATCGGGGATGGGCCGCACCGGCAAGATGTTCGCCGCCGAGCACTTCGGCGTCACCCCGGACATCGTGGTGCTGGCGAAGGGCATCGCCTCGGGGATGCCGCTGGGCGCGATGATGGCGCGGAAGACGCTGATGACCTGGCCGCCGGGCAGTCACGGCTCGACCTGCGGGGGGAATCCCGTCTGCTGCGCCGCCGCGCTGGCCACCCTGGACCTGCTGGAGCAGACGCTGGTCGACAACGCCGCCGCCCAGGGCCAGCGCTTGCTGGCGCGCTTGCGCGACGGGCTGCGCGCCGGGCAGACCGGGGTCGCCCCCCCGGGGAGCGCCGCCGCGCCGGTCGGTGTCATCGAGGTGCGGGGGCTGGGCCTGATGATCGGCGTCGAGTTCGACACGCCCGAGCGCGCCGACGTGGTGGCGAACCTGTGCTTCCGCCGGGGCCTGCTGGTGCTGGAGTGCGGGACGAAGGCCATCCGCATCTCGCCGCCGCTGATCCTGACGCGGGAGCAGGCCGACACGATCGCCGACGTGTTCATCACCGCCTGCCAGGACGCGTTCCACGATCGCGTGGCTGCCGCGCCGTGAGCGACGCTGGCGTCCCGGAGCTCGGCCAGCGCCAGCGGGCGCGCGTGTTCAGCACCTGGTCGGCGCAGAACCGGCCCACCCCGCCGCTGGAGATCGTCGGCGGCGCCGGGGCCCGCTTCACCACGGCGGACGGCGCCGCGTGGCTGGACTTCGGCAGCATGACCTGGAACGCCAACCTGGGACACGGCCATCCGCGCATGAAGGCGGCGCTGGTCGAGGCTGCCGGCCGGGGCTTGCTCGCCTATCCGTCGTCGGTTTTCCCCGACAAGGTCCGGGCCGGCGAGCTGCTGGCCGCGGTGACGCCCGCCGGGCTGGAGCGGAGCTTCCTGTGCCTGTCGGGCGCCGAGGCGAACGAGAACGCCGTGAAGATGGCCCGCATGGTCACCGGCCGGAAGAAGGTCGTGGCCCGCACGCGCAGCTACCACGGCGCGACCCTGGCCATGCTGTCGCTGTCGGGCGACCCGCGGCGCGAGCCGTTCGAGCCGGGGCTCCCCGGCGTGGTGCGCACGGTGGATCCCTACTGCTACCGCTGTCCCGTCGGGAGGGAGCCGGCCACCTGCCATCACGAATGCGCCGACGACCTGGAGGCCGTCTTCGCGCGCGAGGGCGCCGACACCATCGCCGCCGTCATCATGGAGGGGATCGTGGGCGCGAACGGCGTCTTCGTGCCCCCGCCGGGGTACTGGCGCAAGGTGCGAGACCTCTGCACCCGCCAGGGCGTCCTGCTGATCGCGGACGAGGTGCTGTCGGGCTTCGGGCGCACCGGGCGCTGGTTCGCCGTCGATCATGACGGCGTGACGCCGGACCTGCTGACGATGGCCAAGGGCCTGACCGGGGGCTACGCGCCGGGCGGTGCCGTCATCGTCACGGGGGCCGTGGCTCATCACTTCGACGACAACGTCCTGCAGTGCGGGCTGACGACGTACGCGCACCCGCTGACCTGCGCCGCCATCGTCGCCGCGATCGAGACCTATCGGGATGAAGAGCTGCCCGCGCGCGCCGCCGCGCTGGGAGGCACGCTGCAGGCAGCGCTGGCCGCGCTGGCGCGCCCCCGTCCCGTCATCGGCGAGGTGCGTGGCCTCGGCCTGCTGTGGGCGCTGGAGCTGGTCGAGCCGGGCACACGCCAACCGCTGAACGCGGCAGCGACGGCGCGCCTGGCGGCGGCGCTGCGCCGCCAGCACCTGCACCTGCACAAGCGCGAGAACCTGGTTTACCTGGCGCCCCCGCTGGTCTCGACGGAGGCCGACCTGTCCGAAGGCGTGGCCCGCCTGGCGACCGCGATCGATGAAGCGATGACGACACCATGAGCAGAGCGAAGCCAGGGCACCTTTCCACCTCGAGCAATCCGATCACCTCGCCCCGCGTAGCGGGGAGAACTCGGCGGCCGCAGGCCGCCGGGAGAGGGGCGCGGCGCCGCAATGTAGTGCGGCCCCTCTCCTTTATCCTCTCCCCGCTTCGCGGGGCGAGGACAAACAGTTGGCTTGAGTCACGGGCCATGGCACTGGCCACCTCCACTCCGATCACCTCGCCCCGCGATGTAGTGCGGCCCCTCTTCTTCATCCTCTCCCCGCTTCGCGGGGCGAGGACGAACAGTTGGCTTGAACGACCGGGTCTGCTCACGAACGAACGGAGCACGTCGTGACGGCGCCGTCGCCAGCGTTCGACAAGGTGTACCCGACGGTCGAAAAGGCGCTGGCGGATCTGCTGCGCGACGGGATGCGCCTCATGTCGGGAGGCTTCGGGCTGTCGGGGATCGCCGAGGCGTGCATCGACGAAGTTGCGCGCCGGGCTCCGCGGGAGCTGACTGTCATCAGCAACAACTGCGGCAACCAGGGGCAGGGGCTGGCGGTGCTGCTGCAGAAGAAGCTGGTGCGCGCGGTCATCTGCAGCTACGTGGGCGGCAACCCCGATCTGGCCGAGCAGTACCTGGCCGGCACCGTCGCCGTCGAGCTGAACCCCCAGGGCACGTTCGCCGAGCGGATCCGCGCCGGCGGCGCCGGCCTGGGGGGCTTCTTCACGCCGGTGGGCGCGGGCACCATCGTCGCCGAAGGCAAGGAGTCCCGGGTCATCGACGGCAAGCTGCAGATCTTCGAGACGCCACTGCGCGCCGACCTGGCCATCATCCGCGCCCAGGTGGCGGATCGCTTCGGGAACGCGCGCTTTCATCGCACCGGCCGCAACTTCTCGCCGCTGATGGCGACCGCCGCCACCGTGACGGTGCTGGAGGCCGACGAACTGGTCGACGTCGGCGCCATCGATCCCGACGACGTGCACCTGCCCGGCCTGTACGTCGACCGCATCGTGCACGTCCCCCAGCACCGCAACGTCATCGAGTTCCGCACCACCCGGACGCGGAGCGCGCCGTGAGCTGGTCGCGCGAGGACATGATTCGCCGGGCGGCCGCCGAGGTCCGCCCCGGCACGATCGTCAACCTGGGCATCGGCATGCCCACCGAGGTAGCGAACGAGATCGCCCCCGCCTCCGGCGTGATGCTGCAGTCGGAGAACGGCCTGCTGGGCATGGGGCCGTTCCCCTACGACGAGCAGGTCGATCCCCTGCTGATCAACGCCGGCAAGCAGACCGTCACCGCCGTGCCGGGCGCCAGCACCTTCGACTCGGCGGCGTCGTTCGCGATGATCCGCGGCGGCCACGTCGATCTCGCCATCCTGGGCGGGCTGGAGGTGGCCGCGAACGGGGATCTGGCGAACTGGACCGTGCCCGGAAAGCTGATCACCGGCATGGGCGGGGCCATGGATCTGGCCGCGGGCGCGCGACGTCTGCTGGTGCTGCAAAGCCACGCCTCCAAGGACGGCAAGCCCAAGCTGGTGGCGGCGCTGACGTTGCCCCTGACCGCGCTCGCCTGCGTGAACCGGGTCATCACCGAACTGGGGGTGTTCGACCCGACCGGCGCGGGGTTCCGCTGCGTCGAACGCGCGCCTGGCGTCACCGAGGACGCGATCCGCGCCGTCACCGGCGCCCCGGTGAGCTTCCCCTAGACCAGCCCCCCTCAGCCGCGTAAGTGATGGCGGGCTTTGCCCGACCGCACTCTTCGCGGCGATCTAAAAGGACCCTCTCGGGGTCCTTTTCTCGATCAAAACACTTCCAGCTCCGAAAAGCCGGGCTCGTCGGGCTGGTCCATGAGGCTGGTGAACCGCACCGAGGTGGCGTTCGTGACCCGCGGCTCGACCAGGATGTCGAGGTCGCGATCGGGGTCTGGCAGCAGACGGTCCTCGCTCCACAGCACCGCGCCGCTGGCGTCCAGAATGTCGAAGCGCCCCTCGATGAAGTCGTAGCCGGAGGCGTACTCGCGGTTGCCGCGCATCGCGATGCGGGCCACCGTCTGCGGCGAGGGGAACGTCAGCTGGTAGAACGGCAGGATCGCGCACACCGGCGGCCCCGCGCAGTCCCCGTGCGCGGTGAAGAAGCTGGTCTGCAGGTTGTTGTCGTAGCCGCTCATCGTCGACCAGTTGCTGGTGTTGTACTCGGTGCTGGACGTGGCGATGACGCCCGGCAACAGCGACAGGTTCTGGCCCACGTTGAAGACGCGCCCCCGGAACGAGCCCTGGGTGTTGGCCGCCGTCAGCGCCCCCGTGACCATGTCCGACGGAACGGCCACGTCGACGCGATCGACGGTCGCGCCCACCCAGGTGGTGGTGCCCGTGGCCAGCACCGGCATGGGCCTACCCACCGGGTCGGTGATGGTGACCGGCTCGCTGAGCAGGTTGGTCCCCACGATCGAGATCGTGGTCCCCGGCATGGCGTTGTCGGGCGTGTAGTCGGCGATGGTGGGCGCGCCCGGCGCCGGGTTGACGGTGAAGTACACCGTGTTGGTGGCCAGGGAGCCCTTCTCCAGCCACACCGGCACCTGGCCCGTGGCGATGTTCGTCAGGATGTTGAAGGTGGTGGTGGCGAAGGGTCCGTCGCTCCCCTGGGCGATGGTGGTGGGAACGGGATTGCCGTCGAAGACAATCACCCAGCCGGCGCCGATGCCCTGCCCATGCACCTCGAGCGTCACGGACGTTCCGGCGGTTCCGGACGTGGGCACCAGGCTGGTGAGCTGCGGGATCAGGCCCGAATCGCCGCCCGCGCCACCGCCCTGCCCGCCCAGGCCCGGGCTGCCGCCCGTGCCCGGCGCGCCTCCTCGTCCGCCCACTCCCGGACTGCCGCCGGCGCCGCCGAAGCCACCCGGCGGGGGCACCAGGCAGACCCCTTCGGAGCAGACGCCCGAGGCGCAGGGGGTCGCGCTCTGCAACAGCGGTTGCTTCGTGCTGGTGTTCACGAAGCTCACCGTGCTGGCGCAGCCGAGCTCGTTCTCGTCCCCGCTGTGGTACTCGGGCAAGGTCGAGGAGTCGATCTTCTCCGAGACGCACCGGCCGTCGACGCACGTCTGGCCGAGATCGGGATCGCAGTCGGTCCTGCCCACGCACGCCGACACCATGCCCAGCCGCACGAACAGGGTCTTCTCGGGGATCAGGCTGAACAGGGCCGTCCGCACCACCAGCACGGCGCCGTTGTTGTCGACCGCGGTCAGCTTGACGCGCACCCGATCGGCCGTCCCCGCCTCGGAGTAGATCCCGTAGGTCCCCGGGATGGCATACGGATGGGCCGGATCACCCGAGATGATCCGTTGCTCGCGGTCACCCGCGTTGACGTTGTGCGGAAGCACGACCGCCTCCAGAAACACGGACGACAGCGGCGCGGGCGCGTCCAGATCGGTCGCCAGGCCAACCACGACCTCGGTCCGCTTCTTCTCGCTGCATCCCGCGGCCAGGATCACCGCCGCCAGCAGCGTCAGCTGGACCACCCTCGTTGTCGCGTGCCGCACGCCGGCGACGATAGGGAGCGGGACCAGGCCCGTCAAGGAGCGCCGGCCGGCTCCGTGCCCCCGGGCCCCAGGCCCAGCCGGCGCAGCGCCGCCATCACCGCCTTCAGGTCTTCCCAGGTCTCCTTCTTCTTGCTGGGGTCGCGCAGCAGGTAGGCCGGGTGGAACGTCGGCATCAGCTGCACGCCCTCGTAGGTCCGGAAATTCCCGCGCAGGCGGCTGATGGGCGTGTCGTCGCGCAGCAGGCACTGGGCGGCGAACTTCCCCAGCGTGACGATCACGCGCGGCTGCAGCGCCGCCAGCTGCTTCTTCAAGAAGGGCTCGCAGGCCTCGATCTCGTCGGGCTCGGGGTTGCGGTTGCCGGGCGGCCGACACTTCACCACGTTGCAGATGTAGACGTCCTGGCGCTGGTAGCCCATCGCCTCGATCATCTTGTTGAGCAACTGGCCCGCCTTGCCCACGAACGGCTCCCCCTGGGCATCCTCATCGGCGCCCGGGCCCTCGCCCACGAACACGAGATGCGCCTCGGGGTTGCCCACGCCGAACACCAGGTTGGTACGGCCCTTGGCCAGCTTGCAGCGCTGGCAATCACCCAGCTCCTCGCGCGTGAGCTGCAGCCCCGCCAGCCCCGCCGGCCGAACGGGCGCCGGCTGGTCGTCGCTGGTGAAGACGGCGACGGTGGCAGCGTCAGCGCTGGCGGGCCTTCCCGCCACGGCAACCGCCGCCACCGCGTCTCGCGCCTGGACCGCGGAGGGCCCGCGGCGCCGGCTGCTCCCCGCGGGCACGCCGGCCAGGCCCGAGCGCTCCCGCAGGGCCAGATTGGCCCGGAAACGCCCGGCCAGGGCGCGCAGCTCATCGCGCGGATCGTCGCTGCCGCTATCGCCTGACATTCACGCTTCGCTCCGCCGCCTCGGCGACCCGGGGTCGCACCAGCGCATCCGCCGCCAGTGACGAGTAGAAAGTGACCATGGTATCGGCCGCCTCGGAGCCGCCGCCCTTCCCGGACTCCACCGCCGCGGTCCTTCGCTCCAGCTCGGCCCGGATGGCCCGGTAGGCCTCCAGGAAGCGCGACTCCGTCGAGATCACGTAGGCGCGACCCAGCAGCGCGGCCACGCTGCCGTTCCAGCAGTTCTCGTCGCGGCTGCGCCTGACGAACCCCGGGGGGATGGCGCTGGCCACCCGCTCGCGCAGCCAGGCCCCCACGAACGGCGTGTTCCCTTCGCTGGCCACGATGGCCAGCACGCGCATCGCCGTCGTCGACGAGAAATCGAACAGCGCGCCCGGCACCTCGGGCTCGGTGGCGAACACGGGGGGCGCCTTCATGCCGAACGCCCGCTCGACGAAGCGGCGGCCGGCCGCCAGCAGCCCCCGGTCCTCGACCGTGCGCGCGTACTCGATCAGGTTCCAGGCGAGAAAACCGGGATCATGAAAGTCGCGCCCCGCCAGATCGTCGAGCTCGCCCAGATGCGCCGACAGCACGCGCGCCGCACCCGCCACCAGCTCGGCGCGCCCCTCGTCGATCGTCTCGAGCGGCAGCTCGGCCACCGCCGCCCGCAAGACCATGGCGCAATCGAAGGCCGCCTCGTCGCTGGCCTCGGGCCCGATCGCCTCGGGGACGAACGAACGCCACACCTTCTGCACGAACGACCAGGCGGCGGCCCGGTTGGGCGCGAAGCGCGGCTGCTCGGACAGGGCCTGGTGTCGCGCCCAGAGCCAGATGGCCGCCAGGGTGCCGTGGAAATCGGCGTCGGTCGACCCGGGCCACGGCCCCACGTTGCCCTTCAGCAGCGAAGGCGGGCCAGCGCCCCCGCCCGCGCCACCCACCTGGCGCAGGGCCAGCGCGGTGCCGGCCCGTTCCAGGTGAAGCAGCGCCTGCCCGGCGTAGTTCTTCAGAATCGGATCAGCCACGACGCCCCCGACCGCGTGTCCCCGCCGCCACCGCCGGCCGGATCACGCTCGCGCGGCGGGCCCGGCTCGGCCGCTGGGGAAGCTGGACCGCCTCGCGCAGCCGCGGCGCCAGGCGATCCCAGATCTCGTGCGCCAGCTCGGTCTTGGGGGCCCGCGCCAGCGGCTCGGCGCCACCATCGGCGAACAGCAACGTCACGGCGTTGTCGTCGCTGCCGAAGCCCAACCCGGGCGCGCCCACGTCATTCAGGACGATGACGTCGCACGCCTTCTCGACCAGCTTCGCCTGCGCGCGCGCCAGCCGTCCCTCGGCGTCGTCCCCCAGTTCGGCGGCGAACCCCACCAGCAGCGGGCGTTGCCCGGCCCGGGCCCGCCCCAACTCGGCCAGCAGGTCGGGGTTCGCCATCAGCGGGAGTTCCCGCAGCCCGTCGCCGTCGGCAGCCGCCCCTCGTCCGCGCCGCGAGAGCTTGCCCTTGGCGCGGGTGGCGGGCCGGAAGTCGGCGACCGCGGCCGCCATCACCACGGCGTCCGCCTGGCCGGAGGCGGTGGCCAGCGCCTCGCGCATCTGCTCGGCGGTCTCGACGTCCTGACGGACGATGTTGCCGCCCCCCGGCGTCGCCAGGGCCACCGGTCCGGCGATCAGGGTCACCTCGGCCCCTCGACGCGCCGCCGCGGCCGCCAGCGCGAAGCCCATCTTCCCCGACGAGCGGTTGCCCAGAAAACGCACGTCGTCGATGGGCTCGAACGTGGGCCCGGCCGTGACCACCACCTTGCGCCCCTGCAGGTCCTGGGGGGTCAGCAGCCGCTCCGCGGCGGCCAGGATCTCGGCGGGCTCGATCAGCCGGCCCTGCCCCACCCAGCCGCAGGCCAGGTCCCCCGCGTCGGGACCGACGGTGCGAAAACGCCCCAGGGCCACCAGCTTGCCCAGGTTTTGCTGGGTCAAGGGATTGCCCCACATGTTCACGTTCATGGCCGGCGCCAGCAGCACGGGGGCGCGGCTGGCCAGCACCACGGCGCTCAGCAGGTCGTCCGCCCGCCCCCCCGCCAGCCGGGCGATGGAGTCGGCCGTGGCGGGCGCAATCACGATCACGTCGGCCTCGTCACCGAGCTGGATGTGCCCGATGCCGCCGCCCCCGCGGCGCTCGCCGTCCTCGTCACCATCGGACGGCGTCTCGGGCGCGAACAGATCGTCCGCCACCGGAGCGCCCGACAGCGTCTGCAGGGTCAGGGGCCCGATGAAGCGCTTGGCGGCGTCGGTCATCACCACGCGAACGCGCGCCCCGGCCTTCACCAGCAGGCGACATAGCTCGGCGGCCTTGTAGGCCGCAATACCTCCCGTGACCCCCAAGACCACGTTCTTGTTCTTCAGACCCGCCATAGGCAAAGCGCCCAAACTTAGCACTATCTTGATGGGAACCCTGAGAGGGTTCCCAAACCCTCCCGCGATGAGGTCGGTCGGGCAAAGCCCGCCCGCCCTCGACGCGATTGGGAACCTCGATCGCGATCCCCTAACTCGACCGGGGCCCAAACCTCTCGCGCTCGACCCCGGGGCGGTCCCTTCCCGGTTCGGGTGGGATCCGCTGCGAAAATGTCCAAGAGGCGAGACAGACGGTATAAGTTCGGGACGTGGCCACCGCTGAGTTTCCACGCCGATTCGGCTCCTACGTGCTGCTGAAGTCGCTGGCGCGCGGGGGAATGGGCGAGCTCGACCTCGCCGTCACCGGCGGCCGGGGCATGGAGAAGTTGTGCGTCATCAAGCGGGTGCTGCCCCACCTGCTCGCCTCCGAGAGCGTCCAGCGCTTCCGCGAGGAGGCCATGGTGGTGGTGCGGCTCTCTCACGGCAACCTGGTGGGCGTGCTCGACGCCGGGCGCGAGGGAGGCAAGGACAGCGGCCAGTTCTATCTGGCGATGGACTTCGTCGAGGGGAAGGACCTCCTCGCCACCTGGAACCAGTGCGCGGCCAAGCGCGTGGCGTTCCCCGTCGAGATCGCCGCGTACATCGTGAAGGAGCTGGCGCGCGGGCTGGCCTACGCGCACGCCTACCGCGACCTGCGCCTGGTCCACCGTGACATCTCGCCCGCCAACGTGCTGCTGTCCTACAGCGGCGAGGTGAAGCTGACCGACTTCGGCCTGGCCACGTCGAAGCTGAAGGAGCAGCAGACGGCACCCGGCATCATCTACGGAAAGCTCGCCTACCTGGCGCCCGAGCAGGCGCGCGGCGACGCGCTGGATCAGCGCACCGATCTTTACGCGGCGGGCATCCTGCTGTGGGAGATGCTGACCGGCCAGCAGCTCTTCCCGGTGCGCAGCGACAAGCAGAACGTTCGCCTGACCGACGAGGCGCCCCCGGGAAACCCCACCCTGGACGCGCTCGAGCGGCTGCGCAACCCGACCATCGCCGCGCCCTCCACGCTGACGGGACGCGTGCCGCCCGAGCTGGAGGAGATCACGCTGAAAGCGCTGGCGACCGATCCCAAGGATCGCTACCAGACCGGCGAGGAGCTGCGCTCGGATCTGGGGTCCTTCCTGGCCCGCAACGCTCCCGAGACCGACGCCGCCACCCTGGCGACGTTCATGAACACGCTGTTCAAGGAGCAGATCGAGGCCGAGCGGGTCGAGCGCGACGAGCTGCTGATCGACGCCGCGTCGCTGCTGTCGGGCGCGCACCGGGTGCGCCCGCCTCTCGACGGCGGGCCGCCGCGGCCGCTGCACCCCCGCACCCCGGCCCGCCGCGGCTCGGACGCCGTCGCCGACACCGGTAAAGGAGATTCGCTGGAGAATCCCTCGGAAGGGAGCCTCGACGATCGCCGCGTGGGCACCACCATCGGCGATCGCTACTACCTGCGGCGCCTGTGCGGCGAGGGCGCCATGGGGCGGGTGTACGAAGCGCAGCACATCGAGATCGGCCGGCGCGTCGCCATCAAGATCCTGCACTCGACGTTCCGCCATACGCCCGACGTGGTGGAGCGGTTCCGCCGCGAGGCCCGCGCCGCCTCGAAGATCGGACACCCCAACATCGTCGACGTCACCGACTCGGGGACCACCCCGGACGGGGCGTTCTTCTTCGTGATGGAGTTCCTGGACGGGCTGGATCTCGAGCAGCTGATCCGCCGCGAGGGGGCCCTGCCCGTCGAGCGCGCGTTGCTGATCGCGGCCCAGGTGTGCCGGGCCCTGACCGCCGCGCACGCCGCGGGCATCATCCACCGCGATCTGAAGCCGGCCAACGTGATGCTGGTGAAGCAGCGCGACGAGGAGGACTTCGTGAAGGTGCTGGACTTCGGCATCTCGAAGCAGAGCGATCTGGACCCGTCCGCGGCGTCGCGCGCCGTGGGCCTGACCAACCCCGACGTGGCGGTCGGCACGCCCATCTACATGGCTCCCGAGCAGGCGGCCGGCCACCCCGCCGACGCCCGCACCGACGTCTACGCCGTCGGCGAGCTGCTGTTCGAGATGCTGACCGGCAAGACGGCCTTCTCGGGCACCGACGTGATCGTCGTCTTCAACAAGAAGGCGAACGTCGAGCCGCCGCCCATCCGCATGGTGCGGCCCGAGGCCCCCGCCCAGCTGGAGGCGGTGCTCGTGCGCGCCATGTCGCGCCGGCCGGAAGATCGCTACGAAACCATGACGGCGCTGAAGGACGAGATCATGCGCTGCCTGGCCCACCTGGAGATGCCCGCCGCGCTGCCGCCGGTCCCTACCCCCGCCCCGACGGCGACGACCGCCTCGATAACGGCGCGGACCCGCTGGTCACGGCCCACCACGCGCGCGCTGTGGATCGCCGCCTGCGGCGTGGCGGTGGGCCTGGGCGTGGCGTCCTGGCTGATGATCGGCCGCGACGAGCCGGCGACCCGGCCCCCGGTGGCGGCCGCGCCTCGCCTCCCCGAGACGCGCCGGCCGGTCACGCCGGTGCCGGCCGCGGCCAAGCTCCCGGCCGCGGCAGCGGAAGACGACCACCCCGCCCTGGCGGCCCGCGAACCGGATTCGCCGGCGCCGGTCGAGCCGGGTCATGCCGCTCCGTCCCGGGGGACGGCCGGAAATCACGGCAAGACCGCCGGACGGACCCCGGGGCCGTCGTCGCCGCGTGCTCTGAAGACGTCCGCCACGGCACCGGCGGCGCTGACCGGGACCGACCGCGCCAACGGCACCGCGCTGACCGCCGAGGGACGGGCCGCCTTTGCGAAGGGCGACTTCCCCGAGGCCATTCGTCTCGGGCGCTCGGCCATCGCCTCCGGGGCGGCGCTGGAGGGCCACCTGCTGCTGGGCGACGCTTTCTACAAGATGAACCGGTTCAACGACGCCCTGCGCGAGTACGACGTGGCCACCCGGATCGCCCCGGCCAGCGTTCCGGCCCAGCGGGGCCACGAGCTGGCCGCCCGCGGCCTGTCCGGCAAGAGCCCCTGAGCGTCCCCGCCGCGGCCGCGGTGAGGGCCGTGGGGATTCCGGCGAGCGGCGGGACAACGAAGCCGGCGGTGCTATCTTTTCACGGGTCGTGCGCAGCGATGACGATTTGATGGCCGCCTACCTGGCGGGAGAAGCGTCGGCCTTCGACGAGCTGTTCCGTCGCTACGCCTTGCCCCTGCTGCGGGCCTTGCGCCGCCGTCTCGACGCCGAGGACGCGCACGACATCGTCCAGCAGACGTTCTTGCAGCTCCATCGCTGCCGCTTCGACTACCAGCCTGGCGCCGGCCTTCGCCCCTGGATCTACACCATCGCCTTCAACCTGCAGCGGCGCCAGGCGCGCCGCTGGCACTTCGAGGACGCGTTCCTCGAGGAGGAGGCCGCCACCGGCGGCGGGGCCATCACCTGGCCGGTCGATGGCGCGGCGATCCAGTCGGTGCGGTCGGCGGTGGCGCAGCTGCCCCGCGAGCAGCGGCGGGTGATCGCGCTCCACTGGTTCGAGGGGCTGCCCTTCGATCAGGTCGCCACCACCGTCGGCGCGAGCCTGAGCGCCGTCAAGGTCCGCGCCCATCGCGGGTACGTCGCCCTGCGAAAGATCTTCGAGCGCGACGACGCCGATGGCTGATGCCGGGGTTCCTCCTCCGCCGCGGCTCACGCCGGTGGACGAGCTAGAGAAGCTGCTGACCGGCACGCATGAGCGCATAAAGGCCGATCGAGGCGTGCTGGCCTGGTTGCGCTGCCGACCGACCGGCCAGCGCTTCGGGCTGGTGCTGCTGGCGCTGGCGGGGCTGATGGCGCTGACGCTGTGGCGCTTCCAGCGGCCCGACTTCGTCACCTACCCGGCGCCGCGCATGGCGCTGACCTTCTCGGTCTATCTGGTGGCGCTGGCGCTCTCGATCCGCGAGCTGGTGCGACCGCTCTACACCGCGCGCGGGCGCACCGAGCTGTTCATCGTGCTGACCGCGGCGCTGCCGCTGCTGGTGGCGGCGCTGCCGGCGGCGGCGCGGTTCGAGGACGCGCCCACCATCGGACACGGGCATGACTGCATTCCCGTGGGGATGCTGGCGGGGTTCCTGCTGATGCTGATCGTGCGCGCCTTCGATCGCGCGCCGCGCGTGGGAACCGGGCCGGCGCTGCTGCTGGGGAACACGGCCGGGCTGTTCGGCAACCTGGTGTTGATGCTCCACTGCCCCATCGATCGGCCGGCGCACCTGCTGGTGACGCACGCCCTGCTGGGGGTGGCGCTGTCGGCCCTGTTCAAGGTGCTGGAGCCGGTACGGGCGACGCCGGTGCGGTGACGTCGGACGAGGACGGGGACGAGGACGGGGACGGGGACGGGGACGGGGACGGGGACGGATTGGGAGGGTGGCTTAGGTCTCGCCGCTGTAGATCTTGGCGGCGGACAGGTGGTTGAAGCGGTGCCAGCGGACGTAGAGGCGTGACAGCTGGAAGAGCAAGTCCGCCGGATCGCCTTCGGCCGAGGAGGCGCGGTCGGCCAGCTCGAAGATGCGGTCGTAGGCGTCGGAGGGATGGAAGAGGAAGGTCTTTCCGAACACCGCCCCCTCTCCGTCCCACACCACGCGCCCCTCGAACAGCGCGCCCGGCTCGAAGCCGGCCGTGCTGCGCCGCTCGGTGACCACGAAGCGAGCCCCGCCCAGCAGGTCGTCCACCTCGACCTCGTTGCCGGCCACGGTGATGATCTCGAACAGGCTGCGGTGGCTGGTGGCCAGGCGTACCGCCACGCGACGCTCGTCCGTCGTGAACGCCACTCCAGTTCCCCCCGCCACTCGCACCGCCGGCGGCGGGCCGTCACGAAACGGCCGTTCGATGATGTACCACTCCAGAAACGAGGCCATTCGGCCCTCGAAGAGATCGCCGTCGTCGTCGAAGACCTTCCCGGCGCGCTCGAAGTAGTCCTCGCGCGCGCGGATCGCCTCGACCTTGTTCTCGCCCTCGGCGAACTGGGTCGCCAAGCGCTCGACCAGCGACCAGACCGTTACCACGGGACCGACCTTGCCTGCGGCCTTACCGCCGGCGCTCGTCCATGAGCTTCGTGAAGCGCTCGAACAGGTAGCACGAGTCGTTCGGCCCGGGCGACGCCTCGGGGTGATACTGCACGCTGAAGACCGGTAGGCTGTCGTGCCGCATTCCCTCGACGGTCTTGTCGTTCAGGCTCACGTGCGTCAGCACGGCCCGCCCCTCCATCGAGGCGACGTCGACCGCGAAGCCATGGTTCTGCGAGGTGATCTCGACCTTGCGGGTGCCGAGGTCCATCACCGGGTGGTTCGCCCCGTGGTGGCCGAACTTCAGCTTGTACGTCTTGCCCCCCAGCGCGAGGCCGAGGATCTGGTGCCCCAGGCAGA
>Ga0105238_10001500_pt1 | contig 23401 bp, 11 predicted proteins | sample KBSC34metaG_FD_81526 | JGI IMG/M metagenome (GOLD analysis project Ga0105238, IMG submission 81526) | Corn rhizosphere microbial communities from Kellogg Biological Station, Michigan, USA - KBS C3-4 metaG | ecosystem: Host-associated > Plants > Roots > Rhizosphere > Soil | place: Michigan, USA...
AACCGCATATGAGGCAGTCAAGTTGGATGAGAAGGCAAATATCTTCAAAGTCCGATACGTGTACGGAAAGCTTGGCTGTAAATGCGGCGGGCATAAGCGTGAAGGTGAGAGCGCATTACCCGGAACAAAATTCGTTTACCAAAACGCGCGTCAACCAGCTCTCTGGCACAACGGATTTTAAGTCCCGTGATAGCACCCTTACCTAGTCTTACTAAACGATACAAGCCAGTATTTACGCGCCTGGCAGTCGTCAAGGTATCGCTTCGTCTAGTTACGTATCAACACGTCCCGCCACCATATTAGCCCCATCTTTATTTTTGCTTTCACAAGGCGCATGAAAGAAACTCGCGAAGGCCGAATGTCAAAGGGTTCGGGTTCCAATCTATACAACCAAACGCAATGACTAATGATCTCGGCGGGGAAGCGATGACGACGGTAAAGAGAAATGGAGGTGCGCATTAGTGAAGTATGCAGCAGGAAAACCTTCCATTACATCTTCAGCTATTAACCTGTCTCAGGAGACTTAAGTCCGCTGTTCGAAAGGACGTGTGGGTTCGACTCCCGCCCTCGCACCGTTTCGCAAGCGAGCTTAGAATTGAATTTTGAGAGCGAGCTGTGTCGAGCGAGGACCGCCGATTTGATAGAGAGGGATGAGACCGCCGTTAATTCCGCCACTACCAAGACTCCGCCCAAGCATTTGCGTTGACTGGCCGAAAAGGTTGCTACTTAACACGTTGACGGGATCTCCGAAATTAGGATGGTTGAACAGATTGAAGCACTCGACTTTGAATTGCAGGTTCAACCGCTGGTTCAGGTTAAATTCACGGCGCAAGGCCAGATCGAACTGGAAGACCCCAAATCCTCGCAGCGCGTTATACCCGAGTGGGTCTTGCGGCCCGTCAAGAATCGCTGTCGCAAATGCAGCTCTGTTAATTCGCCTTCCTCCAGCTACCGCCGGATCGTCAATATAGAGTGGCATTCCCCTAAGCAAATTCGGGCGTCGCGGTTCAAAGGGAGCCACGCTGATTAGAGCTTGTCGAACGACGATGTTGACAGGCGTGGCGGTGCGAGCGTACAGAATGGCGTAAATAGACCAGTTCCGTAAGATCACACTCGCGCGCGAGGTGAGGCGTTCAGCCGGCAAGGTATACGAAGCGGTTAAGGTAAACGAGTGGCGGACATCGAAATCGGATGGAGGAGGAGAGACAAACGGAGCTTGATCACCTATTACGATAATTCCAAACCTCGACGAGAGCGAATCACCGGAAGCATGCGCTATAGAGTGAGACCACCTGTAAGAAACAAGTGCTTCCAACCCCTTGGAGAGACGTCTTTCAGCTTGAAACTGCATTGCGTGATAGTCTGATTTTGCCGCGTTAAGCGTGACACGCACCGTGTGAGCGAAATCCGGATTAGTGGCCGGTGATGCGAATAATGCCCCTTCTCTTAACAGGCGCCGCCCAAACGCGCCGATATAAGTAAGCGCTACGGTGTGGTTCCGATCCAGCGACTTTTGAATGCCAATGTTGCAGTGATAAGTGAAAGGCAGTTTAAGCTTGGGATCAAAAGCCACAATAGGTCCGAAAGGCGGGGCGAGATTGATTGGTGGAGGCGCGGCGTTCTCAGAATCTAAAGGAAACGCCACATTCGTAAATCGTTTCACGGCAATATAAGGAAAGACATTGCCAAACCCCTGCGCTGCCTGGCCGTTACCAAGATCGAAGAAGATACCGAGTCCGGTTCTTGCCACCAGCTCGCGTCCCGCTGTCGACGAGAGTTGATATGCAACTCCGAGGCGGGGCGCAAAGTTATCATAAGTGGTTTGCCAAAGGTCTGTGCCACGAGGCGCAAGAGTAATGTTGTCCGAATCATGAAGTCCCTGGACTGTGAAAGGGTCATTTCCTCTGGCTTCCGCCGGCGGAGGATTCAATTCCCATCGCAGACCCCAGACGAGCGACAGTCGCCGCGCTGCTCGCCAGGTATCTTGAGCGTAAGCAGAAAAATTCGTAAAGACAGGAAATCTTGGACCGGTACCGGCAAATACTTCCACTGATTCTGCGGTGCCCGATAACGCCTCCGTAATACTTCCAAAGACCACCGATTGACTATACCTAAGCGCGTTGTAGATCGGAGTCAACCGTCGGTAGTCCACTCCAAACTTCAGGTGATGCGGGCCGTACCCAACAGAGAGATTATCAATGAGGTTCACTTGCCGCTGAAGGTTGTCTACATTCCTTCCCAGCGACAGGTTGGTGGTCGTTCCGGACAGAAATTGGAATCCCGCGTCTTCAGACACTATTGCAGGTGGGAATATACGTGAAACCGGAAGTGCCTGCGCGCCACCGAAATTATCGAGTGTGAAAGATGTAGCACCGCTTGCGCGACTCCAGTTGGCACGTAGCTCGTTAATACTGCGGCGGCCGAAGGCGAAAAAGCCACCGCCGGTGATAGTAACCGTATTAACATCGGCGCGGGTTAAGACATTCAAACTTTGAGTAAGATTCGGGTTCACGACTGGTTGAACGCTTAAGCCGGGCAAAATCCTCGTACCTCGTTGAATAATATTCGACGGTGCATAGTTAAAACGGCCAAACAAAGCGAGTCGCTCACTGGTTACGACATCGATGCGAATGCTGGTTGCATTCAGGCGAGCAGGGTCTGAATAGCTGGCAGCAAATTCTGCGACGTCAACATTTTGCTCGGGACCATTCGGAAGGGGAAAGGCGTTGAGGAACGGCTTAATCGTTGCCGGCGAATTCTGCCGCGCACGGAGCGAAGGAACTTCGGTAACCGTGACCTGAGGCTGGCGCAGCCTAACCATCTCAGTTGAAAAAAAGAAAAAGGTATTATTCCTGATCACAGGACCGCCAAGCACACCGCCAAAATCATTTAGCCGGCTGGCCGGACGAGGCAAGCCTCTGCGGTTGGCAAACCAGTCATTGGCATCCATTGCCTCGTGGCGAAAGTACTCAAAGACAGAGCCGTGAAATTCGTTGCTGCCAAAGCGAGTTATGACAGAAATCTGGGCTCCGGGCATCCGGCCAAATTCCGGAGGATAAGTTGAAGTTGAAATCCGAAATTCCTCGATGGCCATCGCCTCAAGCGAAACCAGATTGAGGGTGTTGCCCAGCGCACTTAATGCAGGCAGTGTCCCGGCGGCGGCTTGCCCGGGAGCTGCGCCCGCGCTCACGCCGAAGTTTGCGCTTATCCCATCAACCATGTAGTAGTTTGAGTTAACACGCTGGCCATTGACACTGACTTGACCCTGCTCGTTGAAGTTGGTTCGCGTCAAAACGACGCCGGGCGTCAATTTAAGCAGCGACTGAAAACTGCGGTCATTGAGTGGCAGATCCTCGACAGAATGAAGATCGGTAGCCACGACGGCCGAAGGCTGAATCCCAGTGACGTCCTCAACGATAGTTACAGTGCCTTCGATCTCTGGAACATTGAGCTTGATTTTAAGAATCGACTGGTCGCCTGTATTCAATACAATCTTCTTAATTACCAGGGTGGTGAAGCCATCTCGCTGCGCCGTTATGTTGTAACGTCCGGGTGGAAGCAGAGGCACGAAGTAAGCACCTTCTTCATCTGTAATGTCATGGCGCTGCAATGCTGTGCTGAGATTAAGTAGCGTGAGTTTTACACCTGGGATGCCCGCGCCCGTGTCGTCTATCACTGTTCCGCTGAGCGTTGCTGCGGGCGACTGCGCGAAACCGTCAGTGACAATGAGGAGAAATACGGCGCAGAGGCGCAAGCCAAAGGAGTTTTTCCACGCAAAGGTGCAAAGGCGCAAAGATAAGATCATGTGAGATTAGTTTCTTGCGCCTTTGCGCCTTTGCGTGAGAAATATTTCTTCCTAGCTAAGTCCCGTACCATTTGAGTGTTTCCTGCAAATTCTACTTCTGATAACCAGCCTGAATTGCTTCTGCCAATGCTTCCGCCTCCGCCAGTGAATACCAGAACTTCGTTGAGTTGAGCACCATACCGTTTTCATCTGCCGAAACAGTGAATGCCGAACGAACCGACTCGTCGTTGGCATAACTTAACTGGACCAGACGATCCGCTAACTGAATAAGACTTTCGTCAGTGCGCATCTTTGGCTGCGTTGACGGGCTCGATTGTTGGAAGATGGGTTTAAGTTCGCTTTGTAACGTTTGCACTTCGCGCCGGTACGCCCGCGCGTGCTGATCGATCATTGCCAGCCATTTATTTCGAGCTTCGGGCGTAAGCTCACGGATTTCTTCGCTCGAAAACCTGGTTACCAAACGCTTCAATGCCGCAGCCTGAAGCAATGCGTTGCGCGAATGATTCATCGCTCGATTCGCAAAACGTTTGCTCTCTTCATCAACAGCTTTGCTCTCTCCGAGGCGACTGGCGAAGTAGGAGCGCAACTGCGAGTCGGCGGGAACTCGACCGTTTGCAACCTCAACTTCGCGAACAGTCGCATCGGTGGGACGAGGACTACCTTGTTGACGTTTAGCAGCCTCGGTGACCGTACTCACCTCAACTCTGATGGCCGGGTTGTTGATGACTGGCGCCAGGGCGCTGAGAATTTGGGCTTTGCGGCTTTCGCTTTCTACCAGCGCTTCCACTCGCAGGCTTCCCGCAGGCGTTCGAGTCAAGCTCACTTGTTCGCCGAGATTGGCCTTGATCTCGTTTAGCAGGTAGGTAACCTCGATCTCGAGTTCAGCGGAAGCCCGCACTTCAGAAGGCTGATCGCCAGCAGCCGCCTCTTGAGAGCCATCCGTTGACACTCGATTTTTGTCTTTGCTCAGGCCGGATGATCCGAGCAACTCCGCGTCTGGTTGCAATACTTCCGGAGCAACACTCTCTGACGGCTTTTGCTCAAACCCAGCCTCGATGAATGTGTAAACATGCGCTTCGCCATTGCGCAGTACTGTCAAGGTCTGTTGAATCGCGTGAAGGTCGCTCTTATTAAGGATCAAGCTAGCGCTGAGTAAATCGGTTGAAGCACCTTTATATCTAAGGACGAATGTGTTTGATGTCTCTTCGACCGTTAAGGCGTCAGGTCCTCCGACGAGTTGGTTGAACTGTCCGGCCAGGGCGTCCAATCGCCAGAACTCCCCAGTTTGAAGAATGGCCTTACCAGCGACTTCCGGGGAGGTACGAGCCTGAGGCCCTACACCGCGTTGATAAATCGTGCTCGTACCATTCGAGTTGGTCCACTCACCAGCAAGCAGATTGTTCTGATCGTCATAAACGCGGCGTAGTTTGATCCCTTGTAACTTGCTTTGCCAGATCTCGATTCGTTTCCGAATCATGGGACCTGCCCTGTTGGGGCGCCGCTCTTCGAGATGAATCGTGCGATGCAGCACTACCTGCGGATCGCCGGCGGCTGCGTCGTCCACCGCAACCGAGCGTCGCAAAAGTTCTGCGGCTGAGACTGTGGTTACTTGGAGCCGGCTGACTATGATTGCTGTAGTTAGAATCAAGGCCACTACGGCGGTTACGGCGCCGGGTCGCAACCAGAAAGCTGAATTCACGAAGCGTTTCCAAAAACGTTTCCAGGTGATTGAAGGAGGTGGCTCTTGTGGATGCACTCGTGAGTTTGTCGCTGCTGCGATATTGCGTTGCGTGTTTGTTTCTTCGGCAAGTGGATCTGGCAGAGTTTCACCGTGTATCAGCGGATCGGAGTAAACCACTTGCACAGTTTGCCAGGTATCACCGAAGCTGAGTGTAGCTTCAAGCGAACGGCCAGAACTCAGTTGCGCGCTCGCCGTCTGTTTATTAACCCGCCCCTCATCCGGATCATCAATCGCGAGGAATAACAGCCGTACATCCTGCTCGCTAAAGATCTCCACGAACTCAATCTTCTCGGCGACGTTGATGTTCAGTGTTTGCTCGTTTAAATCAGAGCGGACCTTCTGCGCGGCCATTGAGTAACCATTGATCGATATGCAGAGTTCAGCGGGTCTGTGCTCAGAGACCATGCGTGCTCGCCTATGGCATTCCCGTCGCTCATTTTCTGACGCTCCTCCCGGTGTACCGCTGCCGTCATCGCTACCGCCTCCATCACCGCCCTTGAAGCGGCTATCCGTGGCCAAAGTGTCAGTCGCGAACCGTTCATTCAGCAAGGGTAGGCCAAGTGCATCGTTAACCTGGTCCAGACAGTTTCGACAGCTAACCAGGTGGGCCAGGAAAAGAGTGTCGATTGCAGGATTCTCAGTCTCAAACACTTTTCTAAGATGCTTATGTGGGAGGCAATCACCTTGCCGAGAATCGAAAATGGTTTGTCGCAGCTGGTTTAGAAGCTGATCTGTCGTTTGCGCAAATCCCATCCGCGGGAATTGCATCGATTCAATTTGCGCCTCTGACATAAAGCGGAGGCTTTTGGGATCGTGCACGTATTGCCTGACTTCGTTGCGTGCGATCCGCAACCGCTCTTCAACGGCCTCGCGAGTACTTAGCGTTACCTGGGCGATCTCCCTTGGGTAGTATCCGTGCAAAAAACGCAAGATCAGCACGCTGCCCGCTTTTGACGTCTGCTTTCGCATGCAAGCGTACTGACAGATTTGCCGCAGCGCATCCTGCAACGCTATTTGTTCCCGTGGGTCAGCCGTCCGAAGGCCAAGTTCGGCGGAATCGTAATCAACGATTGAAAGAACCCTGTTTTGCTTCCGTTGAGACCGTCTTAACCGGGAAACATTTAAATTGCGCATTATCCTGTAAAGGTAACCATTGACGTTTCTAACGGTGTTGAGGTCAGGGCGAGCAAGAGTGAACTGAATGTAGGTATCGTGGACCAGGTCTTCGGCTTGTGGTCGATTATTTTCAGTTAATTGCAACGCCCAGGCGCGCAATTGCCTGTACCTACCGAGGAAAAGTTCCTCATGCTGCTCAAACCCAGGTGTGATTTTCGAGGGCTCTAGCATGGTTCTATTAAGAAGACGCTAATTAGCGCCCGAAGCCCACGCTGTTGAGGATCTTTCTTTATCGCCAGCAAAGGTGAAACCAGTGCGTGAAGCAGAACTTCTTACGCCGACGGTGGACAGCCAATTCTGTCCTATCACGCTACCGAAGTAAACGTTCGACTCAGTCAGGCAACAAAAACTCCTCTTTTAGCGTGGGCTTAACACCATGACCGACGTCTTCATAGTCGAAACCATGTATCCAACCTCGAAAATCTTATCCAGGTTTGATCAGCTGAGACTCTGCGGCAGAGAAAATTTATTCTGCCTTGTTCACTTCCTGTCTCCCCGAGGGCCGACTACTGCGGCACAACTCACGAACCTGCCCTCATCGGGCACTCACCAGGAGAATAAGATGAAAATAAAATTGTGTTTGCTCACGCTGGCGATGATTGTGTCTGCCGCTGCTCTTCTCGTAGTACCCCCTCGAAGCAGAGCACAACAATCAAAATTCCGTTACACACAAAACGCAATTCCCGACCAATACATCGTCGTTCTCAAGCCTGAGAGCGCTGAATCGTTCACCAGTTCGACGGCCCAGAGTATGGCCGCAACCTACAATGGCACGGCGGGATTTGTCTACGAACACGCCCTCAAAGGCTTTTCGGTTCAGATGACCGAAGCTGATGCTATTGCACTTAGCAACGATTCGTCCGTTGACTATGTGACTGAAGATAATGAAGTCACCGTCTCCGGCACCCAACTCAATCCCCCTAACTGGGGCCTGGATCGCATCGATCAGCAGGACCTTCCGCTAAATAACGCCTATACCTACAAACCCACGGGAGCGGGAGTTCACGCTTATGTGGTTGACAGTGGTATCCGTGTGACGCACGAGGATTTCCACGGACGCGCTTCGATTGCCGCGGACTTCGTGGGCGGAATCGGTCCTGACTGTACCGGGCACGGCACGCATGTGGCCGGTATTATCGGCAGCTCCACATACGGGGTCGCCAAGGACGTCACCCTTCATAGCGTGCGAGTTCTTGATTGCAATAACTCCAGCCCATCCTCCAGGGTCATCGCGGGCGTTAATTGGGTCACCTTCAACCGCATCTCTCCAGCGGTCGTTAACATGAGCCTCGGTGGTCCTGGTAATAGTGCTCTCGACCAGGCCGTGAACGGTTCCATTAACTCAGGACTGACTTACACTATCTCTGCGGGCAACGAAAACGTGGATGCCGGCAGCCGCTCGCCGGCTCGGGTACAGGCTGCTATCACTGTCGGCGCAACAGACAGTGCAGACAGCCGATCTTTCTTTACACCGCCCCTCGCTTCGAACTATGGTTCGGTGTTGGATCTATTCGCTCCGGGGAGTTTGATTACTTCCACCTGGCGGGACAGCGATACCTCGGTCGCAACTGCTAGTGGCACATCCATGGCTGCTCCGCACGTAGCCGGCCTAGCAGCTCAATATCTCCAAATCGCTCCGAGCGCTTCACCTGCCCTGGTCAGGAACAGCATTGTCGGTAATGCAACCCCCGGCAGAATTTTCAATCCTGGACCAGGCTCACCAAACCTCCTGCTCTACTCGAACTTCTTACCATTGCCGCCCCGCGCGATCAACACGGACTTCAACGGTGACTTGAGGACCGATGTCTCCGTGTGGCGACCAAGCAATGGCTACTGGTACACCTACTTCCTCCCGACCAACACCTGGACCCAATCGCCATTGGGCGTACAAGGTGATCAGATCGTACCGGGAGACTACGACGGAGACGGCAAGGCCGACCTCGCAGTGTGGCGACCGAGTACGTCATTCTGGTATATCGTCTACAGCTCGGATGGGGCGCAACATACTGAATATTGGGGCGTAGCCAGCGACATTCCTGTGCCTGCCGACTATGATGGCGATCGCAAAACTGATGTGGCTGTCTGGCGACCGAGCGATGGCGTTTGGTACATCATCCAAAGCTCGACGGGGACACCGAGTTACCAGGCGTGGGGAATGTCGGGAGATAAGCCTGTTGCTGCTGACTACGATGGTGATGGGAAGGCTGATCTCGCCATCTGGCGACCGAGCAATGGCGTTTGGTGCATCGTCCAAAGTTCGACTGGCATTGAGCGTTACGAAACGTTTGGTGGAGCAAGTCTCAACGATGTGCTGGTTCCCTCAGACTACGACGGAGACGGCTCGGCTGATATAGCGGTGTGGCGACCAGGCAGCGCCGCCACTTTTTGGATCCTCCAAAGTTCGACCGGCTCGCCGCTTGCCGTGCAGTGGGGCGTCACCGGCGATTTACCGGTGGCGGGGGACTACGACCGCGACGGCAAATCCGATAGCGCGGTGTTTAGACCGAGCACCGGCGTTTGGTGGATTTTCCAAAGTTCGACTACCACGCCGCTTGGCGTGCAGTGGGGCGCTTCCGGCGACGTTCCGATCCCCTCGGCTTACAATCGCTACTAATTTAGGTTGTCAGGATTACAGGATTTACATGTAAATCCTGTAATCCTGTCTATGATCCGCAAGTTATTGATTATCTTATGGTGCCGAGGGCGGGAGTCGAACCCGCACGTCCTTTCGGGCAACGGATTTTAAGTCCCGTGACCGGGGTTCTACCTGATCTTACGAAATGATACAAGCCAGTATTTACGCGCCTAGCGATCGTCAAGGTATCGCTTCGGCTGGCTTAATATCAACACGTTCCGCCACCATCTTAGCCCATCTTTTTATTCTGACGGATCTGACTTCTCAACCTCTCGGTCCCAAATCACAGGTTTGGCAACGAATTAAGTTTTTGCCTTTTCAAAAGTTGCAGCCACCGGGAGTTCATTAGGGGTTTGCGGGTCCTTCCCGGACTTTCGAAGTGGGAACAACGAGGTAACGCAAACCAACGGTTTGCGTTACACAATATTCTTAGTATTGGTCGAAAATCGGAGTCGTGATTCGGCCGATTTCATAATTCGATGTAAGGCGATACTTCCGATAAAACACCCAGTATTCCTCAGGTATTTGAGAGTCCCGCCCCAACTCTAATGTGATATTGCCCTGCGCACTATTTATGTCGACGCGAATTCTTTTAGTCGGATGGGAGTGATGACCTAACTGGGGAGAAATATGCCTTAATGCGGAGACTATCTTTTCAGCATCGGCATCGGAAACCTGGTCGCGGTTCACATAAACTCTGTGATTTTCAGACAATCCTCGCACGAAGCTTAATGCTTCCTCCAAGGCGAATGAAGACATGCTTTGCGAAATCCCGATTGCGATGAGGAGCGGAACTACAAAAAACATTACGCTCTTAATTGGAAATGCTACAACGAGGTCTGGATTGAGCTTGGTTGCCGCGCGACGTCTTAGGTATTTGATCTGATTGAAGATCCAGAGTGGTAGTGCGATTACCGCCACCGCCGCCGCGAAATAAAACCCTGCATCCAAAACCTTCATGGAATCTTCTATTCGAGCGCGGAGTATTTCAGGGGGAGCGACAATTGCAATTCAAATAATCACTCCCCTGATTTAACAGTCATTACAACATAGATATCACTTAGAGGCCTTTATGGCGTAGGCGCCGGCTGAGGCACTGGTCCCGGAAGACCGGATGGCGTCGGGGTTGGTGCTGGCCTCCTGGGTGGTGGCCAGGGTTGGTAACCTGGTGGAAGGGGCTGTGGCGGTGGCAACATACCCGGTGGGCAATCACGGCTGCCATAGCTCCTCGAATCACCGTCGTCGCCTCCACCTCCGAGTTTGAACAATGGGATGATGCCGGTCCAACTGCTGGTGACTGAGCCCCCTGCGCCTAAGCCACCACCGAGAGTGACTCCCCCTCCGTAGACTCGCTGTCCACGCTCACCCAGCCCGGTGAAACCGTCCAATGACCCATCCACCCCCTTTCCAGCACCGATGCTGCCATTATAGAACTGACCGCGGAGGTCCCCAATCGAGTCGCCGCTAGAGACATGGATGGACGTGCCGGTATTCGCTCTCGCGCCAGCCCCACCACCTCCGCCGCCTTCGTAATAAATGCCCACATTTCCCTGACCGTCAATCGCAATTCCAATCCCGCCGACTAATGCCACTGGTCCAAGTATCAGCGAGCCCGACCATCCCACCTGAAGAGTCGTTAATCCGAACGGATCAGCGAAACTAAGCGGACTATTATGCACGTAGACGTAAAGGTTAAACTGACCGCCGTCGAAGCCGAGTGCATCTTGCGAGATGAATCTTCCTTGGTGCGGGTCGTACCAGCGAGCACGGTAGTGATACAAGCCTGTCAGTTCGTCGCGCTCGCGGCCTGAATATCCATAACGAGTTAAGGAACTTCCCGGGCTATCGCCAAACGCCTCATATTGGATTCTCTCGGTGACACCGCCCGACGAGTCCGTTAACGCTGTAGTGCTGCTAAGTTGGTCTTGCAAGAAATAGAATTCGCCTGAGCTGCTGGTCTCTTTTAACTTCCGATCGACGCCCCAACCATTAACGTAATCTGTCACGGCACCGCCGTCAGTCTTGTCCTGAACTACATTCTGCCCGTCGTAAAGAAACGAGGTGGTCACGTTGTTGGCCGTGCGACTCGTCCTTCTGCCGAAAGCATCGTAGGAGTAACTCACGGTCTGACCGTTCGGCAGCGTTGCCCGCGTCAATCTTTCGCGCGCGTCCCATTCATAACTTGTCGTTCCATTACCATCAGTACGGGTTTTTGTCTGCCCCAGATCGTCGAACGAGTAGGAGACATTGCCGAGCTGAGGGATCCGATTTGCCGTATTTGCCGGGCTTGCAGTTTTCTGTTGAGGCAACACAGTGCCTGACGACAGTGACGAGATTGAATTGATTTCGTTATCCGGCGTGTACGCGTACTGATAGTCTTCGATGATCTGTTGACCGCGCGTATGCGTTATGCGTTGTAATCTACTCGCGTCATCATAGGCAAAGTTTGTTGTCACTCCATTCGGCCGGGTCAGGCTCTTGCGTTGCGAGCGCCTGTCGTATTCAATTGAAAATGTGTCTGCACCTTGTGTAATTGTCTGTAGTCTTCCCGCGACGTCATAGCCATAGAAAACAGACGGGCTGTCGACCGCGGTCATCTTCGTTCGCTGGTTTGCATTGTTGTATTCATAAGCCACGGTACCCTGCACCGTTGTTTCTGATAACGGGCGGTTCGCGTCATCATATATGTAACTAATAGTTCCTCCCTGGCTGTCTCCCATCGTTTCTAGGCGTCCGGCCGGATCGTACCCATAACTTACCTGGGCATCCGGATATAAGATCTGCTGAATGCGGTTCAAAGGGTCGTAGTTCAGAAAGGTTTCTCGGCCAGCCTGGTCCATCCTCTTTTTGATGTTACCCTGGGGATCGTATTGAACGCTCATGATTTTCCCAAGCGGATCCCGCACGGACGTCGGACGGAACCTTGCGTCGTAGGTCCAAGTCGTTGCATTGCCACGCTGATCTGTGAGTTTTACAAGGTTTCCGCGATTGTCGTACGCGAATCGAACTATGTCGCCCAAGGGACCGGTCAAACGGATCTCCCGCCCTACTGAGTCGTACTCATGAAGAGTCTTGCGGCCGGACGGAGAGATAAACTGAGTCACTTGATCGTCACGCGTATAGGTCGATCGGGCCGTTCGGCCGAGCGGATCGGTTTGCGACGAAGGTCTATTTTTGGCGTCGTAGGTCGTCCTCCAAATACGATCTAACCCGTCCTTCACCTGCGTCTGATTACCATTTTGGTCATACTCGTACTGAGTACCTATTCCGCTGGTGTCCGTTATCTTCCTAGTACGATTAAGAGCGTCATACTCAGTAACGATACGCCGCCCAAGAGGATCTTCGGTCGCAGTTCGTCTGCTTACGCCGTCGTACTCCATTTCCCAACGGTGCGACAGGGCGTCGACGATCCCGATCACATTCGCGTGGGTGTCATAATCAACTGTTGTTCTATGCCCGAGCGCGTCGGTAACCGCTGTGACCTCCCCTAAAGTGTTGACCTCGAATCGCGTGGTTTGGTTCAGCGCATTGGTTAACGATGTCAGGTTACCGCGACTGTCGTAGCCGTAAGTTGTGATGTTGCCGTTTTTATCGATTGTCTTGATAAGGTTATTGAAGATTGGGTCATACTCGTAGGTCATGGTATGACCTAGTTGATCCGTTCGAGAAATGATATTCCCGCGCGCGTCATATTGGCGCGTTTCCTCCGGGCAACCGCATGGACCTATCACGGCAGTTGGAAGATTGGTGGTCAAGTCGAGCGTCAGCTGTGAGCTTTGCCCTAAAGCATCAACAACGCTAACAAGGTAACCGTTGGCATTGAACCGCTTTGTCGTCTTTCGTCCTAAGGGGTCGGTGATAATGGTCGAAGTCACGACTCCGCCAGACAAGAAGTAGTCGTAGGTTTCGACTCCGCCATCTGAGAATTGCTGTGTGATGACGCGACCGTTGTTGTCGTAGGTAAGCGCCTTGACCACATTGCCGCGCGGATCGGTGACCGACGCCAAACGCGCATTGGTGTAGTTGTAACTGGTTGTGGCTCCGAGAGGTGCGGTGACTGTCGCCAAAAGATTTGAGAAGTTTCCGAAGGTTCCATAAGTGTAACTCCAAACGCGGCCAATTGGATCGGTCGCCATACTCACGAATCCAGAGGTGTTATAAGTGAGCGTGATCGAACGACCCACCGGATCGGTGATGCTTGTTAGCCGTCCGGCTGTATAAGCGAGTGTGGTCGTGTTGCCATTCCGATCCGCGATCGCAGTCAGGCGGCCGGAGGAATCAAAGCGCATCACTCGGCCCGTCAGGTACTTGTATTCTAAAGTGCCGTCAGTCAGCCTGCGCACTACATCTCCCAATTGAGAGATCGTGCTGGTAGTTGTGAATACACGACTCCCGTCGGGGTCAGTCCGCGCGTAATTAAACAAGCGTCCAGTTTGCTCATCCGGCATGATCACGCGACCAGAACCTCCAACGGCCCAGGTTCCGCTTAGCGTCACGTCAAAATTGTCATGTACGCCACGTCCAAAACGGCCTGAAAAATTGAGAGCGGAATTGTCGCTTGTGTAATATCTGGTCAGTGCGATCCCGCCACGAGCCCCTCCAAACGCGATATCAGTAGTCGTTTCGAATTTTATGCCTGTTGAATAATTAACGGGCGTTGGGCCGGTGCCCCCGCAACCGCCCTTCCCACCACCATTGCCGCCCTGTCCGGCATTTAGCAAGCTGGGGAAATGCCAGGAGAAGTCGGGCAAACCATAGCTTTGACCAGTACTCGGGTTGATGTTTGGAGCAATCGTGCGGCCATCGCTGCTTACTGTCCCAGTGCCGTAGATGTACCACTGCACGGTGTCGTGATTGAAAGCGTAGAGATTGACGTGCGTTCCGGGGTTAGTGCCGAGCAGGTTCGGATAGATCACAGGCATTGGAGTGTCTGACACAGCGCCGCCGGGCTGGCTGGTGTAGACGAGTCCGGTTGCGACATTTGAGGGCAGAGGCGCAGGCGTGCGATCGATTGCGAGCGGCGTGATCGAGACACGCGTAACGGGTGAGCCGTCGCGGTTGCGCAGATTCGCACCCGCGGGAATGGTCATTTGCAAACCGGGTACACGGGGGTTGCTTGCGACTGTGTTCTGTCCGGGCACGACTTCCACTTCGTACTGGATGTCAATCGGCGGCAGATAGAAAGTGTAGGGATTAACGTTGGCCTGACCGGCGACGATGTTTGCCGGTTCGATAATTACGGGATAGGTCTTGTTCGGTGAGCTCGCCGTGCGTCCATCAACCATCAACGGCCGATTGGTGCCTGCGGTCACGCCAGTCAACAAGAAGGAACCGGCGGCGTCGGTCATCGCGGTTTTGCCGTCGAGTGAGGCCGTGGCGCCGATAATGGGCTCGCTATCGGTAGACAGTACTCGACCCGATAAAGTCGTTTGACCTCCAGTCATCACGTTGAGCGTGGCTCCAGCGGTACGTTCGAGATCGTGGCCGCCGACACTGGCAACACCGTGAATCGTGAATGGATAACTACCGGCGGCAATCGTGCCACTTAGCTTGAGAGTCAAAGTCGCGCTGGTCCCGGCGGTGATTTGTGCTGGATCAAACGTGACGGTGATGCCTGCAGGCAGTCCAGTTGTAGTCAAGCTAGCCAGTTGGCTGAAGGTGGTCTGTTGGCTGGTCACGTAAACGACGTAAGTACCCGAGCCGCCCTGCACTGCGGTTGTGGCTGACGGCGCTACGATTAACTGAAAATCCTGTTCGGTGTCGACGGTAAATGGTGTGGCTATCGCGGCCGTTCCACCGACATGCGAAAGTTCAATCAAGCCAGTGATGGCCCCGTTGGGTACAGTCGTGCGCACCTCGGTAGCGCTGGCGAGGCTGACAAGCGCTGGCAGTCTGTTGCCGTTGCTGCCGGCGAAGGTCACCCCAGGATCGTTCGTGCCGACTTTGAGGTTGGTTCCAGTAAGCGTCACTTGCGTGCCGGGAGTACCGCGCTTCGGAGTGAAGTTGGTTATGACCGGAGCAGGGAAGTTGTTCACTACAAAGTCGCTGGGACTGGTTGCAGTACCCCCTTCAGTCTCCACCGTGACTGGACCAGTCGCGGCGTCCGACGGAACTACGACCGTAAGCGTCGTGCGCGTTGCTTGTGTAACAGAGCCAAATGTTTGACCACCGCCTGCCTGCTGTGAACGCGTGAACCGAACGACGTTGCGCTCCGGCCCTCGCCCATCGAAACGTTCGCCGTTAATAGTGATGGTGTCGCCAACGCGTGCGCTCGGCGGCGTGATGGAGTGAATGATTGGAGGCAGCAAGATTCGGCGCACGACTTGATTGCCCGTGTCGGCCACAATAACGGCGCTCGAGTTGGAAACCGCCAGACCTCGAGGCGTGAAGAAACGCGCGACATCACCCGGTCCATCTGTGAGTCCGCGAACTCCGGTGCCCGCCAAAGTAGTAACAGCCTGGTTAGATCCATTTATAACCAAAGCCGGATCAACCATACGCACTAGAGAGTTAACGCCATCTGCGATGATGATCTTGCCTGCGCCGTCAATTGCAATGCCGGAGGGCTCCGCGAAGCGGGCTTGCCCAGCCGAGCCATCCTTGAACCCTCGTTCCGCGCCCGTCACAGTGACCACTGTGCCTGCAACGTCCAGCCGGCGAATACGGTGGTTTCCTGTGTCCGCCAGGTAAACGTAGACGTTTTGTCCCTCGACGGCGATACCAACCAAACCATCGAAACGCGCGCCGGGAGAATCATTTGATCCAACCGTGCCATCACCAGCCAACGTGCTCACCGTTCCGCCAGCATTGATCAGGCGAACCGCGGCGTTGCCAGTATCTGCGACATAGACGTTGCCCTGATTGTCGGTTGCCACACCTTGCGGCGCATTGAAACGCGCCTGGCTGCCAGCGCCGTTTTGCAAACCGGTTGTGCCGTCGCCCGCAAGAGTCGAGACTGTGCCGTCGCTCGTGATACGGCGTATACGATTGTTTGCCGTGTCTGCAACATAAACCACCCCGGCCGCGTCAACGGCCACGCCGTGCGGATTATTAAACATCGCGCCAGCACCTGGACCATCGGCGAAACCGGCGGTGCCGTTGCCGGCCAATGTTGAGACTGTCCAATTCGTCCCACCGCCGCTGACTGTCTGGCCGCGCACCACACGAATACGTTGGTTGCCTGTGTCGGCAAGATAGATCGCGTCGTCTGGTCCAACGGCGACGCCGCTAAGCTTTTGAAAGCGCGTTTGTGATCCGTTTCCGTCGGCGAATCCGGCAGCACCGGCGCCGCCGGCAATCGTTGAGACATTTGCAGCGGAGGCGCCTGGTGGGGTTACGGCGTCAACCGTAAAGCTGTTGGGCAAGCTAACAGATTCGTCTGTCCCTCCACCAGTAGGCGTCGTAACCACGTGCGCCGTTCGTGGTTCGAGCGCGGCGGTTGGTGAGACTACGACGGCGGCTATCGCAGTAGTCGCGTTAACAACAGTGACTGGGCCAAGCTCGCCGTTAGCGGCGCCACCGACAGCTACTTCACCACCGAGGGAGGCGCGTGTCTGCCCAGCGATCCAATGTGTATTGGTCCCCTGGAGTGTGACATTCAGCGTTTGTCCCTGAGTAGTGCGTGCCGGAGTTACGCTATTGAGTGTGGGCTGAGTTGCCACCCGCGTGGCTGTGAAAGTTATGGTCAGATAAGAACCGGATGCGCTCTCCAGTTTCACTTCCAGAGTATTTGCCGTCGTTAATGTCACCGGCTTGGTGAGCGACGAAACATTTTGATTGAAATCGTTTGATTTATATAAGGTTGTTTCATTGAGTTTGATAGTTGCACTTGAAACTCTGTTGGAGCCGCTCGGCGCACCGTTGTCGACCAGGATAGTGAAGGGAGCGATTGCGTCTGCGGGAAGGGAAAAATTCTCGACGACGTTAACGGGCTGTCCGTTGTTGCGCGTAAACCTTTGTGGGCCATAAACGGTAAAACTTTCGGTGGACTGTGGCAGGGAACGCGAGGTGGACGGAGTTGGCTCGCCAACGGACTTTGGACCAGTTGGATGGCGCTCTGCGCTTACGCTGAAGGGTAGTATCAGCGACCAGGTCAAAGCAAGGACGAGCAGCCCGGCAATGGCAGATCGAGAACCAACTGCTGTGTAGCCAAAGCCTCGAAGTCTTTTAGCCGGTTCAAGGACGTATTCGATGATGCTGATCTTCATCTGTCAACCTCATTCCGCGAGTTCGCAATAGCTCGTATCGATTCTTGTTTCGACGTTCGGCAGCCAACCCGGCCGCCGGTAATTGGTCTGCCGAACGCCCACTCTGAAGGAGACGCTGCTGCTGCATTTCGGATCAATCAGACAACTCAGTTAGCCGATCGCCTGATGCGCCGTCCTGACTGAGTGACATAGGTCAGCTCTGAAGGACCCCCGAATGTGGCGGCGACTTCGATCCGATTTACACGTTCACCCTCCATGAAGATCGGATTGGCTTTCGCGATCGTAAGGTCAATTACGGCCGAGGCGCTGATGACACTGATGCCGCTCGGCAGAGTCACACTGGCAGTTGCAGTTGACGCGCTTTCGGTGCCGACGAGTCCGCTGCTCTGCACTGTGGTGCGATTACCCGTTGCCGGCGTCAGTATTACTTGCACGATCGTTCCTACTGGAAGATTGGCGCCCTCAAGCGCAACATTGACGGGATTCGCTTGTGATGAAGGTACGATAATGTCGGGTACGCCTTGCAGTGAGCCTAGCGGATTCGCCGGAGCATTGATCCCACCTACCGAAGCGATGCGCAGCGAAGGCGCGTTTGGCGCGGTAATCGGATGTGGCAACGCAAAGCTGATAATGTTTATCGGGTTGGTCGTCGGGTTGAAATTGCTGATGTCGTACGCCTCGACACGAACGTAGCCCGGACCTCCGCTGCCACCCACAGGGCCGCCGAAGATATTGTTGGCACCGCCGCTACCTCCGCCAACATTTAGGACACCGTTTTGGATGCTGCCGGCGCTGGTAAGGGTATTGGCGATGAGACGAATGGCGCCGCCGGATCCGCCCCCACCTCCGGCATTGCCGCTATTACCGGTACCGCCGCGCACGGTGATAGTCCCGCCTAATGTGATGGTGCCGGAACTCGCAATTAGAATCGCGCCGCCACCACCGCCAGCTCCGCCTCCGCGACTGTTATTTAGGGCCCCGCCGCCGCCGCCACCCGAGCCGCCAATGAGGGGTAGAATAGTTATGGTGCCGTATTTTGGACCAGCCTGGCCTGCGTTAGCGCCGCCGCCACCAGTGGCTCCCGCGCTTCCATAACCGCCACCTCCGCCCGATCCTAATTGACTGGCGCTCGCTCCGCCCTTACCACCCCCACCCGCGCCCGGCCCATCGCCTGCAACTCCGGCGAAGGACTGGTCGAATCCGTAGCCGCCGGCGCCGCCACTGAATCCGCCCGGCCCGCCCAAGCCACCAGTGCTATTCGCGTTACCTGGCTTGCCTTCAAGATTTATGGTGCCGGCAATAACGACATCGCCGCTGGCGAGTATCGTGAGCGGTTTGTTATTCGTGCCGCGATTGTAGGTGATGCTTACATTTGCCGGGATATTCACAGTGGTGTAATTGAAGACACCGCTATCCGGGACAGTTATGGTTTGACTGGTTGTCGGGGCGAATGCCCCGTCCGCCCCGGTCGAGCCGCTGCTAAAAGTATTCTGTGCTTGCAGAGTCGCGCCTGCGCAGAATAGGGAAAACGCCACGGCAACCGAAGCAACCCATCGTTTGCTGGTTAAGAGATGTTGCCTGAGGGCATCATCATGATTTGCGAGCATTGTTTTTCTCCCTCATGAGTGTTGAGTGACGGTCGAATGAACAGGAATCCGCAGGATGTTGAACCCTCGGTTGTTGGTTTGGTTCCTTACTGGATGTTGATTATGTTTATCCCCAAATTCACGGTTATCGAATCTCCGTTTAGAGTTGAGATAAAGACGGTGCGACTACCAAGCGCGGCACCCGCCGGGACGGTCACGGTCGCCGTGAGCGAAGAGCCGTCTCCGCTAACAACGATGTTTGAAACGGTGATGCTTGTATCAGTCGTACCACTTTCGGTTATGAACCTCAGCGCCGTAATCCCAGACACGCCAACTCCGTTGACAGTCAGGGTGACTGTCGTGCCCCGCGTGATAGCGCTCGGCGTGAGACTTTGAATGTATGGTCCAGTCGTGGCTGAGACATCCAGAGCACCGGCATTCCCAACCTCGCCATATTGGATCGCTAATGACCTTGCGAGAACGGATTGCAACTCTCCTGACGAGCCATACTGGACCGCGAGCGGTTTTGCTAAGGCTGATTGTGAATCTCCCGAAACGCCATACTGCACCGTCACTTGGCGGGCTAAAGCCGACGTGCCCACATTGTCGCCGCGACTCACACTCACCGCCGACGCGAAGACCGATTGAATATCATTCGGATCGTTGACTCTGACGCTGGCTTCAACAAACCGCGCGCTGTCAGCGACGCTCGTCGCGCGAATAGTGAGCGAGGAATATCTAATGTTGGGTGCAGTGAATAAACCCGTCGCGGAAATCGTCCCCACCGTGGCGTTGCCGCCGGCCACGTCGTTGACGGCCCATATCACGTCCTGGTCAAGTGTCGAGGGAAACACCTCGGCTGTGAATTGAACACTCTCACCAAACTTCACTGCGGCAAACGCCGGAGTGATGCGGACGCCGGCGATGGTGAAGGGAGTGGCTGTTGTCACCGAGCCGGTTGGAGTGGTGATTGTGACCAGCCCTGTTGTTGCCGCGGCTGGCACCGTCGCCACGACCCGAGAAGGAGTGAAGCTGACAACCGTTGCTGAGGCGCCGTTAAAAGAGACATCGGTAACACCGCCACCAAAGCCGACCCCTGTAAACGTCACCTGGTCACCTGGTAATCCCTCATGTGGTGAAAAGGCAAGGATCGCCAGTGAGTTTGCCGCCAGCCGACGAATTGCTGTGATATTACCCGCGGCATCGTATTCATAGACCGCTGCTTCACCCGAGGGAGAGATCACGGCGTGCAACCAGCCGTTATCGTCGTAGACGTAGATAGTTGTGCCACCTTGTGCCTTGGCAGATAGCAGCGATGCAGTGAAAACGATTACGAGTAGGAGTGTCGTACAAGTGCGTATGATTATTTTTCTCATGTTACGTTCTGTCTCTCAGTATTCGTTCGCTTGAGGACTTGCGGATCAGAGAATTACCGATGTGATTTGTCTTTCACTTTTCAGGCGCTGCAAGCGGCCAACTCAAGACCGGGCGGCGCGGCGAGTCGCCATCATGCGTGTGTGCGAGAACCCGCTCCTGCGCCCACTGTGGGTGCGCGGCGAAAAAGTGACTGGCGATCGTGCTGGCCATGGGATCGTCTCGCCACTGCAAAAAGTAGAAGCGGGCATAGTTCGCTTTATCTGTTTGTCCCAGGTTTTGATAGATCGGCGAGAGAAACTGGTAAGCGCCAAAATCTGTTGGATCAACCGCCACAATGCTCTCAAAAGCCAAGCGGGCTTCGGCGATGCGGCCGAGGGCGTAAAGCGTCTGGCCCAATTGCCGCGCCACCTCGCGATCGCGAGGGTATTGCTGGGCCAGTTTGGCTAGTTCCGCGGCGGCTTCAATCGGTCGTTTTTGGCTGCGCAGCACCAACGCGTGGAAATATCTTGCGCGGGCATTGCCTGGATCAAGTTTCAAGGCTGCTTCAAGAAGCTCAGCGGCCTTGGCCAGTTGAGTCCGATCAAGGCCAAAGCGTTCGGTTCGCATTTCAGCCACGGCTGCGCTAACTAACGGGTTGAGATCGGAAGGATTAAGTTCGCTGGCTCGGCGAAACGCTTCCGCCGCTGGTCCATATTGGGCTTGTTCCAGTAACGCGATGCCGTAGTCGTTCCAACGCCGCGCTTGTTGTTCGGAATTCACGGCGTTGCTTGAGTTGATCCTGTAATTAGCCCGTTTGCCGTTGCTCCTCGACTTGGAGGCTTCCCGCTCGGCTACCAGCCGGACTTCGGTCTCAGCCATTTTGACAATCGGGATCGTGAGTTTCCTCTTTTGTCGCCCGAGGACATAATCCGCGTACTCCTGAGTAAAGCGTCGATAGTTAACCGTCGCTTTCAGCGTGATACCGGAAGAGTTTTCCGGCTTCCAATCGGCAGGCACTCGGAAACGGAAACGTACGATGTCGGAGCGGCCGGCGGGAATTGCATTGTTGTAGGGGACGACATTCATGAGCCAGATTTGATGTCGGGTAATCATCCGGGCTTGTTCATCCAGCAGGATGTTTTTGTAAACGTGCGAGCTTTCGTCGATCATCCCGCCTGGCTTCAGAAACCCGCTGCGAAAAATCACCTTGCCCTTGTTATTCACCGCTTCAAATGCAACCCAAATTTCGTAGAGGTCGCGTACTTCGGGGGCGAATGAATGCGCCGCTTTGCGATTGGCTACGACCACCTCGGCGGTGAGTTCTTCCCCAGGGTTTAGCCTGAACTGATTCTCGTTTGCTAACTCCCGAAACATCTCACCAGTAGTCTCGCGTTTCAGAGTGAAGATGTCCGCATTGATGACCTTGTTACTGAGGAATCGCTCGGTAAGCTCAACTTGCTTGGATTGTCCGTAGAACAGCGGGGCGGCCGTATTGGCTCCTAGCCACTGGTGCGAGGCAATCACGCCCTGCTTCGCAGCGCGATCGTTAAGACTCTCGATCTTCGGCATGTGACAGCCGCGACAATCTACGCGCTGCTCGGCTTTGTAGTAGGGTGAGACAGCTTCGTGTGATGCGCCCGATTGTTGCCATTCGTCGTAGGCGGAGAAACCGCGAATGTGTTTGTACCCATTGAGCGAGGGAGGCGCGTCAACCTTGTGACAGGTCGAGCAGAACTCCGGCGTCCGCAGCAGCGGCCGCATCACTGCTCGTTTATGACCCGGAACGTCAGCAAGGATTTGCTCATCAGTAAAATTCCCGAAGACGGGCGTCCCATCCTCTTTTGCCAGCAGCACAGGCCGGCGAATGGTGTAACTTCCGGTGCCGTTAAGGCGCGCTTCGGTAATTGAATGACAAACCGTGCAGGTCACGCCCTCGTCGTCAAGCGTTGTAAAAGGCGCTTGCTGGCGGAGCGCGTCTTTTGTGAGGACGCCGGCAAACAGCGCTACCGGTGTATGACAACTTTCACAATGACGGGTGAATTCAATTCCGCGCGTGCGCAGCAAAATGTCTACACTCTCACGATAGAAGGGCTCACGGGCGGCGTTGCGATGTAGAGATTCAGACCAGGCAGCGTGCGTGTCCTGATGGCATCCGAGGCATCTCTTTGCAGAGAAGAATTGATCGACCGGAATCAGCGCGCCATCTTCAGTACGTGCGTTTGAAGGACTAAATGGCTCCTTTGGCAATGGTGGAATTGCACGCTCTTTGCGGCCATCGCCCGAAGCATTGCTGATCCATCCCGTCAAACAGAACGCGGCCAGAATGAGAATTAGGCATACAGCATGAAAACTAATGCGCTGAGACATTCTCCCTCCTCACGAAGTAGGAAGTTGCGATTTTTATTCGCAAGACGACGAAGTTCCCTGCGAGCTTGGGTTATGTTGGAATCGTCGTGGGTTTGTGAGCAAAACTTCGAGCACGAGGCCCGCCGTTATACGACACAAGTCTGAGAGGGAAGCTAGCTGCCTTGCTTTCGACGAGAGGAGTGTCTAATTCGACGGTTATTCAAAACTGGTGCTGGAAATGAGATATTCCTCAGAACTCTTTCATGAGGACTTTCACGTTTGCGTCAACAGTCGCAGACCTTAGGACGGAAGGTGATTCGTGTCAAGACTTTTTTAGAGAGTTTGCAATTAAAGCTCCCAGCCGGGAAATTTCTTTGCAGTTCAGACAAAAAGGAGAGGCGTTTCGCCGCATGAACGAGATTCATTCCTTGAACGTCCGCACATAAGAAACGAGTGATTTGATTTGATCTTTGCTGAGCTTCTTGCTGAAAGAAGGCATCTGTCCCAGCCCGTGCCTGATAGAATTGGCGAGAGTTTGATCGTCAGAGA
>Ga0105238_10001507_pt1 | contig 23311 bp, 17 predicted proteins | sample KBSC34metaG_FD_81526 | JGI IMG/M metagenome (GOLD analysis project Ga0105238, IMG submission 81526) | Corn rhizosphere microbial communities from Kellogg Biological Station, Michigan, USA - KBS C3-4 metaG | ecosystem: Host-associated > Plants > Roots > Rhizosphere > Soil | place: Michigan, USA...
CCCCGCTGGTCCGCGTCGAGGAGCTCGCCGACCGCGGCGGCACGAGCGAGGTGAGGCGTCCCAGCTTCTCGGTCCACGGTGCAGGGGAGGCCCCACGCGTTCGTTTCGCGGGGCTCCCCCTCGGGCACGAGTTCACGTCGCTGGTCCTGGCCCTGCTGCACGTGGGCGGGCATGCGCCCAAGGTGAACGAGGAAACGCTCCGCAGGATCGAAGGACTGAGAGGACCGGAAGGTCCCCTGCACTTCGTGACCTACTTCTCGCAGTCTTGCCAGAACTGTCCCGACGTGGTCCAGGCCTTGAACCTGCTGGCGGCGCGCAACCCGAACGTCACGCACACCGCGGTGGATGGAGCGCTGTTCCAGGAGGAGGTCACCGAACGCCAGGTCATGGCCGTTCCGACCATCTACTTGAACGGCGAGCGCTTCGGCCAGGGGCGTATGGAGCTGGAGGAGCTGCTGGCCAAGGTCGACAGCGGAGATCAGATGCGTCGGGTGGCGTCCCTCAACGAGAAGGCTCCGTTCGACATGCTCATCGTGGGCGGCGGTCCCGCCGGGGCCGCAGCCGCCATCTACGCGGCCCGCAAGGGCCTGCGCACCGGGATCGTCGCCGAGCGCTTCGGCGGTCAGGTGATGGACACGCTGGCGATCGAGAACTTCATCTCGGTGGAGGCGACCGACGGTCCCAAGCTGGGAGCGGCGCTGGAGCAGCACGTGCGCGCCTATCCCGTCGACGTCATCAAGCACGAGCGCGCCGAGAAGCTCGTCCCTGGGGGCCCCCTGCACACGGTCGCGCTGGCGAGCGGCGCGCAGCTCCAGGCGAGGAGCGTGGTCGTCGCGACGGGTGCGCGCTGGCGTGACATGAACGTGCCAGGCGAGGCCGAGTACCGAACGCGGGGGGTGACCTACTGTCCCCACTGCGACGGGCCGCTCTTCAAGGGCAAGCGGGTCGCCGTGATTGGCGGCGGCAACTCCGGCGTCGAGGCGGCCATCGATCTGGCCGGCGTCGTCGCCCACGTCACCCTGTTCGAGTTCATGGGCGAGCTCAAAGCCGACGACATCCTCCAGCGCAAGCTGAAGAGCTTGCCCAACGTGCAGATCGTGACCAGCGCGCGCACGACGGAGGTGCTCGGCGACGGCCGTCAGGTCACGGGGATCCGGTACGAGGATCGGACCAGCGGGGCGCAGCACGACCTCTCGGTGGCGGGTGTCTTCGTCCAGATCGGCTTGTTGCCGAACACGGCCTTCCTGAAGGGGACGGTGGAGCTCACCAAGCTCGGCGAGATCGTCGTCGATCACCACGGCCGCACCAGCGTCCCTGGCGTGTTCGCCGCCGGCGACGCGACGACGGTTCCCTTCAAACAGATCATCATCGCGACCGGAGACGGCGCCAAGGCCGCCCTCGGCGCGTTCGACTACCTGATCCGATCGAGCGCGCCGGCGGCGGCCTGAGGCGGCTTGCGCGGGGCGAACCGACAGAGCAGCCTTTCCGGCATGCGATCATTTCTGCTTCACTGGCTCGTCACCGCCGCGGCCCTGGCCGTGACGGCCCATCTGGTCCCGGGGATCGGGGTCAGCTCGATCGCCGTGCTGGTGATCTCGGCGCTGGTCCTCGGCTTCGTGAACGCGGTGGTGCGCCCGGTGCTGGTCGTCCTCACCCTGCCGATCACGATCCTGACGCTGGGGCTGTTCTACCTGGTGGTGAACGGCGTCGCGATGGGCCTGGCCGCCTGGCTGGTCCCCGGGTTCACGATCGCCTCCCTCGGCTCGGCCATCATCGGCGCCCTGGCGGTGGGCCTGGTGTCGTTCCTGCTGAACTGGTTGATCGATTCGTTCAGAAAGACGTGAGGCCGCCGCTCGCGGCGGCTCGTTCGAAGAGCAAGTCGTCGCAGGGTTCGCCCTTGAACCAGGCTCCCCTCTGGTGAAAGCCGGCCGGTCGGAAGCCGAGGCGTTCGAGCAGCCGGATCGAGGGGCCGTTACGCGAATCGACCACGGCGAACAGGGAGCCGAGGCGGATGTTTCGCAAGGCGTGCTCGCACAGGGCCGCCCCCGCCTCGAGCGCGTACCCGCGGCGCTGGTGCGCGCGCGCCAGCGTGAAGCCAATCTGGCCACGAGCCTGGTCCGGCTCCGGGCGCAGCCCGACGTCCCCCACCACCTCCCCCGTCGCCAGCAGCTCCAGGGCCAGGTTGGACCAGCGGCCAGGCTCACCGAGCCGGGTGGTCGAGACCACCTCGATGAACCTGCGTCCGTCCGCTTCGGAGAAGTCCGGCGACCAGCCTTGGTAGCGGGCGACCTCGGGATCCCGGCGATATGAAAGCAGAGCCGAGAGATCGCCCTCGGTGAACGGCCGCAGGCGCAGCCGCTTCGTTTCGATCATCGTGTCCCGTCCCGAGCCCCCGCGCGCTACGGCGTGGTGGGCGCCTCTTCGATGAGCGAGATCTCGACCACATCGGAGGTCGAAGGGTTCGTTCGTTCGGACGACCCCGAGGGGACGGGGGGCGACGTCGCGGGCGAGGGCGGCAGTCCGATGACGGTCACGGCCGCCGAGTCGGCGAGCTCGATGATTCCGCCGCTCGGAAACGGATCGAGCGTTTCGGGGACCGCGGGAGGCGCCGACGACGCTACGGCCGAGGCCACGGTGACGAAGGGCGAGCGTGCGATCGAGGCGCCTGACGACGACTCTGACGCCGTCGTGTCCGCCGGCGTGGTCGTCGTCTTGGGGGGCGCCAGAGGCAGAGCACCGGGAGGCGGCACGACCCACAGAGGGTCGAAGACCGCGCGGTTGGACGCGCTCAGCCCTTCCAGCTTGCTGAGCAGCTCCTGCTTGGCCAGGAAGATCTCCTCCCGGCGCGCCTCGCCGATCAAGCGGCGCAACACCAGCTCGCCGGGCGACTGAGAGCGCGAGGCGATCTCCTGCACGGTGGGCGCCATCGCCGCCACCAGGCGCTCGGCCAGCAGCGATGGCGTGGGATGGGTGGCGAGCGGCTCGCCGTCGATCTTCACGTCGACCAGCCCGCGCCGGTGTCGCACGAGCACCGTCGCGGCGGCCACGAGCTTCTCGCGCATCATCTGCAGCTTCGCCACGTCGGTGTTGCTCTCGACGACGAACGGCTCGCCGTCGCGCTTGTTCTGGTCGTCGACCCGCAACAGTCGGACGCCACCCGGCGCCGGGCCGAAGATGACGTCGAACCCCGCGCCGCTCCCGTCAGCGCCCGCCCGCAGCCGGATGGTGTCGCCGGCGGCACCGACCGACAGGCCCACGACGTGATGCTTCTCCAGGTGCTGGGGGCGGAGCTTCACCTCCTTGTGCAGCCAGCCGCCCAGCTCGGGCGCCTGCACGTCCAGCTTCTCGGCCAGGCGATCCAGCCGCACGACGCGCTCGAACAGATGATCCCTCGGGATCTCGAGCTCGAGGGTCCCGCTCACGCCGAAGTCGGTCGAGATCTGGGCCCGCCCCACGTAGTGACCCGCGCCCACGAGCACGACCTGAAGATCGGACTTCATCCCGGGAAGGTCGTGCTTGATCAACAGCCGTTCGAGGGCCGCCGCGCAGGCCCGCCGTTCTTCGGCGGCGTCCGACCCGCCCTTGCTGGCGGCCAGCTCGACCGATCCTTTCACGTCCGAGACCGTTGCGGCGGCCAGCGCCGCCGCCGAGCGCAGGATGGCGGCCGCGCAGCGGGCGGCGGGCGATTCGGCGGCGCCGAGGGACGCGCCATCGAAGGCGCTGGGGACCAGGGCCGCCACCTTCTGCACCTGCTCCAGGTCGGCGGCGGCCGCCTTCTCCAGCGACTCGAGATGGACCTTGCCCTGGGCGATGCGCTCGTCGGCCCGCAAGACGTCGATGCAGCAATCGAAGGCGTCGCGCAGGAACTGGATGTAGTCGATCGCCAGCGTCGACGGCGTGGAATCGCCAAATAGGTAGCTCATGAACGCCTCCGCGACGAATTGTGCCGCGGCAAAATCGTATCACTTCAGGCGCCGCCTGCGCAGAGGCGAATGGCTCCGACCTGTAGGTGTTCGTGAGCACCTTCAGGGCGAAACCGATGTCTTTTCTGTTTGCCCGGTTGACGAATCTCTTTCGAGGGTCAGGCTTCAATGACGGAAGGAGGCTCTCCATGGTCGCAACCGCAGTCGGGTTGTTGATTCTCCTCGCGGGGTTCGAGGTCCTGGATCTCCTGGACATCACGCAAGGGGCCGCGAGCTCCGTGAGTCCGATCCTGGCGCTGCCGATCGTCATCCTGCTGAGCGTCGGAGTCTGGCGATCGGTGCATCGCCACCATTTGCGACAGCACGCCGCGCATCGATAGCGCGTGTCAGCCCAGGCTGGGCAAGGAGCCCCGGCAGAAGGCCGGATCACCGAACTGGTTTTGATACGAGCGTAACGCGTCGTCGGTCGCCGTGGGCTTGACCCCCATGGCGTTGGCCACCGAGACGAGAACGTCGTTCAACGAATAGGTGCCGCTCGGGACCGTGACATAGCGCCCGGTCCTGAAATAGCCCTGCGCGGAGCCCGCCAGCAGGACCGGAAGGCGCGTGTGCGAATGCGCGCTCCCGCTGCCGAGCTCGTTCAGCCACACGACCAGCGTGCTGTCGAACAGCGTGCCCGCTCCCTCGGGGACCGCCTTGAGGTTGGCGATGAAGTCGGCGATCTGCTGCGCGTACCAGGCGTTGATGAGAGTCACCTTCATCTGCGCGGCGCTGTCCGACGCGCTCGCGTGGGAGAGGTCGGCGTGTCCCTCGGTGATGGGTGCGCCGTTGAAGGTGAGCCAGCTGGGGACCAGGTTGCTGCCCGACGGGGCCATCATGACGGTGGCGACGCGAGTGAGATCGAAGGCCAGCGCGCCGACGACCAGATCGAGGTGAGCCTTCAGGACCTTGGGGAAGTCGACGTCGCTCGCGGCATTGGCCTCTTGCTGCCCGCTGGCGCCCACCGGCACGGTCGAGGTCTGGGTTACGGTGGGCCGTGGTGGCGCCTTGACTTGCGACCTGCTGCCGCCGCCCACCCGGGTTTGCAGGTGCGTGACGGCGTCCAGGTGCTGCTGCAGCTTTCGCGCATCGTCCCCGCTGAGCTTGGAGCCGAGCGCGCTCAGCTCCTTTCGCACGTTATCCAGAATCTTCGTCCGATGCCCGAAGAAGCGCGGCGGGGCGAACAACCGATCCCAGACCCGCTGTGGATCGTCCTCCGGCGTGACGGGATCGGCCGGCCCCCGGTACGACATGCGCGACCACAGGCTGCTGGCGCAGCGCTTGCCGGCCAACTCGAGCGACCTCACCGGCGTCGCGCCGATGCTCTGGGCGATGAGCTGATCGATCGAGATGTTGTCCGCCCACCCGCTGCCCACCCCACCGGTCGACGAGGGGAAGAGGCTGCCGCTCTGAAGCTTCTTGCCCGTGAGGAGGCAGCCCACGCCGGCGCCGTGCGGGTCCCCCGGCGACGCGGCGGCGGCCAGCTCGTCGATGCCGTCGACCACGATCAGATCGTTCTTGTGGCTCGCCAGCGGTTGTAGGATGGGTCCCAAGGTCAGCGTCTTCGCGTCTCCGGTCCCGAAGAAGTCGGCCTGGTTGGTGCCGTTCGGGCTGAACAGGATCACCAGCCGCTTCGGGAACGGAGCGGAGCCGGCGGCGCTCGCCCGCCCCGTCACGAAGTCGTTCAACAGAGGCAACGCCAGCCCGGCGCCGGCGGCGCCGCGCAGGAAGATCCGGCGCGACGGCGCCGACGGCGAGACAGGATTCCGACCGCTGGCGGCGCTCATGGCGTCCCTCCCACGCCCCGGAACCGGAAAGCGTCGGTGGTGACGATGGCCGGTAGGAGCGCGCGCATGTCGAACTGGGCGGACTCGAATTTCCTGTTGATCGCCAGCAGGGAGCAGGCGTCGTCGGGCAGGCTCTCGACGCGCCCGCTGGACCAACGGAACCAGTTCAAGGCGACGCAAGCCCGCACGTCGCCGCTGGTCGCGAGCTTCTTCATCAACTCCACCGGGCCGTTGAAAGGACCATTGGTCGCGGGATCGAGGGCGCCGACGATCTCGCCCGAGGCATCGATCGAAGAGCCGTTCTCGGTCGTTCGCCACCGTCCTATGGGATCGAAGCTCTCGAAAGCGAAACCGAGCTGGTCGAACAACTGGTGGCACCCCTTGCACTGAGGGGGCGCGACGGCCATCTCCAGAAGCTGCCGGGTGGTAGCGCCCGCCGGCGCGGGATTGGGGATGGAGGGGTCGCTCAGCCCGGGTGGCTCGAGCGGCACGTTCTGGCAGAGCATTCTCGCCCGCAAGAAAGTGCCCCGGTTACTCGGCGAGGTCCGGGTCGAAAAGGATTGCCCGGCGAGGAAGGCGCCCTGGGTCAGGATGCCCGCCCGCTGCGTCGGGTCCAGGCCCACACGGACGAACGTCGTCGCATCGGCGGGCATCGACAGGCCGTAGTGCTTGGCCAGGTTGCCGTTCAAGTAAGAGTAGGGAGCCGTGAGGAGCGTGGTCAGGCTCCCATCCCCGAAGAAGACCGAATCGACGAAGGTCTCCGATTCCGCCAGCAGATCGGCCGCGAGCTGGCTGTTCCAGGTCGGGAAGAGCGTCGGACTCTTCGAGGCGCCGATGGTGTAGTCGAGGTTCAGCCACTCGCGGTGAAACCTTCGCACCATGTCGTGAGCGCGCGGATCGTCGACCATCCGCTGGGCCTGGGCCTTGAGCGCCGCGGTGGTCGTGAGCTGGTTTGCGTCGGCCGCCTCGAACAGGGCGGCGTCGGGCATCGAGCCCCATACGAAATAGGACAGCCTGGTCGCCATCTCGTAGGGTTTGACCGCCGCGGCCGTGTTACCCGGCGCGGGCTGCGTCAGCTCGACCCGGTAGAGAAAGTGGGGGGACTGCAACATGGCCGCGATGACCTCGGCGATGCCGGCCTCGAACGTCCCGTCGGCGCTTCCGTCGACGAACAGATCCTGGTAGCTCGCGACTTCGTCCGTGGTCAGCGGCCGTCGGAAGGCCTTCTTCCCGAACGCGCCGATGAACGACGTGGCGCATGCCATGGCCCCCATCGTGGCCGGGTCGCAGCTCGGAGCCAGCATGCCGAGCTGCGAGACGGCCGCAGCGGCGATCTCCTCCGCGGCGGTCGAATAGGCCTCGACGAGCTGATCGGAGACGGATTGGTAGTCAGCGACATTGGTGAACACGGCGTACGCCTCCGGCGGAAACGCCATCGAGAAGGGCGCGCCGGTCGACGGCGACATCGAGAGCCCCGCCAGGTCGTGAACGGTGTTGTCATACTCGTACGAGGTCAGACGTCGCAAAGGAGACCGTCCTGGATTGATCGTCCCGGGGACGCAGGCGCTGGCGAGAGAAGCGACGTCCGTTGCCGTGGGGGGGCGCGAGCCGCCGCTCCCATCCGCCGCACCGGCTCCTCCCGCGCCGCCGGTGGGTTGGGACGCGCCGCCAGGGCCGATACCGCCGGTGGCCGTCGTGCTGCCGGCGCGTCCCGCGCTGCCGGCGCGTCCCGGCGAACCGCCGTCATCCAGGTCTTCGTTTCCGCCGGTGCCGCGGGATATCCCGGGACTTGCTCTCTCGGCTGCGCGCGCGCCGCCGCCGGCGCCGCCCCCCGAGCCCGACAACGCTCGTCCGTCACAGGCGATCCCCACCGCCAACACGTAGGGGAGCCCCGCCAACGCGAGGGAGCCGAATCGGCGTCCGCCGGCCGTTACGCCCTGGTGCCGGGCCTGGTACCCCCTCATCTGATGATCCTCCTGGCCAACGGACGCACGAGCCGTCGAGCGCACGCGTACACGAAGCGACGACGCCACCGTCGACCGAGCGGCTCATACGGACTTGTCACGAGGGCACCAAACCTGTCACGAGATCGGCCGGGGTGACGCCCGTGCAGGCCGACGTCTCGACGAGGCCACGCTCGGGAGAGGCCGCCAGCGGGCTTCAGCGAGCGAGGTGCCGCTCGAGCAACCGCGTGACCTCGGCCCGGAACGCCGCCGACCGGAGCTTGCCCGGCGCGTGAGCCGCGGTGGCGACGAGGAGGCCGCGGAGCGCGTGCACGGCCACGAACGCCACGTCCTCGCCGCTGCGCAGGTGGCCGCCCTGGCCCGCGAGGTACCTCGCCGTGTGGCGAACGACGCTGGCCTCTGCGTTGCGCAGGAAGGAGGCGCTCTCGATCGCGTCGAGCTGCTCCATGAGCGCCGTGTCCAGCGCGGCGCTCGTCGCGTACCGCTCGGCCGCACCAGCGACGATAGCGGCGCTCAGGCCCCGCGGATCCGTGGCGTGAGCGTCGAGGACGGCCGTGATCGCGCTCACCTCCGACCGGATCCTCCGCCGAGCGACCTCGGCCAGGATGGCGGCCTTGTTGGGAAAGTATTTGTAGAGCGAGCCGATGCTCACCCCCGCGCGCGCCGCGATGTGATTGGTCGTCGAGGACGCCCACCCGCGAACGGCCAGAAGGTGAGCAGCCGCCGTGAGGATCGCGTCTACGGTGTCGCGCGAGCGGCTTTGCCGCGGGATCTTCCGAGGGGCGGTCCGCGATCGACGCTGCATCTCTCGGTCCGCGAGGCTACCCGAAAAGGCGAGTAGCGCGAGACCACCACGGGGCTAGCCTGCCTCTCGTGTCCCTGGTCTCTCAACCCGTCTTTCACGCGTCTTGGCCGCCGCCGGCGCAGGACCTAGTTCGTCGGGCCATCGACCGTCATGGTGGCTGGTCGCTGTGGAACCGCCTCGAGGCGGTGTCGGTTCATCTCGTCGCGCTAAGCGGCTTTCTGCCCTGGATCAAGGGCTACGGGCGGTCGTTCCAGCTGGCGCCATCGCTCACCGCCTTCCCGAAGGAGGTGAGGACCGAGTTCCACGACGAGAGCGGCCTGGCGCGCCTGGCCGTCTTCGATCGCGGCAACATGCACATGCCCGATGCCGCGACGGGCGACCTGCGCGCGACGGGCGTCAGCCGCGATCACCGGCGTACGTTCGCGGGTCCGCGAAAGATGCGGCGCTGGAACACCGTCGATGCCCACTATTTCTTCGGCTACGCGTGGGCCAGCTATACGGCCATCCCCTTCGTGCTCCCCACCTTGCGCTACCTGGGCGACCCCACGGTCCGCTCGCGGGGCGAGCGCTGGGAGGGCGTGCGAGTCGAGTTTCCGAGCGACGCCCAGGTCCACTGCCGCCGGCAGAGCTATTTCTTCGACGGCAGCGGGCTGCTGCGCCGGAACGACTACGTCGCCGACATCGTGGGTCCGGTGGCGCGGGGCGCCCATCTCTGGCGCGACTACGCGACGGTCCAGGGGCTGCCGATGCCGGCCCGGCGGACGGTCCTCTTGCGCCTGGGCAAGACGCCGGTTCGATTCATGACGGCGCTGGACGCGTCCTTCGATCACCTGGACGTCCGGCTGCGTCCGTGAAGCGAGACGGCCCTGGCCCTCGGGGCGAGTTCGGTGGACAATCAATCCGAGGCATGAGGCTACGATCGCACGCGGGCCGGCTCCGGACGATGCTGCCCCTCCTGCTGGCGCTCCTCGCGCCGGGCGCCTGCAGCCGTCGCTCGGGGGGCGGGAGCGGTACAGGGGGGGCGGGCGGTGGTCATGGATCCGGCGGCCACCCGGGGACGGGGGGCGCCCAGAAGGGCGATGGAACTGGGGGCGGGGCGGCGACGGGTGGGGCGGCGACGGGCGGCGGTAGTGGTGGCCGCGCCGGCACGTCCGACGCCGGAAGCGCGGGCGGCCTCGGAATGGGAATGACGAGCACCGGCGGCGCGTCGGGCGCGGGCGGTGCGTCCGGTGCCGGCGGCGGGATCCTCGTCGATGCCGGCGCCGGCGACGCGAAGGACGCACCAGTCGCGTCCGATGCCAGCGCCGGCCCGCCGCTCGCCATGAATGACGTGACCATCCTGGCGCCGCTCCCGTCGTCCAGCGCCACGCCTGTCTTGCTGCGAGGCACCGACCTCGCCGGCGACGGGACGCCGCTCGTGCCGCGCGCGCTCTTCGATCGAGTGGTGGTGGACGGCAGCGGCCAGCTCCTGCCCACGCTCGAGACCGCGTACGAGCGCCTGCACCTGATCGCGGTCCGTTTCGATCTCTGCGATCGTCACCTTCCAGGACCGTGCCCCTCGGAAGAGGACGGGCGGCTGCGCCTGGTGTTCCAGCCGCTCGCGACGAACGGGTGGGCCGACGACATGGGCTTTCACGCGTTCTATTCCATTCGCAACGACGAGCTCGCGGGTGCGGTCGCGGAGCTCCGCGAGCTGGCCCGCGGCGCGCCCTTCCCCTGGGGGCCGTTGGGCGCGAGTCCCGCGCTCACCGCCGCCGATCACACGCTTTATGCCGAAAAGGTCCGCGCCTTCGTGCGGCGGTATGGCGGGACCGCGAGGCTGGTCCGGCTCACCATCAACGCGCAGGATCTGAAGTCCGCCGCCTTCCGCTGGATGTTGCGCGGGGTCGAGAAGAAGGACGGCGCCTTCATCGACATGCCGATCGTGGGCGGATCCGCCGTCACCGAGACTGTCTTCACGAGCGGCAGCGCGAGCTTCGACGTCCAGCCGATGACCGACACGCCGCCGGGGCTACTGGGAGCCATCGTGTCGGGGCGCTTCAACGCGGCCGACATCGACACGCAGCGCGCCTCCCTCGCGGCCCTCACCGCGGTGGACAACCCTTTGACCCACACCCCGGAAACGGTGGCGTGCGTGGCCTGCCACGTCTCGACCCTGGTGCTGCAGACCCGCGCCGACAGCCGGGCCATCGATCCCTATACGCTGCCCGGCCGCTACACGTCGGCGTTCGACCTCTCGACCGGTGGCGGGGAATCCGGGAAAACGCAGATTGCCATCCGCGCGCTCGGCTATCGGGGAAATGTCACGCTCATCTCACAGCGGGTGGTCAACGAGACCGCGCAGGTGCTGACAGAGATCGAAGCGCGCTTCCCCGCGCGCTGAGACGCATCCAGCGGGGAACGATCAATCGTTGGATCATCGACAGGCGACCTCGCAGCTGACGTCGATATGGCCGGACTCTGGCAACGGAGAGCTCCCCGAGCAGGCGGCGTCGCGACAGATCTGCAGCCTGGGCGCTCCCGCGGAGCAAGATGAAACCTCCCCTAGCTGCCAGCACGGGAGCACGGAGCGATCCGCGTCGCAGTAGCTCAGCCTCCAGCGCGTCTCCACGTGATTCTCGTCGACGTGAGTGGCGGTCACCAAGCAGCTCGGGATCCCCGCGTCCGTCGCCGTGGGGGTTCCCGACAGGCAGCGCGGTTCCTTGATATTGAGAGTGGTGAGCATGGTCGTGAGCGCGTTTGGGAAGCTCGTCGCAGGAGCGCAGGCCGGCAGGAAGAGGCCATTCGGACCGAAGGTGTCGGCGAACGACTTCAAGCGAAGGGCCGGGAGAGCCGGCTCGCCGCTCGCGCCCGTGCAGGACGGTTCGATCACCGGCGAGGCCATTTCGGGGCTGGCGCCGGGACCGAGCACGACCGGGTGATCCGGCCCCGCGATCAGGGCGAGCATGACGTTGTCGGGAGACGGCTTGAGCTCCGCGAGAAACTGCCGGAGCTCCGCGAGCGGGGTCAGGCGCCCCCCCGTCGGGTCGGGAACGCAGGCATCGAGCGCGATCGAATCGCGCCCCGAGGGAAGAGCGTGCGGAGGCGCCCCGCCTGCACAGAGCCACCCGAATTCGGCACATCGATAGGCGCCCGGCGCTCCGTACGGATCAGCGACGGTCGTCTGACGCGGGTCGAAGAGGTCGGAGTCCGCCGGGATCGAGCAGTCGTCTTCGTTCGTGATGATGACGATCCCGAGCTCGGCGTCGTCGCGAAGGAAACCCGCGTTGTCTGGATCGGCCGGATCCCGCGCCTTGACGAGCGCCCGCCGAGCGGCCTCGAGCGGCTGCGGATAGGGGCACCCCCCGGACCCGAGCCGGGCCAACGCGCCGAAGACCTCGCCGGGGTCTTTCGTGAAGTTGACGGGACCACCGTTGATGCGCATGAACGTCTCGCCGGGCGAGAGGCCGGCGCCCTCCGGGTGCGAGAATCGTCCCTGGCGATCGCCTGGACCGCCCGCCTCGCACCCCGGGACATCGCCGAATTTTCCGCCCCCGAGGGACGCCGAAACGACCGCGACGTGAAGGTTGAATCGGAAATCCTGCGGAGCCGCGAAAGCAGCCGCCAGCAGCGGGTACGCGGTCGCCAGCTTCGCGTCCATCGTCGCCATGGAAGGCGAATCGTCGACCACGAACAGGATATCGAGCTTGCGCCGGCCATCGGAGGCGAACGTGTCCTCGGTAACGCAGGCGGGTCCGTCGCCGCTCCCGCCGGTCCGTCTGGGCTCGTCGTCGCATCCGGCGACGAGAGCGACGAGGCTGACGGCAGAAACGATGGCATCTCCAAGGCCTCGCATCGACCCGGGTAATGCAATGCGGGATCCAGCGGCCTCTCGCCGGTTGGACGAGGCGCGCCGCCACTGGCGGACTCGTCGGACCATCCCCGCGCCGTCAACGGAGTTGGCGGAAGCGGCAACGGAGTGGCGCGAGCTGGAGGCGCGTGGAAAAGTTGCCGCCACGTCCGAAAACGGCCAGTCGCGGTCGAGCTTCGGCGCTAGAAGTGAGCCCGTGGCTGCCATGACGACGACGATGGACCTCGGGGACGCCCGGGACAGCCAGGACAACGATGTCCGCTATCAGGCGATGCTGGCCCGCGATCCGCGGTTCGACGGCGTGTTCTTCGTGGGCGTGACGACCACCGGCGTCTACTGCCGGCCGGTCTGTCCGGCCCGGACGCCGGGGCGCGACCGCTGCCGCTTCTTCCGAGCGGCGGCCGAGGCGGAGCGAGCCGGGTTCCGGGCCTGCTTTCGCTGCCGGCCTGAGCTGGCACCCGGCGCCGCCCCCGTCGACGCGGTCTCGCGCCTGGTGTCGGCAGCGCTGGCCCGGATCGACGCCGGGTACCTGAACGACCACAGCGCGGCGGAGCTGGCGGCCGAGCTCGGCGTCACCGACCGCCACCTGCGCCGGGTCGTCGAGGACGAGGTGGGCGTGCCCCTGATCGAGATCGCGCAGTCGCGCCGGCTGGCGCTGGCACGGCGCCTGGTCATGGACACGCCGCTGCCTCTCACGCGCATCGCGCTGGCGAGCGGGTTCCGCAGCGTGCGGCGGTTCAATGCGCTGTTCGCGGCGCGCTTCGGCCGCCCCCCCTCGGCCTTCTCCGTTTCCAAGGGCGCGCGAGCGAAGTCGAGGAGGCGCGCCGCGCCCGCCCGCTCCCGCCGCGCGAACGCGGGCGGCGAGATCGTGGTGAGGCTGCATTTTCGGCCGCCGTTCCGGTGGCCGGAGCTGCTCGCCTTCCTGCGGGACCGCGCGATCCCGGGCGTCGAAGCCGTCGCGGGTGACGAGTACTGGCGGACCATCCGCGCGGGCAGCACCGGTGAGCTCGTGGGCCGCGTGCGGGTCAGCCTCGACGATCGCACGAACGCGCTCCGAGCCGCCGTGTCGCCCGGGCTGGTCGGCGCGCTCATGCAAGTGGTGGCGCGGCTGCGCGTGCTGTTCGACCTGGACGCCCGGCCCGATCTGATCGCCGCGCGCCTCGAAGGTGATCCCGTCCTGGGCCCCGCGCTCCGCCGCCTGGCGGGGCTGCGCGTGCCGGGTGCGGTCGATCCGTTCGAGGCGACCGTTCGCGCGGTGCTGGGCCAGCAGGTCTCGGTGCGCGCGGCCACGACGCTGGCCGGGCGCCTGGTGGCGCGCTTCGGCGCGCCTTTCACGGGCGACGTCGACGGTACGCCTGGACCGGACGGCGCGGCGAGCGCGCCGGTCCTGACCCATCTGTTCCCGGCACCCCGCGATCTCGCCGCGGCCTCGGTCGACGATCTCGCCTCGATCGGATTGCCCGGGGCGCGCGCCGCCACCTTGCGCCAGATCGCCGCGCTGTTCGCCTCGCCCGGGCTGGTCGGCGCCTGGGACGCCGGGAACCGGGTCGAGATCACGCGCCGACTGAAGGAGATCCCCGGCGTCGGCGACTGGACGGCCGAGTACGTCGCCATGCGCGCGCTCCACGATCCGGACGCGTTCCCCGCCGGCGATCTCGGCGTGCGGCGCGCGCTCGGCAACCTGTCCGCGCGCGAGGCTTCGGCGCGCGCCGAAGCCTGGCGCCCCTGGCGCTCGTACGCCGTGATGCACCTGTGGTCGTCGCTCGCGACGCGTCCGACGACCGCCACTTCCCTCGCACCTCCCCGGAGCAGAACGCGAAAGACGAAAGGAGACCTGACATGACCCGCCTCTTCGCCGACCTGTCGAGCCCGGTCGGCCGCGTGCGCGTGATCGCGCGCGACGGCGCGATCTGCCGCATCGACTTCGAGACCCACGCCGGCTTCGACGAGTCCCCCCGGGGTGACGAGCGCCCCGACGATCCGCTGCTCGCGGGTGCCCTCTGGCAGCTTCGCGAATACTTCGCCGGCGAGCGCACGGAGTTCGATCTGCCGCTCGAGCCCGAGACCGGCACGCCCTTCCAGCGGCGGGCGTGGCAAGCCCTGCGCGAGATCCCGTTCGGACAGACCCGCACTTACGGCGAGCAAGCGCGCGCGATCCGCCACCCGACCGCCGTCCGCGCGGTGGGGGCCGCCAACGGGCGCAACCCGATCGGCATCGTGGTGCCCTGCCACCGGGTCATCGGCAGCGACGGCAAGCTGACGGGCTACGCGGGCGGCATGACCGCCAAACAGTGGCTGCTCGACCACGAAGCGCGCGTCACATCCTCCGGCGACCTGTTCGCGACGTCGCGGCTGCGCGCGGGGGCCTGAGCAGGACCGGCGCGCTATCTTTGGCGGCCATGTTGCCGCCTCTGCCGCTCGCTCGCCCCGGCGAAGTGCCCCTGCGCGCGCGCTTGAAAGGCAGCTTCAAGTACTCGGGCCGCGCCTTCGAGCTGGTCTGGTCTTCCGCGCCCCGCGGCGTGGTGGGGCTCATCATCCTGACGCTGGTGGCCGCGGCCCTGCCGCCGTTCGTGGCGTGGATCGGCAAGCTGATCATCGACGCCGTGATGGCGGCGCGCGCGGTCCCCGCCGGGCTGGTGCGCGAGGCCGCCATGTCACGCGCGGTCCGCCTGGTCGCGCTCGAGCTGGGGGCGGTCCTCGCCATGACCGGCGTCGAACGAGGGTTGGGGCTGGTGCGCCAGGTCGTCGGCCTTCGGCTGGGGATCGACGTGAACGTTCGCATCCTCGAGAAGGCGCAGCAGCTTTCGCTGCGTCACTTCGAGGACGCCGAGTTCTACGACAAGCTGACGCGCGCGCGCCGCGAGGCCTCGTCACGGCCGCTGTCGCTGATCCAGAGCAACTTCCAGGTGGTGCGGCAGGCCCTGACGCTGACCGGATATCTGGCGCTGCTGGTCTCCTTCTCGCCCTGGATGGTGATCGCGCTGCTGGCCGCCACCGTGCCGGCCTTCATCGCCGAGGCGCGGTTCTCGGGCGCGGCCTTCCGGCTGCGGAACTGGCGCTCGCCGGACGCGCGGCGCCTGACGTACATCGAGTATGTGCTGGCCAACGACGAGCACGCCAAGGAGGTGAAGCTGTTCGGTCTTGGCCCGCTCCTGCTTGGCCGCTACAAGGGCATGGCCGAGACGTTCTTCGGCGAGGATCGCCGGCTGGCGGTGCGGCGCGCGGCGTGGGGCTACGGGTTGTCGTTGATCAGCGCGGCGGTGTTCTACGGATGCTACGCGCTGATCGTGACCGCCACGGTGGTGGGGCGCCTCACTCTGGGCCAGCTCACGCTGTATCTGGTGGCGTTCCGGCAAGGCCAGCAGAGCTTCCAGGCGATCCTGACGGCGGCGGGGAGCATGTACGAGGACACGCTCTACATGTCGAACCTGTTCGACTACTTCGCGATCGCCACCGACGAGGAGGCCGCGCTCGAGCGCCCGGCGACGGCGCCGGCGGCGCTCGTCGCCAAGGCCGAGGAAGGCATCCGGTTCGAGAACGTCGGCTTTCGCTATCCCGGCAGCGGAGGCGAGGGTGGCAACTCCGGCGGGACCGACCCATCCCCCGAGCGCTGGGCCCTGCGCGGGGTCAACGTCTTCATCCCGAAGGGCCAGAGCCTGGCGCTCGTCGGCGAGAACGGCGCCGGCAAGACCACGTTCATCAAGCTGCTGACGGGGCTCTACAAGCCGACCGAGGGTCGCGTGCTGCTCGACGGGCGCGATCTGAAGGAGTGGGACGAGACCACGTTGCGCCGCCGCATCGGGGTCATCTTCCAGGACTTCAACCAGTACCAGCTCGCGTTGCGCGAGAACGTGGCGTTCGGCAGCATCGATCACCTGGAGGACGAGCCGCGCGTGGACCGCGCCGTCGAGCGCGGCGGCGCGGCCGAGCTGGTGACCAGCCTGCCGGCCGGCCTGCAGACTCAGCTCGGGCGCTGGTTCTCGTCCGGCGTCGAGCTGTCGGGCGGGCAGTGGCAGAAGGTCGCGCTTGCCCGCGCCTTCATGCGCGACGAGGCCGACATCCTGATCCTCGACGAGCCCACCGCCGCGCTCGACGCCGAGGCCGAGCACGCCGTCTTCCAGCGGTTCCGGGCGCTCGCGGCGGGGCGCACCACGATCCTCATCTCGCACCGGTTCCCGACGGTGCGGATGGCGGATCGAATCCTCGTCCTCGAGAAGGGGCGCGTCGTCGAGGACGGCAGCCACGCCTCGCTACTGGCCGCCGATGCGAGATATGCTCACCTCTTCCGCCTTCAGGCGGCGGGATATCAATGACTACGACGCGATCGAGGACGAGGACGAGGACGGGGACGAGGACGAGGACGGGAAAGACAGGGTGGTGGAGCGTGGCGACCGTCCTCGTCGCGGTCGCCGCGTGCGGATCGGACGGCGGCGGGGACGAAGGCTCGTTCGACCTGCCGACGGCGGGATCGCTCGGCGGTCCCGTGCTGCCGAGCCCGCGGGTCCAGCCCATCTACTTCAAGGGCTACCCGTATGTGATGGAGACGGACACATTCCTGACGCGGCTCGCGTCGAGCCCCTACTGGTCCACCGTGACCAGCGAGTACGGCGTTGGCGCCCTCACCTCGTTGCCGGGCTATGCGGCGAACGTGTCGGTCCCCGCCACCCTCACCGACGAGACCCTGCCCGGTCTCCTGACCGCGGCACTGGCCGAGGGTGCGGCCACGCTGGGCCCCGCCCGCGCCGACACCGTCTATGCGCTGTTCTTCGACCCCGCCACCACCCTGGTGGTGATGGGGATGACCCTGTGCCAGCCCGGCCAGCCGTCCGCCTATCACGACGAGTGGTCGGCCGGCGGGCTGCAGGTCCCTGTCGCCGTCGTCCCGACCTGCGCCAGCTTCCCGGGCCAGCCGTCGCTGACCGGCACCGGCGTGGTGACGCTGGCCCTGAGCCACGAGCTGGTCGAGGCCGCCACGGACCCCTTCCCGAACACGCGCCCCGCGTGGACCGGCATCGACCGCGACCATGTCTTGTGGTCGGTCGCCTTCAGCGGCGCCGAGGTCGCGGACCTGTGTGAGAACGACGTGCCCAACACGGTGACGCCCGGGGACATCGGTTACCCAGTCCAGCGCATCTGGTCGAACGAAGGCGCCCGCGCCGGGACCGGGCCGTGCGTGCCGGTCCCTGCCGGCGAGGTCTACGTCAACGCGGTCGCCGATCTGCCGTCGCGAGGCACGGTCATGGTCGGCCCGACCCAGCAGACGGTCTCGGTGCCCGTCCTGCAAGCCGCGATCGGCGCGCAGGCCTCGGCCCACCTCACGTTCCATGGCGGACCGGGCGTGACGACCGACCTGCGGGCCGTCGCGTTCGAGATCGACGACGCCTCCAGCGCGCAAACAGCGCACCCGGTCGCGGTCATGGGAAAGGTCGGGCAGTCCGTGACGGCGCAAATCGCGGCGTCGTCCAGCGCGACCGGGGTCGTGCCGCTCATCGTCGGCGCCACCTCCGGTCACGGCGACCTGCACCTCTGGGTGGGGGGCGTCGACCGCCGCTGAGGCGGGTCCCTCACTCGGCGACGGGCTGAACGTCGTCCCAGGCGGCGGGCTGGCCCGTCGCCTCGAGCACGGACATCCACAGGTCGTCCGAGACGTCGACCTGCTTGCGGAAGCGGGTGGCCAGCGCCATGGGCACGTGCACGAACCGCCCGTGCCAGCGCCCGATCAGCACCTCCGTGTTGCCCGCCATCGCGGCATGCACCGCGTTGCGGGCCATGTTCCAGCAGAACACGCTGTCCGACGGCGACGCCGGCACGCTGCGGATCTGATAGCTGGGATCGATGTACTTCAGCGTGATCTCGACGCCGAGCCGCTTGAAGTGATCGTTGATGTGATCGCGCAGCACGTACCCGATGTCGCCGAGGCGTAGGTTTCCGCTGGCGTCGCGGCCGGGGGTGCGGGCCGGCGTGCCGATCGGCGTGGCGGCCGCCACGCACAGGTCCTGCCCGGCGCCTTCCGCCACCACGATGACGGCGTGGGACCGCTCGCGCAGGCGCTGCTCGAGGCGGCGCAAGAAGCCGCGCGGGCCGTCGAGGATCAGGGGCACCTCGGGGATGAGGACGAAGTTCGCGTCGGTCGCGGCCAGGGCCGCCTGGCACGCGATGAACCCCGAGTGGCGTCCCATCAGCTTGACCAGCCCGATGCCGTTGCGGGCGCCGGTCGCCTCCACGTGCGCGCTGCGGATGACCTCGACGGCGGCCGAGAACGCGCTCTCGAAGCCGAAGCTGCGATCGATGAAGTGGATGTCGTTGTCGATGGTCTTCGGCACGCCGACGATCGCGATCTTCAGCCCGCGGCGCGCCACCTCGGCCACCAGCGTCTGCGCCCCGCGCAAGGTGCCGTCGCCGCCAATGACGAACAGGATGTCGATGCCCAGCGCCTGGAGGCCGTCGACCATGGCGCCCGGATCCTGGTTCCCGCGCGAGCTGCCCAGCATGGTGCCGCCCTGCTCGTGGATGCTGGCCACCATATCGGGCACCAGGCGCAGGGGCGGCTCGCGGCCCGGGCCCGCGATCAGGCCCTCGTAGCCGTAGCGAAAGCCATAGATCTCCTTCACCCCGTAGGCGTGCGTCAGCTCGAGCACGATGCCGCGGACGACGTTGTTGATCCCCGGGCACAGCCCCCCGCACGTCACGATCCCGGCGCGGGTGCGGGTCGGATCGAAGAAGATCCGGTCGCGCGGGCCGGCCAGCTCGAAGGTTGGCCGGTCGGCGGCCGGCGTGCTCAGGAGGCCAGAGGCGCGATCGTCGAGCAGCACGCGATCGGCCTCGCCCACGTGATGCAGAGCCGCGCGCCCCAGGCGCGCGACGATTGGCGAGGCATGCAGGCACCGCCCCAGGTTCCGGACCTGAAGGTCGGCAGGCTCGACGCGCGCGGTGCGCGCGGGGACGGTGAGAATTTCGGTCTGCGACATGAGGACTCGTGAAACGGTGATGAGCGAAGGAACAGCATAGTCTCCGCCACGTTTCGGGGAGGTGTCGATTTCCTCAAGACGACGCGAAAAGTGACGGCGGGCGCCTGACCGAGCATTTCCGGACCCTTCTCCGGCCCCTTCTCCGCGAGAATCAGGATGCGTCTCGCGCCTTGTGAATCGCTCGCGCTCAGCGCCGCGGGCGGGGGACGTCGCGTTCGAGGACGGTCTTGCGTCCGTCGGCGGCCGCCGCGCGGATGGCGTCGTCGCAGACCGCCCGAACGTGCTCGCTCAGGTCCTCGGCGATGGCGTCCGAAGTGTTCATGCCGGAGCGATCCTTGATGTACTTCTTCATCTTGGAGACGACGATCAGGATGTCGCGGTCGAAGGTCGACGACAGCGCTGGAACGACGCCGGGCATCGCCTGCGACGACGCGACCGGCGCGCCGGCGGTGGCGGGCGCAGCGGGCCCGACGGGCGACACGATCCGGCGCGGTGGGCTCGCCATCCCGGAGACGGCTCCTCCCGACGAAACGACGGTCGCTCCACCTCCGCCGCCCGAACCGACCCCGCCGACCCCGCCAACCATGACGGGCCGCCCGAGCGGCTGCGTCGGGGCCTCCGACCGAGGCCCCGACGGCGCCGCTGGCTCCGGGTAGTCATTCACGGTGCTGCCCTGCCCAGCCGCGGCGGCCCCGCGCGAAGGGGCACGAGCCTCGACGGCCCACGCGTCCCGATGCCGTAACGTCGCCACGTGCGAGTCCCAGCACGACACCGAGCAGAACACCAGCTGCATCCGCGCGCGGTTGCACGTCGAAACACTACAAACCCAGTGGACCTTCGAAAAAGCGATGCCCTTCCGGCACGCGCTACAGTGCGCCCAAATATCGCCCGCCAGTTCGGCCATGCGCCGCGTAGCTTAACTCCAAAGTACGCTCACTTCTCGTTCCATCAGGCAGGCGACTCGCGCACCCCAGAGCGCCAGAGCGACCGAAGGGAGCGGGTTCACCGACGGGAGGCGCGGCTTTGCCGCGCCGGCGTCGGTCTGAAATCCTGGGGGTCTCGTAGGGGGGCAACGCCCCCCTGCGCCCTGCTATCCTCGCGGCGGCTGCATGCCCGCGTCCGCCGTCACCGTCGACAGTTTGAGCAAACGATTCGGCGCGAACGCGGCCGTGGACGGGCTGTCGTTCTTGGTGTCGCGCGGCGAGATCTACGGGCTGCTCGGGCCGAACGGCGCCGGGAAGACGACGACGCTGCGGATCCTGGCGGGCCTGCTGCCGCCGACCGGCGGCGCGGCTCGCATCGAGGACGTCGACGTGGCGAGCACCCCGCGCGAGGCGCAGCGACGGCTCGGGTTCCTGACGGGAGGCACGGGGCTCTACGCCCGGCTCAGCGGCCGCGAGGTGCTGCACTACTTCGGCGCCCTCCAGGGACTCGAGCCCGCGGCGGTGGAGGCGCGCCTCGCCACACTCGCCACTGCCCTCGACCTGACGGGCCTCCTCGACCGGCGGTGCGAGGCGCTGTCGTCCGGGCAGAAGCAGCGCGTGTCGATCGCGCGCGCCGTGCTGCACGATCCGCCCGTGCTGATCCTGGACGAGCCCACGGTCGGCCTGGACGTGCTGGCCAGCCGTTTCCTGCGCGAATACATCGCCGCCGAGCGCACGCGCGGCAAGGCCATCATCTTCTCGACGCACTATCTGGCCGAGGCCGAGCTGCTCTGCGACCGCGTGGGTTTGATGCACCAGGGCCGCCTGCTGGCCGAGGGTCCCCCGGCCGCGCTTCGCGCGCAGGCGGCGGACGCGGGCAGCCTGGAGGAGGCCTTCCTGCGCCTGGTGGCGGGGCACGCATGATGACGAGCCTCGAAGCGCGAGGCCGCCGGTGGCCATGAATCGGAGATCCCGCGACGTGCGCGTCGTCTGGGCCAAGGAGCTGCGCGAGACCCTGCGCGACCGCCGGACGCTCGGGGTCATGCTGCTGTTCCCGCTGGTCGTCTATCCCCTGATGGCCCTGCTCCTGACCGAGGTCATCGCGGGCAAGGAAGCGGCGCAAGGGACCCGCCCGTCGCGCGTCGCCGTCGTGGGCGGTGACCCTGCCGCCCGCGAGACCGTGCGCGCCCTGTTGCGAAGCCTGCCGCCTGGCGTGCGCCCCGGCATCCCGAGCGCGTCGTCGGCCAAGGCCACCGATGGGGGCTTCGAGGTCACCGGCGAAAGCGGAGGAGGGGACTCGCGCGAGACGAATGCCTCCCGCTCGGCCAGCACGGCCGAGGTGACGGCCGGGACGCTCGACGCCTTCGTCGACCTGGACCCCGAAAAAGAGGCAGCCCCCATCCCCGGGGCAGATCTGCTCGCCATTCCAGCCCCCCGCCCGTTGCGCGTCATCTACGACGAGACGCGCCCCGCCTCCGATCAGGCGCACGATCGGCTGACGCTGGCGCTGGGGAGCGTGCTCCCCGTCGGTTGCGCCCCCACCTTCGCGGTGACCTCGACCAGCGTCGCCACGAAGACCAAGGTCGGCGGCTACGTGCTGTCGAAGGTGCTGCCCCTCATCGTCGTCATCATGACGATGCTGGGCGCGTTTTATCCCGCTATCGACATCACCGCGGGCGAGCGCGAGCGCGGCACGCTCGAGACGCTGCTGACGTCCCCCGTGCGCCGCTTCGATCTGATGACGGGCAAGGTCCTGGCAGTGACCACGCTGGCCGCGCTGACCGGCGCGCTGAACATCGTGTCGATGTCGCTGACCGTGGCCGAGACCGCGAAGCTGGCCGGCGGCGCCACCGCCGGCCTGACCATCCCATGGACCCGCGCCCTGGCGACGCTGCTGGTGGTGGCGCCCGCCGCGTTCCTGTTCGGCAGCGTCATGGTGGCGATCGGCGCCATGGCGCGCGGATTCAAGGAAGCCCAGTCGTTGCTGATGCCGGTCTATCTCCTGTGCCTGACCCCGTCGCTGGCGACCTCCGCGGGCGACTTCCCCCTCAGCGGCGTGACCATGCTGATCCCCGGGACGAACCTGACGTTGCTCGCCCGCGATCTGATGCTCGGCGACGCGCGCCTCCTGCCGGCCGCCGTCACCCTCATCTCCACGCTGGCTTTCGGCGCGGGCGCGCTCGCGTTCGCCGCGCGCCTCTACGACTCCGAGCGGCTGCTCACCTCGACGGACTCGGATCTGGTGGGGATCGGCGCCTGGCTCCGCCACCTGCTCGGCCGCGCGCCCGCCCGCCGCGGAACCCCCGGCGCCTCCCCCTCAGTCGCCACCTCCCCCACAACAACAGATCAAACGCTAACGCTGTTCGGCATCGCGTTCGTCCTGTGGTTCTTCGTCTTCACCTGGCTCCAGCACTGGCGGCTCTTGCCCGGGCTGCTGATCTCGCAGTGGGGCGGATTCCTGGGCCTGGTCTGGCTCTTCGCGCGGTCCACCCACCGCCCGCTGGCCAACGTGATCGGATTGCGACCGCCGCGGGCCGCCGCCGTCGCCGGGGCGATCTGCATCGGCATGTCGTGCTGGATCATCCTCGGCATCCTGGCCGACCGCGTGATGCCGCCGCCCCGCGAGGTGGTGGAGAACATCCGGCGCCTCATCCGGCCGCCGGGCCAGGATCGGCCGCTGTGGCTGTCCATCTTCGCCCTCGGCGTGACACCAGCCATCTGCGAGGAGGCCCTGTTCCGGGGGCCGATCCTGCGCGGCCTTCGCCATCAACTGCCCGCCGGGCTGGCCTGCGCCCTGACCGGCATCCTCTTCGGCGTCCTTCACGGGGACGTCTGGCGCTTCGTGCCAACGGCGCTCCTCGGCACCCTCCTCTCGTGGATGGCCCTCACCAGCGGATCGATTGTCCCCTCGATGGTGAGCCACATCGTCAACAACACGACACTGATCGTGCTGGGCTACTACGGGCTGGACGAAGCGGGTGAAAAGCTGTCATCACGAGCGAATCTGCTGCTCGCGGGCGGTGCCGTCATCCTGCTGGTCGTCGGGATTGTC
>Ga0105238_10001522_pt1 | contig 23226 bp, 17 predicted proteins | sample KBSC34metaG_FD_81526 | JGI IMG/M metagenome (GOLD analysis project Ga0105238, IMG submission 81526) | Corn rhizosphere microbial communities from Kellogg Biological Station, Michigan, USA - KBS C3-4 metaG | ecosystem: Host-associated > Plants > Roots > Rhizosphere > Soil | place: Michigan, USA...
ACCAAACTTCTTGCTCAGCACCGACGTGATCGCCGCCGTCAACGTCGTCTTACCGTGGTCCACGTGACCGATCGTCCCCACGTTCACGTGCGGCTTCGTACGCTCGAACTTGCCCTTGGCCATGATTCGTATCCTTCAGCGAGAAAGGCGTCACGCCTTCTTGTTGATCACCGCCTCGGCGACGTTCTTCGGCGCCTCGGTGTAGTGCTTGAATTCCATCGTGTACGTCGCGCGTCCCTGCGTCAGGGAGCGCAGCGTGGTCGAGTAGCCGAACATCTCCGCGAGCGGCACCTCGGCCTTGATCGCCTTGCCCGTGGGCAGGTCTTCCATGCCCTGGAGCTGGCCGCGCCGCGACGACAGGTCGCCCATCACGTTGCCCATGAACTCCTCGGGCGTCTCCACCTCGACCGCCATCATCGGCTCGAGCAGCATCGGGCTCGCCTTGCGCATGGCGTCCTTGAACGCCATGGACGCGGCCATCTTGAACGCGTTCTCGTTCGAATCGACGTCGTGATACGAGCCGTCGAACAGCGTCACCTTGACGTCGACCACCGGAAACCCGGCGAGCACGCCATTGGGCAGCGACTCGCGCAGCCCCTTCTCGACCGCCGGGATGTACTCGCGCGGAACCGAGCCGCCCTTGATGGCGTCGACGAACTCGAAGCCCTTGCCGTGCTCGGACGGCTCCATCTTGATCCACACGTGGCCGTACTGGCCGCGCCCACCCGACTGCTTGATGAACTTGCCTTCCTGCTCGACCGGCTTGCGGATCGCCTCGCGGTAAGCCACCTGCGGCGCACCGACGTTCGCTTCCACGCCGAACTCGCGCTTCATGCGATCCACGAGGATCTCCAGGTGGAGCTCGCCCATCCCGGAGATGATCGTCTGCCCCGACTCTTCGTCGGTGCGCACGCGGAAGCTGGGGTCTTCCTGCGCCAGGCGATTGAGCGCGATGCCCATCTTCTCCTGGTCCGCCTTGGTCTTCGGCTCGACCGCGACGTGGATCACCGGCTCCGGGAAGATCATCTTCTCGAGCGTGATGATCTTGTGCGGATCGCAGAGCGTGTCGCCCGTGGTCGCCTCGCGCAGGCCGACCGCGGCGGCGATGTCGCCGGCGCGCACTTCCTTGATGTCCTCGCGCTGGTTGGCGTGCATCTGCAGGATGCGGCCGATGCGCTCCTTCTTGCCCTTGACCGGGTTGTAGACCGTGTCGCCCGAGTTCACCACGCCGGAATACACGCGGAAGAACACGAGCTGGCCCACGAAGGGGTCGGTCATGATCTTGAACGCGAGCCCCGCGAACGGCTCCTCGTCGGACGCCTTGCGCTCGCCTTCCTGCCCGTTCTCGAGCTCGCCCTTCACCGGCGGGATGTCCGTCGGCGCGGGCATGTAGTCGATCACCGCGTCGAGCATGGCCTGCACGCCCTTGTTCTTGAACGCGGACCCGCACAGCATCGGCACGATCTCGCCCGCGATGGTGCGCGCGCGCAGCGACTGCTTGATCTCCTCGGCGGAGAGCTCGCCCGACTCGAGGTACTTGTTCATCACCTCTTCGTTGGCCTCGGCCGCGCTCTCGACCATCTTCTCGCGCCATTCCTCCGCGATGTCCTTCAGCTCCGCGGGAATGTCGCGCATGTCGTACTTCATGCCCTTGGTCGAGTCGTCCCAGTAGATCGCCTTCATGCGCACCAGGTCGACCACGCCCTCGAACTTGTCCTCGGCGCCGATCGGCACCTGGATGGGCACCGGATTGGCCTTGAGGCGCGACTTCATCTGGTCGTAGACCTTGAAGAAGTTGGCGCCGACGCGGTCCATCTTGTTGACGAACGCGAGCCGAGGCACTTTGTACTTGTTCGCCTGGCGCCAGACCGTCTCGGACTGCGGCTGCACGCCGCCGACGGAGTCGTACACCATGCACGCGCCGTCGAGCACGCGCATGCTGCGCTCGACCTCGATCGTGAAGTCGACGTGGCCGGGCGTGTCGATGATGTTGATGCGATGCTCGGGATAGCTCGAGTCCATCCCCTTCCAGAAGCAGGTCGTGGCGGCGGAGGTGATCGTGATGCCGCGCTCGCGCTCCTGCTCCATCCAGTCCATGACGGCCGCGCCGTCGTGCACCTCGCCCATCTTGTGCGAGACGCCGGTGTAGAAAAGGATGCGCTCGGTGGTCGTGGTCTTGCCGGCATCGATGTGCGCACTGATGCCGATGTTCCGATACCGCTCGATGGGTGTGGTTCTTGGCACGATGACTTGACTTTCGAGAAGTCGACGCATCGCGTCGACTTCTCGTGAGATCCAGTAGTTGGTTCTAAACGACTCTTGTTGTAAGTCTAGAATCTGAAGTGCGAAAAGGCCTTGTTCGCTTCGGCCATGCGGTGCACTTCCTCGCGCTTCTTCACCGCGCCGCCGCGACCCTCCGCGGCTTCCATCAGCTCGGCGGCGAGGCGCTGGCCCATCGACTTCTCGCCGCGCTTGCGCGCTGCCTCGCGCAGCCAGCGCATGGCGAGCGCCGTGCGGCGCACCGGACGCACCTCGACGGGCACCTGGAAATTCGCGCCGCCCACGCGGCGGCTCTTCACCTCGACCATGGGGCGCGAGTTCTGCAGCGCCTGGGTGAAGACTTCCAGCGGATCCTTGCCGCCCTTGCGCGTGATCTGCTCGAACGCGCCGTAGACGATGCGCTCGGCGACCGACTTCTTGCCCTCTTCCATGAGGACGTTGATGAACTTCGCGACCTCGATGCTCGAATGCTTCGGGTCCGGAAGGATCTCGCGCTTGGGTATTTCTCTGCGACGCGGCATATAACTCTCCGAGCGGGCAAAAGTAAAAACCTACTTTTGCCCGGTTTAGTTCTTCCATCGAATCGCTGGCAGAGCCAGACGATTCGATGCGGCAATTGCTACGAAAGGATTAGGCCGACTTCGGCTTCTTCGCCCCGTACTTCGAGCGGCCCTGCTTGCGATCCTTGACACCGGCGGTGTCGAGCGCGCCGCGCACCATGTGATAGCGCACACCGGGAAGGTCCTTCACGCGGCCGCCGCGGATCAGAACGACCGAGTGCTCCTGCAGGTTGTGGCCTTCGCCGCCGATGTAGCTGATCACCTCGAAGCCATTGGTCAGCCGCACCTTGGCGACCTTGCGCAGAGCGGAGTTCGGCTTCTTCGGCGTGGTCGTGTACACCCGCGTGCAGACCCCGCGCTTCTGGGGGCTCTGCTGGAGCGCCGGGACCTTGCTTTTCGACACGGCGGGCTCACGACCCTTCCGCACGAGCTGATTGATGGTTGGCATCTCTAAATGTCGTCCGCTCTGGTTGTCCTGAGTGTGCGTCGCCGATGGTTCGCGGCACGCATGGCTCATTTGCTGCTGCCGTCGCGGCCGCCCTCGATTGCCTTCGGGCTGCCGCGTTCGCCGGCTCAAATCAAAGTGGCCCAAGCGAGACCCAGGGGATCTGCGGCTCAGGCCACTCGTTTTTCCCCCGTCCGGCGCGCGGGCTTGGTGACCGCGCGGGCTCCCGGGGCATCCTTCCCGCACGGCCTTTTGCCGATGTTTCCCTGGCCGGCCGCCCGAAAGGCGAAAAGACCGCAATTATAGGCCGGAAAGCGCTTTGCGGTCAACGACCAAGCTCGGTGCGAGCCACCGGCCGGGACAGCTGCTCAAGATGCGGCCGGCGAGCCCGGGCTCAAGGTGCAAGCCGCGCCAGCGCGTCTTCGAACGAGTCGACGAATCGCGGGGTGTCGAAGAGCGTCGTGGTCTCGGGGCTCCCGAGCCGGGCCGTGAGCGCCGCGCGTCGCGCCGGGTCGCGCGCGAGGCCGGCCACGAGCGCCTCGTACGCCGCCACGTCGGGCGCCGCCAGCTCACCGACGCCCGCGCTGTGCAGCAGGCTCGTCGCGACCCGCCCGGCGAAGGTGTCGCCCGTCAGCGTGGCGAGCGGGCAGCCCATCCAGAGCGCGTCGCTCGCCGTGGTGTGCGAGGTGCAGGGAAACGTATCCACCGCGAGGTCGGCCGTGCGGTAGCGCGCCAGGTGATCCTCCAGGCCGACCCGCGGGGAGAAAACGAGGCGCGCCGGATCGACACCGGCCGCATCTGCCGCCTGCCGCAGCGCCGCCGTCGCGACGTCGTTGTCCTCGAGCAGCCACAGGACGGCCTGCGGCGTCGCGACGAGCACGCGGAACCACACGGCGCACGTCTCGCGCGTCAGCTTGAACGCCTGGTTGAAGCAGCAGAGGACCACGGCATCGTCGGGCAGCCCGACGCTCGCCCGGGAAGGCCCCTGGCCGGGACGCGGCCGCCGGCGATCGTTCGCCTGGTAGCAACCCGGCAGCCGCACTACGCGCTCGCTGTACCAGCGTTCCTCGCCGGGCGGAACGACGTGGTGGTCGGCGAGCAGAACGTCGTAGAACGGCGCGCCCAGCGTGCCGGGAAACCCGAGCCAGTTGACCTGCACCGGCGCGGGACGCCGCGCGGCGATGCCCATGCGCCCGTTGTCGGTGTTGCCGTTGAGGTCGATGAGGATGTCGATGCCGCGTGACGCGATCGCGCGCGCGGCAGCATCGTCGTCGAGGCCGCGCAGGTCGACGAACGCATCCGCCGCGTGCCGAAGGCGCGCGCGCATCGCGCTGCCGTCGTCCGGCCCGTACGAGAGCAGAACGACCTCGAATCGCGAGCGGTCGTGCAACTCCACGACCTCCGCGATGAGATACGCCGTGGCGTGCTCGCGAAAGTCGGCCGACAGGTATCCGAGGCGGATGCGGTCGTGCGCACTCGCCGCGCGCGCAACGCCCGGCACTCCGGCCAGGCGCTGCGCATTCGCGCGCGCCGCCGCGAGCTGCATCGCCGGGGAGACGTGCGGTTGCGCAACGAGCAGTCCGAGGGGAACCCCCGCGCGACCGGCCTCGATCGCCGCGACGACAGGCGGCCAATGAACGTCGAGCGCCTCCCAGTCACAGCACTTCTGCAGCAGGCCGCACAGATTGCAACGCACTTCGAGCGCGTCGGGCGCAAGGGCGAGCGCGCGCTCATAGGTCATGCGCGCCTCTGCGAACGCACCGCGGCGATGAAGCGCGAGCGCCAGATCCGCGTGGGCGGTCGCAACGTTGGGCGCACGTGCGACGCGGTTACGGAACGCCGCGATCGCCTCATCGAGATGTCCAAGCGCCTGCAGCGCGAGGCCGAGATCGCCCCACGCCTGCTCGAAATCGGGCTGCAACGTGACCGAGCGACGCAGCGCATCGGCGGCACCTTGCGCATCGCCCTTGCGCGCCGACGCGATGCCGAGGTTGAACCACGCCCGCGCATGCTGCGGCGCCCGCTGCAGCACCGCGCGGAAGCATTCCATCGCCTCGTCCACCCGTCCCGAGGCGAGCAGCAGCGTGCCGAGATTGTTGCGCGGGCCGGTGGCGTTCGCGTCGATCGCGAGCGCACGCCGGTACGTCGCCACGGCATGCGCCGGTTCGCCGGCATCCTTCTGGATGTTGCCGAGATTGCCGAGGAACACCGGATTGTCGGGATCACGCGCGAGGGCACGCTCCACACGTCGAAGGGCCTCGGGCAGGTCGCCGCTGCGGTAGGCAATCAGCCCCAGCAGGTGATGGGCATCGGCGTTGTCGGGATCGATGTCGAGCTGCGCCCGGTATTCGCGCGCAGCGCCGTCGAGGTCGCCGCTTCGATGGAGCGCGATGCCGCGCTGAAGGGGTGTCGCAGGAGGCAGCATCGCGTCGTGTCAGACAAGCACCGGGAGGAATATCCGCGCTCGGCGAATGGTGCCGCCGCGAAGGCAACGTAAACTGCCGCCTACCCGCCCATTCTACCGACGCGTGCGCCCGGGGCCGCAGGGCGGCCGGTTGCGCGCGCGCCTCGCGAGGACTCGATGTCCAGGCACCTTCGAGCCGTGCTGTTCGCCGCGGCGCTGGCCGCAGCGTCCGCGGCATCGGCGACCGTCGTGTCGACGAACTACAGCGACTTGTGGTGGAACCCCGTGGAATCCGGCTGGGGGGCGAACATCACGCAGCAGAACGATCTCCTTTTCATCACGTTCTTCGTGTACGGGCCGAGCGGGCAGGCGGTGTGGTATTCGGGCACGCTCGGTTTCGCAGGCGCGGGCATCAACGGCAACAAGTCGTTCACAGGCGACCTGTACCAGACGACCGGCCCGTGGTTCGGCGGGCCGTTCGATCCGTCGCAGGTCGCCTATCGACGCGTCGGCACCGCCACGTTTGCATCCAACGCGACGAGCACGGCCGTGCTGCAGTATTCCGTCGACGGCCAGATCGTCACCAAGAACGTCCAGCGCCAGACGCTGACGTCGGACCGCGTCGACGGCAACTACGTGGGGATTCTGTCGGACGTGACGTCGGCGTGCAGCGACCCGGCTGCCAACGGTGTGCGAACCGACAACGTCGGCACGGTGACGATTACGCAGACAGGCGCCACCGTGGCGATCGCGTCTCCGGCGTGCTCGTTCAACGGCACGTACGTACAGGAAGGCCAGTTCGGACGCGTGACCGGCACGTTCAATTGCACCGACGGCACGTCCGGCCCCTTCTCGCTCTTCGAGCTGCGCACCGAGCAGAATGGCCTGTTCGGCCGCTATACGCGCCAGGACTCGAGCTGCTCGTTCGGCGGGTCGATCGCGGCCGTGCGCCGCTGACCGTCGCGTCGCGCGCGATGCGCATCCGCCCGCTCGCGGCTCGCGACCAGGCGCTGCTCTGGGACCTTCTGCACGTCGCGCTGTGGGATCCGCCGCCGGCCGGCCCGCGACCGCGCGCGGTCCTCGATCTCCCCGAGGTGCGCATCTATGCGGAGCATTGGGGCCGCTCCGGTGACGTCGGCGTGCTCGGTGAAGACGACCACGACGCGGCCATCGGAGCGTGCTGGATGCGCCTCATCGACGGCGGACGCGGCCTCGCCTACGTCGACGACGCGACGCCCCAACTCGGCATCGCCGTGCTGCCGCCGTTCCAGCGACGCGGACATGGCGCGCAACTGCTGCGCGGCGCACTCGACGCCGCGCGGGATCACGGTCACCGCCAGGTATCGCTCACCGTGCATCCCGACAACCCCGCGATTGCGCTGTACGAACGCTTCGGCTTTCGCAGCATCGATCGTCGGCGAAGCTATCACCTCATGATCGCCACGCTCGCCTGACCGGCAGCGCGGCATATCCCAGCACGAGCAGCGCGATCGTCGACGGCTCGGGTACCGCCGACACGCGCTCGTAGGCGAGGCTGATGAACGTGCCCACCACGTTGGATTCGGGGTAGATCGTCGGCGACGCGAAGAACGCGTTGAGATCGCTCGCATCGTTGGCGATGCGCGCGAAACCGCCGCCGTTCGCCGACGCTTGCAGATGGATGTCGTAGTCGATGGTCATGTGCGCGTATGCGGTGAGCGAGCTGCGCTCGCCGAAGACGTAGTAATAGCCTGCCGCGCCGTCGCTCGTCTGCGTGAGCGGATGCGCGAACGCGCGCTGGTCGGTGAAGAAGAACTGCCCATCGGGTGCCGTCACGTCGACGAGCGACCCGGCGACGGAAACCGAGCCGGTGCCCGTGGTCGTCCACTGTCCGCTCTGGATGAACGCGGTGTCGTAGAGCCCCCAGCCCGGCTTGGCCGTGAGCACGATCTGGCCGCTTGCAGTGAAATCGCCAGGACCCGTCGATCCGTCGCTCGACGCGGCGAATGCCGGGTCGAGGAAGAAGCGTCCGAAGCCGAACTGCGACACCGGCAGCGTGCCCGTGAACGAATCGGCCTCGTGCGGGAACAACAACGGTCCGAACGCGTCGTCGTACGTCACCGAAAATCCGGCGAACGTGCTCGCGTCGGTGATGGTCGCGGCGTTCGCCGCGGACGCGATCGCGAGCACTGCAGCGAGCGCGAACGTCCCCGAACTGAACCCCATGCGTGCCTCCCTCCCCTTGGGTCGAACACGCGACGAGGCCGGGCGCGCGGTGCAGCGCGCCCGGCCCGGACGCTACTCGGCGTAGCTGATGCGGTAGATCGCCCCCGCGAAATCGTCGGAGACCAGGATCGAGCCGTCGGGCAGGTTCGCGACATCCACCGGCCGCCCGCGATAACGGTGCGTGTCGGGATCGAGCCAGCCGTCGGCGAACACTTCGGTCTTGTCCGCCGTGCCGTCCGCCTTGAGCGACGTGAACATGATGCGCGCGCCGATCGGCACGGTGCGGTTCCACGACCCGTGCTCGGCGACGAAGATGCCGCCGCGGTACTTGGCCGGGAATTTGTTGCCGGTGTAGAACGTCATGCCGAGGTCCGCCGCGTGCGCGGCCATCTCGACCTGCGGATACACGATGTTCGCGGGCAGCGGGTCCTTGTCGTAGCCGTTCTCGGTGATGCGCGTGTGGCCGCATACCCATGGATAGCCGAAGAACTGCCCGGCCGCGGTGGCGCGGTTGAGCTCACCGGGCGGAATGTCGTCGCCCATGCCGTCGGTCTGGTTGTCGGTGAACCACAGCGAGCCGTCCTTCGGATTGAAGTCCAGGCCGACCGAGTTGCGGATGCCGGTCGCGTAGACCTCGCGCTTGCTGCCGTCGAACGCGTTCATGCGCACGATGGCACCGATGCCCGCCTTGCGGTAGAGGTCGAGCTTTTCGCGTGCCGGCACGTTGAACGGCTGCCCGACCGCGATGTAGAGCATGCCGTCCTTGCCGACACGGCACGCGCGCGCGCCGTGGTTGAACGATTCTTCCTCGACGGGGATGAGCTGCCCCTGCGGGACCACCTCGATCACCGCGACGTCGGGACCTTCGGAGAAGAACTCGGCAGCTGGGAAATTGAGCACGCGATTGTGCTCGACGACGATGAGGAAGCCGTCCTTGGTCCAGCACACGCCGTTCGGCACCTTGAAGTTGAGCGACGGCGCGAACGCCTTCACTTCGTCAGCGACGTTGTCGCCGTTGCGGTCGCTGACCGCCCACACGGTGGTCTTGCGCGTGCCGACGAACAGCATGTTGGTCGACGGCGCCACGGCCATGTGCCGCGCATCCGGCACCACGGCGTAGAGGTCGATCCGGAATCCCGGCGGGAGCTTGACCTTCTTCAGGTTCTCGCGGATCGCGTCGGCGTTGCGGCCGGTCTGCGGCACCACGGGAATGTTGAGATCGCTCGTGGCGACCTTGAACTGCTTCAGGTTCTGTAGATTGTCCGGCCTTTGCGCAATTGCCGGCGGCGCGGCCATGACGAGCGCAGCCGCGCCGGCGGCGATCCATTTCGACGGGGACATCGTCGCCTCCTGATCGGGTTGTCCCGTACGCGCGGCCGCCGCCCTCGTTCGTTCCGTCCGGGCTTGTGACCGTTCGCGACGAGTGTGCGCGCAGTTTGTATGCGACAAGGTATCCAGGTCAAGCGCGACGCGACGCTTCGCGTCGCGGGTTCGATGCTGCCCGGATGCCGGTCCGCTTCCACGTTCGCGAGCGAGCGAGGGCGATCCCCCCGGGATCGCCCTTCGGGAAGACGAAGCTGTTCAGCGCGCGATGCGGCGCGCGGCCGCCACGCCGCTCATTGCGAGCAGGATGAGCAGCAGCGTCCCCGGCTCGGGCGTAGGGTTGGGATTCGAGCCCGGGCCCACGAGCGGCGCGATGTCGTCGATGTCACCGAAACCGCCCGTGATGACGACGCGGTCGGGCTTGGTGATGTCGTGCGAGATGCTGTAGTCGATGAACGTGATCGCCCCGCTGCCGGCGATGAAAGCGTGCCCGTGACCGTCGACGGCTCCCTGATCGAAGTCGCCGATGTTGGGCACGTCGAATTGCAGCAGCGATCCGGCGATCAGGGCATTGGTCGCCTGCGTGGGATCGATGGTGGCGACCTGCCCGCCGCCGAACATCGTCATCAGGCCCGTGAACGGATCGTAGATCATGCCATGCGCCGCCGGGACCTGGTTGGCCGGGATCAGCTCGGTCGTCGTGTCGTTCGCAACGCCGAAGTTGAATAGCCCGATCGAACCGTTCGAGTTGGGCACGCCGTCCGTATACATCACGCGTCCATTGGGTGCGAACGCGATCTGCGTGACGTTCGAGAGGCCCCCGGTGGCCGAGTCGAGAATCGGCGTGGTCGTGGCATCGTTGAAGCTTCCGTCGCCGTTGATCGTGAACGTATCGAGCGGGCCGAACGTACGGTTGTAGCGATTGCTCGAGTAGAACTGCGAATTGTTCGGATCGAGCGCCATGTGGAAATCGGGAAATCCCGGCGTGCCCGTGGCCAGCGTCTGAAGCAGCGCACCCGTCGATGCGTTGATGCGATACACGTTGCTCGTGGTGTTGCTCGTGACGATGAGATTGCCGTTGGGCGCGAAGATGATGCCGTCGGCGCCGTTCACGTTCGTGATCGGCGTCTGGGCGCCGTAGCTCACGACGCCCGAGACGTCGTCGTAGGAGAACGATGTCCTGAGCACGTTGTTTCCGCCGGCGAAGTGCGTGTAGTAGACGCTGCCGGTGAACAACGTCGCCTGTGCGCCCGCACCGATGCACGCGAGGCCCAGTCCTACCATCACCGCGGCGGCGCGCCGGCTGGCCGTGCGTACCGTAAGGAAGTTCGACATGGCGTCCCCCCTGTGAGATCGCTGCGAACGCGTCCGTGGCGGCCGAGGTGATACCGGCGGCCGCGACGCTCGCCGCGGAGGAGCATCAATCGTTCCAGCGGCACAAAAACAAGGGGTTGACTACATGCTGTTGCGCGCTTCGTAAAGCCCTTCGACGTCTCGCGCTCCGGCCGAGGGCGAAAAAAAAGCCGGCGGTTGCCCGCCGGCCCCTGACCGAACTCACCCGGGCGGCGCCGACTGGCGTCCCCCGGGCGTTGCCACTCAGGCCGCGTTCGAGATCTCGCTCGCCACCGGCGTGATCTCGGCTTCCGGCGCGAACGCCGCTTCGGCGGCCTGCGCCGCCTCGGACGGTCCGAGCTTCTCGCGGCGCCGCGCGTTGTGATACGCGAGGCCCGTGCCGGCCGGGATGAGGCGCCCGACGATCACGTTCTCCTTCAAGCCGCGCAGCTCGTCCCGCTTGCCCATGATCGCGGCTTCGGTGAGCACGCGCGTGGTCTCCTGGAACGACGCCGCCGAGATGAACGAATCGGTCGACAGCGAGGCCTTGGTGATGCCGAGCAGCAGATGCTCGTACTGCGCCGGCTGCTTGCCGTCGTCGGCGACCTTGTCGTTCTCGTCCAGGATCTCGGAGCGCTCGACCTGCTCGCCGACGATGAAGCGCGTGTCGCCCGCGTCGGTCACCTGCACGCGACGCAGCATCTGACGCACGATCACCTCGATGTGCTTGTCGTTGATCTTCACGCCCTGCAGGCGGTACACGTCCTGCACCTCGTCGGTGATGTAGCGCGCGAGCGCTTCGACACCGAGGAGCCGCAGGATGTCGTGCGGGTCCGCCGGACCGTCGACGATCATCTCGCCCTTGTTCACCACCTGGCCGTCGTGCACGGTCACGTGCTTGTCCTTCGGGATGAGGAACTCGTGCGCGACACCGTCGAGGTCCGTGAGGACCAGGCGCTGCTTGCCCTTCGTATCCTTGCCGAACGACACCGTGCCCGTGATTTCCGCCAGCATGCCGGCGTCCTTGGGCGAGCGCGCCTCGAACAGCTCCGCCACGCGCGGCAGGCCGCCCGTGATGTCGCGCGTCTTCGACGTCTCCTGCGGGATCCGCGCCAGCACCTCGCCCACCGCCACCTTCTGACCGTCCTTCACCGTGATGATGGAGCCGAGCTGGAAGGTGATGTTGACGGGCAGGTCCGAGCCGGCCAGATGGATCTCATGGCCGTTGTCGTCGAGCAGCTTCACCTGCGGACGCACGCCCTTGGCCGTGCTGCCCGCGCGGCGCTTGGGGTCGATGACGACGAGGGTCGAAAGACCCGTCACTTCGTCGACCTGCTTCGCCACGGTCACGCCTTCCTCGACGTTCTCGAACTTCACCGTGCCGGCGTACTCGGTGATGATGGGACGCGCGGTCGCATCCCATTGCGCGAGCACCTTGCCCGCCTTCGCCTGCTCGCCGTCCTTCACCTGCAGCGTCGCGCCGTACGGCACCTTGTGGCGCTCGCGCTCACGGTGGTTGTCGTCGACGATGATGACCTCGCCCGAGCGCGCGATGACGATCAGCTCGCCCTTCGCGTTCGTGACGTAGCGCATCAGCGGCGAGAAGCGCACCGTGCCCGCGGACTTCGACTCGACCTGTGAGGCGGCCGCCGTACGCGACGCCGCGCCGCCGATGTGGAACGTGCGCATGGTGAGCTGGGTGCCCGGCTCGCCGATCGACTGCGCGGCGATGACGCCGACCGCTTCGCCGACGTTCACCAGGTGACCGCGACCGAGGTCGCGGCCGTAGCACGTGGCGCAGAGGCCGTAGCGCGTGTCGCAGGTGAGCGGCGTGCGCACCTTGACCTCGTCGATGCCGAGGAGCTCGATCTGCTCGACCTCGTCCTCGCCGAGCAGCGTGCCGGCTTCGTAGAGCGTCGCCTGCGACTCGGGATTGACGACGTCGGCGGCCACGGAGCGGCCGAGGATGCGCTCGCGCAGCGGCTCGATCACTTCACCGCCTTCGACCAGCGCCTTCATCGCCACGCCGTTCTTGGTGCCGCAATCGTCCTCCGTCACCACGAGGTCCTGCGTCACGTCGACGAGACGACGCGTGAGGTAGCCGGAGTTCGCCGTCTTCAGCGCCGTGTCCGCCAGGCCCTTGCGGGCGCCGTGGGTGGAGATGAAGTACTGCAGCACGTTCAGGCCTTCGCGGAAGTTGGCCGTGATCGGCGTCTCGATGATCGAGCCGTCCGGCTTGGCCATCAGGCCGCGCATGCCCGCGAGCTGCCGGATCTGCGCCGCCGAGCCGCGCGCACCCGAGTCCGCCATCATGAAGATGGAGTTGAACGAGTCCTGCTTGACCGGCTTGCCCTCGCGATCGTTGACTTCCATGGTGCCGAGCTGCGCCATCATCGCCTTGGCGATGTCGTCGCCCGCGCGGCCCCAGATGTCCACCACCTTGTTGTACCGCTCGCCCTGCGTGACGAGACCCGAGGTGTACTGCGCCTCGATCTCCTTCACCTGCGACTCGGCCTCGGCGATGATCTGCTTCTTCTCCGGCGGCACGAGCATGTCGTCGGCGGCGAACGAGATGCCGCCGCGCGTCGCGAGCGCGTAGCCCGCCTGCATGAGCTTGTCGGCGAAGATCACCGTCTCGCGCAGGCCGCACCGGCGGAAGCTCGCGTTGATGATGCGCGAGATCTCCTTCTTCTTGAGCGGCTTGTTGATGAACGAGAACGGCAGCCCCGGCGGCAGGATCTCGGAGAGCAGCGCGCGGCCGACCGTCGTGTCGAAGCGCGAGATCTTCTCGACGCGCTCGCCGTCACGCAGGTCGACTTCGCGGATGCGCACCTTGATGCGGGCGTGGATGTCCGCCTGGCGCGATTCGTAGGCCCGAGCGACTTCCGCCACGTCGGTGAACGCCATGGCTTCGCCTTCCGCGCCGATCTTGTCGCGGGTGGCGTAGTACAGGCCGAGCACGATGTCCTGCGACGGCACGATGCACGGCTCGCCGTTCGACGGCAGCAGCACGTTGTTGGACGCGAGCATGAGCGTGCGCGCTTCCATCTGCGCCTCGAGCGACAGCGGCACGTGCACGGCCATCTGGTCGCCGTCGAAGTCGGCGTTGAACGCCGTGCAGACGAGCGGATGCAGCTGGATCGCCTTGCCTTCGATCAGCACGGGCTCGAACGCCTGGATGCCGAGGCGATGCAGCGTCGGCGCGCGGTTGAGCAGCACCGGATGCTCGCGGATCACGTCTTCCAGGATGTCCCAGACCACCGGCTCCTGCGCCTCGACCATCTTCTTCGCCGCCTTGATCGTGGTGGCGAGCCCCATCGTCTCCAGCTTGTTGAAGATGAAGGGCTTGAAGAGCTCGAGCGCCATGAGCTTCGGCAGCCCGCACTGGTGCAGCTTGAGCTGCGGGCCGACCACGATGACCGAGCGGCCCGAGTAGTCGACGCGCTTGCCGAGCAGGTTCTGGCGGAATCGGCCGCCCTTGCCCTTGATCATGTCGGCGAGCGACTTCAGCGGGCGCTTGTTGGCACCCGTCATCGCCTTGCCGCGACGCCCGTTGTCGAGCAGCGAGTCCACCGCCTCCTGCAGCATGCGCTTCTCGTTGCGCACGATGATGTCGGGCGCCTTGAGCTCGAGCAGCCGCTTCAGCCGGTTGTTGCGGTTGATCACGCGACGATAGAGGTCGTTCAGGTCGGAGGTCGCGAAGCGGCCGCCGTCCAGCGGAACGAGAGGACGAAGCTCGGGCGGCAGCACCGGCAGCACCTCGAGGATCATCCACTCCGGCTTGATGCCCGACTTGTGGAAGGCCTCGAGCACCTTCAGGCGCTTGGCGATCTTCTTGATCTTCGTGTCCGAGCCGGTGGCCTCGAGTTCCTTGCGCAGCTTCTCGATCTCGCGCATCACGTCGAGGCTCTTGAGGAGCTCGCGGATGCCTTCGGCACCCATCGTGGCCGAGAAGTCGTCACCGTGCTGCTCGAGCTTGGCGAGGTAGTCGTCCTCGGTGAGGAGCTGGCCGCGGTTGAGCGGCGTGAGCCCCGGATCGGTGACCACGAACGCCTCGAAGTAGAGGACGCGCTCGATGTCGCGCAGCGTCATGTCGAGCACCATCCCCATGCGGGACGGCAGGCTCTTCAGGAACCAGATGTGCGCGACCGGGCTCGCGAGCTCGATGTGACCCATGCGCTCGCGCCGGACCTTGGCGAGCGTGACTTCCACGCCGCACTTCTCGCAGATGACGCCGCGGTGCTTCAGGCGCTTGTACTTGCCGCACAGGCACTCGTAGTCCTTCACCGGCCCGAAGATCTTGGCGCAGAACAGCCCGTCCCGCTCCGGCTTGAACGTGCGGTAGTTGATGGTCTCCGGCTTCTTGACCTCGCCGTAGGACCACGAGCGGATCTTCTCCGGCGACGCGAGACCGATGCGGATCGCGTCGAATTCCTCTTCCTGCGTGACCTGCTTGAAAAGATCGAGCAGTGCTTTCATGCGTTGTTGCTCCCGAAAGTTTCGGAGTTGCTGCTGATTCGAATGCTGGTCATGGCGTCGGTCAATCCCGGTCCATGTCCACGTCGATGGCAAGCGACCGGATTTCCTTCACCAGCACGTTGAACGATTCCGGCATGCCGGCTTCGATCTTGTGCTCGCCCTTGACGATGTTCTCGTAGACCTTGGTGCGCCCGTTGACGTCGTCGGACTTGACCGTGAGCATCTCCTGCAGCGTGTACGCCGCGCCGTAGGCCTCGAGCGCCCAGACTTCCATCTCGCCGAAGCGCTGGCCGCCGAACTGCGCCTTGCCACCGAGCGGCTGCTGGGTGACGAGGCTGTACGGGCCCGTCGAGCGCGCGTGCATCTTGTCGTCGACCAGGTGGTGCAGCTTCAGCATGTGCATGAAGCCCACCGTGACAGGCCGGTCGAACGACTCGCCCGTGCGGCCGTCGTAGAGCGTGACCTGGCCGCTGCGCGGCAGACCGGCGAGCTCGAGCATGCTCTTGATCTCGTCCTCGGTCGCACCGTCGAACACCGGTGTCGCGAACGGCACGCCGCGCGAGAGGTTGCCCGCGAGCTGCAGGATCTCCGTGTCGTCGAAGCCCGAGAGGTCCTCGCTGCGGCCGGTGCCGTTGTAGATCCGCTCGAGATGCTTGCGCACGTCGGCCGCCTTGGCCTCTGCCCGCAGCATCTGATCGATCTTGGCGCCGAGACCCTTGGCCGCCCACCCGAGGTGAACCTCGAGGATCTGGCCCACGTTCATCCGCGACGGCACGCCGAGCGGATTGAGCACGATGTCGACCGGCGTGCCGTCGGCCATGTAGGGCATGTCCTCGACCGGAACGATCTTGGACACGACACCCTTGTTGCCGTGACGGCCCGCCATCTTGTCGCCCGGCTGCAGGCGGCGCTTCACCGCGACGTACACCTTGACCATCTTCTGCACGCCCGGCGGAAGCTCGTCGCCCTGCGTGAGCTTCTTCTTCTTCTGCTCGAACATCTGGTCGAACTGCACGCGCAGCTGCGCGAGCGACTCACGCATGGCTTCGAGCTGGCGAGCCGACTCCTCGCTGGCGAGGCGGATGTCGAACCAGTCGTAGCGCGCCACGCCTTCGAGGTACTCGTGGGTGATCTTCGCGCCCTTGGCGAGCTTCTTCGGCCCGCCGTTGGCGACCTTGTTCAGGAGCAGCCGCTCGATCCGCGCGTACGCGTCGTTCTCGACGATGCGCAGCTGGTCGTTCAGGTCCTTGCGGTAGCTCTTGAGCTCGTCATCGATGATCTGCGTGGCGCGCTTGTCGCGGTCGATGCCTTCGCGCGTGAACACCTGGACGTCGATCACCGTGCCGCTGATGCCCGAGGGCACGCGCAGCGAGGTGTCCTTCACGTCCGAGGCCTTCTCGCCGAAGATCGCGCGGAGCAGCTTCTCTTCCGGCGTGAGCTGCGTCTCGCCCTTCGGCGTGACCTTGCCCACGAGCACGTCACCGGCCTCGACCTCGGCGCCGATGTAGACGATGCCCGACTCGTCGAGGCGGGACAGCTGCCCTTCGCCGAGGCTCGAGATGTCGCGCGTGATCTCTTCCGGACCGAGCTTGGTGTCGCGCGCCACCACCGACAGCTCCTCGATGTGGATCGACGTGTAGCGGTCGTCGCCGACCACGCGCTCGCTGATCAGGATCGAGTCCTCGTAGTTGTAGCCGTTCCAAGGCATGAACGCGACCAGCATGTTCTGGCCGAGGGCGAGCTCGCCCATGTCGGTCGAGGCGCCGTCGGCAATCACGTCGCCCTTCGCGATCTGGTCGCCCACCTTCACCAGCGGACGCTGGTTGATGTTCGTGTTCTGGTTGCTGCGCTTGTACTTCGTCAGGTTGTAGATGTCGACGCCGACCTCACCGGCCTGCGTCTCCGTGTCGTTGACGCGCACCACGATGCGGCTCGCGTCGACGTAGTCGACCTTGCCGCCGCGACGCGCCATCACCGCCGTGCCGCTGTCCACCGCGGCCGTGCGCTCCACACCGGTGCCCACCAGCGGCTTCTCGGGACGCAGGCAAGGCACCGCCTGGCGCTGCATGTTGGAGCCCATCAGCGCGCGATTGGCGTCGTCGTGCTCGAGGAACGGGATGAGCGACGCGGCCACGGACACGATCTGCGACGGCGCGACGTCCATGTACTGCACCTTGTCCGCGGTCGCGAGCATGAATTCGTTGTGGCTGCGGCACGACACGAGGTCGTCGGAGAGCTTGCCGGTCTTGTCGATCGCGGCGTTGGCCTGCGCGATCACGTACTGGCCTTCCTCGATTGCCGACAGGTAATGGATCTCGTCGGTCACCTTGCTGTCCACCACCTTGCGGTACGGCGTCTCGAGGAAGCCGTATTCGTTGGTGCGCGCGTAAAGGGCGAGCGAGTTGATGAGGCCGATGTTCGGCCCTTCGGGCGTCTCGATCGGGCACACCCGGCCGTAGTGCGTCGGGTGCACGTCGCGCACCTCGAAGCCCGCGCGCTCGCGCGTGAGGCCGCCCGGACCCAGCGCCGAGACGCGGCGCTTGTGCGTGATCTCGGACAGCGGGTTGGTCTGGTCCATGAACTGCGACAGCTGCGAGGAGCCGAAGAACTCCTTGATCGCCGCGCTGATCGGCTTGGCATTGATGAGATCGTGCGGCAGCAGGTTCTCGCTCTCGGCCTGGCCGAGGCGTTCCTTCACCGCGCGCTCGACGCGCACCAGCCCGGAGCGGAACTGGTTCTCGGCGAGCTCGCCCACCGAGCGCACGCGCCGGTTGCCGAGGTGATCGATGTCGTCGATCTCGCCGCGGCCGTTGCGCAGCTCGACCAGGATCTTGATGACCGCGATGATGTCGTCGTTGGTGAGCGTGCCCGAGCCCTTCAGCTCGGTGCGGCCCACGCGGCGGTTGAATTTCATGCGGCCCACGGCCGACAGGTCGTAGCGCTCCTCGGCGAAGAACAGGCCGTGGAACAGCGCCTCGACGGCGTCCTCCGTCGGAGGCTCGCCGGGACGCATCATGCGGTAGATCGCGACCTTGGCGGCGTACTGGTCGGGCGTGTCATCGGTGCGCAGTGTCTGCGAGATGAACGGACCCATGTCGAGGTCGTTCGTGTAGATCGTCTTGATCTCATCGATGCCGGCGGCCGTGAGCTTCTCGAGCAGCTCGTCGGTGACCTCGTCGTTGGCCTTGGCGAGCATCTCGCCGGTCGTCTTGTCGACGACGTTCGTGGCGAGCGTGCGGCCCACGAGGTAGTCGCTCGGAACCGCGATGCGCTTGACCCCGCTGTCGGACAGCTCGCGCACGTGGCGCGCCGTGATGCGCTTGTCCTTCTGGACGATGACCTTGCCGTCCTTGCCGACGACGTCGAAGCGCGCCATCTCGCCGCGCAGGCGCTCGGGCACGAACTCGAGCTCCACGCCACGCGGGCTGATGTGGAACGTGTCGAACACGAAGAAGTGGCGCAGGATGTCCTCGTTGGTGAGGCCGATGGCCTTCAGCAGCGTGGTGACGGGCATCTTGCGGCGGCGGTCGACGCGGAAGAACAGGAAGTCCTTCGGGTCGAACTCGAAGTCGAGCCAGCTGCCGCGATACGGAATGACGCGCGCGCTGAACAGGAGCTTGCCGGAGCTGTGCGTCTTGCCGCGGTCGTGCTCGAAGAACACGCCGGGCGAGCGATGCAGCTGCGAGACGATGACGCGCTCGGTGCCGTTGATGATGAACGAGCCGTTCTCGGTCATGAGCGGGATCTCGCCCATGTAGACCTCCTGCTCCTTCACCTCCTTCACCGTGTCCTTCGGCGCCTCGCGGTCCATGATGACCAGGCGCACCTTGGCGCGCAGGGCCGAGCAGTAGGTGAGGCCGCGCTGCTGGCATTCGACGACGTCGAATGCCGGCGGCAGCAGGGAGAAGCTCACGAACTCGAGCCGGGCGTTACCCGAATGGCTCGAGATCGGGAAGATGGACGTGAACGCGGCCTGCAGGCCTTCGTTCTTCCGCTCCATCGCGGGGGTGAACTCCTGCAGGAACGCGCGATACGACGCGAGCTGCGTCTCCAGGAGGAACGGCACCTGGAGGACGCTCGCGCGCTTCGCGAAGCTCTTGCGGATGCGCTTCTTCTCGGTAAAGGAATAGGGCGTGGCTTGGGTGGTCGCCATAAAGGTGGTCCGGTCTCCGATTCAATGCGAGGGCCGCGTCCGGCCCCGTTGCCGTGCCGTGCCCGGGTGGGCGCGGTATCGGCGTCGTTCGACTGTCACGGGGCATTGCGCCCCAGGAGTGGTGGCTGGCCGCTACCAGCCGCTGGCGGACGACGCGCCCAGGTCATGGGGCGCCCGACCAAACCCGCTTCCTGCAGTCGTCTCAGGGAGCGAAGCGAAGCATTCGGATATGGGGATCGAATGCTTGGCTTCAACCCCTGAGGGCGAAGCCGACCCGGACAAGTTCCGTCCGGATCGTATCCTCCTGATTTACTTGATTTCCGCTTTGGCGCCAGCGTCTTCCAGCTTCTTCTTGGCGGCTTCGGCGTCGGCCTTCGGAATGGCTTCCTTGACCGGCTTGGGCGCCCCATCGACCAGGTCCTTGGCTTCCTTCAAGCCGAGGCCGGTCAGCTCGCGCACGGCCTTGATGACGTTGACTTTGTTGTCACCGATGGCGGACAGCACGACCGTGAACTCGGTCTGCTCCTCCGCGGCCGCGGCGGGCGCGCCCCCTGCGGCGGGAGCCGCAACGGACACGGCGGCGGCGGCTGAGACGCCAAACTTCTCTTCCATTGCCTTGATGAGCTCGGAGAGCTCGAGGACGGTCATCCCGGCGATCTTGTCGAGGATCTCGGTTTGGGCTGCGGACATGTTTGCTCCTGGATTTCGAATGGATTGAATGGGGTTGCGGGATCAGGCGGCCGGCTTGGCATCGCGGACCGCTGCGAGCGTGCGGACGAACTTGCCCGGCACCTCGTTCAGCGTGCGCACGAACTTGGCGATGGGCGCCTGCATCGTGCCCATCAGCTTCGCCAGCAATTCCTCGCGCGAGGGCAGGGACGCGAGCGCGGTGACTTCCTTGGCGGACATCACCTGCCCGGGCATCGCGCCGCCCGTGATCACGAACTTCTCGTTGCCGCGGGCGAAGTCGTTGAGGACCTTCGCCACCGCAACCGGGTCGGGACCGATGCCGTACGCGAGCGGGCCGACCATCCTGTCGGCCAGCGGGGCGAACGGCGTATCGGCGACCGCGCGGCGCACCAGGGTGTTCTTCACGACCCTGAAATAGACGCCGGAAGCGCGTGCCTTCGCACGAAGCTGCGTCATGTCGGCGACTGCCATGCCGCGGTTCTCCGCCATCACGATGGCCTGAGCGCCGGCGACCTGCTTCGCCACCTCCGCAACCACTTGCTGCTTCTGCTCTAGGTTGAGACTCATAGTCACCCTTGTTTCTGGCTCAGTGCCGGTGGACTAATCCGGCACTGCGGTTCGGCGACTTCGTCCAGGAACTGCCACATCCTGTCCGAGGGCACCATCTGCGCTGGATCGGTTTCCCGTTTTGAGCTTTCGCTCCAGCGGTCTTTGACGGCAGGCGGAACGCAATCCCGCCTTCCCTCAAAATCGAAAAAGCAACTCGCCCCCGCATGAGCGGGGACGGAAATCTCTCGGTCTAGCCGTTCGCGGGCGCCGACTGCGACAGGCCCGTCGTGTCGATCCGGATGCCCGCGCCCATGGTGCTCGAGACGCTCACCTTCTTCATGTAGATGCCCTTCACGCCCGAGGGCTTCGCCTTGTTGAGCGCGTCGATCAGCGCGACGAAATTCGTCTTGAGCTGATCCGGCGTGAACGAGGCGCGACCGATGGAGGCGTGCACGATGCCCGCCTTGTCCGTGCGGTATTGCACCTGGCCGGCCTTCGCGTTCTTCACCGCCTGCGCGACGTCGGGCGACACCGTGCCCACCTTGGGGTTCGGCATGAGCCCGCGCGGACCGAGGATCTGGCCGAGCTGGCCGACGACGCGCATCGCATCCGGTGAGGCAATGACCACGTCGAAATCCATGAAGCCTTCCTTGATCCGGGCCGCGAGATCCTCGAAGCCCACGATGTCGGCGCCGGCGTCCTCCGCCTGCTTCGCGCGGTCACCCTGCGCGAACACCGCGACGCGCACTTTCTTTCCCGTTCCTGCGGGCAGCACGACCGAGCCGCGGACCGTCTGGTCCGACTTCTTGGCGTCGACGCCGAGATTGACGGCCACGTCGACCGATTCGTCGAACTTCGCCGTGGCGGTGTCCTTGACGAGCTTCAGCGCGTCGTCCACCGAGTACGTCTTGCTGCGATCGACCTTGCTGCGCACGGCCTCGACGCGCTTGGGCAGCTTCTTCGTCTTCTGCTCGGCCATGATCACTTCACTCCTTCGACCGTGATGCCCATGCTGCGCGCGCTGCCGGCGATGGTGCGCACGGCGGCATCGAGGTCGGCGGCCGTGAGATCCGGCTGCTTGGTCTTGGCGATCTCTTCAGCCTGAGCGCGGGTGAGCTTGCCCACCTTGTCGGTGTGCGGCTTCTGGCTGCCCTTGTCCACCTTCGCCGCCTTCTTGATCAGCACGGTCGCCGGCGGCGTCTTCATGATGAAGGTGAAGCTCTTGTCCGCATACGCCGTGATGATCACGGGCACGGGCAGGCCGGGCTCCATCTTCTGCGTCTGCGCGTTGAACGCCTTGCAGAACTCCATGATGTTGAGGCCGCGCTGGCCGAGCGCCGGACCGATCGGCGGCGACGGATTCGCCTTGCCGGCCGGCACCTGCAGCTTGATGTAGCCGATGACTTTCTTTGCCATGTATACCTTCTCCTGTGGGTCCGAACGGACGCTGTCGCGTCCTCCCCGTTGGTTGCACTTGCCGCGTGATCGGCGCCGGGCCGCCCCAAGCCGATTACGCTGACTTCACCGGACCAAAGTATCGTGGGAGGCGCGGAGCGCCGACCGAAACTTTGGTCCGCTGCTCTATGCCTTCTCGACCTGCGAGAAGTCCAGTTCCACCGGCGTGCTGCGACCGAAGATGGTCACCGACACGCGCAGCTTGCTCTTTTCGTAGTTCACGTCCTCCACGTTGCCGTGGAAGTCGGTGAACGGGCCTTCCTTCACGCGCACCGCCTCGCCGAGCTCGAACAGCACCTTCGGTCGCGGCTTCTCGACGCCTTCCTGCACCTGCTGCAGGATCGAGTCGACCTCCTTCTGCGTGATCGGCGTGGGCTTGTTCGCGGTGCCGCCGACGAATCCGGTGACCTTGGGCGTGCTCTTCACGAGGTGCCAGCTGTCGTCGGTCATCTCCATCTCGACGAGCACGTAGCCCGGGAAGAACTTGCGCTCGGAGATGGCCTTCTGGCCGCCCTTCATCTCGACGACTTCCTCGACCGGGACGAGGATCTGACCGAACTGCTCCTGCATGCCGGAGCGCTTGATGCGGTCGAGCAGCGCGCGCTGCACGCTCTTCTCGAAGCCCGAATACGCGTGCACGACGTACCACTTCTTGCTCATCATTGGCCTCGCCCCGTGATCAACGTCAGCACCCAGGCGATCGACGAGTCCACCGCGAAGAGGAACAGCGCCATGACCACGACGAATGCGAAAACCACCGCCGTGGTCTGGACGGTTTCCTTGCGCGTCGGCCACGACACGCGTCCCGCCTCCTGCCACGACTCCTGCGCGAAGACGAAGAACGCCTTGCCGGGCTCGGACGTCCACGCGACGGCGGCGCCGGCGAGCAATCCGCCCAGCACCATGAGGACGCGCAGCAGCACGGCCGCGTCGGCGAAGTAGTAATACGCCCACAGCCCGAGCACGACGCACGCGACCGCTGCGATGATCTTTGCTTTGTCCATTGTTCAGGGATCAGAGGTCAGGAATCAGGGATCAGAACCCGATGCGCCGACCCAAACCATTTCCTTGCGTTCATGTTTGCCACTTCGGAGCGAGGCAGGACCGCCTGATGCCTGATCCCTGACCTCTGATCCCTGAAAATGGCAGGCCAGGAGGGAATCGAACCCCCAACCTGCGGTTTTGGAGACCGCCGCTCTGCCAATTGAGCTACTGGCCTAGTTTTCTCACTCGATGATCTTGGCAACGACTCCGGCGCCGACGGTGCGTCCGCCTTCGCGGATCGCGAAGCGCAGACCGTCCTCCATCGCAATGGGCGCGATCAGCGTCACCGTCATCTGGATGTTGTCCC
>Ga0105238_10001525_pt1 | contig 23209 bp, 16 predicted proteins | sample KBSC34metaG_FD_81526 | JGI IMG/M metagenome (GOLD analysis project Ga0105238, IMG submission 81526) | Corn rhizosphere microbial communities from Kellogg Biological Station, Michigan, USA - KBS C3-4 metaG | ecosystem: Host-associated > Plants > Roots > Rhizosphere > Soil | place: Michigan, USA...
CGTCGCACCCGTATTACCCGTGGCGCCCTGCGCGCCGGTCGCACCGGTATTGCCAGTCGCGCCGACGGCGCCTGTGGCACCGGTATTGCCCGTAGCGCCCTGCGCACCAGTGGCGCCAGTTGCTCCCGTCGCGCCGTTCGAACCGGCCTGCGCCAGCGGCGCCCAATTCGCCGGATCGCTGCTCGGCGTGGAGGTACTCGTCACATCGTGCAGCGCGATATAGCTCGAGCCATTCACCGTCACGATGTTGCCGATGATGTAGCTCATGCCCGAAATCCACGGACCCGCGAACGTCGCACCGGTGGCGCCCGTCGCACCCTGGGCACCGGTCGCGCCGGTATTGCCCTGCGGACCCTGCGCACCGGTCGCGCCAGTATTGCCCGTCGCACCCGTATTACCTTGCGCGCCGGTCGCACCGGTGTTGCCCTGCGGACCCTGGGCGCCGGTCGCACCGGTGGCGCCAGTCGCACCGTTCGATCCCGCCTGCGCCAGCGGCGCATAGTCGGTCGTGTCGCTGCCCGGATTCACCGTGCTCGCGTTGTCGTGCGTGACGATGTAGCTCGAGCCGTTGAACGTGACGATGTCACCAACCACGTAACTCATGCCCGAAATCCACGGACCGGCAAAGCTTGCTCCGGCAGCACCTGTCGCACCGGTGGCGCCGGTCGCACCCGCATTGCCCTGCGCACCCGTCGCACCAGTATTACCCTGCGTACCTTGCGTGCCCGTCGCACCCGTATTGCCTTGCGGACCTTGCGCACCCGTCGCACCCGTATTGCCTTGCGGACCTTGCGCACCCGTCGCGCCTGTCGCGCCTGTCGCGCCTGTCGCGCCGTTCGAACCCGCCTGCGCCAGCGGCGCATAGTCGGTCGTGTCATTGCCCGGATCCACCGTGCTCGCGTTGTCGTGCGTGACGATGTAGCTCGAACCGTTGAACGTGACGATGTCGCCAACCACGTAGCTCATGCCCGAAATCCACGGACCGGCAAAGCTTGCTCCGGTAGCGCCCTTGGCGCCGGTTGCACCTGTCGCACCGGTGGCGCCCGTCGAACCGTTGTTGCCCTGCAGACCCTGGATGCCCTGGTCACCCTTGGGACCTTGGGTACCTTGTGCGCCGGTCGCGCCCTGCGCACCCTGCGAACCCGTCGCACCTTGCGCGCCAGTGGCACCTTGCGCACCCTGCGCTCCAGTCGCACCTGCGTTGCCCTGCGCACCCTGTGCGCCGGTCGCGCCCGTCGCACCCGTGGCGCCCGAACCCGTTGCGCCCGTGGCTCCGGTGGCGCCTGTCGCACCAGTAGCACCCGTGGCGCCAGCACTGCCCGACGCACCCGTCGCACCTGCGGCGCCGGTAGCGCCAGCAGCGCCCGTAGCGCCGGCAGGTCCGGTCGGACCGGTGGCACCGGTTGGTCCAGCGGTTCCGCCGCTGACGTTCATCGCAAACTGTGCCACCGGCACTGCGGTTATCGGCTGGCGCGCGGAAAGCGGCTGCTCATTGCCGATGGTCGTGCCGACCTTGATTTCGAGCCAGTACTGCTGGCCGTTGAAGATCTGGCCAAAGTCCAGGTCAGTCGTGAACAAGCCGCCATTGGCGACCAGAATAGGCTCCTGGATCGGCGTCCCGACGACGTTGCCGCCATTGGCGGCGTCATACAGCGTAAAGGTGAATTGATAGGTCTGACCTGCAGGCAAGGTACCGCCGGCATTCAATTGACCTTGATAGGTAAAACGGGTCGTCTGGCTGACTGCCGACGCATTCATCGCGGCTGCTGTCATCAGCGCCGAAGCGATTAGGGCACAAAGGTGTTTGCGTTTCATGATCAGCAGTCCTCGAAACCGTTAAAGAAAATTTCGTCCAGGCTTGGATCAGGAAAGGCGACCTGAAAGCCTGCGACAATGGAAATGCTCTGTCCGCTGGAATAGCCCGGAGCGGCCTGACCGACACTGGCGGTCAAGTGATAGCAACTGTTCTTGCGTGGTTGCTCGCCAGAGCCGATGAAATGGAACCCGATCGAGGGGCCGGCGCTCTGCGCGTGCACCTCGGATCGCGGCATGGCACAAACGGCCACCAACGCGATCGCGCCCAATACAGGCATGGCGGCACGCGCGCGGTTGCGCGCGAGAAACGGCTTGCGAAACATGCGCTTCCCCCTGGAAATCAAAATGCAAAGGTGAGCCAACACGGCGTCGCGAGCGTCACCCACACTCGCGAAGCTGTAACCCGAACGTCGTTTTCGTGATCGTCGTCACAGTGCCAATCGGTGTTTTACTTTAGCCGACGGCGCTAGGAGGAAGCAAAACAGGTGCCAACACGGTTGACGCGCTGCAGCGCGATGCCGCCCGCCGGTGGACGGCAGATTTGGACTACGCAGCGTCCATGACTGACGCTAACGACACCTTATTCATCTTAGCGAGGGGTAGAGAGGCGGCAATGCATCGTCGACCGATGCCTTAGTGTCAACAACAAAGCGGATCTGCTTGGCGAACGCCTGCTGAATGCGCGCGCTGAAATCCACATCGGCCTGCCGACCGCCATAACAAATCCGGTCGAGCTCGCTTGCAACACTGGCTTGCGAGAGATCGCCGAGCATTCGTGCGAGGCTGCCGAGGTTCTGGATGCCCGGGCGCGAAGTACGCGCCCATGCAAGCAAGGCCTTGGCGGCTCCCGGCCAGTCAGCGCCGCGTGCCGCGGCGAGGAAAGCCGTGCGATGGCCGGCATCGGAGTTCGCCCGAACTGGCGGCGGTGCAAGCTGGCGGGAACGATGGTTGCGCAGCCAGACAATCGCGCCTCCCGCCAACAGAACAGTGAGTATCCAAAGAACTCCGGACGCAAGCGCGAGATTGCGCCAGCGCGCCGTGACGGCGGCGTCCGCCTCGACCGCGCCGGGAGTGACAGCGTTGGCGGCCGTTGCCACGGCAGGCGCCGGCAAGACTGCAGAAGTTGCTGGCTTGCCTGCGACCGCCACCGCCGGCAGCACCTGCAGTGTTAGCGGCGGCACTTCGGCGCTCGCGGCGCGATCACGCGCGGTGTCCCACCAGCCGAGGCTTATGGCAGGCAGGAGCAAACTGCCGGCGCGGTTCGGAACAATCGCAAACTTGCGCTCGCGTTCTCCATACAACCATTCGCCATCGTCGCGATTCTGCGTGGTGGTCTTGTCGGGATAGACATCGGCGCCATCAATCTTCGGCAACTTGAGCTCCGGAATTTGCTCAAAACCCAAGCCCTGTGCCTGCACGTGCAGGGTCAATGTCAGCGGTTCGCCGACGCGCGCCTCGCTGTGCGCATCGATTCCGCTCGCCGTCATGGTCACGGCGCGGGCCGGCAGCCAGGCCTCGGTCCCGGATGCCGATGGTCGAGCGCGCACATCGAAGGAAGTCGCCTCGGAATGCGCGCTGACCGCGCGGCCGCGGCTGAAGAAACTGTTGACGTCGCCGGGATCGATCGCGTGCCCGCGAAACGTGACCGGCGCAATTGTCAGCGCGCCGCTCTTCTCCGGCACCATTGCGTAGCGTCGCTGCCACACGCGATAGCGGCGTCCACCAACGTCGGCGGCATAGTAGGCATCCTGTCCGAGCTTGTGGATGACGACGCCTTCGCCTTGCGGTTCATCCAGACTGCCGTCGCTGAAATTCAGGGCGAAATAGAGTTTCACCGAAAACCTGACCTGCTCCTGCACGTACGGCGAGTTCGGTTCGGCGACTACTTCGACAAACACATCGTCGCCCGCCTTTGCATTGCTGGCGGCGGGAGCGGCCGCCACGGTCAAGGTCAGCGCCGCGGTCTTCTGTCCGGCAATTTCGAACGACGGTACCGAAATCGTCCCGGCATGTTTCGGCTGCAACCCCACGGCCAGCAGCAGTTTCGAACTGGTCTGCCCGTTGATGATATTCATCGAGGTCGAGCTTTGCGTTCCCAGCAAGTCGAAGTCCGCGCGCAACGGACTGAAGTCCGGCTGCGGCGCGCGCGTGTCACCCGACAATTCAACGTTCAAGGTGACCGTCTCGCCCAACTGAATGCTGGTTCGATCGAGCCAGGCGCGAACTTCCCCTGCGTGCGTCGCACTGCCGATCAGACCTGTGCACAGCATGATGAGCACCGTCACAACGTGTCTGACGCGAATCACCGGTCACCTCCACGCGCATCGCCATGATTCTGGCGGCGCTGATATTCGATCTGGAACTTGCGGCGCAGCAGGCCGCCCGGATCGTCCGGCACGCGCTCGATCCATTGCTGCACGGCCTGGTCGTGTTCGTCCTGCTGCTTGCCGCCCTCGTTCGCGCCGAGGCGCAGCGGTTGCGGCTTCTTGTCTCCTTCCTTGGCGTTTTCCTGCATGGCCTTGCTCATCTTCTCGCTGAACTTCTGCTGCGCCTGTTGCTCCGCTTCGTCACCGGGCTGCTTGGCGTCTGCCTGTTGCTGATCGCTGTGTTCGCCCTTGCTGGCCTGCTGCTGTTGCTGCTGACTGTCCTTGGCCTGCGCATCCTTCGCCTGCTCGCCTTGCTGTTGCTGGTCCTGTTGCTCGCTCTGCTGCGATGACGGACTGCCCTTGCCGTCCTGCTGCTGGTCGTGACCTTGATGATCCTTCGCGTCCTTGCGCGAATCGTCGGAATTTTGTTGTTGCTGCCTGAGCCACTGCTCGATCGCGCTCTTGTTCGCGGCCGCATCCGCCAGATCCGGCGCGCGCTTGAGAGCTTCGTCGTAGGCCGCGATCGCCTGTTCATACTGGCCCTGCTTGGCCAACGCGTTGCCGCGGTTGTACTGGCTCTCCGCGCTTTCGGTGCTGCTGAAAGCGCTTTCGGCAGCCGCGTAGTCGCCGGCGCGATACGCCGCGGCGCCGCGCAGTTCGGGCGCTTTGGCCAACGCCTGCGCCTGCTGCGCATTGCCGGCATCGAGTTGCTGGCGCGCCTGTTGATCCGCGCGCTGCCACAAGTCCGCCCAGGAAAATGCCTCGGCGGGACGATTGCAGGCAAACACGCCGAGCAATGCCAGCATCAGCCAACCGCGACGAAAACCAACCGCCGCCAGCGGCACCAGCAACAGCAGGAGCCAGGGGCCGCGATCGAGGAATCGCGCCGTGGTCGCCTCGCTGGTCTGGCTTGCGCCATCGCGGGCCATCGGCAAGTCCAGCAGCGCGTCCAGACTTCGCGCGTCCGACAGATCGTCGACGTAGCGTCCGCCGCCGGCATCGGCCAGCGCACCCAACGCTTGCGCGTCGAGTTTCGGCAGCACGATTTCGCCGCTCGCGCTTTTCAGGAATCCTCCTTGCGGCAACGGCACTGGCGCGCCTTGCGCAGTGCCGAATGCCACCACCGACACGCGTACGCCGGCCGCGCGGGCGCGCGCCGCCGCCGGGGCCGCAGCGTCGCCCACCGCATCGGCAAGCAGGATGATTTCGGCGGCGCCGCCGCCACCCTGCTTGATCAGATCCAGCGCCACATCGATCGCCCGCCCCGGCGCATTGCCGGCGGCCGGCATGACGCTCGGGTCGAGTGCATCGATCAGATTGACGACGGTGTTCGCATCATCGGTCAGCGGCGCGACCACGAATGCATCGCCCGCGTAGGCAATCAATGCCGTTTGCGCATCGACGCTGCGCGCCAGCATGTCCTTGAGCTTGAAGCGCGCGCGTTCGTAGCGGCTCGGCTTTTCGTCCTGCGCGAGCATGCTGGCGGACAGTTCCAGTGCGAACACGCGTGCAACGTGATTCTTGTACAGCGGTTGCGGCAACTGTTCCCACGCCGGACCGGCCAGCGCGACGCAGGCCAGCAGCCATGCCAGAACGACCAGCAGCAACGGCCAGCGGCGTGGCGCCGAATCTGCGCCGCGCACCAGGAGATGCTTGAGCAGGTGCGCATCGACGGCGGCGGCCCACGCGCCCGCATCGGCGCCGCGCTGCGCAAGCGCGCGCCACAGCAACGGCAATGCGATCAGGGCGAACAGCCACCACGGCCGCAGGAAATGGAAATTGGCGATCAGCTGATTCATGTGGCGCGCCTTGCCAGCAAACGCGGCAACGCCTGCGGACTCAGGCTCAGCAAGCCAAGCAACAGCGCGAGCGACAGCGGCCAATGAAAAATTTCGTCGACCGGCCGGTATTGCACGCTCTTGTCGCCGGCGGGTTCGAGTTTATCGATGGCGCGATAGATCTGCGCCAACTCGTCGGTGTTGCGCGCGCGATAGAACTGGCCACCGGTTTTTTCGGCCAGTTCGGTCAGCATGCGTGCGTCGAGGTCCGCCGACGGATTGACCACCTGGCTGCCGAAGAAGCCGTCCACCTGCATCGATTCGGCGCCAATGCCGATGGTGTAGATTTTCACGTGCTCGGCGACGGCCAATTCCATGGCCTTGCGCGGATCGAGCACGCCTGCGTCGTTGACGCCATCGGTGAGCAGAACGACCACACGTTGCTCTTGCGGGCGGTCGCGCAGACGCTTCACGGCGAGGCCGACCGCGTCGCCAATCGCGGTTTCGCGGCCGGGCAGGCCGACCACCGAATCCTCGAGTTGCTTGAGCACGGTGGCGCGATCGAACGTCAACGGTGTCAGCAGATAGGCCTGGCTGCCGAACACGATCAGACCGATGCGATCGCCGATACGCCGGTTGATGAAATCGCCGGCAATCGCCTTGACCGTCGTGTAGCGGCTGACTGCGCGATTGCCGATCTTCATGTCCTCGGTGTTCATGCTGCCCGAGGCGTCGACCGCCAGCAGCAGATCGCGACCCGTGCGCGGCAGCGTTTGCGCGTCGCCGATCCATTGCGGCCGCGCCGCGGCGCCAACCAGCAAGATCCAGCCAAGCAAGGCGAACAAACGCCGCCAGCGCAGCACTGGCGTGCTGCCTGCCGGCGATTGCAATGCATCGAGGCGGACCGGGATGCGCAACGCGGCGCTGCTGCCGGCGCGCGCCGGCGGCAACATGCGCGCAACCAGCCACGGCAACGGCAGCAACGCGAACAGCCATGGCCATGCCCACTCAAGCACGCGCGCTCTCCGTAGCCAATGCGTGCCGGGTCCAGCGCCGTACCAACGCGATCAATGCCGGCGTGTCGTAGGTTGCAGCAGGCCGGTACGGTGCGTCCAGCAGCGCGCGGCCGATACCGTTGGAAAATTCGTCGCCGCCAATGCGCGCGTCGAGCCACGCCAGCCAGCGTTCGTCGGCAAGCGCCGCCGCGCTGGGCGATTCACGCAACGCCATGCGCCGCAGGAATTGCGAGAGCGCGGCCGCGAGTGCGGTTGCGTTCGATCCCGCCGCAGCGATGCAGCGGTTGAGCTCGGCCAGGGCTCGCTGGTTGCGCCGGCGACGCCGGCGCATTTTGTGCAATTTATACAAAGCCACAAGTATAAGAAGCGCGGCCACAATGGCGAGAACCCACCAGCCCGGAGCTGGCGGCCACCACGACGGTGTCGCCGGCAGATGGATGTCACGCAGCTGCGGGCCGGCGGATGCGCCGGGACTCATGCCGACCTCGCAGCACGCGGCCGGCCGAGGCCTAGCAACCGTTCCAGCGCGGATTCGGGTTCAGCGGCGGTGTCGAGCTCCATGTGCCCGAGTCCGCGCCGCTTGAGCATGCCGATCAATGCCTGCCGGCGCTCGGCGAAAATCCGCGGCCATTCGCTGCGCGTGCGTGGCGTGGAGAAATCCAGCAGCACCTGCGACGATGCGCTGCGCACTGCGTAGCGGCCCGGCGGCGGCGCTTGATGCTCGAGGACGTCGCCGACAATCAGTGCCGCGACATCGCAATGCGCGGCCAGCATCGACAGCGGCGCCTGCGCTGCGGCATCGGCCGAGAAGCCGTCCGTGACCAGCAGCACGCGGCTGCCCGGTCGGGCCAGGCGTTGCATGCGCTGCAACGCCTGCGACAACGGCACGGTTTCCGAGCCGGTCGCCGCCACGGCATCCCACTGGGCCAAGGCGCGCAGCACGCGCAAGCTGCCGCGCGGCCCGCCGTTGGGTTTGATTTCGGCGTTCAGGCCCGGTCCGAAACCCAGCGCGCCGATCCGATCGCCGCCCTGCACCGCCGCCCACGCGACCAGTGCCGCGACGCGTGCCGCCTGTACCGACTTGAAACGCGCGCGCGTGCCGAAATGCATGCTCGGATTGGCATCGATGATCAAAAGTATACTTTGCTCGCGTTCCTCCTGGAACACCTTCGTATGCGGGCGTCCGGTGCGCGCCGTGACGCGCCAGTCCATCTGCCGGATATCGTCGCCGGGCTGGTAGGCGCGCGATTCGACATAGTCGACGCCGCGGCCGCGGAAGCGCGACATGTGTGTCGCGGCCTGGTTGCCGCCGACGCGCGCATCTGGGCGCGCCAGGCGGCGCGCGCGCAGGCGCAGCGCGATCAATTCCTCAAGCTGGACATGCACGCCGTCGCCGGCCTGCGCTCGCGCGGACATCGCACTTTCCTTTAGGGCAGCGGCACGCGGGACAGCAGTGCCTCGATGATGCGATCCGAGGTCACGCCGTCGGCTTCGGCTTCGTAGGACAGCAGCACGCGATGGCGCAATACGTCATAGGCGACGGCGTGGATGTCCTCCGGCGCCACGTAGTCGCGCTTCTGCAGCCAGGCATGCGCGCGCGCGCAGCGATCCAGCGCGATCGTGCCGCGCGGACTGGCGCCGTAGGCGACCCAGCGCGCCAGGTCTTCGCCATAGGCTTTCGGTGAACGTGTCGCCAGCGTCAGCTGCACCAGATAGTTTTCCAGCGCCGGCGCCAGATGCATGTTCAGCACGGCGTCGCGTGCAGCGAATATCTGTGCCTGCGTGAGACAACGCGCCGGCACGGTTGCTTCATGCAGCTGCGCGCGCGCGCGGCCGCGCGCGAACGTAAGGATGGCCGCTTCGGCCGAGGCATCCGGATAGTCGATGCGCACGTGCATCAGGAATCGGTCGAGCTGCGCTTCGGGCAACGGGTAGGTGCCTTCCTGCTCGATTGGATTCTGCGTCGCCATGACGAGGAACAGCTGCGGCAACGTGTACGTGGTGCGCCCCACTGTCACCTGGCGCTCGCCCATCGCTTCGAGCAGCGCCGACTGCACCTTGGCCGGCGCACGATTGACCTCGTCGGCGAGTATCAGGTTGTGGAAGATCGGGCCGCGCTGGAATTCGAAGCTGGCCTGCTGCGGGCGGTAGATTTCCGTTCCGGTCAGATCGGCCGGCAGCAGATCCGGGGTGAATTGAATGCGGTGGAAATCGCCTTCGATGCGCGCGGCGAGTTCCTTGATGGCCGTGGTCTTGGCCAGTCCGGGCGCGCCTTCCACCAGCAGGTGGCCGTCGGCCAGCAGCGCGATCAGCAGCCGCTCGACCAGATCGGCCTGGCCGATGATGCATTGGGAAAGCTCATTGCGCAGGGTGTCGAACGCGCTGCTCAGCGTGGCGTTGGTATCGGGCATGTCCATGGCAAGAAGGCTTGAGTTCAAATGATCGCACAGGCGGGCGAGCCGCCCGCTTACGACCGCGGTTCCCGGCAAAGGTTCTGCTTAGGGCGTGATCGCCGCCATAGCATCGTCGACGCTACACGGCTTGCCGACAAAGTAACCCTGTGCGTACTGGCAGCCCAGTGCTGCAAGTTGGGTCAGCTGCGCCGCCGTCTCGACGCCTTCGGCCACCATGTCGCAGCCCAGCGCCGCCGCCATGCCGGCAACCGCGCGCACGATCGCCAGGCAACGCGGGTTGTCCAGCTGGCGAACGAAGCTCTGGTCGAGCTTGATGGTGTCGAACGTGAGCTTGTGCAGATGTTCCAGGTTCGAATAGCCGGTACCGAAGTCATCCAGAGCCACCAGCATGCCGGCGCGATGACAATCGTCGATCAGCGCGGCTACCTTGGCATAGTCGAGGATCAGGCTTTCGGTGATTTCGACCTTCAATTGCGCCGGCTGGATGCCGTGCGCGCGCACCTGCGCCAGCACGCGTTCGACGAAGTGCACGTCCTCGAACTGGCGGCCGGAAACGTTCAGCGCAATGAATAGCGGCTTCGGCGACGTCTTGGCGAGGCGCTGCAGCGTGCTGCAGACTTCCTTCAACACATATTCGCCGACCGGAATGATCAGCGAGGTTTCTTCCGCCAGCGCGATGAAGTCAGCCGGTGCGATCGGGCCGCGCTCCGGGTGGCTCCAGCGCGTTAGTGCTTCGAATCCGGCGAGCTGGCGATTGCCGATCTCGAGGATCGGTTGCAGGCGTATTTCAAGTTCGTGCCGTTCAAGCGCCTCACGCAGCTGGCTCTCCAGGCGGATCTTGTCCAGCGCGCTCGCCGCGCCGACGCCGGGCATCGGCTCTTCGTGGCCGCCGGAATGCGGCGGCGCTTCGCCGGCAAATGTCGCCAATGCGGTGCGGTAGCGCGAAACCTGGCTGAGCAGCAAGGCACGCACGACCGGATCCGCGGTTTGCAGGCGTTCGGCGAATTGCGTGCGATCGATCGGCGTAAGAACGCACGCTGCCAGGGCCGTCGCCGTGGCGCTGCGCGGGGAATCATCCAGCACCGCCATCTCGCCGACCAGCGCGCCGGCCCCGAGATCGCTCAACACGACCGGCGTACCGTTGCGCTGTGCGGTTATGCGCAGGCTGCCCGATTCAATCAGGAAAGCGGTCGATGGTGCATCGCCCTCGCGAAACAGCACGTCGCCTGGATTGAGTTCGATCCGGTATGCCGAAGCCATGTGCGAATGATCCCCCATGCAGCTGCCGACGACAACCGCTCAGCCGTGCATCGATGAAAAAAAAGGGGCCGCGATGTACGCGGCCCCTCGAGTTCATCTTGAATCCACTCAGTTCGGCGGAGGACTGAAACCGCCGGTGCAGGTGTTACCGCCGGTAGCCGTGAAGTCGACCGACGCCACCAGGTTCGGGAACAAGCCGCTCTGGAACAGGCAGCGAGCAACCGTACCGCTTGGCGTCACGGTGATCGTCACGCTGGTGTTGCCCGTCGCGTTGGTCGGCAGGATCGTTCCGGCCGAAGCGGAGCCCGGCGCAGTAGCAGTGCAGACCGCGGTGATCGCTTGGCCCGGGATGCCCGCACCCGCGGCGTCGACCAGACGCAGGCCGACCACGAAGTCCGTGCCGCCGGTCGCATTGGCCGTACCCGTCGTGCAGGTGGTCTGCAGCTGCGCCGCGTTCACCACGATCGGCACGGTAACCGTTGCCGTTGCCGCACCACCGCTGCTCGCCGTATTGATCGGACCGGCGCTGAACGTGACGGTCGGTGGCGTGGTCTGCCCGGTGGGCGGCACGCTCGCGGTGACGAGGCTCACCGTGACGCAACCGTTCGGGCCAGTCAGATGCTGGAACTTGCCGGCGTTGCTGACACCATCCGCCGAACCACTGCCGACACCGTTGAAGTTGAACGCGAAGCTGATGTCGTAGTTCGGGATCGGGCGATTGTGTCCGTCGAAGTAGCAGACCGTCTCGAAGATCTGCGTATTGCCCTGGATCGGATCCGGCGACGCCGTGAGGAAGGCGCCGCTCGCATTACCCGGGAACACGAAGACCGCGACATCGGCGACGACGTCGGTAAGGCCAGGGCTGGTGTTGGTGTTCGTGCCCGTGCCCTGCGCCCACAGCGCGACCGCCTTGCCGATCGCCGATGCCGGATAGTTCAACGTGGTGGTTGCCACGCCGGCAATCTGACTGGAGAAGTCGTCGGTGAAGCCCGGTGACTGCACGCTGCTGAACGTTGCGCGGCCGATGATGTACGGCAGCACGTCATGATTGTTGACGACCACGCCGGTCTTGTCATTGAGATTGAACGGCGTAGCCACGTTCATGCTGGTTTCGCTGTTGACCGCCGTGATCTTGTCCGACGTTTCCAGATCGTCGTTCAACGCCGGCGCGCCTTCGCTGGCCTTGCCGATCACCAGCAAAGTGTCGCCCGGACCGGAGCCGCCACCCGCCGTGCGGAAGTGGCCATCGGTCGCCGTGAACAGCTTGCCGCCTTCGGCCGGATCGCCTCGGCTGCCGGAAATCTGGAACCAGCCCTGCGGACCGGTTGCACCGGACGGCACCTGCGGCGAATCGACGTCACCGAAGGCGATGACCGTACCTGGCAGCACCGGGTTGCCCTGGCGATCGTTGCCTTTCGCGCTGATCGTGATCTCGTAGTTGCCCGAGCCGACCGGATCCTCCACCACGCCATCCGACACGCCCGTACTGTTGACTGCGCCAGTGTCGGGCGAATCGATCGTCAGGCTGTACAGCTTGCCGTCGGACACGACCACCGTGGTGGTCGCGCTGACTGGATCGCTGATGCCGTTGTCGGTGTTGTTGTCGGCACGGTCGGCCGTCATCTTGATCTGCACCGGTCCCTGCTGCGTGCCCGCCTGGAACGTCGCGGTTGCGATGCCGTTGTGTGTGGCTGCAAGCACCGACGTGCCGGTGTTCTGCTGGCCGGCAGCATTGATTGCCACCAGACGGCCGTCATTGTTCGCCGGACCGACGATGCTGAACTGAACGTTGTCGACCGTGTTTGGATCGGCCACGAACGAGTTGCTGCCGTCGTACACGGTGGCCGTGACGATCGCGCTCTGCGGTCCGTTCGAGCCGGAGATGTACAGCCCGCCGTCGCTCGACGCGACGACCGAGGACGGCACACCCGATGCCGGACCGGCGACAGTAAAGCTCAACTGCGAACTGATCGTCTGGCCGTTGTCGGGGTCGATTGCCGTAACAGTAAGTACCGAGGTTCCGGGCACGTCCGTGGAGTGTACGTAGATCGTGCCGACGCCGGCGGTGACGTTGACCGGCTCGCTGCCGACGAGAATCAGGAACTCGTTGCCGTCAGCTTTCGTCTTGTCCGTCTGCTGCGTGGTGCCGTCATCGAGCTCGGACAGCACGGCATGCAGCGTCGGATCGATCGAGTCCACCACCGGCAGTGTGCCGGAGACGAGCGTGCCGTTCGAATGGCGCCAGACCACCGATACTTCGGCGATGTACGGCGAACCCGGATAGTTCGTCACGAAGCAGCTCGACGGTGACGGGCACGATTGAGCCAGGCCGATGAACGGGTTGACCGGCAGTACGCGCGTCGTCGCGGTCAGCGTCAGGCGCGGGTCCTGCGTGTTGACCACCGGATTCACGGTTATGTTGTTCGAACCGCTGAACGTGTACGTGCCCTTGATGTCGCCCTGCGAGATCACCGTTACGGAGGCGACGAAATGCGCAGTGCCGGCGGCATTCGAGCTGTTGAAGAGAAAGCTGGCCTGGCCGCCGGTGACGGAATTCGTCGCAGTCTGACCGGAAGGTGTGCCGGGCGCGCCGCTCACCGTACCCAGATTCTGCGGCGACAGCGACAAGGTCACGCCTTGGCCGTCGGGAGCATTGGAGCCGTCCTGCTGCTTGACCGTGACCAGGATGCTCGTGAAGGAGTTGGTGCTGATCGCGGTGGCCTGCGGAATCACGGTCACGACCTGGGACACCACGTTGGTGGCCGAATTGCTTCCCTGGCCACCACCACCGCCACAGCTCGCCAGCCCGACGGTTGCGAGCAGCAGTACAAAGGTCTTGCAAAAGGCTTTCATGTTCAGTCTCCAGGCTCGCGATTTCATGATTAGCAGGTTTCGGCAGCGCTTGGACTCGCCATGCTCACTTGAGATTTTCGTTCAAGATGCGCGGCGTCACGAAGATCAACAGCTCCGCTTTCTGGTTGTTCTTTTTGGTGTTCCGGAACAAGGCGCCCACGCCCGGCACGTCGCCGAGGAACGGCACCTTCTTCAGATCTGTCGACTTGTCGAATTCATATACGCCACCGAGCACGACCGTCTGGCCGTTGTCGACCAGCACCGACGTATTGATCTCGCGCTTGTCGAGCTGCGGCACGAAGCCGCCGCCCGGATTCGGCACCAGCGAGTTGATCGCGTCCTTCTTCACATCGAGCGTGAGGAAGATGCGATTGTCGTTGGTGATGGTCGGCGTCACTTTCAGTTCCAGCACCGCTTCCTTGAACTGCACGGTCGCAGTGGCCGCACCGGCGGCGCCGCCGGTGAACGTTACGTAACCGATTTCCTGGCCTTGCTTGATGTCGGCTTCCTGATTGTTCGCGCTGATCACGCGCGGACTGGAAATCAGTTCGCTGCGACCTTCGGTCTGCGCCGCCGACAACTCGAGATCGAGCAGGTAGTCCGCGCCCAGGATCGACAGGCCGAAACTTCCGGCCGGGCTGGTCGCAGGCAGGTTGACGTTTAGACGATTGTTGAGGTTCGGTACCAGCACGCCGGGACCGAACTTGGAGTCGGGAATCGTGTTCGGCAATCCGGCGCCGAATCCCTGGAAGCGGTTCAACAGCACGGCATTGGTCATCTGATCGGTACCGGACAGGGTGCCGGACGAAGACACGATGTTGTTGTTGTTCTGGAAGCCGCCGCTGATGCCGAACTTGGCGCCCAGCTCGCGTGCGAAGTTGTCGGTGGCGACGACCACGCGCGATTCGATCAGCACCTGCTGCACCGGTTTGTCGAGCTTGGCAATCAGCTCGCGTATTTGCGCCACGCGCTCCGGTGTATCGACGATCAGCAAGGTATTGGTGCGCTCGTCGAACGTGACGCGACCGCGTTCCGACAGGAAGCCGCTCTGCTGCGCGCCCTGCTGCGAAACGCCGCCGCCCTGCGCCTGTTTCGCCTTCTGGGTCAGCAGGTCGGCGATGTCCTTGGCCTTGCCGTAGCTGATCGGAATGTACACCGTCACCGTTTCAGTCAACTGTTGCAACTTCTGTTTGGCATCCGCCAACGCCTGCTCGCGCTCGGCGATTTCCTTCTGTGGGGCGACCCAGATCACATTGCCGTTGCGACGCTTGTCCAGACCCTTGGCCTGCAGCACGATGTCCAGCGCCTGGTCCCACGGCACATTGATCAGGCGCAACGTGACATTGCCGCTGACCGAGTCCGCCACCACGATGTTCAGATCCGAAACATCCGCGATCAGCTGCAGCACGGAACGGGTCGGAATGTCCTGGAAGTTGAACGTGACGCGATTGCCGGAATATTCAGGCGGCGCGTTCGGATCCTTCTTCGCCTCTTCCTTCTTGCCGGAAATTTCGATGATGTATTGATTGGCAGCCTGATAGGCGAGCTGTTCGAACGGCGCCTTGGCGCTGATCTCCATGTGCGCGCCGTTGCCCTTGGCATGCGTTTCGATGAACTGCACCGGCGTTGCGAAATCGAGCACGTCCAGGCGTTGTGCGAGCTGCGCGGGCAGGCGCACGTTGTACATGTCGAGCGAAACCTTGTCGCCGACGCGTTGCAGATCCGCACCTGCGCCTTCGCCGGAGAATGTCACGACCACGCGGCCTTCGCCGTTCTTGCCGCGACGGAAGTCGATGTTCGACACTTCCAGGCCCGGTGCGGCAAGCGCCTTGGTCGGATCGGTGGTCGCGACCGCCGTGACGGTGGACGAGCCCGACATGCCGTTGTTGACCAGGAGCACGAGGTTGTTGCCTTCAACCTTGGTTTCGTAGGTGGATGTGTGGAAGAGATCGACGACCACGCGGGTGCGTCCGGCCGCTTCGACCGCGCTGACCGCGCCGGTCGCGCCGGTGTTGATCTCCACGCGACGCTGGCTGACACCGTTGCGCGTGTCGGCCAGGTCGATGGCGATGCGTGCCGGGTTGTCGGTAGTGAACACCTGCGGCTCGCCGACTGGGCCGGCGAACTTCAAGGTGATCTGCACCTTGCCGCCCGATAGCGGCGCGTAGCTGATGTCCTGCAGAATGTTCTCGGCGCTCGCGTTGATGGCGAACAGCAATCCGAGCAGCGCTATCAGCCACGTCAGACTTCTGCCGAACGACTTGCGCATGCCAGGTATGGACGTACGTCCCTGGAAGTCAGCAACTGTAATGGTCATTTCAAGTTACCCCCAATGGGTCGTCTATTTCTCGCCCAGCGCGACTGACGCCTGGCGCTCCATCCAACCGCCGGTCTGATTCGGGACCAGCTCCACTAGATCGATATGATCTTCGGCAATACCAGTGATCTTGCCGTTGTTTTGTCCGAGATAATTGCGCACATGTACACGGTGTATTACGCCGTCCGGATCCTTGATCAGACCTTCGATGGCGTTGCCCAGCCCAATCGTGCCGACCATCCGCATCGCGTCCAGCGGATAGCTTTCGAGTGGTTCCTTCGGATGCTTGTCGGGTTGCGGTCCGGAATTCGTCGCGAGCGCCTGTTCCTGTTCTTCGCGGCTCGGTCCGAATGGATCGCGACGCGTCTGATCCTTGTCGTCCTTGTCGCGATAGACGAACGTCTCGAACGTCTTCAACACGGGCAGCGCCGGCAGCGGTGCACCCTTCTTGGCCTTTTCGGCGTTTACCCATTCCTTCAGATCAGCATCGCCGCCGGTGCAGCCGGCGAGAAAGCTCAGCGCCGCAATCAGCAGCACGCCGCGCATCAGTTTGGGGACATGAACGGACTTCATGTTCATTTCCCTCCTTGAGCAGGCGGATTGGCTGGTGCGCCCGGTGCGCCGGGTTTCGCGGGCGCCTTGTCTGCCGTTTCATCTTCTTCGACCGAACGATAAGTGGTGACGGTGCCTTCCAGCGAAAGCTGTCCGGCCGCACCGGCCTTCGGGTCGAGCGGTTTCAGCGCCACGTCGTGCATGGTCAGGATCACCACGCGTGGCAACGCCGCGACGCCGCTGATGAAGTTGCCGAACTGGTGGTAGGTGCCGAGCATCTTCAGCGTGATGGGCTTTTCGGCGTAGAAACCTTCCTTGACCGTTTCCGGTCCGGGCTGGAACAGCTGCGTCTCCAGGCCCGCCGAAAGAGCAGTCTGCGAAATGTTCACCAGCAACTCCGGCATTTCGGTCTTGTTCGGCAACTGGCGCAGCAACTGGCGCAGCATGTCGCGCATTTCGTCGAGCTGCGCCTGCAGCGCCTCGAGATTGACGACTTTTGCCTGCTTGTCGGAAAACTCCTTCTTCAGCGTGTTTTCCACGCCTTGCTTCTGTTCCAGTTCCTGGCCCTGCTCCATGATCTTGAAGTAGTAGCCGGCACCGACCAGCAACGCGAACAGGATGATGCAGAACGTCAACTTGACGCCCTGCGGCCAGCCGCCGATGTTGTTGCGATCTAGATTGCTGAAATCCGACAGCTTCATGGCATGCCCCCCACCGCACTGGCCGGAGTTGCCACACCCGGCAACGGCTTGTCGTTTGCGGGCGGCACGTTCGCCGGCGGCGTGCCCGGCTTGGCGCCCGGCGCGGTCTTGTCGCCGCCTTGCGTATCGTCCGGGGTTTCGGCCTTGCGTACTTTCACGTCGAGACCGAACTCGAAGCGGTTGCGCTTGTCGCTACCCTTGGCTTCGGTCTTCTTCAAATCCGAATGCGTCAGGAACTGCGAGCCATCGAGATTGCGCATGTAGCTGGCGACGCTGGCGTTGGATTGCGCCAGACCCTCGAGGGTCAGCGTGTCGCCGGCCTGCTTGAGCGTGTTCAGGCGCACGCCGTCCGGAATGGTTTTCACCAGTTCGTCGAACAGGTGCACCATCTGCGTGCGGCTGGCCTGCAGCTGTTCGATGATCTGCTTGCGCGCAAGCAGTTTCGACTTGGTCTTCTCGAGATCCTTGATCTTCTCGAGTTTGCCGTCGAGCTGATGGATCTGGTCCTTCAGGTAGGCGTTGCGGTTGTCCTGATTCTCGATGCGCGCGTTCATCCAGAGAACCCACAGCAGCACGGCCAGCACCGCAGCCACCACCGCCGCGCCGAGCATCATGTAGAACTCTCGCTCGCGCTGCTTGCGCCTGTCGGCGCGCCAGGGAAGTAGATTTATCTTGGCCATCAGTCGAAGCTCCTCAGCGCCAGCCCGCAGGCGATCATCAACGCGGGCGCATCCTGCGCCAGCGTTTGTGCCTGCACGCGGGACGACAGCGACATGTTGGCGAGCGGATTGGCGACCACGCAGGGCACGCCAAGCTGCTCCTCGACCATTTCCGCGACACCCGTGATCGACGCGCAACCCCCGGCGAGTACGACCTGGTCGACCTTGTTGTACTCGCTGCCGGCAAAGAAGAACTGCAGCAGACGACTGATCTGCTGCACCATCGCTTCCTTGAACGGCTCGAGCACTTCGATCTCGTACGATTCCGGCAAACCGCCCTGGCGCTTGGCCAAGCCGGCTTCCTCGTACGACAATCCGTAGCGGCGCATCACCTCGTCGGTGAGTTGCTTGCCGCCGAAAACCTGTTCGCGCGAATAGATCGTGCGCTGATTCTTCAGCACGATCAGCGTGGTCATCGTCGCGCCGACATCGACCACCGCGACCACGGCGTCTTTCGGCACGGCCAACTGATCCGAGACCAGCTTGAAAGCGTTCTCCATGGCGAACGCTTCGACGTCGACGACGCGCGCGGTGAGTCCGCCCAGATCAAGCGCGGCGACGCGCAGATCCACGTTCTCGGTGCGCGACGCGGCGAGCAGCACATTCATCATCTCCGGGTTGTCTTTCACCGGTCCGACGATTTCGAAGTCGAGACTGACTTCCTCGATCGGATAAGGAATGTACTGATTCGCTTCGACCTGGATCTGACCTTCGAGATCGTCCTCGGACAAATCCGCCGGCATCGGGATCACCTTGGTGATCACCGCAGAGCCCGCCACCGCCGCGGAAGCGAATTTCGATTTCGCACCGGACCGGTTGAGCGCGCGCCGGATCGCTTCGCCGACGGCTTCGACTTCGACGATGTTTTTTTCGACCACGGCATTGGGAGGTAGCGGCTCGACCGCGTAGTGTTCTACGCGATAGCGGCCACCGGATTGACTCAACTGCAACAGCTTGACGGCGGTCGAGCTGATGTCGACCCCGATCAGCTGCGGCGATTTTGCACTGAGTAGGCCCACACTTTTTCCCCTTCCCACGCGCCCTTACGAGCGATATATGCGCAAACACATTAAATACGAAACTTAACGGATTATCAACAGTGACTTTACTTTGGCCGCAAAACCGTGATTTGACAGGGGTTTACAGCAAATCCGCCCCAATCGGCTAGGACCAAAACACATATACGTTCTATACTTCCATGCTTACCTGCGACCTTGACTGCGGTCACATTCCGCGCACTTCATGAGAATCTTTCTACGTTTATTGCGTTACGCCTTGATTTTGGCGGCAACCGGAATCGTGCTGGGCGTCGTGGCGATCGGGATTGCGTATTGGCTCATCGCGCCGCGCCTGCCTTCGGTCGACGTGCTGCGCGATGTGCGCCTGCAGGTACCGCTGCGCGTGTACTCGGCCGACAACAAGCTGCTCGCGACATTCGGCGAGACGCGCCGCATCCCGGTCAAGATCGAACACGTGCCCGATCAGCTGAAGAATGCGTTCCTCGCCGCCGAGGATGCCAACTTCTACAGTCATCCCGGTGTCGACTATCAAGGCGTGCTGCGTGCGATCGGCCTGATGATCAGCAAGCGCACGCTGCATGTGCCCGGCGGCAGCACGATCACGCAGCAGGTGGCGCGCGGCTTCTTCCTGAGTCCGGAAGTGAGCATGACGCGCAAGCTCACCGAGATCTTCCTGTCCTTCCGCATCGAGCATGAGCTGAGCAAGGACGAGATCCTGCAGCTGTACCTCAACAAGATTTTCTTCGGCAATCGCGCCTATGGCGTGGCTGCGGCAGCCGAGTTCTATTACGGCAAGACGCTCGACCAGCTCAGTCTCGGCGAATGCGCGATGCTGGCTTCGCTGCCGAAATTCCCGTCGAGCAGCAATCCGTTGAACAATCGCGCGCGCGCCAACGAGCGCCGCAACTATGTGCTGCAGCGCATGCTCGAGAACGGCTTCATCAACGCCGAACAATACAAGCAGGCCAACAGCGAGAAGGATCTCTCCTACGCGCATGAACCGCCGATCGAGGTCGAGGCGCCGTACCTGGCGGAAATGGTCCGGCTCGACGCGCTTGAGCGCCTCGGCAACGATGCGCTGACCGACGGTTATACGGTGCACACCACGCTCGATGCGACGGCGCAGGACGCCGCCAACCAGGCGTTGCGCGACGATCTGATCAGCTACGACGAGCGGCACGGCTTCCGTGGCCCGGAGGCGCACGTGGAATTGCCGGAGCATCCGACGCCGGCCGCGTTCGACAAACTGCTCGAACCGTTTCATGCCGTGGTCGGGTTGATTCCGGGCGTGGTTGCCGACAGCGCCGAGAAATCCGCGACAGTCTATCTGGCCGATGGGCAGAGCGTGTCGCTGGATCTGGATGCGATCAAGTGGGCGCAGCGCTACAAGGACGAAAGCCATCGCGGCGGCCCGCCGAAGCGCGTCGACGACGTGCTCAAGCCGGGCGACGTGGTGCGACTGGCACGCAACGTCGATCCGAAGAGTGCCGAGGTGAAATGGAAGCTTTCGCAGGTGCCGGCCGCGCAGGGCGCGCTGATCTCGCTCGATCCGGAGACCGGCGCGATCAAGGCCGAGGTTGGCGGCTTCAGCTATGCGCGCAGCAAGTTCAACCGTGCCGTGCAGTCGGCGCGCCAGCCCGGCTCGAGCTTCAAGCCGTTTTTCTACGCCGCGGCATTCGAGCATGGCTTCACGCCGGCCTCGATCATCAACGACGCGCCGATCGTGTTCGCCGATCCATCCAAGGCAAACGGCCTGTGGACGCCGCAGAACGACGACGGCAAGTTCGACGGGCCGATGCGCCTGCGCGAGGCGATGGTGCAGTCGAAGAACCTGGTGTCGGTGCGCCTGCTCGACGCGATCGGCGTGCGTTATGCGCGCGAGTACTCTTCGCGCTTCGGTTTCCCGCTCGATGTGATTCCGGAAAATCTTTCCATGGCGCTCGGCACCGCGTCCGTGTCGCCACTGATGATGGTGCGCGCCTACGCGGTGTTCGCCAACGGCGGCTTCCTGGTCGATCCGTATTTCATCGACAGCATTGCCGACCGCGATGGCAAGGAAATCTACAAGGCGCATCCGGCGGTCGCGTGCAGGCATTGCCCGCAACGCCTGCAGGAAGACACGCGCGCAGCCAACGCGGCCGGCACGGAAAGCGGCAAGGAAAACCAAAGCCCGCCGGTCGCGGTAAAGGCCGTGTTGAGCGCTCCGCTCAACGGCGATCAGGCGGCCGCCAATGCCGCCGATCCGGGCACGCCGAAGCTCGCACCGCGCGTGCTCGATGCACGCATCGCCTACCTGATTGGTTCGCTGCTGCACGATGTAGTCCGCCGCGGCACCGGCCACGATGCGATGGTGCTCAAGCGCAACGACCTCGCGGGCAAGACCGGCTCCACCAACGACCATCGCGACGCCTGGTTCAACGGCTACAACGATCAGCTGGTGGCCAGCGTGTGGGTCGGCTTCGATGATTTTTCTTCGCTCGGCCGTTCCAACGGTGTCGGCGAATTCGGCGCGCAGGCCGCCTTGCCGATGTGGATCGCCTACATGCGCGAGACGCTCAAGGGCGCTGCGGAAAAACCCTTCGAGACACCGCCCGGCATCACCACCGCGCGCATCGATCCGGCGACCGGCCAGCTCGCGCCGGCCGGCGAAGGCGCCAGCATGCTCGAGTATTTCAAGACCGAGGATGTCGCGCGCCTGGCAAGCGGACCGAACTCGTCGTCCGAGGAAGAAAAGAAGGTGCAGCAGGACGCTTACGGTATCTTCTGATGCATAGCGTCTTCTGATGCACACGCACGGCTCCAGCCGCCACGGCGGCCGCACGCAGGAACTGCGCCGGCTTATCGCGCTCGAAGCCGCGCGCCTGATGAGCGAGCACGGCATCCGCGATTTTCATCTGGCCAAGCGCAAGGCCGCCGAACGCCTCGGTGCCGGCGACGACGTGGCGCTGCCGAAAAACAGCGAGATCGAAGCCGCCCTGCGCGAGCATCAACGCCTGTTCCAGGGCGACGAACAGCCGCAACATCTGCGCCGCCTGCGTGAGGTTGCGCGCGAGGCGATGCGGTTCTTCGCGCATTTCGAACCGCGCCTCGTCGGCGCGGTGCTGGAAGGAACCGCCGACCGCTATTCCGCCGTCACCCTGCACCTGTTCAGCGACGCCGCCGAAGACGTGGCGACGTTCCTGCAGGAACAGGGCGTTCCGTACGAGGAACAGAATCGTCGACTGCGCATGAGTCACGACGCCGCAGAAGAATATCCGGTGCTGCTGTTTTCGGCAGACGACGTGGCGATGGATCTGACCGTGCTGCCGCGCGATGCGATCCGCCAGGCGCCACTGGATCGTGTCGACGACCGGCCGATGCGCCGCGCTTCGCTGGCGATGCTGGAACAGCTGCTCGGCGAAACCAAATAAGGCGCGATGATTCGCGCCTTACCGGTTCATTCAATCACGTATCGCGATCAACGCTTGTCGAGCGCCTTGTAGTCGCGCTGCACCGCGCCGGTATAGATCTGCCGCGGACGGCCGATCTTGGTGTCCTTGTCCTGATGCTGCTCGAGCCAGTGCGCTACCCAGCCGGCGGTGCGCGCGATGGCGAACATCACGGTGAACATCTCGGTCGGAATCTTCAGCGCCTTGTAGATGATGCCGGAGTAGAAGTCGACGTTCGGGTAGAGTTTGCGCTCGACGAAGTACGGGTCCTTCAGTGCCGCCTGTTCCAGTTCGATCGCCACGTCGAGCAACGGATCGCTGACGTTGAGGTCGGCCAGCACCTTGTGCGTCATCTCGCGGATGATGGTCGCGCGCGGATCGAAATTCTTGTACACGCGATGGCCGAAGCCCATCAGGCGGAAACCCGAGTTCTTGTCCTTGGCCTTCTCGACCGCCTTGCCGACGTTTTTCGCATCGCCGATCTCGGCGAGCATCTTCAGCACCGCTTCGTTGGCGCCACCGTGCGCCGGGCCCCACAGCGCGGCGATACCGGCCGCGACACAGGCGTACGGATTGGCGCCGGTCGATCCGACCAGGCGCACCGTCGAGGTGCTGGCGTTCTGTTCGTGATCGGCGTGCAGGATGAACAGCAGGTCGAGTGCTTTCGCCACGACCGGATTCAGCGCCAGCGGCTCCGACGGCACTTCGAACATCATGTGCAGGAAACGCGTGCAGTATTCGAGGTTGTTGCGCGGATAGCGGATCGGCCAGCCGATCGAGTAGCGATACGCCGCAGCGGCGATCGTCGGCATCTTCGCGATCAGGCGGATCGCGGCGAGGCGGCGCTGTTCCTTGTCGCTGATGTCGAGCGTGTCGTGATAGAACGCCGACAGCGACGCGATCGAGCCGCACAGCATCGCCATCGGATGCGCGTCGTAGTGGAAGCCGTGCAGGAAGTTCTTCAGCGACTC
>Ga0105238_10001526_pt1 | contig 23208 bp, 14 predicted proteins | sample KBSC34metaG_FD_81526 | JGI IMG/M metagenome (GOLD analysis project Ga0105238, IMG submission 81526) | Corn rhizosphere microbial communities from Kellogg Biological Station, Michigan, USA - KBS C3-4 metaG | ecosystem: Host-associated > Plants > Roots > Rhizosphere > Soil | place: Michigan, USA...
CACGATTGTAAAAGCGGTTCACTGAAGATTGCCGCGACGATAGGAGAACGAGTTTGCTATGGACGCACATAAAGGCGATCGTTGCGGACAAGACCGTTATTGAATGCGGGCGAGGTTCAGTCGGCCGAGCCGCGCGCCGTATCACATTGAAGGAAAATCGATGACCGATCAAACACGACGTGAGTTTCTAGCGGTCGCGGGTGGTGTGTTGGCGACCACCAGTCTTATGGCCGCGAATCCGGGTGTGGCGAAAGCTTCGGACAAGCGGCAACCGGACGTCGCGGCGATTCCCTCGCATCGTGATCAATCGGTCGAAGGAGTGCACGCTTATACCGATCGTCTGCACGTCCCAGCCGGCGAGACGATCAAGTTTCACGTCAGCAGTTCACATCCGTACGAATTGCAGATCTGTCGACTGGGATTGGATGTCGATGGTCCTTCAAAGGATGAACTCTTTCATTCGTTCGGGCAGTCCGCGGCGGCCGTACAGCCGATCAATCCCGGTTCTTATCTGAGCATTGAAAAATCGCTCGAGGCAGGGCGGGAATTGGGGGCCTTGTCGCTGGAACTGTGGATCCGACGCTGGCGCACGATGGGACGTCAGGCCATCATCGGGCAGTTCGATCAGACAGACGGCTGTGGTTTTGGTCTGTTTGTGAATGAAGACGGCTCGCTCAGTTTTTACCTGGGTGATGGACAAGGCTTTGTCGAACAGAATCTGCACACGTCGCCGCCCGACCAATTGAAGATGACGGTTAACCCCGAGGGATTGAAGGCATTTCCCGACAATACACCCAGCTCAGTCTTGTCGAACGAATGGCACCACATCGTCGCGCAGTACGATGGCTCGACTAAGCAATTGTGGGTCGATGGAAAAGAGGTGGCACGCTGGGACGTGAAGGGATCGGTGCGACCCGGTCCTGCTCCGCTGCGCATCGGTGCGGCGGGCATTCAAGGTCGAGCCGAACAGTTGCTGGATGCGGATCTCGCCATGCCGGCCATCTACGGAGCCGCACTGTCGCCAAGCGAGATTGCGGCGCGAGTCGCCGCGAAGGGGTTGACGCTGCCGACGCACCCCGCATTGTTGGCGTGCTGGCATCTGAACGAAGAACGAGGAGATCGAGTTGCGGATTCCAGTCCGCATGGCCGACATGCCAGGATCATCAATCACGCCACGTGGATGATCGGCGGCCCCGCGTTCCATTCGAATGTTCCACGGTTCGACACGTTTGATCTGTCAAAGAATCCATCGCACGGACATGGACTGCGGCTGGCGTCAGACGATCTGTACGACTGCCGCTGGAAGGTTTCGCACGAATTTCGCCTGCCCGAAACAGCTCGATCGGGAATCTACGTCGGCCGCATCCGGTTTCAACTGAATGGCGAAGAGCGACTGTACCATACGCTGTTCATCGTCAACAAAGCGGTCTCGCGCCCCAAGGCGCCGATCGCCTTCATTTGTTCGACGAACAGTTGGAAGGCCTATTCGGCGACGTCTTTCAGTCCCACCTGGAAGGGCTTAAAGAAAGCCATCGGCAATAACGGGTTTGAAAACAGTCCCGGGAATCCGCCAGCCTATTGCTTCTATCGACCGCATCATGCCGGTCAAGGAACGTATCAACTCGGATTCAAAATGCCGTGGCCGATCGTCGGCCCGTACACGCTGATGGGTGCCGAAGAAGCCGACTATAGCCACCTGTGCCGGCAGGACCGGTTCACTCAGACTTGGCTCGAATCACAGGGATACGACTACGACGTGCTGTGCGACACTCAGTTGCACCTCGATCCCCAAGTGCTGGATGGTTACAAGGCGGTGTATGTCGTCGGACACAGCGAGTACTGGTCGTTCGAAGCGATGACTGCGATGAGTCGTTATCTGGATGGTGGCGGGAACGCGGTCGTGTTGTCCGGCAATACCGCTTTCTGGCGAGTGTCATTCAACGCTGATGCCTCGATCATTGAATGCCGCAAGGGCGACGCACCGGGGTCTGCGATTCGCGCCGACCGGCGCGGCGAGATGTGGCATAGCCATGATGGACGACGCGGGGGAATGTCGCGCGAGTGCGGCTATCCGGCATGGCAACTGTTTGGATTGGAGTATTTTTCGTTGCTGGGTGTGAACTGGCCGGGCGCCGGGCCGTACAAGGTTCGCAATCCCGATCACTTCCTGTTCAAAGGCCCAAAGCCAATTTCGTTGAAGGAAGGTGATTCGCTGGGCGGCTCCCCGGGTAAGCCGTTGCCACAACCGATTGGGCACGAAGGTGACGTCAGAGTCTCGACATTGGCCAAGTACCTGGTCCTGCCCGCCCCCGAGGGAGGAGCGCAGCCAACTGAAGATCCCGCAGGAATGACGCTGCTGGCGGATGGCTACGCCGATCCCAAGCGGATTGGATTCGCCTGGGACTATTTCCAACGTCCAGTACCGCCTGACAAGTTGCCACCACTGACAGCCGCGGCCGAGATGGTGTACTGGGACCGACCGGGGGGTGGCCATGTCTTTCACGCAGGCTCGATCAATGCCGGTTCAACACTTTCGAAAGACGAGAACTGGTCGAACCTGATGCACAACGTGTTGCACCACTTCGGAGCCTCACCGGAAAAGAAGGTTTCATAGATTCTCGATCCAGTCAGGTCGGCTTTGGGTGGTACTCGCCTGCGACCTGCCTTCAGAGCACTGAGGACGCAGGTGTCCAGTACGTCGGGAGTAAGGATTTGCGCGAACCTGCGGGCCCCTCCGGAAATCCCAATACCACCCATGCAGTTTTGTTGATATAAGATCGTCTGGGCCGAAAGATCAGGCCGCTTCAGGAAACATCGCTGCTGGAGGCGAGGCATGCTGACGATTCCGGGTACGCTCCATTCCGATCGCGATTTCTGCGACCGAATCTCGCGCCGCGATATGTTGCGGATCGGGACGCTGGCGGCGATGGGGACGGCGGGCGGTTGGGCGTTGCCGGATCTACTGCGAGCCGAATCCGCGTCGGGCAGCCGGTCGCCGAAGTCGGTCATCATGATCTACCTGGTCGGTGGACCTCCGCATCAGGACATGTTCGATCTGAAGCCGGAAGCGCCACGAGAGATCGCCGGGCCTTGGAGGCCAATTGCAACCAACGTACCTGGTTTCGAAATCTGTGAAGCATTCCCGCGGCTCGCCAGACTGGCCGACAAGTTGACCGTGATTCGTTCTCTGGTGGGGAACCAGCACGATCATGACGCCATTCAGGTTTACAACGGGCACGACCCGAAGAAGCCCAAGCCCTCCGGAGGCTGGCCACAATTCGGGACGGCGGTGTCCAAACTGCAAGGACCGGCTCGGCCAGAATCGCCGCCGTATGTCAGCCTGTGTTACACCTGCACTCACGGTCCTTACAACGAACCGGGGCCGGGATTCCTCGGCATGGCGCATTCGCCGTTTCGGCCGCTCGGTGATTCGCGTAGCGACATGATCCTGAACGGTGTCACTTTGGATCGACTGGGCGACCGAAAAAACTTGTTGAAAAGCTTCGATGTCATTCGCCGCGAGATCGATCAGACGTCGATGATGACGGGCTTGGACGCCTTCACCGAGCAGGCGATGGGCCTGTTGACTTCATCGAAACTAGCCGATGCCCTCGATCTGTCGCAGGAAGATCCGCGGACCGTCGCTCGTTACGGAACGGGTGATCCGAAAATCATGATGGATGGAAATGGAGCTCCACGAGTCCCTCAAAGCCTGCTGGTCGCGCGTCGCCTGATCGAAGCTGGCGTGCGAGTGGTCACGGTGAATTACAGCAAATGGGACTGGCATGGCGGGATGAACGCCGAAGGACGAGCGAACAATTCGATTTTCTTGCGCGAGGAGGAAGATTTTCCGGTCTTCGATCAATGCGTCAGTGCCCTCGTCGAAGACCTGCATCTGCGTGGGCTGGCGGAGGATTGCGCCGTTGTGATCTGGGGCGAGTTCGGCCGGACGCCCAAGATCAGTTCGATCGTGGGACGCGATCATTGGCCGCAGGTCAATTGCGCGTTGATGGCCGGCGGGGCATTGCGGCACGGTCAAGTGATCGGCGCAACCGATCGTATCGGCGGAGAAGCAGTATCTCGACCAGTGACCTTTGGCGAAGTCTATGCCACGCTGTTCCAGCACCTCGGGATCGATCCCGGATCGACCACAATCAGCGATTTGAACGGTCGCCCGCAGTATTTGGTTGAAGGCCACGCGACGCCATTGCCTGAGTTATTTTCGTAGATGTGAATTTCAGCGAAGATGAAGTGCCGGGCGAATGATGCGTGCCGCTCACTCACCTCGCTCGCTGGCAGGGGCACAGAAGCACCCCGGCGCGGCGGTTATTGCAATCGTTCGACCAGGTGATTTGGCGAATCAGCGATCGAAGCACTCGGTAGAGCGTGAAGAAAATCGTGGGACTGCGCCTCGGACGGCTTGTCCACTCCCTACGAATCGACCTCGTTTTCATTTGGATGGAAACGCCACTCTTTGGTGACGATCAGGCGGGCGCCTCGACGGAACGACAGGTAAGACCAGGCCCATTGCAGAACGACGAGCAGTCGGTTCTTGAACCCTGTCAGGTAATAGATATGCACCAATAACCATGTGACCCAGGCCAGGAAGCCGCCCAGTTTGAAGCGACCCACTTCGACGATCGCTTTACTGCGGCCGATCGTGGCCATCTGGCCTTTGTCGACGAAGTGAAACGGCTTGCGAGACTTGCCCGACGATTCCTGACGCAGCAGTTGAGCGAGAAAGCGGCCTTGTTGCATAGCAACCGGGGCGGTACCGGGAAGTGGTTTGCCAGTTTGATGGAGGAAGCAAGCCTGGTCACCAGCGATGAAGACGTTGGAATGCCCCTTGATGCTCAAGTCGGGTTCCACGAGAACTCGGCCTTGTCGGTCGACTTCAAGGCCGGACGCTCGTCCGATCGCCGAAGCGCTGACACCGGCGGCCCACAGGACGGTCGAGGACAGGATGCGCTCGTGTCCGATTTCGACTCCGTTTTCGTCGATCTTCGTCACGGCACTGCCGGTCCAGATTTGGACCCCCAGATGTTCCAGGTCGCGTGCCGCTCGGGCGGATTGTTGTTCGCTGAACATGCTCAAAATGCGCGGGCCGGCTTCCAGCAGAATGATCCGCGCCGATTTCGCGTCGATGTTGCGGAAGTCTTTAGCGAGCGTGAAACGGCTCATCTCGCCAATCGCACCTGCCAGTTCAACACCAGTCGGACCACCTCCGACAACCACGAACGTGAGCAGGCGTTTGCGTTCATCGGTGGACGAACTGAGCTCGGCGGCTTCGTACGCCGACAGAACTCGTCGGCGAATTTCAGTCGCCTGTTCGAGTGTTTTCAGGCCCGGCGCGAATTCTTCCCACTCGTCATGTCCGAAGTAGCTGTGTCTCGCACCGCAGGCCAGGACCAGAAAATCGTATTTGAGCTCGCCAAAATCGGTGGTGATTTGATTCTGATGAAGTTGCAGCGACAGGAGGTCGCCTTTCACGACGCGGACATTGCGGTACCCCGACAGCAAGCTGCGGATCGGTACAGCGATGTCGGCCGGACTGAGGCCCGCCATCGCGACTTGATAGAGCAGCGGTTGAAACAGGTGATGGTTTGTCCGATCGACGACAGTGACGCTGATGTCCGGCACATTTCCCAGACCCTTGGCCAGGTTCATTCCAGCAAATCCGGCTCCGACAATCACAACATGCGGCATGAGAACGCCCCGGTCCTTGTCTGTTTACAGTCAACGAGCGCAAGTTAGCAGGCGAGGCGATTCGTGCGTAGGGATGGATGAACAGATCGACCGAGGATGGTGGGACGGCGCCCGAGGATGGTCTTGTCCCCACAACTTTGAATTCTTCTTCATCATTTTTTCGGGAGCCGGACGAGAGACAGTCGAAAGCCGAGACCTGGACTGCGGTAGTCGTGTTCGCCGTAGCCGCGGCTGGCCGATCGGCAGCTCTTTCCACCTTCGTAACAACTGCCGCCACGAGAGATGTAGGTCGATTTTCCCTTTTGATTGAGCGGGTCGGGCCCGGCCGTTAGCGTTTTGCTCAACATGTCCTGGCACCATTCGTCGACATTCCCGTGCATGTCATATATGCCCCATGCATTCGGTTTGTAGCTGCCGACCTTGCGCTCGGTGAACAGTTTAGGGCCCGGTTTCGCCTTATTGTACGGTTTCTCGCCGTTGAAGTTCGCCTGATCGCTACTCAGCGAATCGCCGAATGCGGTTGCCGTCGTCGTCCCGGCCCGACAGGCATATTCCCATTGGGCTTCGGTCGGCAGGCGATAGGCCCAGTCTTTGGGAAGTCGACCTGCATCTCGTTCGAGCGTGGTCAGCGTTTCACAGAAGTCCACTGCCTCGTCGTAGTTCACGCATGTCATTGGGATGTCAGGATCGATGCCACCCGATTCCGCAGACAGTGCTTTGACGCGTTGTTCATCCAACGTGGTGTGCATGATGTGTTCCCATGCGGCTTGAGTCGTTTCGTAGCGAGACATCCAAAAACCATGCGTCAGAATCACATTGACCTGATCTTCCTGAGCGAGTGAAAACTTGTTGGCTCGGTCGGGCTCACTGGTCTTGCTGCCCATGCGAAACCGGCCTGGTGGACACCAGCAGAATGTCAGTGACAAGCTGTTCTGGTTCCATTCCTCGCCGGGTTCATGGCCGTCACCGGGAAACTTTGCTGCCATCGCCTTGGCGGCACCTTGAGAAGTTTGCCTGATGGCGACCTGCAGGTGCTCTTCAAACATCGCCGTTTGAACCAATCCATCCAGGGCATAGCGGACGATGACAACCTTGGATTGTCCTCTCGCTGGATCCGGCAGGCCTCGGACAAGGTCCTGTACGGGGACTGAGATCTGATCTTTATGGATGTGTTGCTGCAGTTCCTTTTTGACGTCGATCATTTTGTCTTCGCCCCAGACGCCTGTGCCATAAAACGCATCAAGGACCGTCAGGCCTTTGGGCGGATACTTCGCCGCGGGGCGTGAGTCGAGAAAAACATACTTGCGATGGGTGTACCTCAGATCCTTTTTGATGTTCCCGATTTTGACTCGTAGAACCAGCTCACCCTGTTTGCGATCATCAATCAGAACCGGTTCGACGAAGACCACCAGTAAACCGCCTTTGGCGGCGCGCTCGAATCGAGGCGTCAGATCGGTGCCGCCCACTGGCGAACCATAGACGGCCGAGAGGATTTGAAATTCCGGCAGCGGTTTCTCGTTCGTGATCGAATCGGCAACAGGCGGAAGCTGAGCCGCGGCGGGGACGTGAATTGAGAGGGCTACCACCACCCCAGACAGAGTTGCCAGAAGGAACGAGAAGCGAGATACGCGCATGCAGGCATGTCCAAAGTTATTTAGCGATGATCAGCGTTGAACAGTCTGGGTGGCGGCGAACATCTGATCACGCGCGAATATCCGTTCAATTCCCCCACGCCGCTTTGGCAAACGCTTCCAAATCGTCGTACTTGTTGGCCCAAGTGGTGTACATGACGCCGCGGAGAGTTTTGACATCCTTCGCCTTTTGCAACCAGGGTATGATGGCCTTTGGATCACCATCGTAATAGCCGGCCAGAATCTGCGGGCAGCCCAACTTCTCAAAGAACGCCAGGCTTTGGTCGGCGTTGCCGTGATTCCAATTCAGGATCGTGATACTCGGATCCAGTCCTTCCCATGATCCTTTCCAACTGCCGTTCACCAGGTAATACGGACCATCGACGGCATTGTGATGTGGATCAAACATGTCGTTCCAGGTGCACAACCGGGCGTTGGGTGTGATCGAGCGAGTCAGTTTGATCGTCTGTCGCATGTTGTCAGCCAACGCCTGACCGGGGCTGCGCTGGTCGCCGCGTGCTGCGGCACCCCAGTTCGCGATGCGGATTTCGTCATGCGAAAGCATGTACGACTTTGGAGCGAGCAACTTGTTCACACCACGAATCTGCTCTTCGACAATCTTGAACACCGCGGGATGATTCAACGCGGCCGCGACCTGACCCTCGTAGATTGTTGCCGTGTGGAAATAGCTCACTTTCAGTTTGCTACCTTCGGTGATCTTGCCGCCGGGCAACAACGTCAACGACGGCGGTTCATGAAAGACCTCGTACTCGCCTTCCCAGGGGACATTCCCCATGCGCGGATCGACCAGCCGTGCAAAGTCTTTTCCCTCTTCGAACTGTTGAGCGTTGTCTCCAGTGACGACCAATGGGCAGTCGTCGCGACGTATCAGATTCACGAAGGCGACTTCTTCGAGTTTGACATCATCGAACCAGATACGGCCTGTGGTGCCGCCCCAAACGCCGCAATAGAAGGTAAAGTCGTCGCTGCCGAGTGAATTGAAAACGGCGTGGTGCTGTGTCCAGTCTTGAGTCGGTTTCACACCCACGTGCGAATGAGACAACGTACGACCATCGGGACTGATCGCCATCACGCGGACTTCATTCGATCGTTCGAATCCGGCCGTCTTGATCCAGACCGAGGCGTGATACTGACGCCACGCTTTGCCTTTGACTTTCCGAATCAGGCGTCCGAGACCATTCTTGGGTTCGATGGTAGAAAGATTTTCGAAACGGATCGACGCTTTGCCGGAATGCTTCTCGCCAGAGTCAATAAAGCTGAGCGTTCCTGGTCCGTCCTGATAGTCCCAGCCGACCGCGGAGTCGCCTTTGGCGATCTCGAAGTCGCCGCCGGGAATTGGTGTTTGCAGTTCACTATTGACGATCGCCTTCCCATTCACGACACGCAGCGGTTGCTGTTTGACGGGAATTTCCTCTGCGAGATTGGGATTGTGAGCCAGAATTCCATTGCTGTAGCCAAAGCCAGCAACAGCGGGAATGATTTCCATGTCCAGTTCATCGGCTGTCTTCCGAAACTCGGCCATGTTTTTGAAGTACCGATCGACGACGCGATCGAGCACATTGAACTTGTAATCGGCCATCAAAACGCCGTTGTATCCGGCGGCTTTGGCGCGTCGCAGAATCGCCAAGGCGTGTGCGGGTTCTCCTTCACCTTGCATATTCGCCGCGAGATAAACCCAGCGATGAACAAGATTGGAATCGTGATCAGCGGCGAAACCGTTCGTGGTTTGAATCAGCAAGATCGCTACTGAAAGGGACGTTGTGCCAAATCGCAGTAATATCTTGAAGCGGCGCTGGGTGTCACACAGCGGTCTGAACATGACGTCGCCTTTCATTTCCAACGAAAGATCCGCAATGCTACGGTAAAGGTGACCACCGCATAGACCGTCAGCAACGTTGCTTGCTTCCAGCACGATGTGATCGTGGCCCCTTCGAGCATGATCCCGCGCAGCATCTGGTTCAGAGCGGTCAGTGGCAATAGATTGATGACCGGTTGCATCGCCTCGGGGAATCGTTCGGACGAGAAGAAGACACCGGACAAGACCCACATCGGCAGAATGATCAGGTTCATGAGACCAGAAACCGTTTCCAGCGTACGCGCCCGACTTGCGATCAGTAGTCCGATTCCTGAAAAGCTCACGGCGCCCAGCAGAACGACGATTAGCAACTGCCAGGTCGATCCTTGCGAGCGCACTCCAAAGGCGAAGTAGCCGAACGCGATCAGCACCAGGATATCGATGATGGAAAAGACCATGCGGCTAATCATGATCGACATCAGGAAATCACGTTGACGCATGGGCGTTGCGAGGAATCGTTTAAGAAGGCGTCGAACACGCAGGTCGACGACCAGAAAGCCAACGCCCCACATGCCGCCGCCCATCAGTCCCATTCCCAGCATGCCGGGAAGCAGAAAGTCAATGTAGCGCGAGCCGGCCGTACTCAGATGTTGAACCTCATAGATTGCCGTATCGGATTGCTGCTGTCGTCCGATGGCCGCTTCAACTGCGTACCGTGCCAAACGGCTTTCGGTCCGGCGCGGCTCTTCCCAGAATTGCGGTCGATCCGCCGATTGCGGATCGGCCTGGACAATCAAATCGGTCTTGCCGTATTGCAGGCGTTTGGTCGAGTCGGCGATAGCCGATTCGACGACTTTGAATCGCTGGTCTTTTGCCAGAGCCTGATGGACCGGCGATTCGACGGGAATACCGACCAGGTCGACCGTAATCGTTTCCTGCGGGTTATCGCGAAAGGCCGTCCCCAGTGCGGCCATCATCAGAATTGGAAACCCATAGACCCAGAACAATGCGGCCGGTTCGCGGAGGAATAAGCGCACTCGAGAAATCACGAGTTGCCAGAGGGGTGAATGCTGACGATCAAACATCTGTCGCCTCGTCGAGGTTGCGGCCAGTCAGCGAGACAAACACGTCTTCGAGTGTGGCATGACGCGTCGTCAGGTGGGCGAGTGATCGATTGGTCGATTCCAGGAAATTGAGTAATGCCGGCAACGCCAGGTGCGGCGTCTCGACCGCCAGGTTGTAAGTCGCGTCCGTCCGTCGAACGGAACGTGCGGAGGGCAGTTGCAGTAATTCGTCGCCTTGAAGGGCGGGGGAGTCATCCGACAGGCTGAAGTCGATCAGATGTTCGCCTCCCAGTCGGGCAATCAACTCTTGGGGCGTTCCCAACGCAATGATCTGACCATGATCGACAACGGCAACGCGGTCGCACAGCCGTTCCGCTTCATCCATGTAGTGTGTCGTCAACAAGACTGTGCGACCCGTCGCGCGGAAGTTTTTGATGACTTCCCAAAGTTGTCGGCGCGATTGTGGGTCGAGCCCCGTTGATGGTTCGTCCAGAAACAGCAGTTGCGGATCGCCGACGATGGCGCAGGCGATCGCGAGGCGTTGCATCTGACCACCCGACAATTTGCCGATGCGAGCGTTGGTTTTTTCCTCCAGAGAAACTCGGCGGATGGCCTCGTCGGGAGTAATGCCTGTTCGATAGAAGCTGCGAAACAGGGTCAGCGTTTCTTTGATCGTCAGCTTTTCGTCGAGCTTCGTTTCCTGCAGCGAGATTCCAATTCGCTCGCGAATGTCGTGGTCGTGTTGTCCCCAGTGGTATCCGAGGACTTTGACCTCGCCGGATGTGGCGTCGAGCAAACCTTCCAGGATTTCCATCGTGGTTGTTTTGCCGGCGCCATTCGGACCGAGCAGACCAAAACATTCACCCTGCTCGACTTGAAGATCGAGACCACGAACGGCTTCAACGGGGGGCTTGCCGTCGTAGCGTTTGACAAGTTGTCGGCATTCAATCGCCAGCGGCATTTCGAACAGTCACTCGGTAGGCGTCGTCGGGGAATTGGGATGCGCGGTCAAGTCTTCGGCAATGGTTTCGGCAACGGCAATGGCCAGTCGATCGTTACCGCTCTGGTTGTAATGGCAGAAGTAATCACTGTACATCGTGTCGGTCACGTTGGCGAACAACTGCGTCAGGTCTCGGAAGGCGACACCTGACTTCTGCAGTTGACGACCTTGCGCGATCAGCAACGGATAGGCCAGTGTGACGGCCTGCGAGACATCTTGATCCGGCGAGTAGAAATTGAGTTTCTCATCCTCGCTCAGCGGCTTAGAGCCAGAGTGGTATAGATTCGGTTGCAGGAAATGCAGGTACCGAATGCCGCGTCCCTGACAAAGATGATGCATCTGCAACGAACTATTCCGCCATAGCATCGCGGCATCATCGGCCATTTCGCTGATGTCGCCGTACTCTTTGTGCGGCCCCTGACGTGCGAAGCCAAGCCCTTCGGCCACTCGATGCTTCCGTAACTCGGCCCCCAGATCGACTTGTTGATTCAGCAGCGCACGATCCTGGGCTGCCCACAGCAGACTGACGGTCCAACTGCGCCGCAGAGGTGAATGAATGATCCAGTTCGCCCAGCCTTGTCGGATCGCTCGATAGCGCAACAGGCGATACGAGTCAGACGTGACTCGAGGATCGACGACGTCGGTCAGCCGAGCGTCCCAACCGCTCGGATAGGCAATGAACAGTTTTCGAGGACGACTGTCGCCGATCGCCATGCCAGTTTCGTTGTAGCCGTCGATATTGACGACCATGTCAAATTCTGCGCCCAACGCCAGGACATAGTTCAGTTGCATCAGCTGCTGCGGCTGTTTGTAACCTGCCATCGCCAGTCGGACAATTTGGATATCGCGCCCAGTCAGTTCTGAGCAGGGTTTCAGCTGTTCGATCAATGTTGACTCGCTGTACGCGGTCATCTGTTGCGCCACCGATCCGCCGAACACTCCGATCAGGAACTGGTTCGAATGCCTTTTGCGGATGGACGGTCCTGAGTCGACGAATCCCAATTCGTTCACAGTCAGGTCGCCAATCTGCGGCGAAGACTTCCCAACTATATCGGGATCGAAAACCCAGCCCATGTAGGGGTGCAAGGTTTCTCGATTGTTCCGGTGGTCGCGGCCAGAATGCGCGAGGTCATGTTGGAATTGAGCGAGATCTGTCAGCTTAATCGGCGGGAACAATTGCCAAATCACGTACGAGAGAACTTCGGCAATGCAGATCAGTAGACCCAGGCAAATCAGGCTGAACAGGACTCGTTTCCTGAACGTAAGTTTGTGATGGAGGCGTTCTGATGCTGTCACAATTGTCGGCTGCTGTAGTGAAATGGATGATCGGCCCTCGCGAGTCTGTTCGCGTCGCATCATGAATCTCGACGTCGGGAGTGTAAACGGTGTCATCGAGTACGATCGCGACGACAGAATCGGTGATGTGACAGGCAGCTTCAGATTGTAGTCAACGAGATTGCAATTGAATGCTCAAGCCGGCCAAGTCATTTTTCCTGAATCCGGATGGGTATGATCCGGTTGCGACTGGATGGCGCGCATGCTATTTCTGCTGCCTCGTGCGAATAGTGTTTGACTCGATGGAAGAGGGGCTGGAACGTTATGGCAGGCTTGGATCACGCAGCGCAGCACCCGAAGGAAATCGAAGATCCCGTCATTGCCGCACGCAATTCTCGATACGGAATCGTTCTGTTCGCGTTCTATTTCGCGATTTACGCGGGCTTCGTCGGATTGAACGCGTTTCTGCCCAGTGTGATGGGGCTGAATTCGTTGTTCGGCTTAAACCTGGCCATCTTGTACGGTCTCGCGCTGATCGTAATTGCGATGATCTTGTCGCTGGTCTACTGCTGGCTTTGCCGGGCGAGATAGTTCCTGTCTCGAGTGATGCTGCCGTCCTGTCTCCGACTGTCTTTCTGCGAAATTCATTTCATGATCCATAACGCGTCGGCTTTGTCAGTCATTGTGTTTGCCATCGTCGTAGCGATTACGCTGGGGCTGAGTTTTTATTTCGCGGCCAAAACCAAGTCCGCGGCAGGTTACTTTGCGGCAGGCGGTCAGATTCATTGGTTCGTCAACGGGGTCGCGTTTGCGGGAGACTATCTGTCTGCCGCATCGTTTCTCGGCATCTGCGGCATGATCGCATCCTTCGGCTATGACGGATTCCTCTATTCGATCGGGTTTCTTGCCGGATGGGTGGTGGCCTTGTTCGTAGTCGCTGAACCGTTGAAGCGATTGGGCAAGTATACTTTTGCGGATGCGCTGAACAATCAGTTTCAGTCGCGAGGAATCACGCTGGCCGCGGGTATCAGCACGCTGGTCGTCAGTATTTTCTATTTGATACCGCAGATGGTGGGGGCCGGATCGCTGATTAAGCCTCTGCTGGGTTTTCCCCATGAAGTAGGAGTCGTGCTCGTCGGTGTGATCGTCGTGTTGATCGTCGCCACGGCCGGAATGGTTAGCACGACTTATGTGCAGTTCATCAAAGGTTCGTTGCTGGTGGTCGTCAGTACCATTTTGACTGTCTTCATTCTCAATCGCGGGTTGAAGGTCGATCACAGTGAGCTGGCCAATTCGCCTCAGACTCTAATGGTGAAAAAGGACGATTCACGGTATGTGAATGGATTACCGCAGGGGACGAAGGAGGGGCAGGGTGATCTTCGTCCTGTGGGGCATCTGAGCAAACTGCCGGGAGACAAAACAGAAACGGGACCGCTTGCGCCGATCGAGTTTTTGACGACTCTGCAGCAAAGCGAGGTCGTCCTGTGGCCGAAAACCACAAAAACAGATGAAGAGGGGAACAAGGTCACGACCTGGACGCCGACGCCGACCCCAGGATCGAGCATTCTCCGACCCGGCAGACATCCCTTATTCCAAGGTCTGCAGAAAAGCGACATCCTGCCGCGCCTGGATTTCATCTCGCTGATGCTGGCTCTGTTCTGCGGGACGGCTTCGTTGCCGCATATTCTGATTCGGTATTACACCGTGAAGAATCAGGCCGCCGCGCGATTGAGTACCGTTGTCGGGATTGCCACGATCGGTGTGTTTTACGTGCTGACACTGTTCATGGGTTTAGGGGCGATGACCAGTGGGACACTGGATTTGACCGACTCGAACATGGCCGCACCGCTGTTGGCGAAGAGTTTTGGAGAGACGCTGTTTGCTGTCATTTCTGCGATCGCATTTACAACCGTGCTCGGGACTGTCAGCGGCTTGATCGTGGCCTCCAGCGGCGCAGTCGTGCATGACCTGATGACCAGCGTGATGGGCATGCAGATGACCGATCACCAGAAAGTCCGCTGCGGGAAAATTGCGTCGGTCATCGTCGGGATCATCGCGATTGTGTTGGGGATTCAGTTCAAGGATTTGAACGCGGGGTTCCTGGTCGGCTGGGCCTTTAATGTTGCCGCATCGGCCAACCTGCCATCGCTGGTCATGTTACTGTTCTGGAAGCGGACGACCAAGCAAGGGATTACCGCCGCGATCTTCGTCGGTCTGTTCAGTTCGCTTGCCTGGATTCTGCTGAGTGCCGAGGCGTTCGAAAAGGTTTATCGGTACAGCGCCGCCGATGCGGTCAAACTCGCCTCCGTGCCGTTCAGCCAGCCAGGTCTGATTACGATTCCACTTGGGTTTTTGACATTGGTACTGGTCTCGCTGCTGACCAGCAAGGCGAGCCCCAAGCCGACGACCAGTGATGCGGCCACAGTTTGATTGCTTATTTCGTCGCCAGGCAATAAAGGGCTTCTTGTCGTTTGCCATCGACTATTGATGCCGCGCGAATGTAGATGCGACTGCCGCAGATCGTCGGTGTCGCGAATGTTTGCTCGGCCAAGTCGTTTTCGGCAATCGTGTTAAAGCCATCGGGTGACGCATTAAAAATGTAGGTTCTGCCGGCTTCGTTGGTCGCAAAAATCTTATCACCCATCAATACCGGTGAGGCTGTGAAGGTGCCGTCAATGCGATGCTTCCAGATCTCCTTGCCGGTGTCACATTTCCAGCAAAGCGCCACTCCCGCGTCCAGCACCGTGTAAAGGTAGCCATCCTTGAGGAGCATGGATGGCACGTAGACTCGCGTGCTGTTTTCCCAAGCGATCTTGCCCGAGCCGTCGGCATGAACGGCTGCCAGGTGGTTCCGAGGGTAACCGCCGCTAGTGTAGATCAGTTGACCATCAGTGACCGTTGACGCCACGCACTCTTCTGTCGCACCTTTGACTTCCCATAGCTTTTCGCCGGACAGCGGATCGAAGCTGGAAACCAGGTTGCAGCCACTGCAGATCAGTTGGTCACGACCGGCGACATGAAGGACAATTGGCGAAGTGTAGTTTGGCAATTTGGGGCGTTCGTGCTTCCAGACAATCTTCCCAGTAGTGCGTTCCATGGCAGCGATGGCACCCGTTCCTTTATTGTCTGCGGTGACAATCACCAATCGGTCATAGATCCCGGGCGACGATCCAAAGCCCTGATGCAGAACATAATCTGTGATTTTGGTCTGCCACAATTGGTTGCCGTCCAGATCCAGGGCAGTCGCATAAACGGAACCGTCGTGCAGGAAACTCGCGAAGACGCGTTCGCCGTCGCACGCAACGGTCGAATTGGCCAGCGTGCTTTTTTCGTTTCCTTTCAGATTGAAACCCCCGTGATGCAATTCCTTTTGCCAGATCGCTTTGCCGGATTGCCGGTCGAAACATAGCACCGATTGAACTTCGCGATCATTTTCTGCTGTCAGTAAGAAAATCTTCTGGCCGACCACAATCGGCGAACCATGCCCTCGGCCAGGAACGAGTGATTTCCAGGCGACGTTTTTCGTGTCACTCCATTCGAGTGGCGGGGATTGATCCGCGGCCGCGACGCCGTTTCGGTGTGGTCCGCGCCACCAGGGCCAGTCGCTCGAATCGAACGATGTGGCGATGGCATCGACAGTTTTGCGTGGTTCATTGGCATGCACTGACGATGCAATCACGCAGGCACACGCCAGCAGGCCAACAGCGATCAGTTTTCGAATCATAAACTCAAGACTTCCCGTTTGTGGGTGAAAGAAACCGCGCCGTCATGCTAAACAATAGCGTTGAATGGTGGTAGCGGCGTTGACGATGACGATCTGGTACGGTTCTCGCATGGCAGACGACAGTCGATCTTGGACTCTGGGAGGAGACGCGATGCAAATCGCGTTGCAGGACCAACTCAAACATGTTGAGTTCCGCGATTTGCCACAGGCCGCGGCGCGATTGGCTGCTCTTGGCGGGGCCGACCACGCGGACGAATGCCTGGCGCGCGTCCTGCGGACGGTGGCCGACCTGGCCGACCCTGACGAATCCCTGATCGACTTTGAACGGTTTGTGTTGCGTTCGGGTGACAAGTCCGAACTCTACCGCTTCCTGCTGGAACATCCGCGTGCGATCGAAATGATGTTCAAGCTGTTCGTAGGCAGCCGCTATCTGACCGAAACATTGCTGCGCGAGCCCGCTCAATTACGGCAGTTGATTCAGCATCGGTTGCTGGCCGACCTGAAATCGCGCGACGAATTCATCGAGTCGGCCGCCGCGGCGATGCAGTCAGCCAGCAGCTTCTCAGCAAAAGTGGATGCACTACGACGGTTCCAGCGAGCAGAACTGTTACGGATTGGGGTTTGTGATGCATTCGGACTGGTCGATTTTCGCGCGGCGACAGTTCAATTGAGTTTGCTGGCCGATGGATTGATCGAAACCTGTCTGCAATTGATTGCGGCAGATTCAGGGATTAGACCAACAGGGTTTTCGGTTCTGGCGATGGGAAAGCTGGGTGGTGAAGAACTGAACTACAGTTCGGATATCGACCTGATATTTTTGTCGCACGAGATGGATCCATCTTCACCGACATCCGAACTGGCAAATGAAACGACTCGCGGTTCGGCCAACGCGGCCTCGTTAGTGTTGCTCGCACAGCGACTGGTGAAGGCACTGCAAGACCCGACGGGGGAAGGATTTTTGTACCGGGTCGACATGCGACTTCGTCCGTGGGGGCGTGCCGGCGAACTGGTGGTTCGCATTCCTGCCTATCTGGATTATCTGCGAAATCAGGCCGAACTTTGGGAGAAGCAGGCTCTTTTGAAGGCGCGGGTCGTCGCGGGAGACTTCGACGTTGGCAAGTTGCTGTTGAAAGAGGCGGCGCCGCTGATTGTCGGACATCCGGCAGAACAAGTTCGTGCAAGCGTGCGTTCGGCCAAGAACCAGATCGAAGTCCAACTTGAACGGCGTGGCCGATTGTTCGGCGAAGTGAAGTCGGGAACCGGCTCGATACGTGACATTGAATTCGTTGTCCAGACACTGCAGTTGATTCATGGCAAGCGAGTCCCACGAATCCGGTCGGCCAATACGCTGGATGGCCTCGTCAGGCTGGCCGACTTTGACCTGATTCAAGCGGACGAATATCGCTGCCTGGCGGACGGCTATGTGTTTTTACGAACCATCGAACATTCACTGCAACTATTGCACAACCGCCAGGAACATTTGTTGCCGAGCGATCCGAACGAATTGACGGCGCTCGCGCGCCGACTCGATTTTCGTGATGGTGAACATCTGATTGACCACTATCAACGACACTGCCAGGCGATTCGTGCCGTCTACGACAAGTACGTCGGCAACATCCCGAATACGTCGGACTCTGATCCGGCCGAGATAGTTCGGACCGTGGACAGCACGAGCGGGCCACTTCCTGCGTGCAGCACGGATGCACGCCTGCAGGCGACGTATGAGTCGGTTTTCTCAGAATCCGAGCGACAAGAGCACCTCCAGATTCTGTCGAAATTGAAAGTGGATCAGCCGGTGCGAGTCTTGGCTGAATCGCGCGCCGAGGGGACCTGGCGCGTGCGCGTCCTGGGGATCGACCAGCCCGGCGAACTCTCGCTGATCTGCGGACTGATGTTCGTATATGGCTTTGATATTGTGGCGGGCTTCGCATCGACGGGACAAAACGCCGACAAGTTGAACAAGAAAGACAAATTCTGTGATTTCGTCGACGTCTTTACGGTCAGGTCGTCGGTCGAAGCCGTGATGTCCGAGGTGTGGAATCGCTACGAAGCGGATCTGCTCGACCTGGTCGTGCTGGCGCAGTCTGGTCGAGGCAACGATGCACAAGGACGTCTGGCCTCGCGCGTGGCCGAAGCACTCGAAGATTCCCCCGATCTGGCGACGAAGCCGTCGCCGCTGGAAGTCAGCTTCGACAATCAGACGCACGATCGATTTACGGTGCTGCACATTCGCGGCGAAGACACGATCGGGTTTCTTTACGAATTGACAAACGCGTTGGCGCTCAGCGGGATTGCGATCGAACAAGTTGTGATCTGTTCCGAAGGCACTTTTGCCGCTGACACGCTGTACGTGATCGACGCTCAACGGCACGGCAAGATTCTGGATGAACGCCGACGTCAGGAACTGCAGGCGGCCATCGTGCTGATCAAGCACTTCACTCATCTGCTGCCCGGTTCACCCAATCCCGAAGCGGCGTTGCTGCACTTTAGGTCGTTCCTCAGCGAGTTGTTCCAGCAGCCCGATTGGACGGAACAACTATCGTCGCTCGATCGGCCTGACGTGTTGCGGGCCTTGGCTCAAGTATTGGGCGTCAGCGATTTCCTGTGGGAGGATTTTCTGCGTTTGCAGTATGCCAACCTGTTCCCTGTCTTGAAGGACATCGAGGGGATCGAAGAAGCCAAATCGAAAACCTTGCTGTGGCGCGACCTGGCAATCGAATTGTCGGCCCACAACGATCTGGCAGATCGGCGTCAGTTGCTGAACGCGTTTAAAGATCGCGAGATGTTCCGCATCGACTTGCGGCATATCCTGGGGCGATGTGGAGATTTCGATCGCTTTGCCGAAGAGTTGACCGATGTGGCCGAAGTTGTCGTCGCGACCAGCCTGCAATTGAACGAGCAAGAGTCGCACAATCGCTTTGGCGTTCCCAAACGCGCCGACGGTGAACGAGCCTCGCTGGTCGTGTGCGCCTTGGGCAAGTGCGGTGGCCGTGAACTGGGATTCGCTTCCGATATCGAACTGATGTTTGTTTATGACGAGGAAGGATTCACTGATGGCCGTGAGTCGATCGCCAACGCGACGTATTATCAACGATTGGTCGAGGCGGCTGTCCATTCGATTCGGGCCCGCCAAGAAGGCATTTTCCACATCGATTTGCGACTGCGACCGTATGGGCGATCCGGACCGCTGGCAGTCTCCCTGGACGCGTTTCGGCGCTACTTCGAGCCAAATGGAGCGGCGTGGCCGTACGAACGGCAAGCGTTAATCAAGCTGCGCCCGATTGCGGGCGACGCCGGGTTGGGTGAGAAACTGATTATTCTGCGCGACACGTTCCTTTACGAAGGGCCGCCCTTCGATTTTGCTTCGATGCGTGCCATGCGCGAGCGTCAAGTGCGGCAACTGGTCTCCACAGGTGAATTCAACGCCAAGCTGAGTCCGGGTGGATTGGTCGATATCGAATACCTGATTCAGGCATTGCAGATCACGCATGGCTCGCGGCACCCCAGTTTGCGCGTGACCAACACGCGATTGGCGATGGACGAAATGCGACGCGTCGGAGTGCTGTCGGATTCAGATCAGCGGGCCTTGCGCGAAGCATACGGATTCTTTCGTCGGCTCATCGACGCCTTGCGAATGGTTCGCGGCGATGCGCGCGATTTGACGGTCTCGTCCAGTCCGAACGACGACGTGCAGTTCCTCGCGCGTCGACTGGGCTACGGTTCTGCATCTCAGAAGCTGTTGCGCGAGATTGAATTGCATACCGAGGCGGTGAATGACATGGTGCGACGATTGACGGCCAGCAGCGTCTGAGATTTTCGTACTGGCTCCAATATCGTCAGTCTTCGATCTCGGCTTGCAGCACGTGCAGGGCCTGATGAAAATCGGATGTATCGCAGACGATCCCGCCATCGCGCAGGACGACCACCCGTTTGGCGTTCTTCGCGACGTTCGGATCGTGCGTCACGAGTATCACCGTGATCCCTGATGTTTCGTTCAGCTCACGAAAGAGTGAAATCAGCTCGCGGCTGGTTTTGGTGTCGAGGTTTCCGGTCGGTTCGTCCCCCATCAGGATTGAAGGTTCGTTCACCAGCGCGCGAGCGATTGCCACACGTTGTTGCTGGCCACCGGAAAGTTGACTGGGATGATGATCGAGTCGGTTTCCGAGTCCCACCAGGTTGAGCTTGTCGACGGCACGTTGCCGACGTTCGGACGCCGAGATCCCTTTGGCGTAGAGTAAGGGGAGTTCCACGTTCTCGATTGCCGTGGTCCGATTGAGCAGATTGAAGTTCTGAAAGACGAAGCCGATTCGCTGATTACGAATGCGGGCTCGTTCATCGTTCGACATCGTGGCGACTTCTTCTCCGCCCAACTTGTAGCTGCCGGACGTGGGGCGATCCAAACATCCCAAGGTGTTCATCAGAGTGCTTTTGCCGGATCCTGATGGGCCGATCAGCGCCACGAACTCACCTTGGTCGATGTTGAGGTGCGTATTCTTGAGCGCATCAACTCGAACTTCGCCCAGGTTATAGACTTTGCAGAGATCACGAATTTCAATCAGCTTCACTTCGTTTGCTTTCGTCGGATGTTCTGCCGTGTCCTAGTCGGTATTGCATGTGCTGCCGTAAACGGGCAACCGTCTGGCAAGGATCTGAGGGTGAGGGTGATTCCGGTCGGATTTAAGGCTTTTCCGCATGCTCGTGCGCATTTCTGGACGTCACAAATGTGAAGAATGCGGAAAGTGATGGGTCAAGTCGTGCATTTCCACGTGTTTCCCAGTTTTCAGGTGTTTACGACTAAGAATCTTTGAATTCCACGCCTAGTATGACACGTCATGGTTCCGTAGGGAGCACTGTCCCCGTCGAACGATTCTTTGACATTTAGATGCCGCCTTCCCTGCCGAGAACCATCTTCAATCGGGCTGTAATGACTCGCTATTTCAAGTTTAAGTCGGTTGACGACCTGGTGGCTGAAGCCGCTCGCCTGGGATCTGATCTGCCGCATTCGACGGATTTCAGCCCGTTGTTTCAACCAGCGACTGTCGGCAGTCTGACCGTCGCCAACCGCTTTTGCATCCAACCGATGGAAGGATGCGACGGAACGACGACTGGCGCACCAGATGAACTGACGTTTAGGCGGTTCCGCCGCTTTGGCGCTGGCGGAGCCAAATTGATCTGGGGTGAGGCGACCGCGATCGATCTGGCCGCCCGGATGAATCCCAGGCAGTTGTGTCTGACCGAAGCCAACGCATCGGCGATCGGCCAACTGCTGGAACAGTGTCGTACTGCACATCGAGAAGCGTGGGGAACTACCGATGGTCTGGTGGTTGGGCTGCAACTGACCCATTCGGGCCGTTATTCGTTTCAGCGACCTCAAATTGCCATGCACGATCCGCTGCTCGACTCGATCACAATCGATAAATCGACGGGGCGCGCGGTCGACCACTCGTTTCCCATCCTGTCGGACAGTGACCTCCAGCGGATCGAAGACCAGTATGTCTCCGCGGCCCGTCTGGCTGCGAACATCGGTTGTGATTTTATTGATCTGAAACAGTGTCATCGTTATCTGCTATCGGAACTTTTAGCCGCTCGTCTGCGCCCCGGCGATTACGGGGGCAGCTTGTCGAATCGAACGCGGTTGATCCGGAATGTGATTCAACGCATTCGTGAGGAGCTTCCCAACCTGGTTCTGGCGACAAGGTTCAATGCTTACGACGGCCTCCCTTTCCGTTGTACGAATGACGGACGCGGCGTGCCGATCGCGCACCAATACCCGCTGCAGTCGTTGTTCGGTGTCAATGCTGACGATTTCGAGCAACTGGACCTTGCTGAACCGCTGGAATTTGCAAAGTGGTTGGTCGAATGGGGGGTGTCACTGCTCAATGTCAGTGCGGGAAACCCGTACGCAAATCCACATGTCCTGCGTCCGGCAGAGTACCCACCCGTCGATGGATATCAGCCTCCCGAGCACCCATTACTTGGTGTTTTACGGCACTTCGATGCCACGGCAACCATACAGAAGGCACTTCCAGGAACGCCGGTGGTGGGGAGTGCATATAGTTGGTTACAGGAGTTTTCGATCCACATCGCTGCCGGTAATGTGGCGGCGGGAAATTGCACATTCGCGGGATTAGGACGCGCAACGTTATCTCAACCGGATTTCGTTCAACAGTTGGTACAGCACGGTCGTTTGAACCGAAAACAGACCTGTCGCACATTCTCCTATTGCACAAATTTGATGCGATCGAAGGACCATCCACTGGGCCAGACTCCCACGGGATGCCCTCCGTTTGATAAGGAGGTTTACGGGGCTATTCAGAAAGAATTGGCGACAAAGGACTCGGAAACGGATCAGAATTCCGTTGCGCAATGAGCGTTTGTTCCCGACAGAAATGCGTGTTTTTCCACGGCGTTTTCGCCTTTTCTGACGTAAATCCTTGTTTCTGCGGTGATTTGGCGCAACTGATCAATCACAAAGTTGTCAGTCAATTTACGGTATTCCGTCTTGCGTCCACGAACGGATCAACATATTTTTGTGGAATCGCACGGACGCGACAGCCGTGACAAACCATCCAAGTGACCATCCAAGGGGCTGGACTTCATGATGAGGCGTCAACTCGAAGAAACTATTGACTGGCGACACAATCGGAAGGTTTCGCTGTCACTTTTTTCCTGCTTGTTCTGTACTCTGATCCTGACTGTTCCGCAATCGCTTTTCAGCGGCGAAATTGATGTGAACCTGGAATCCGATCCGCTCGCCGTTTCGGCGGGATCTCTGGTGATCTGTGGTGGAGGTGTTCTGCCACCGAAATTGATCGATCGATTCGTGGAACTCGGCGGCGGGCCAAAAGCACGAATTGTGGTCGTGAGTTCGGCGAGTGTTTTCGCGGATCAGGACATTCATGTTCGTTTGTCAGGCTGGTATGACCGGCTGGCAGATGGAGGCATCACCTCGATTGATGTACTGCACACCCGCACACGTGAAGAAGCCGACG
>Ga0105238_10001530_pt1 | contig 23178 bp, 16 predicted proteins | sample KBSC34metaG_FD_81526 | JGI IMG/M metagenome (GOLD analysis project Ga0105238, IMG submission 81526) | Corn rhizosphere microbial communities from Kellogg Biological Station, Michigan, USA - KBS C3-4 metaG | ecosystem: Host-associated > Plants > Roots > Rhizosphere > Soil | place: Michigan, USA...
CGTCAGTTCAAGGTGGTGTTCGCGCGATGGTATTCTCGGACACTGCTGCCCTGATGCTCCTGAAGCACGAAATCGCACCGGGTTCTCCGTCAACGAGTCGCGCCAGGAAGGATGGATCATTGGCTCACTGGCACGGCAGGATCGCAACATTTCCAATATTTGAGTTGCCTGGGCAGAGACTCCAGTCCGATCCGATCGATCCGTCGACCAATTCAAAAAACGCGGAGCACATCGGAATGGGATAGTCGTCCGTGGTCTCGCGGCAAATCAAGAACTACGGAATACCGGCCCAGAAACAAACGCCGAACACGTCGTAGATCTCTCCAATCGTGAGGTCAATTAACTCCAGATGGACGTGTTCCGCGACGTGCGCACGCATCGCCTGGCTGTCGAGCGAATCAATTCAGTTTTTTACGCATCGCACGCGCATCTGGATCGGATCCCGTCCACGGCAATGTGACACATCGGAACCTGGCAAATTCAAACGTTGTAGTCTCGTCCTCGCACTTCCAATAGTTGTGGTTCTATTTTTCCAGATCATAACACCGGCGCAGGTAGCAAATGAGGTTTGCTTTTTCCAACCGATTCACTGACTCGAAGGATTTGGCGCGTGTCAACCAGGAGGTCTGGATTCGCTGCGTCGAGATGGGGTTTTATTGCAGTATCCGTATGTCATGACGATCGGATCGACAAATTGTGTCTGAAGGCGGTGCACCGGTCTTTTGTGAGAAGTCATGTTCGACCCACATCATTCGGAAAGATTGCGGATCCGCCGAAGTTCTTCTTTTGCTCGAACGTGGCCAGGCTGTATTGCCAGTGCTGCGCGAAACCAGATTGTTGCCAGCTTGGGTTTTCCTAAGCGAATTGCTAATTCACCAATTCGAAACCGAATCCCTGCATCGTCTGGCTCTCTGGCTGCCTGATCATGAAGGTCACTGAATTCTCGCTCGATGTCCTGGATTTGGAGCATTTGACTTAATTCGGCATCGGCTTCGTCCGTCTTTCCGTTCGCGCGATGCGCCTGCGAAAGTTGAAAATGGACTTGGCGGTTGTAGGGCTCGGTCAATGCAGCTTCTTCCAGAATGCGTTCCGCGTCGCCGACCTGACCTTGATCGAGGTGCAGTGACGCCAGAGCCAACTTGGCGGGCACGTAATGAGGATCAAGCTTCAGCGCACCATGCAACCGCACCTGCGCTTCGTCTGGACGACCCAGGCTGCTCTCGCAATTGGCTTCCAGCGTCAATGCCGACGCAGAACGGGGACAGTTTTTCAGCATCGTCAACGCTTCGTCAAACTTACCAATCTTGATCTGACACTCTGCCAGCTCATGACGCAATATCTCCACACCGTCTTGGTGTGGATCACGCTTGAGCGACTTTTCGTAGTACACAATCGCCTTTGGAAATTGCTCGCTGTCTTTGGCGATCAACCCAATCAGGCGGTCGGGGCGCGGATCAAGGGGAGCCTCACTTGAGATCCGTTCCAGTTCCGTCGTGGCTTCAGAGACGGCTCCCAGATCGTAATACGCTGCGGCGAGCCATCGTCGAGCATCGAGACAGGTTGGATCCTGATCTAACGCAATCATGGATGCATCAATGGCGTGCAGGTATTGGCCCGCTTGGTAGTAACAGCGAGCGGTCGCGGTGTTGGCTTCGACGGCGAGTGATTCGTCGACCGCCGCTTTCTGCAAATTTTCAACGGCGTCAACGAATCTGCCCGCTCGAGTCAGCAACAGTCCCTTCAGCAACAGTCCATGGGGCTCCTGGCCCGATCGAATGAGATGTTCCGACTCCTTGAGGACGATGTCGCGGTCCCCATTAAGGAGTGCCTGCCGTCCGCGGCGATAGCTGCTTGCGGGACTGTCTGTTCGTATCCAGATCGTGATGACGGCCAGGCACCCGACAATCATTCCGAGTAGCAGTAATTTGGTGCGCACGTGGCGCGGGCGCTTTGTGGAAACCGCGTCTTTCGTGATCGTGCTGTCAGTCATGCCTGTTTTCTGAACCTGGCGAGATGCAGAAGTGGTTTCAAATCTTGCTGGACGACCATCCGAACATTGAGCTCGCGAGTTTGTCGAGCCGCCAACAGGGTCTTGAATCGGGTTCTAGTGCGTGTCGCACGGACGTGTCGCGTTGAATCATGGGTTAGACGCTATGGATTTAGGCTCGCGAGACGCCACACTTAATATGGATGCGTTCTAATGTGATGCGACAGCAGGCTCCACAATCGTCACAATTTGATTGCACTTGATGTTCCTCAAGGTTGCTTCTGATCCGGAGATCCATTTCACGGTTAACTCATCGATCTGATTGGAGGAACCGCAGCCGAAATGCAGCTTGGAGTCGCTGGTGGATGCATAACTGGAACCGCCCCGAATGAATCGTGTTAAAGATTTATTTCCGATCTTTGCAACGGCCGTTGCGCCGATCGAACTGCGTACGGAGCCGCGTCCAATAATCCGAACAACGAGCCAATTGTGTTTGGGTGCCGACACGTTGGCCAAAAGTGCGGCGGGTTCATTCAAATTGGAAATCACAACATCTTCGTCCCCATCACCGTCAAGATCTCCAGTTGCCAGTCCGCGTCCGCCGTGAGCCGATTTGAAGTAGGCACCTGCCTCATCGGAAACATTGATGAATCGTGACCCGCTTGAGTTCTCCAAAAACACCGGGCGTTGCAGTCGAGGGGTGTTCATGGGATAGCGGATCACGTGCCCGTTGGAAACGATCAGGTCTTCGTCTCCGTCCAGGTCGACGTCGATGAAACGCGTACCCCACCCCACATACATAGCTCCGACTGCGGCGATGCCGACGGCTTGGCTGACATGACGGAACTGGCCTTTCCCCAGATTTCGATAGAGTGCATTGTTCTCGCGTTCGTAGTTGGTCACGAAAATATCGGGCAGACCGTCGCCATTAAAATCACCGATGTCTGTCCCCATGCTGCCATCGGGATTACCAAGGTCGCTGAGCGCGGCGCCGCTGGTCAGTGAAGTGTCTGTGAACTCGCCTGTTCCGTCATTTTGGAAGAGGAAGTTGGCGACAGTGTCGTTGGTGATGTAGATGTCCAAATCTCCGTCCAGATCGATGTCCGCCAAGACGACGCCTAATCCTTTCCCGGTTGGCTGCACTCCACATGCTGTCGTCACGTCGCGAAATTGACCCTCGCCATTGCCGAAGTAGATTGCGTGCGGCAGGCCTTTGAACTGGCGCGGTGGGCAGACCTCGCGCGGATGACCTGGGGGGCCCTCGCAAATCGGATTATTGTCGAATGTCCAGTCGACATAGTGCGCCACGTAGAGATCGAGTGCGCCGTCTCCGTTGAGGTCTCCCCACGCCGCGCTGCTGCTCCAAAGTTTGTCATCCAGTCCGCTCGCCTCTGAGACGTCGCGAAACGTTCCATCTCCTTGATTTTGATAAAGCGTGATTCCGCCATATCCGGTGATCAGAACATCATCGAAACCGTCTTCATTGAAGTCTGCTACCGCTGCGCCATGACTGTAGAATCGCGACGGCCCCACACAGGATGGAGTCGTCACATCAGCAAAATGCCACTCCGAGATGTTGCGATACAACGCCGATGGAAGTCCTGCCGTTACTCGATTGCCGAAGGTGCCCCCTCCAGGCAGGAACAGGTCCAGCCGACTATCGCCGTCGAAATCAAGAATTGCGACGCCGCCACCGAGTGATTCAAGAATCGCAAAGTCGGAGTGATCGTCGTCATTCCGGTAACGAAATTGAATTTCAGAAAGTCCGGTCCGATCTTCAAAGATCAGTCGGCCAGGTCGATCCAGGGTCGGTGCTGTTTGATCGGAAGTCGCAGACTTCACTGAACTCAGTGAGGAGGCCTGATCGATTTGGGAATTACCACGGCAGCCTTGACCGAAGAGGACAACGACCAGGATTCCCAATTCTCGCATTCGGATCGCCATGTCGCCATTTCTCAATGGAATCTCGTCATTTGTGAAGGTCCGCGGCGGATCCGATGAATTCCAATCGCTCGATCGGGCGTCTTTTCATCTCAGTCTTCGTCGACTCAGACGAGATATCATTTGACGGAAGTTTTTTGGCGCGATTTTTTTGGGATGTGTTGCAGCTGCCAAGCAGCCACGAGTTGACCCATTCGTGGTGAATGAACTTCGTGGTGAATGAACATTGATGCCACCTGAATTTAGTACACCGAATGGCTTGACAGGTTGCCAAAATGCGCGGCATCATCTCGTTAAAGTCATATTACCGATTTTTGATCCATTTCGCGAGTTCTTCGTCAATCATTTTCTGAAGCCAATTCTGCCAAGTTTCCTTCGGCGAAAGCCGGTTCGTCATTCTTGTACCAGTCAATTTCAGAGGAGCGAACGATGACTAAGGATCGTAGAAGATTCAAAGGTTTCACTTTGATCGAACTGCTGGTGGTGATCGCCATCATCGCAGTTTTGATCGCCTTGCTGCTGCCTGCAGTGCAGCAGGCGCGCGAGGCTGCACGTCGTACACAGTGCAAAAACAATCTGAAGCAGTACGGTTTGGGACTGCACAATTACCACGATGTCTACAAGATGTTTCCGATTGCGGGACAAAACTGGGCGGTCCCCCCCGGCATCGGATGGCAGCCCCGAATTCTGCCATTCATGGATCAGTCTCCGACCTATAACATGCTGAATTTCAGCCCCTCGGCAGCAGCGATTGCTGCAGGGCGGCCAAATGCGTATCAAGCCCTGCTACCCAACAATCTGCAGGTCAATACGACCGTTCTGCCGTACATCAAGTGTCCCACAGATTCATCAGGGCGGCTCGACGTTCCTGGACAGGGAAGTTATTGCGGAAGTTTGGGATCACAGAGAACTCCGTCTGCCGACGGCGCCTGCAACACATGGCTCGTCCAGGGTGTGAATTACGACAACAATGGTGTTGCCGATCACGGTAACACCCTCACTTCGGCGCAAATCTCCGGCATGTTCGGACGACTTGGCCCTGTGATCACCATCGCGAAAGTATCGGACGGAACTTCAAACACCTTCTTTGTGGGCGAAATCCTCTCCGACTGTAACGACCACACTGGTGACATCTGGGATTACAACCAGGGTGGAAATGCCCATGCTTCGACCGCAGTTCCACTGAATAACATGAACACGTGTCCGAACTCCAAAAAGATCACGAACCCCGCCTGCACGAATCCAAATAACTGGAATTACTCCTGGGGTTTCCGATCCCTTCACACTGGTGGAGCTAATTTCCTGATGGTTGATGGTTCGGTGAAGTTTATCGGCGAGAACATCGACTACAACACCTACCAACGTCTGGGTGGCCGAGCTGACGGTAATACCGTTGGTGAATTCTAAGAGACATTGAGTTACCCTGACGATTAACAGCTTCGTGATGGTGTCGTCTTTTGTGGAGAGAGTGCGCGTGCAACTTCATAAGATTCTCTTTTCGGCGGTCCTGGTCTCTTTGTGCGGCTGTGGAGGTTCAAACGCAATTCCGCTCGTTGGTGTGACGGGAAAAGTCACCTATCAGGGTAAGGCGGTCTCAGGAGCGACCGTGACGATGATTAGTGAAAAGGGACAGATATCCAACGGGTTCACTGACAACGATGGAAATTTCCGGATGACCACTGGCGGCCGTGCTGGTGTCCCAGTCGGAAACGCCAAAGTTGGGATCACCAAGATGACCGCGAGCACCGCAACAGTCGATCTCAAGCAAATGAAACCCGAGGACATGAGGAGTCAACAAATGTCTGGCGGTGGTGTCGCGAAAGACCTGACTCCAAAAAGCGAGATTCCGAAGAAGTATGCTGATCCGGAAAAGAGTCTTTTGGTGGCTACGATCGATCGTGACAGTTCGAAAAATGTCTTTGAATATCCATTGGTTGAATAAAGGATCACGTTTCAACCGTTTCATGATTCTCGGCAAGATTGACTGCGGTGCTGCTGACACAGTGCCGCAGTTTTTTTATGTGCCGAGTTTGTTATGTACGGTGTTCTCACAATGTACCGTGCTGCGAATAAGTCGTTCGGCGTCCGAAGGGCTTATTTCTGCTGGATCATTCTTGTGGATTCCTTCGATTCATTTCGAGGACCTTGCGGCAGATCGATCGTTCCAGCACTCTTTTCTCGTTCGAATTGAGCCAGCGCTTCGAGTGCTGCAGCATGATCCGGTCGCATCAACAATGCTGTTTGCAACCAGGCAGCACCGTCCTCTTTCATTCCCAAATCCATCAAAATCTTTCCCGCCTCGAAGCGAAGATCCGCGCTGGCAGGTCGATCGACAAGGATTCTGGCAATCTCCTCAATTCGATCTCGGTGTTTCTTCACTAATTTCGAGCGTGTGAGCGCCTCTTGGGATTTCAGTTCTTCTCCCGCTGCAGAATAGGCTTGAGAGAGCGCGAACAATGTCGACCCTTCGGATGGAGCGAGATTGACAGCCTCTTCGAGTTGCTCAATCGCACGGCGCCAATTTCCTTCGTCAGCGTCGATTTGGCCCGACTGAGTCAATGCAGTTGATCGTTGGGTCGCTGACAACTTCAGTTCCATCGCTTGCTTCAATAGCGCCACCGCGCGTGGAACATGTCCAAGACGGCGTTCGCACTCGGCCAGGCCAATTAAAATCTCGGGGCGGCTGCTGTCCTGTGCCAGAGACAGTTCATACTCACGTGCCGCATCTTGAACTCGATTCGAATCCTTCAAAACATCTGCCAGCCTCACCCTTGATTCCAAATGATGCGGATCGATCGCCAGAATGTCGCGATACTCTTGTTCTTCGGCGACAGCGTTGTCAATTCGTCGACAAATGTCAGCACGCCAAAATTTTGGAAAGATCGCTTTGGGTTGCCACGTCCCCCAGTAATTCAAACAGTCCCACGCCTCTTTCAAGCGATACGTTTTTAGGTAGCCGATCGCATAGGCTTCGTAGATTTGTTCGGCCGCTTCGTCGCTGGCACCGCGGGCCATAATGGCCTTTAGCCTCGCGTCAACCGTATCAATCTCTCCGTTTTGGACGAGCGTCAACAGCGACTGTAGCTCGAGATCCTCCCTGCTCCAACCCAGTTTTCGGGCGGCTTCGAGCGGCGCCGAGACTTGGTCCAAGTGACCGGCTCGGCGCAGCGCGACGGCCAGCAGGTACTGAGCTTCCGCGTGATTCGGAGCGAACGCGACGGCACGCGCCATTCGTTCAACAGCGGCTGCTGGTTTGCCTTTCAATAAGGCGGTGCGTGCTGAGGAAATCTGCCAATACAACCATCCTCGTGGCAAAACGAACACTGCCCCAACGACAATCGCAAGTGCAAGAATCTTCGATCGCCGAGAACTAAATCGGCAAGAGCTCAGTCGAAACCAGTTCATCGAATGAAAATCATCGCTCAAGAAAAGTTGAAAGGGCCAATCGTATCAGGGTGATCAACGCGGTATGATACTCATTCTCCTGCCAAAGTATCCGGATCGCGATTGAATAAACAGAGGCTGTGAACTAATGCCAACATGATTCATGGATGAACTCTGAAGTTGAGACGCGATCGGGAACACTTTTCAGATCCTCGGTTTATTGGAATGACACCTTTCCGCCCGCAGAAACCAGTACATCACTCGGCCCGATTCTGGCTATGGGGATGCGTGTTCCTCGCAAGCATCGCGATTGTCGCATTTCAGGTGATGGTACGGTTCACAAATCTGCGCCCACACGAAAAAGTACGTCAATCCGGTAATGACGTATCGACACCAAGTCAGGAGTTGGAGGATCACGTTTCGACGAAGCCTCCCGGATACGTGGGGCCGCAGGTCTGCGCTGATTGCCATCGAGAACGAGTGGCAGAGTTCTTGCAAACGAAGCATTTTCATGCCAGTCACGTGCCTTCACCTGATGGGATGCCGACCGGATTTCAAGCGGGCCAAGGCCATTTTTCTTCGCGTGTCCCGAACATCGAATTTGAAATGCGGAAAACGGACGAGGGATTTTTTCAAACTTCGATCCGCAACGCTCGAAGTGGAGTACAAGAGACTTCTTGGCGAATTGACCTCGGATATGGGGCTGCTCCGAATGATGAAGTCTACTTCAGCTGGCGCGGCGAACTGCTGTTCGAACTTCCGGTCGCTTGGCTCCATTCCCGACAGGAATGGGGGGCCAGCACTTTTAATCCCGATGGCGATCTCTTGCGCCCCATGTCGACGAGGTGCCTCGAATGTCACTCAACCTGGTACCAACATGTGGCCGGTACGCAAAACCAGTTCAAACGCGACAATGCCATTCAGGGTGTCACCTGCGAACGTTGCCACGGTCCAGCGCAACAGCACGTGAACTTTCACCAAACGCATCCCGAAGAGCGCAATCCAGAATTCATTATTCATCCCGGCCGACTCTCGCGCGCGTTGCGGCAGGAAGTGTGTGCGCAATGCCACAGCAACGCCATCAAGCACCGTGGGCCGGCTTTTAGCCATCGTCCGGGTGAACCCCTTGATCGAAGCTACAAAACGGTGACCAGCAGGTATCGTGAGGACGATCACGTTGCCAATCAGGATAAGTACTTGCGAGAAAGCAAATGCTTTCAAAACAGCGAAACGATGACTTGTGTCACCTGCCACGACCCCCACCGACCTGCTCATTCAGGTTCTCAACATGAACCGCGCGCAGTCAACTCATGCGTGACTTGTCATCAAGCGACTGAATGTGATGAACGTGGGCGACTGCCGGAAGGAGTTCGAGACAATTGTGTCGCGTGCCATATGCCCGTACGTAACAAAGTTCAGGTCTATTTCGACACCGAAAACGATGCATACGTTCCTCCTGTCACCGCGTATGAACACCATATCGGTATTTATCCGATTGCGACCAAGGAGGTGTTGCACGAATGGCACCGCCAGCAAGCGGATGGCGACAGTCGGCGGCTCGCTGACGAACTTTCAAAAGAACTTTTCCAGTATTGGCTCGCTGCAGCTGATCAATTGCGTCTTGAGTACCGGCATCTGGCCGCGATTGACGCGTATCGCAAAGCATTGCGGCTGGTTGCGAGCCCTGAAGTCCATCAAAAGTTGAAAGACGTGATCGCCGATCGCGTTGCCATTGATGAGAGCACAATCGTTGCCGCACGTCAGATTCGGCACCAACAATTTCAGGAAGCTGCGCACACATTGGAGGGGATTCTACAGCGGAAGCCCGATCTTGCTTCCGCTCATGGAAAACTCGGAACAGTCTATGCGACGCTGGGCAAACGCGATCAGGCAGTCGCGCATTTGAACGCGGTTGCACAATTCGATCCGGACGACGCGTACGGTGAGGGCATGCTCGGTTGGATGGCCTACTTGGACGGAAAATTCGACGTCGCTCTCGAGCATTATCAACGTGCCGATGAAATCGAACCGTATAAGGCGAAAATTCAGCACGAAATGGGGCTTGCCTACTCCAACAAGCAATCGTGGGACGAGGCAAAGGATCGCTTTCGGCTTGCACTAACAATTGATCCCCGACACGCCGATTCCGCGTTTCATCTGAGTCAAGTGCTGCGCGCGCAGGGGGAATTGACTGAAGCAACAGAGTTTGCTCGTCGCGCGGTCAGGATCACAGAGCGCAAGCAGCCCGAAATCCTCTTGCATCTTGCAGAATGCCTGGCCGAAGGCGATCAGTTGGACGAGGCTCGCAGGATCGCGGCGGATGCGATCGATGTCGCTCAACGCAACCATCCGGAATTGGTTCCACGGATTCGACGGCGAATCGGGGAATTCCGAGATCGTTGACGAACACATTTTCCTAAGGAACCTCAATGAGCGCTGTCCCGGGCTGTTCCCGAACTAAGTCGTTGGCACTCTTGATACCCCTGTTGAGCATCGTTCTGACTTCATGCCAATCAGAGAAACAGCCCGAGGCAAAACCGACTACAGAGACGGCTGAAACTGCCGTTGATAGACAGCCCGGTGCGATCGACGAGCAGACTCGCGCGTTTTGTTCTGGCTGCCATGCGATACCGTTGCCGGAAAGCTTTCCGAAATCGGCCTGGTATGATGAAGTCAAACGGGGTTTTGACTTTTATCATCAGTCCAATCGCAAGGATCTGTCTCCGCCACCCGTCCAACCGGTCGTGGAGTATTTCCGTTCACGCGCTCCTGACACGTTAACTATTCCGACGGAAAATTCATCGCCCAATCCAAACCATGTCCGATTCCACAAAGTCCAGATCTCGTTGCCTCGCGCCAATAAGGGCTCAGCAATGCCTGCGGCGATCTCGTTTGTTGGCCACGTTGTTTCTTCCAGTGGAACTGCTTCGGACGTAACGAGAACTGCTTCGGACGTAACGATCAGTGACATGGCAAACGGTGGCATTTATCTGCATCGATTCGCAATCCAGTCGCCAGACAGCCGGCTACTAATGCAATTGGAACATCCGGCGGGACTCAGTCGATGCGATCTGAATGGGAACGGACGGATGGATCTTGTTGCGGCAGATTTAGGAAGCTTCAATCCAGCCGATCATGATCGGGGCCGTGTAATGTGGCTGCCCGATTTTGAGCAGTCGTCGGTGATGCAGACTCCCAAAGCAATCATCCAAGGCATTGGACGCGTCGCGGATATTCAGCCGGCGGATTTCGACGGCGATGGGGACATCGACTTGGTCGTTGCCGAATTTGGCTGGCATCAGACCGGAAAAATCTTGTGGTTACGAAATGATGGAAATCAGTCGGAGCCTCATTTCAATCCGCATTCGATTGATCAGCGTCCGGGAACTATTCATGTACCCGTAGTGGATCTCAATCGAGACGGCAAGCCCGATTTTGTAGCCTTGATCAGCCAGGAATTCGAAGTCATCGAAGCGTTTCTGAACCAAGGCGAGGGAACGTTCCAAAAGCAGACGATTCATCAGGCGGGAGATCCGGCATTCGGTTCTAGCGGCATCCAGATCGTCGACCTGGATGGGGACGGTGACGATGACGTCGTGTACACAAACGGTGATATGTTCGACAGTTTTTTGATCAAACCCTACCATGGGATTCAATGGTTGGAGAATACCGGCGGATTTCCCTTCAAGGCTCATCGACTCGCGCTGTTCCCCGGTGCCCATCGAGCGATTGTCAGTGATCTTGATCAAGACGGTGATCTGGATATTATCGCAGGAGCCTTTTTGCCGGCATCTGCCCGGAATTCAGAAGTGGGCCGGCAACTCGATTCGCTGATTTGGCTCGAGCAGACCCATCCCGGAGAATTTGTGCGTCATTCTTTAGAAACGGGAAACTGCATTCATGCAACCTTGGACGTGGCGGACTTCGACGGTGACGGCGATCAAGATATTGCGGTCGGTTTGTTTCGAGACAGCGGTGCGGCGGATCAGGCCGCCGTTGAGATCTGGTGGAATCAATCAATCGCAAAATGAGAGAATAGACTGTGAAGGAAGTATCGCTGCCTGAATAAAGAGTGATTGACATTCATACGGTAGATGGCCGCCGTTAACGGATGCATCAGCGATCTATTCTCTATTCACGTCTCAGTGCCCGCCCCCCGGCAATTCTTTCGACGATCTCTCTCGCTTCGTCTTGAAAAGTAGAGTCGCCGAAACGGCGGCCGTGTCTACCATAAGACGACATGAAACAGCTCGTCGCATGCGGCTGTCTGAATGCGACGACTTATCCGAAATCACATCATCCGCTTCTGCAAAGGACTGTGAATGATTCGCCCCATTTTGATGACGGTTGCATTGGGTTTCGTTTCCTCTGTGGCCCTCGCAGGAAATCCGGACTGGCCTCAGTTTCGCGGGCCGAATGGTTCCGGGGTTGCCGTCGGAGCCAGGCCGCCAACCACGTTTGGACCCGACCAAAACGTGAAATGGAAGGTTCCGGTTCCTTCCGGCGCGTCATCGCCCGTCATCGTCGGTGACAAACTTTTCCTGACCGCGTTTGACGACGGAAAACTGTTTACGATCGGATACTCCACCGCGAATGGTCGGGAACTCTGGCGCGCCGAAGCTCCGGCCAAAACGATCGAAGCCTACCACAAAACCGAGGGCAGTCCGGCGGCGTCATCCGTCGCGACGGATGGCAAGATCGTCGTTGCCTATTTCGGATCATGCGGCATTTTTGTGTACGACCTGACCGGTAAGGAACTGTGGAAGTACGACTTGCCGGTCGCCAAGACCGCGGCAGACTTTGGCACCGGCGTCTCACCAATCCTCGTCGACGGATTGATCATTCTGCAGCGCGACGAAATGACCGAACCAAAAATCATTGCGCTTGATGCGACGACAGGTCGTCCGAAATGGGAAACGAAACGCCAGTCATCGACCAGTTACGGCACGCCGACCATGTGGGACACCGAAGGAGGCAAGCAGATTGTTTGCGGAGGTTACGGTCGCATGGTGAGCTATGACCTGCTGTCAGGCGAAGAAAAATGGAGTGTTGTCGGAATGCCTTCCGCCACTTGCACGACCGCCGTCGTCGGCGATGGGATGCTCTACTTTTCCGGCTGGTCTCCCGGCGATGCCGAAGACAGTGAATTCAAGTTCCCCAAATACGACGACCTGCTCTCGGGCGACGAGAACAAAGACGGCCAGATCTCTCGCGAGGAAAGCGAAAAGACATTTCTAAAAGGCTTCTTCGACAACAACGACACTAACAAGGATGGCCAGCTCACGCGTGAAGAGTGGGACACCATAATCAAGTACATGTCAGCCGGCAAGAATTCGGCCTTCGCGGTAAAGCCGGGTGGTCACGGTGACATCACAAAGACGCATGTGGCCTGGAAAAAGACGAAAGGTCTGCCCTACGTACCCAGCGCGATCCTTGTCAACGGCCAATACTTCATGGTGAAAGACGGCGGCTTGTGCACGGCCTACGACGCGAAGACCGGCAAAGAGATCTACGTCCAGAGACGCGCCGCCGCCAACGGCCGCTACTACGCCTCACCCATTGCCGCCAACGGCCACATTTACGTCGTCTCGCTCGACGAAGGCACGTTCACCGTCTTGAAAGCCGGCACCGACAGCCCCGAAGTCGTCGCCGAGAACCCGAAACTCGACGAAAAAACCAGCGCCACTCCAGCCATCGTCGGCGACACGCTGTATGTCCGCACGGCCAATCACCTGTGGGCCTTCGCGGAGAAGTAGTAGGAACAATAGAAAGTGGTCCTCGAGCGTAAACATGCTTTGTGCTGAGGATCCGGATTTCGACGGCGAGACAACAGCCGGTTGAGCGACGGCGGATCAACTTGCGACTGGATCGGTCAACCGTGCTGCTGTTGCCGAGATCGCGAACGTCGAACGATTCATCGTTACCCGACATTAAAGCAATTCTTGTCATCCCGTGAGAGGTGGCCCTCAATTTGCATCCTTGCCTCACAGGGAGCCTGGGAGGCCCATTGATCGTCATGGAGGTGTAATAAGAAATCCTTCATGCATGGGTCGGTGTCATGGCATTCCACAGCAGTTGGAAAGGCTTCCTTAAGATCAGTCTGGTCTCAATTCCCGTCAAGGCATACTCGGCGGTGTCGGCAACACAGGGCGAGATCCATCTGCACCAGTTACACAAGACGTGTCACAGTCGAATCAAGTACACGAAGACCTGCCCCATCCACGGTCCCGTGCCGACAGATCAAATCGTTTCGGGGTATGAATACGCCAAGGACCAGTACGTTGTCGTCGATGCCGGGGAACTACAGGAACTGCGCGGCGATCTGGAAAAGACCGTCGCGGTCGAATCGTTAATTCCCGCCGCGTCGATCGACCCGATCTACTTCACCGATCGGACGGTCTACTTGGTTCCGGACGGTCGAGTCGGACAAAAGCCCTACGCACTGATCGAGCATTGGTTGTCCAAAGAGAGCTCGATCGCCCTGGCCCGCCGCACGCTGAATGGAAAAGACGAAGCGGTGATGATTCGATCGCTGAAGAGCTTTCTCGTCATGACGGTGCTCAACAGCGCCGCGCAGGTGAAAGAACCAGAGGTCTTCTCCACGGAGCTCGCCGAGACGTCTGTCACTACTGAGGAACAGAGGTTAGCCAATACATTGTTCGAGGCATTTCGTCGCGACGAACCGAAGCTGTCCGAATTCAAAAACACGTACGATGAACGACTGACCGAACTCGTCGAAGCCAAAGTCAAAGGACAAACGATCGCGAAACCAGCGCACGAAGAAGAACCCGGCGTCATCAACCTGATGGAAGCCCTGAAAAAGAGCGTCGCATCCGCCAAAGCCGGCCGAGCGAAAAGCCCCTTCGCAGCCGAAGTCGAAAAGTCCAACGCGCGTCGATCAGCAGCGCCGAAAGCCAGGAAGCGCACCGGCTAACAGCTCGGTGAATACTCGGTCCCGCATCCGTGAAATGATCGTTTGCCTGTCGATGATCAGTGACAGCTCCATTAAAGCACCGTTCACCCGCAACGCGCGAACGACACCCCTATTCTGAACCCGAGTCAATCGCGCATCCCGCCGACCCGCGGCCGGGTCACCCGCAACGCGCGATCGACACCCCCTATTCTGAACTCGACGCACGCGAATCCATGAGCCAACTTCAACTCTCAACTACAAGGGGTAGGGGTCAGATCGGCGCGAACCCCGTTTTTGTGTGAAGTCCCGCTGGTCTCCCGATTCTGGTATAACCGTCGTCGTAATCCGTTTTGCGATCAGTCACCCGAGTTCAGGCTTCTATCAAGGAACAAAAAAATGGCAGAAAAGGGAAAAGGCGATAAAAGCAGGAAGGAACCGCAAAAGAAAGCCGCGTTGACGCTCAAAGAGAAACGCAAACTCAAAAACGAAAAGAAAAGCAACAAGTGAGTTGTTGTCAACCGGACCCGGCCGCGGGTCAGCGGGGTTCGCGTCGCGTGAAGGGCTACAAATAGGCGAGTTGTCCGCGCGAAGGGCGTCAACGATCAACCGAGGACCCGGCCGCGGGTCGGCGGGGTTCGCGTCGCGTGAAGGGTTACAAATAGGCGAGTTGTCCGCGCGAAGGGCGTCAACGATCAAGCGATGACCCGGCCGCGGGTCGGCGGGGTTCGCGTCGCGTGAAGGGTTACAAATAGGCGAGTTGTCCGCGCGAAGGGCGTCAACGATCAACCGAGAAAGAACGCCAAGTCTTGCGGCCGGGTCACCAACGCGCGAGCGACTCAGCAATTCTGAACCCAAGTCAATCGCGCATCCCGCCGACCCGCGGCCGGGTCAACGAAAGCACTTATGAAACAGATTTTGATGATGTCTTTTGTCGTTGCTGGGTTGGGTGTGATTCCAGTCACGGTCTTTGCTCAATCAGAAAACCAAAAGGTTCGTGGCCTGCTTCACAACGAAGACTCGACCGACTTTTTTGCTCATCGCGTGATCCCCGCTGGCAAGTCCTCCGAAATGCTCAATAGTTACATTGACGTTCTGGCCGACGCTCAGATTTCGGTCCTCTTCTGCAACATCAACGCGCGCCGAACCAACTATCGCAGCGATGTCTGGGCGCCATTCTGGGATGGGTATGAAGCAGACGGTGGCAGCGATCAATCGTTCCTCAAATCGATTCCAGCAGGATCGCAGCGCAGTCAGTGGGAATTATTGGTGCGAAACGCCTGGCAAGTTCATCAGGATGGCGTGGACTACCCAGCGCGTGTCATTGACCGATGTCGACGTCGCGGGATTAGCCCCTGGCTCAGCATTCGAATGAATGATGTCCACTTCAACGACAACCTCGAGCATCCGTTTCACGATACCATCTTCCGAAGGAGCGAACTGTTCCGCAAAAATGATCCTGGTTATTTTGCCAGGGGATTGGACTACGCTCACGTTGAAGTGCGAGACCACTATCGGAAGTTGATCGCTGAGATCCTTGATCGCTATGACGTCGATGGGATCGAACTCGATTTTCTGCGCGAGCCGTATCTTTTCAGTGCTGGCGAGGAGCAAGCCGGGGCCGTGGTCTTGACCGAATGGCTTCGCGAGATTCGCCGACTCGTTGAAAACGCGACGTCACACCGGCGGCACCCGGTGCGATTGAGTGTTCGTGTCCCTTCGGAGCCAGAGATTGCCGTCGGACTGGGATTGGATGTGGCGGCATGGGCGAAAGCGGGATTGATCGATCTCGTTGTCGTCGCTCCACGTTGGCGGACGATCCACTTTGATCTTCCGATTCAGCAGTGGCGAGTGCTATTAGGTGATCGCGTCAGTTTGGCGGGCGGACTGGAAGTCAATTACCAGCCAGAGCCCTCCGCAGCGATGCGCGCCGTCACGCAGGAAGAGGCGGTTGGTGCGGCTTTGGCAGTCTGGTCTGCAGGCGCCGATGCCGTATACCTCTTTAATTTCTTCCAGAACTCACATCCTGGCTGGTCCCAGGACGTTTATCGCCAAACACTAAAACAGTGCGGCTCTTCCGAACAACTCAAGCAGCAGCCCCGCGTTCATGCGGTCACACAACGCGACATCACCGTTCCCGGCAAGGCGAGTCGAACCTGGTTGCCAGTAACCGGCTCCAGCATGACGTTCCGACTGCCCTTGGGACCACGTCCTCCAAGCGATTGGACCGCAGACGTGACGGTTCAATTCGCAGATCGTATTCCCGCCAAAGAGACGGTGAACGTCTCTGTCAATGGCGTTAAGAGCACTCCATCCAAAGAGATTCCTGCCAAGCTCGACTCAGGACACTTTTCCGTTCCGATCTCGGCCGTATCTGGTGATGGAACCGACACGATTGTGATCAGCAGCACGGATCAAAAGGAGATGAAGGTTATCCGTCTGGAAGTCCGTCTGGCTCCCGCAAAATAATGGTTCATCAGGAGCCAAATCCACAAAGAAGTCTGCCGGTGCCCCTTCTGCACGTACGCCAAGTTTGGAAATCAAGAACGCATTGATCGGTCGACGACAATTCAGAATCTCTGTAAGTCGTTGAACTGTGGATCAACTACCTTCGTGGATTCCGTCCCATCCACCACCCTTCGATCTGAATTACGCATCGCGCCGACCCGCGGCCGGGTCATCAACGCGCGAGCGATTCAGCTATTCTGAACCCAACTCAATCGCGCATCCCGCCGACCCGCGGCCGGGTCACTTCGAGTGTCCGAGTGCTTTCACGGTTTCTTTCGTGACGGCGGATTTAATGAAATTGGCGAACGCCGCGAGGAAGCTGGGAACGTCGATTGTGATTTGCACAGAATGCTCGAGGATTTCGAGCGTGGTCGAAATTGTCTGACCGAGACTTCCTGCCTTGAACGCGAACCGGTCCCCATCCCAGCGTTTTTCGAACGAGAGCACTCCGGGCATCCCGCTGGCTTCGAGTTGATCCATCGACTCGAATCCTTCTTTGATACGCCGCTTGGCCTCGGCCTTGCCCAATTCGTGCGGCACGTTGATGACGATGGTCTGACTCATAGTTCTCAGCTTGTCCGATTGCAGGCGCCTCGATGACCGGTCTTTGGGTCATTATTCGAGCGTGTCACACGGAAGGACAGACTCGCTCGCAGATTTGAATTGAAGCACGCGATGGCACAGTCAGGCGGACGGTCGTGAGTTTCCGAGCCCACTCGTCTCCGCCACGCCAATTCCCTGATTTATCGATTCGACCTCGTCGTTCCCCAAAAGCGCACCGCACCGGGCGCGCGGTTTGCGGCCTATCAGGGATGCCAGCGATCAACGCTGTGAAAATGTTCAGGACAGAAACAGAACCAGAAGGAGGTCTGAAAATGGCAAATACAATGAAGGACAAAGTTGTTGCAGCCGGTCACTCATTGGCGGACACGGCCAAGAAAGTCGGCGAAAGCATTGCTGCAGGGGCCGAGGATGCCGTTGATTTCGTCAAATCAAGGACTGGGATGGGGACACCTGCTGAGGGCACCGATGTCGGTGTGGCGGGGATCAAGGAGCACATGAACGTGATCGCCTCGTGCGGCATGAAGGTGGGCGTTGTCGACCAAGTTGAGGGCGGCGCGATCAAGCTGACCAAAAAGGATAGCCCGGACGGACAACATCACTTCATTCCGGTTTCATGGGTGCAACGGGTCGACAAACATGTCCATCTGACGAAGAATTCGAAAGAAACGGAAGCAGGCTGGCAGTGCGAAGCCGCGGGGTGCGGTTGCGGCAACTGACCACTTCACTGAAAAAGACTTTATGGAAGCCCGTCCTACACTGGTCGGGCTTCAGTCTTTTCGGCCACGGAAACGATGGATGGGGACTGAGTCACATCTTGTCCACGGATTTGCTCGGTGACATCGTCGCCGCACAGGAGAAAACGGGCGCCGAGCAGGAATGCCGAATTTCGGACAGGGGAATGACGCGGGAGCCGAATTCGAATTGAGCCGACCGAAAATTGGGGTGAATCGAGTGACGTCGAGCAGGTCGACGGCATGACCTGCCGTAGAAATCGCGCAATCAAGCTTGATCTTGCTGCCGCGCGATCCCAATCCACCATGAGTCATTACGCCCGGAGGGATTCGAACCCCCGACCGACGGATTAGAAATCCGTTGCTCTATCCAGCTGAGCTACGGGCGCGTGGTGGTTGCCTGGCTTACTTCGCAAAAGCGGGCGGAAGGATAGCATTCGAGGGTGATTTCCGCCATGCGGTGATTGTTCGGGGAGATCAGATGTGGTTGCGGCCGTTTGTCGCCTGAAGGCTTCGCCTATGGCTTCTGATTCGATGACGGGGCGGCAGGGACTTCGGGTGCTTCAGAAATCGATGAACGCACGCTTCGCGTTGCTTTCTTCTTGAAATGTCGTTGCAGGCGAGTTCTGACGTATCTGAGGTGCATCATTGGATAGATGTGCAATCCTACGTGAGCGATCAAAAAGAGTGCGACGATTTGAAATTGCCCGAGCCGCGTGGCGTCGACCAGATATGGCAATGTGATTGCGATGGCCCACCAGTGCACTGCTTCGGCGCCTTCGATTTGCCGGCAAACTTCCGGCGGCGTCAGCGATTTCTGGTTCAGATAGACAAGCGGTTGTAAGTACCGCAGGTGAGTCGTCCGCAGAATGTGGCCGAACCAAATCGAACCCGTCTTTCGGTAGATCGTTCCATCGGATTCCCAGTTGTACAATCGCCGGAATGGCGGTGGGAGTGGCAGTACGAACAGCGGACGGGCGAATGCCACCCAGCCCATGAATGCGAACATCGCGATGAACACGAACGCCGGCGATGTCACCGGTGTGATTCGTTGAAATAGCGATAGCGAGATCGCAAAAGCGATCGTCACAAGGATGAGAGCGGCGATCGAAATTGCGCGGCGCATCTTCGGTTTTGGGCGAGAAAGAGAAAACTTCCGAGAGATCTCGGACTGAACAGTACCGCGTTCCGACAACGTTTCGCCAACTCGGCGCGAGGCAGTTCCCGTTTTTCAACAGGCTGCTACGTCGGGAGGAAAGGATTTCGAGTACGATTGTCTGCTCAGTACGCGTCAGCCACAACGACTTGGCACCGCAGTCTGGATGCGCGTCGGCAGGTTTCACGTCACGCATATTCGAGGCTGGGGGCGATGCGAGATTACTTTCGGCCGTTCCGACGCAAGTTAGGGATTGTGATGCTCGCCCTCGCGTGTGCGATCGCATCCGCCTGGGTCCGCAGCAACAGGGTCACGGACCACTCCAGGGTGCAGATCCCCAGCAGCGGCAGTCTGACGATGCATTCCCATCATGGTAGGTTCTATTGGTCATCTCACTTCACGATTGGGTCTCCTTGTGACTGGGAAAGACGTTGGGAGACTTCGCGACTCGGTGTGTTTGCTGAGGTTCATCCGTGGATGTGGACGATTGGCAGACACGACTTTGTCAAGGACTCCGAAGTCGTGGCACCCCGGACTATCGTGTGGTGCGTGACTGTTGACCTCGAGGCCTCGACGGGTTGAGCGAGTCGATCATGCATGATTTTTTTCGGGATCGGCGACGGAGGTGCGGCGTTGGGGTGCTGGTCGTGGCTTGCGTGCTGGCGATGGGGTGGGTTCGCAGTTTGTTTCTGACGGACTCGTTGACTTTTGAAACGGCGGCGGGGGACTTCTGCTTTTCAGTGACTTCGACGGAAGGGTTTTTGGCGTTCGGTCAGGCAGGAGGCGATTGGAAACGGCCGTCGTTGATTCCGAGGTGGATGTCTAGTGCCGAGTTTCCTTTCCATCATTTTTTGACTCATCTGCGGCCGCAACGATATGACGTGATGATTTCATATGAGTGGCTGTATGGTCTGCGAGTTGTCTGGTCCGTGTGGTATGGCTGGTCCGTGTGGTATGGCTGGGTGGTTCTACCGTTGACGTTGCTGGCGGGTGGGCTGTTGGTGTTCCCAGGGAGGCGATCGACGGCGGTCGGGTCAGGCGTGGGTCAATGAGCCGATGTGTGTCGTGATTTCGAGTAGACGGACGCGTCGACGAAAGCTGACAACGTCCGTTGGGATGGGCTCGCAGGTTGCCTGGTTTCAGAACCCATTGGCAAAAAATGAATCGAAGGGCCGGCCCTTCAGACCTGGTCTGATTGTTGTTCGGCTGTGACCAGGGCCTTCGGAGGACCTGCGACGCTGGCTGGACGATGGACCGGACTCGTTGGGCCTGAAAGATTCAGGAATGGTCATGGACTGATTGCGCTCGATGCGCCGTGTGTGATTGTGCTTGAAAGGCCGAAGGGGTCAGCATTATCACGCACGGCCGTTTAGATGACAGCCTGTTGTGACTTCGTCACACAGGTAGCCCGCTGACGGGCAACCTGATGCCACCCAATCTCGAAGAGAAGACGGCTCAGCGGGAGCTTCGCCCTCCCGAATAAAGGGCTTTGCCATTTTGGGGGACGAGCTTCTCGGGGTGGCCGCGGTTGCTGTCTTCGGCTACCGGGGCGGCGGAAGCCGAAGGAGGTTTGTCATGGTGAGACTGTTTGTGATGGAGTGGCTGGGTACTCTATTGTTTGTGTTCCTTGAAGGCACGACTTTGTCGAGGACTCCAAAGTTTGTGGCACACCTGATTTCCTGACGTACTCGCTTTCTGTGAGGCATTGGTGTTTCTGACATTCTTGGTGGTACTGCGCCCGAAGACGGTCTTGTCGCCACCCTACAAACGGGCGAGGGCTCCACTGGCGCGAATGGCATTCAGCGCCGGTTGAAGGTTCTGGGCGATTGTGGTTGGGATCTTCGTGCGATGTGGCGTTCGATGGCGGGGCCGACGACTTTTTCGCCGCAGTCTTTGTAGAACCTGGCCAGGTCGACGGAGAGTGAGATGTCGCTCTTTTCCAGGCCGCCTGATCCGCGGATGCGGTTTCTGAGATCGAGGGCTCGTTCGACAAGGTCTGTCAATCGCTTCACTTCTTCGAAGTGCTGTTCGCGACGTTCGATCACCGTCAGTCGCACCATCGCGTTCCAGTCGATCGCTCGCAGCTCCAAGGCTCGCTGGTATGACTTGCGGGCGGCGTCGAGGTCTTCGTTCGATTCATGGACCCACCCTTTCAACCGCCAGAAGCGGGCATCGTCGAGGAAGGACTCGGGTATTTGCGACAAGATCGCGGTTGCACTTTCCTGGTTTCCGGTCGAAATGCACAGGTTGGCTTTGAAGGCGAGTAGTTCTTCGTTCAGCGGAAAACGCTTGAGCAATTCGTTGACCTGTTCCATCTTGGAATTCTCAATGTCTCTCGTCGGGTAGTCTGGAGACGACGCGTGCGGCAATGTGCCGACATCGGACGCGGCGTTGGAGGTTTCGATTTGCAGCAGGAATTTCGCGACGACAAACGCCTCTTCGTCGGGATAGCGTTTTAACCAGCGATCGATCAGTGGAACGGCGTCGTTGAGTCGGAAGGTGTGTCCGAGAAAATCGTAGCCGTAGGCTTCTGGCGGTTCGCACCTGGCTTCGATCGCCGCATGGACCTGTCGCAGTAATCTCTGTCGCTGCAGCGTTGCGGCGTAAATCATGATCAACTGTTGCTGGGCCCCGGATTCGTTGGGATCAATGCGGATAATCCGTTCCGAGGCCTCGATTCCCTTGAGTGGGTCATTCAATGGTCCGAATGCGAGGTGACTTACTTCCAGTAGCGCCGGTACCGCGGAACGATCGGAATCGGGAATCTGCCAGTACGCCTCGACGGCTTCGGGCCACTCGCGGCGGGCATTCGCGGCGCGGCCCAGCAGCATCCATGCTTCGGCATTTGAGGGGTCAAGTCGCGTCCACTGGGTAGCGAGTTCCTTCAGGCTGTCCCACTGGTACTTGCTGGCGGCGAGACGACTGCGATCGATCAGCCGCTGCCGCTCCCAGACGTGCCACGACCATACGATCAACGGTGTACTGGCGAGCAGTACGAGAGAAACGATCAAGAGAATTCGGCGACGCGATAACATTCAAATCTTGCCCGAGACTGTTTATCTCACCTTATCCGTCAATCGAACTGGGAACCTGGACCACTCTGTCATTCACTCCGCACGAGATCAATGCTCAACCGAGGTCGATGATGGCGCAGGAGCGTCAATCCGCAAGATCCTGTCGACGGAAACATTCTCCATCGTCTGGACGACTCCGGATGGCCAACGAATGGTCAGTTTTTCCAACGAGGTGTTGTCACCCGTTCCCCAATGGATTCTTGGATCGCTGGACGAGAGAAAGCTGGAAGCTGGGGATACTTCCGCCACCCAGATCTGCTCACTCGAGGTGGCCGTCACGCGTGTTCCGTAGGCAAACGAATTGGGTGACTGACCCCTCAAATCGAGTTTGATCCAGTGGTTGGGCGACTCGGTTTCATTCATTAATAGCAGCGCCGGACCTTCCAGATCGACTGCCAGCAGGTCGACGCGGCCGTCATTATCAAAATCGCCCGTGGCACAGCCGCGGCCGACAATGGCACGCTGAACGTCGTCTCCCAGTTGTGGGACGATGTCGACGACTCGTTGCCCGCGAGAATTCCAAAGCAGCAGCATCGGTTCGCGGTAGCGGCAACCGGGCCCATAGATGTCGGCGGAATTATGGTTCACGTGCCCATTGACCATGAAAATGTCAGGCCAACCGTCATTTTCGAAATCGACCCACTTGGCGCCAAAGCCCAAGCGGTCTCGCGTCAGGCGAGCCAGATCCGTTTTCTTGGCGTAATCGGCGAACAGTCTGTCTCCCAGATTGAGAAACAGTGCGGACGACAGATCAAACCAGTTTGTCACGATCAGATCGAGGCGGCCGTCACGATCGAAGTCGCTCCAGTCGGCTCCCATCGCGGAAATCGGACGGCCATTGTCCGAGGTCGAAACGCCCGCTACCTGGGCAATATTGTCAAATTGGAAATGTCCTCGGTTGAGCATCAGATCGACGAGAACGC
>Ga0105238_10001539_pt1 | contig 23122 bp, 7 predicted proteins | sample KBSC34metaG_FD_81526 | JGI IMG/M metagenome (GOLD analysis project Ga0105238, IMG submission 81526) | Corn rhizosphere microbial communities from Kellogg Biological Station, Michigan, USA - KBS C3-4 metaG | ecosystem: Host-associated > Plants > Roots > Rhizosphere > Soil | place: Michigan, USA...
AACCGCGGCTGCGTGAGCGAATTGGTGACGATGACAACGCTATGCACCCAGCGAAATTCCAAGGGTGGCGGCTCCGGCGACTGCACCGCGTTCGGATCGGGGCTGAAATTTTCCGGCGATGCCGGCGGGGTGTTGGTACTGAGAGCCTGGTGGGGCTTGAGTGCGTCCGCCGCTTTGACCGGCATGGCTAAAAATAGGCCGGCAAAAACAAACCGGATCCAATAATTTCGCTCCGCCGTTGGTCTGGGCTGACGCATCTGCCCCATGAGAATTTGTTTGGCTGGATAAATCAAGCGCAGAGCAGCCCGGGGCAGCCCGGCGGCGACAAGCCTTGAGTTTAAGCACGGCAGAATTGGAGCAGATTTTTTTAAACCTTGCAGGATATGATTTTGGCTTTGCCCCAAGGGTCCAAAACGTTTATTTTAAGGGCGGTTTGTCCGATGGTGTAATGGTAGCACAAGGCTCTTTGGAGGCCTTTGTCATGGTTCGAATCCATGTCGGACAACCATCTTCCCTTGGTTTCAGGATTTTATCACCGCCCTGGAACGTCGTCCGATCATCACGGCTCGTAAATATGCACCCGATAGAACCGGTTCGTTTCGCTGGTGAGCGGTCCGGTGATCGTGTCCATGTAGCTCGTCGCGCTATACCAGAGCCGGTTGCCCGGCACATCCCACGGGACCCAGTTCTTGAAATCCGGGCTGGTCTCCACGACGAAGCCAAGATTGGCCACGCGCAGGAAACTCACCCCGACCGTCCCCGCCGCGCGGTTCATGGTGATGGTCCACGGCGGCGGCGCATTCGTGAGCGGCGAGGATTGCGTGAGATACTCGTAATAATTGTTCGCGCCATCGCCATCCGGATCGGCGGTGGCCGCGGCGAGCGGATTGTTCGTCGAGCCGAACCACTTGACCTGCCAGTCTGCGAAGCTCAACCGGTTGGTCAGGTCGGTGGTGATCCATTTCGTCACCAGATCGATCGCGCCGTGATCGAGCTCATGCGTGGCGAGCGGAGGCATGCGCGAGAAGGTGGTGCCGACAAGGCGTTGCAGCAGGACAGAATGGTTCGTATCGCCGGGAACGATGAGCTTGTTGAACGGGTCGCCGCCGTTGTTGTCGGGCGTGCCGTTGATAAGCCGGGTCATCTGGAGCGTCAACCACGGACGCGCATCCCAGGTCTGCGCCCCGGCGCCGCCGGGCTGATGGCATTGCACGCAATTCTCCGCCAGATAGGAACGCACGCGGAACTCTAGACTACAGGCGTCGTTGGTCAAGGCTGCGAAGGCCGGCAGCGTTTGGGGCGCGGCGATGGGTGCGGTGAAATACCCGGCGGCGCTCAACAAGGCGAGCTGGTTGCCGGTGAGGCCGTTCATCGTCGAGGTCTGGTTCAGTTCGCGCGTGTTGAAACTCAACGCATGGCCGGCCACGGCGGTGTGACACGCAAGGCACGCCGAGCGCGAGGGGATTTCCCAAGTCTGCGTGATGCTGTTCGTGCCGGCCTGGACGGCGAGGTTGAAATTCGTCCCGCCATCGGGCACGAGATACGCCTCCGTGCCGGCGTCGTTCCACGCGTAGCTTACACCGAAGGTGCCGGTGTCATTTTTGACGAGCACGCGGGTTTCAATGCGCTTCTTCGCGGCCGGATTGCCGCGCGTGAGTTCGAGGTCGAAATGCTTGATCCATTTCATGCCGGTCGGGAATGTCCAGTTGCCATCCGCCACGAAGGTGATCTGGTTCGTGAGATCGGGGATCGTGAACCAACGATGCTTCACGGCGTAGTCGGACCAGAACGTCACGATGGGGTCATAGTTCACCTCGCCGGGATTGGGCGCGAGTGTGGCGAGGTCGGCATAGATGCCGGTGTCGCTCAACTTCGCCGGGAAGGTGGAGCTGGTGTCGTCCACGTGGATGAGGCGCTGGAGCTTGTTCTGGAGATAATTGCAGAGCAGCACATCGCCGTTGCGCGGGTCGGCCCCGAACGCAGCCAGGCCGACCTGCCCAGACAGCCGCTCGACCGTGACGACGCTGTTCGTGCGGTGCAATGCCCAGATATTTCCGGCGCCATCGAAATCACCAAATATGTAAGCACCAGCCAGTTGTGGAATCGCGGTGCCGTGATAAGGCAGGCTGCCGCAAACATCCAACCCGCTGAATTGCGCCGTTGCACCCAGGACGCCCGTGTGCGGATATTCGTACAGCGGCGGGTCCATCACATATCCCGCCGGTGGCGTGTACATGGTCGATTGTGTTGGATAGTTGGTCGAGGTGAGGTGTGTTCCCTCGTAGTAAGGCCAGCCGTAATTGCCGCCCTTGCGAAGGACTTCAACCTCTTCCCACTTATCCTGGCCCACGTCGCCGACCCAGACTTCGCCGCTGACGGGGTCGATGCTGAAACGCCACGGATGGCGGAAACCAATCGCGTAAAATTCGCCGCGCAAGGCGTTCGTGTTCACCGCCGCGCCATACAGATTTGTTACCCCAAAAAATGGATTGTCCGCCGGGATGCTGTAAAAAGCGTGGCCGCTGCCATCGGTCGGGATGCCGGTGTGGGCCGTGGGTTCGACATTGCCGGCTTTCTTGTCCACGTCAATACGCAGGATGCCCGAGAACAGGTTTCCATCCAGCCGCTGGGCATTGGTGTGGAAGTTGTATTGGGCACCTTCATCACCCATCGAAATATAAAGATAGCCGTCGAGGCCAAAGTGCAGGTCGCCGCCGTTGTGGTTGAATTCGCGGTCCGGCATCTGAAACAGCATCTGCTGCGTGTTGGTGTTGACGGTGAGCGCGAAGGGATCGGCGGTGAAACGTGAGAGCCGGTCGTACCAGACCGAGCCGTTCGGTGCGATGTAATAGACGAAAAATATCCCGTTCGTCGCAAAGCCGGGATGGAACTCGATGCTCAACATGCCCAGTTCGCCGTCGGTTGCGCTGTTATCAAAGGAAACCTGATTCGTGATATTGAGGAAGGTCTGTTTCACCGGATTGGCGGACGCGGTGTTGATGTAGGTGATGAGCCCGCGCCGTTCGCAGACGAACAGCAGATTGGAATACGCGACCCCGGCGGGCGTACGCAACGCCAGCGGCTGCGTGAAGGTCACGCCTGGAAAGGCGTCCACGATCTGATACGACGTGGGCGGCGGCGCGTTCGGCACGTTGATGGTCGTGTTCGGCAGGCGCAGCGCATTCGTGATGACCAGCGTAACGGTTGCAACGGCGGACGTCTGTCCAAGTGAGTTTCGCACCCGGTAGGTGAACGCGTCAGACAATGTTGCGCTTCCATCGTGCGAGTAGAAAATTTTTCCCGTGTTCGTATTGACCGCTGCCGTGCCGTTCACCGGTGGGGTCACAACTTCCACCGTGGCGGGAACCGGCGCGGTGCCGGCATTGTCATTTGCGAGGACGGCCAGGGAGATTTTTCCGCCGGGATTCAGGATGCCAGAATCATTCACCGCGACCGGCGGCAAGGATGGCAGCCCGTTCGGCCCGTTCAGATAATTAGTCTGGATGAGGCTGGCGGGCAGCGCGACGTCGTAGATGCGGAATTCATCCATCGTGCCGTAGAAATAGGGATCGGGCCAGACGGACTTGCCGAGCCAGTCGTTCACGGTCGGCCCGATCATCGCGGGCGTGAGCGTGGCGGCGGTGTTGACGGCGACGTTGGTTCCGTTGATATAAAGACGCGACGTGGTCGTGGCGGCGTCGCTGGTCCAGACGATATGCGTCTTATTGCCCACCAGCGGGCGCGTGGCGGTGAGGATTTGCTCGCCGGCATTGCTGTTCGTCGTGAAGGCGCCACGCAAACCGCCGTCGCCGCCGGGCAGCGACAGGAACATGTATTGCAGGCCGGCGCCCTGTGCGTCTTCGCCGGCATTGTTGTTGCCGAAATCGTAGATGCGACCCCAAGTGCCGCCGCCGTTGTCCGTGACCCAGGTCTCGAATGTGACGGACGTATAATTCGTGAGCAGGTTGTTCGGCAGATCCACATACGCGCTGGTGCCGTTGAAGATCACCTGGTTGCTCACGATGGTGGCGCCGCCGGACAAAGTGCCGTTCGCTGTGCCGAACAGGTCCGAGGCATCCGTGTTGAACGTGTAACGATGGCGCAGATTGTTTGTGAGCGGGTTCACCACGGTCACATTGTTGCTGGCCAGAAAACCTTGGAACGCCGCCGTGATCCATGCCGTGCCAATGCCCTGCGCCGTCAGCACGCCACTCGCAGAAACGGAAATCACATTCGCCGCACCCGAGGAGTATGTTGCACCGCCGGTCACATCCACCACGCTGCCGCCACTGTAAGACGCCCGCACGGTCGCCTGCACGGTGCCGCCAAAAATTATCTGCGAGCTCGTGGTCAGGGCGATGGATTGCACTGTGCCGGGTGCGGTCTGGTTGGTGGAAGGCGCATCGGCCAGATTCAAAACCGCGCCCGCACCGCTGCCGGAATACGAATAGACTGTGGCATAGTATTTCACGCCTGGCTGCAGGTTTGTCACGGTCGCGTTGCCGCCCGCGCCGGCAAACACGACGTAGTTGCTTGCGCCCAGATTCGCACCGTTGCCGAAGATCGTGCTGGCGGAATAGCTTGTGCCATAATTCGGCTGCATCGATGTCGCCTGTCCGGCGCACATCACCACGATGCTGCCGGAACTGCCCGCCCCCGGCGTCCATGAAAGCAACAGCACGTTGGGATTCGTTGCCATGGTAAAACCGGAAGCCTGCGCGGGTGGCGCAACATAAGTATCCGGACCATTTACGCGGCTGAAGTTGATCTCGTTGGAGCCCATCGCGTGCGAATAGATCCGCACTTCATTGAAATCCGCGCTGGCCGAGCTGTCGCTCGTGAATTGCGAGCGGCCGAGCCACATCACCGTGTCGTTCACGTTCGTGATGCTCCGCGTCCCTGTATCCGTGCTCCCGGCGAGAACGCCATCGCGATACCACGCTGCCAGGCCGCCGCCGCCGGGTCCACCGGTTTTGCTCCATGTCGCGACGTAGTGATACTGGTTGCTCACCGTCGTCGCGAGGCCCGTGTCCACGCGCCAGGCCGGTGCGGGGTCATGTTCCATGCGTTGCTGGGCCAGTGACGTCCCGCGGCAAAACGAAAGATAATAGTCATTGGCCTGGGTGGCACCGGTACCGGGTCCAAAGTCAAAGATGCGCGACCAGTTCTGCGCCGCTCGTGGTGTCGCCCAGACCTCAACCGTCACGTTGGTCAGGCTATGCACCAAGTTGGACGGGAACTGCATGAAATCCGCCTCGGTCCAGGCGCCGCCCGCGAGCCGCACATAACCGGCGCCGCGGGAATAGTCGGTGTTCGCCCCAATCACCGCAATGTAGCCATTCGCGGTGCCGGCAGAATCCGTGAGATTCGTGCCGCTGGCTTCGCTGAAGCTCCAGCGATGAATCAGGGCTCCGCGGGTGGTGGCGAGCGTGGCGGCCAGAATGGTCGCCGTAAAAAAAATCTTAAAAGCGCGCTTGGGAAGTTTGAGGGTTGGCGGCATACAAGTCGGGATCACGGATAAACCAGCCTGAAAAACACGTTTGTACGGGAGAAGTCAAACGGTATGAAGATGCGATTGGTTGAGGCTGAACCAGCAACGGTGGACCACGCGCCCGTCGCCGTGAGGCCGACTGTGTTCGATTCTATACGACAGCCGAGATAGTTCGAGGGCCAGGACAGATTCAATATGTTTCCGGCAAGAGCGGCAGAAATGGAGGTCGGCATGACTGGCGGTGGCGGCAGGTTGTTCATGAGCCGCGTGATTTCAGTGTCGCTCAAGGCATAATTGTAAATGTACATCTCATCCAGCCGCCCGTTGAAAAGCGGGTCGGGATACTGGCTCGCGCCAAGATTGTTCAACGCGGGATTGAAACTGGCGGGCGTGATCGTGACAGCGCTGGCGGCGGCGAGAACGCCGTTGGTATAAAGCCGGGCAGTACTGCCACTGAACGTGACCGCCACATGCTCCCACTGGCCGGCCGGCAACGGCGAGGTCTGCACGATTTGTTCAGCGCCTCCCCCATTGGTCGTGACGGCAAAACGCAAGGTGCCGCTGCCGGAGCCCGGCGTCAGGAACATGTATTGCGTGGTGTCATTGCCAAAATCAAAGATGCGCTGCCAGGCCGCGCCACCACCCCAATTTACCCACACAGCGATCGTGAAGTTGGTGACACCGGCCATGATGCCGGCGGGTAACATGGCGTATTGGGCGGTGCCGCTCAGGTCCATCGCGGAGCCATACTTGCCCGCCACAAACGTGGGCGAGCCGGTGGTGGTCGCGTGGTTTGCGTTTCCTGAGCTGTCATTGGCATTGCCATCGAAAGCGTAGCGGGCGATCAGGACCGGGTTGCCGGTCGGCGTTGCGCTGACCTGCGCGGAATTGCCGGACGTATTCAACGAGCGGTCCATCGCCTTCACCACATAATAATAAGTTTTCGCCAGGTTGGCCGATTTGTCGGTGAAGATATTATTGGTCAGGCCGCGCGCCACGATGTCGTACGGGCCACCGTTAGTGGCGCTGCGCAGGACGGTATAACTCGCAAGATCGGATTCGCCGTTGGTCTTCCAATTCAATTGCACCGAAACCGCGTTGGCTGTCGCGGTCACCACCGTCGGCACGGCAGGGGCGACAAAATCGTAGGACGAGATACCGGCAGGGATCAGCCGCCATTCGTGGTCGGAAGTGCCGTTGTCGTCCCATTGCAAAATGAGTGCGCCGCTGCTGGACGAGGCACCGTTCACCCCCATCACCTTGTTGCTCCACCGGCTGCGGATTTTGAAATAACCATTCGCGGTATATTGGAAATACCATTGTTCAACGAAGTTCGTGCCGCCATTCCATTGCTGGATCGCGGCGCCATTCGCATAAGAGTAATTGTTAAGGTCGGCGGTCACCCCGTCATGCGCCGCCTTGATCGTGAAATAACTGAAGTCTCCGCCGAAGGTATTCGTCAGCGGATTGATGTCCCATTGTTGATTCAACGCGCCAGTGTAGCCGCCCTGATCGAGCTGGGCGCCATTATTGACGCTGGCGCCCGGAACCTCCAAAACCAGATGGCTGTTGCGATTGACGATGATGTATCGACCATTGATAGCGGGTGGAACATCCGATCCCCAGGTGATGTTCACCAACTTTTCGGCGTTACGCTGGTCCGCCGTTGCGTAACCGGTGCCGCCGGGAATCGTCACCGTGTAATCGCGCTGCGGCCCGTTGCCGTCGTAAAACACATCGCGATCCCTGGAGAAAAAGCGGTAGCTCGTCGTTGTGGCCATCCGTTCCGACGCACCGATAAAGGCCTGTACGGCACCATTGGTTCCGCGATACACGGCCGCGGCGGTCCATTTCGCCCAATCGTCCGCGTAGCCAAGCTGTGTTCCCTGGCTGGCTTTCACAAAACTGCCGCGCGCGAGTTCGGCCGTGCCCCACCAGATGCCGCCTTTCAACCCGTAGTTCACCCCCATGATTGCTTCCATCACGTTATGCATCTCCGGGTTAAAAGGCATGGCGTTGCTGGCCGCCACGGTCTGGATGAAATTGACGTAGCTGGCGGCGCTGCCGGCCAGACAATGGGTCATCCCAATCGAAGCGCGGGTGGCGATGGGATTGAACCACGAAACCGCGACATCATCGTTCAACGTGCTGCCGCCCGACATGCGGGTGCTCGAAAAATTGGTGGAAGCCTGCAAGTAGCCAAATATGTCATAAAGGTTTTGCTGCCCTGAACTTAAGCCGTTAGGACCATAGTCCGGCTCGTTGAATGGCTCGGCACTCCATATGCCCCGACCAAAAGTAGAAGCATAATACCGCTGGCAAGCTTCCATCGCCAACGCCCAGCGATCTGGATACACCGTGCCGGAGCCGCTTACATACCACGAATTCGGAGGACCGCCGCCAAGCAAGTCCCACTTCGTCGCCGCCGTGGCCATAAGGGCCAAATTGCCCATGCTCTGCATGGTGGCCTTATCGCCGGGAGATACATCATTGTTGGTCAACTGTGAATCCATAAAGGCCCCGACACGGACGATGTTCACGTTATTGGTCCCCATGTAAATCAGCCCACGTTGCATGTTGTCGAAACTGGGCCAGGCTGTATCCAAACCCCAATTGGTGATGGCCCGGTTTATCCCCGCGTCGCTGACGCTGAAAAGAATGGTGTGGTCCTGTGCACGGATCGGGCCGGCAAGACCGAGTGCGGCCAAAACAACGAACGCACCCAATGGCAAAAAGCGGTTGGGCGCACGATGTTTTGGTAAAAGAAAATACATCAACGAAACATATCTGACATCACTTTAGCTATGGATAAACCAGCCGGTAGAAAACGTTGCCCAAGGAGGCATCGACAGGCGTGACCAGGTTGTTGGTCAGGGTCGAACCGGAGACATCGAACCAGTTCGTCCCAATGCCGGTGCTCAACGCATTGGTCTGCGCCTGCAACCGCCAGCCGGTATGATCCGAAGGCCACGACAAGTTGAGATTGCTTCCCGAAACAGACATCGAGAGATTTACCAGTGCGGTCGAAGTGGGCATCACTGCAACCTGGGTCGAATTGCTGCCCTCGCCATTGGCATTCACGGCGGAAACCACGTAATAATATTTTGTGCCGTTGACCACGTTCGTATCGATGCAGCCGGCCGAAGCAAGGTTGGTTATGGTCGCGTAAGACCCGCCGTTTGTGGAGGAGCGCTTTACGTTGTAACTCGTCGCACCTGAGGCCGTATTCCAGCTTAGTCCGACCTGATGATTGCCGCCGGTGGCACCCAGACCCGTGGGTGCGGCCGGGGGCGCGAGGCTTGCAGCAATGGCCGAATTACTGGCGTCCGATCCAAGGGCGTAGAGATTCGTCATCTGGCTGGCCGTCAATGACTGGCCATAAATGCGAAAATCACGGGTGGCCCCGTTGATGCTGTTATCAGCCCACGGTGAACCACCGTTGATGCCGATGTAGGTCAGGGTGGCCAGAACCAGGCCGGGATCTGTGATTTTCGGCGGCAATCCGGAGAAGGAACCCAGGGCACCATCGATGTAGTACGAAAGGGTTGTGCCATCGTAAGTGACCACCATCTGATGCAGCGCACCGTTGTCCTGATACTGTTCGCTGGCCTGCTGTTCGGCGGAGCCGCCACCGCCACCGATTACAGAAATTGTGGAGGCGTAGGGCGAATTTCCCCGCGCCGGGGTGGCCAGCACATAACTGCCCGTATTGTTGCCGCTGAAAGAGAACAAGGTGGAATAACCGCCGCCATAATTGGCGACAAACCATGATTCGATGGCAAAAGGCCCCGTGATGCCAGCCACGGCGCCGGGAGGCAACTGGACCCCGTTTTGTGGCACGCCTCCGCTCAGGCCACCCGCCACCGCGGTTGTATTCAACGCGCCGCCGGAAATCGTGGCCGACCCCTTGAGCGTTCCATGAGCCGTTCCCACCGAGTCGTTGGCGTTGCCGGAGAAGTTGTAACGGTGCAGCAAGCCGCCTGTCGGCACGGGAGGAGTTTGCAACGAACCGAATACCTGGCAGTCAAAAAAGGAAGCCCAGCCGCCGCTCGGCGAGATACCCGTGGTCGTGATACGGAGATAGCGTCCCGAAGCCGAGAAACTGTTGGTGGTGTAACCCACGACCGCGTTTCCCGTGGCGTCCACCGCCGTCGTGTAGTTCACGTCATTGGTGCTGGTTTCTATCCGGTATTGGAACGTCCACCCCGGATACCAATAAGTGGTCACGTTGGTGATGTTATACACGGCTCCAAGGTCTATGCGCCACCACTGCGGATAACTGCCGCCGTTTGCGGTCCAGCGGGACACGGTGGTATTTCCATCCACGGCATTTTCCGGCAGGTGTCCGGCCAGCGAACTGCTCGCGGTCACGGGCCGGAATTGCGAAATCAATCCGGTTGGTTTGACGGCGGGCGTCACGTTGACAAATTTCCACTGCTGGTTCCAACTGCTGTTGCCATACCAACCTTGCATCCCCGCCCCTTCAGCGTCCTGACCGCCGGTATCAAGGCATCTGCCATTGGCCACGCTGATGATTTTGTAAAACCCGGCATCGGTCTGTACCACCTGCCATTGCTGGTTCGAATTGGAGCTGGCATCCCGCAGGCCGATCGCCAATCCATCGTTGGTATTGCCCAGCGAATCGAGATACTTGCCGTTGGCCGCAGAACTCAGGGTGAAATAAGTGGTGCCGGGAACCAGGCTCAACACCCATTGTTGATCGATGCTGCCGCTGGCTGAATATTCCTTTACTGGCGCTCCGTTGGTGCTGGAGCCATCCGTATCCAGCATCTTGGCTGTGCTCCGGTTGCGCAAGCGATAAGTCCCCGGGGCATAACCGATCGTCATGTCGGAAAGCCCCATATCACGGCGTAAAGCACCGATGAGACCAATATGGCGCTCGGGATAAACGGCTTCGTTATCATAGTTCCAGCCGTAAGGCCAGTAATGCTGGGTGTCGCACCCGATCATGACCGTTGGCCCATCGTAGGATTGGATGGTGCTGTTGCCGTAGGCGCCGATCCAACTGCCATTCACAGAGAAGCTTGACCAGCTCCCGTATGTGCCTGTCCCAAGCCAATGGGACATTTCGTGCATCGCCACGCGATAGCTGATGGAACCACCAAATTCGATCCACCCCATGTAGCCGTCGGTCTGCGCCGTGGGCACGCCGGAATTGTAAATGACCGGGATGTCACCGGAGTAATCGGAATAGGTATTGAACATGGAGACCGCACTGTTCATGGCGGATTCAATGTTGGCTTGAATGGTTGAATCCGAAGGCGCACTTACCCAATGCCATGTCAACGCAGCGTGACTAAGCGATAGCTGGCCTAGGGTCAGGGCTATCAGGAGGATTAATTTTTTCATTAAATATTGACTACGAGAATATTATGCACGTCCCAAAACCCTTGATAGCACTGTGATGGGAGAGCGTAGCATTAAAGAAAGAGACATATAATATGGGCTTCATTAAATACTGCGCTTTTATGTCCTGATTTCTGCCAAAAAATATTTCCGTAACTGCCAAAGAAGATTTGATGACCTAAACGAAATAGTTCGCCCGTAACAGATTGGCCTAAAACACTTTTACTTCGACCAGGGCAATGGCCGCCGATTTTGGGTTCGTGAACAGGATGCGAAGTTTTGAGGTGGTCACCGGACGGAATATGATGGTGTTCTCGCCGTTGGCCATTGGTTTTCCGGGTGTTGTGTGTATGCTGGGAACACCCGCCCAATCCTCACCCGTCCAGTATTGAAGGGCATATTTTGCCGGGGCCTTGAATTTCTTGTCATCGGCGTAGAAATAAAGTTGGGCGGAACTAAACTGTATTTCTTCGCCAAAATTCAGGCTGAACCAGTCTGTTTTCGTCGAAGATCCAATGTTCGACCAGTAGTTCCTGACGTTCGGCCAGAACCAGACGCGTCCATCCACAGCTTGATAAATTTCCCGGGTGACATTGTTGGTGGAGGCGGATGCCACGGGATACCCTTTCCGGGTGAAGTTCACAGCCAGGTCAATCGGGTGTGACGTGGCGCTGATTGTGGGGGCGGAGATCGGGATGAGTTTCTTGCCCAGGACTGACGGCTTCAATACTTCGCGGCCATTCACATAAACGGAGAGGCCTGCGCCCTTGTGATAATGTTTGCCATCGCGGTCATAAACAATCGTCACCATCTGACCGTGGTAGGGAACATTTTCCAGGCAGAAATAGTTGATGGCATTCGTCGCGGCTGGGTCGGCCGGGATCAGCGGATTAATTTCAAGCTGGTCGTCGGCGCGCGGGCGCAGACCAGCCAGACCGCTGATGACCAGATCGTTAAATCCGGAATGATTATAGTGGTTGCTGCGCGGCAGCCCGACGATGACCTTGCCGGTATCTGGATTATAATCTTCCTGTAAATCAGGTTCGCCATCCAGAAAGTGCTGGCGGGCGTATTGTTTCAAGAGCCGGACGTAATCGTCGGCGTGCACCACGTCCTGCGTGTAATCATTCAGGAGATTGGCCATCGCCGTGAGCACCAGGGTGGTGTCGAACGGCCAGCTCGGTCCGTTCCACTGGCATTCCGATTGCTTGACGCCTCTCACCGTTTCATACCGGTATTGCCTCAGGTAATATTCATAACCCGGCCCAACGGTGCGCAAGCCATATGGCCCGGAAAACTCCTGCGGTGAAAGCAGATGATTCCAAGCTGCATTGTATTTTGGATCGTGGCCCGGCAGTTCATAAGTCCAGGGCACGTAACCGGCCAGCTCGCGGCTGCGGATAAAATCCCAGTAGTGCACAAACTGGTTGTCCACCTTGAGCCGGTCGATGAAGTGCTGCATGTCCTCATTCCATAGGTTTGTCTGCACCTTGTCCCGGAGCGTGGCAACGTTCGCGGCAAAGATCTCCGCCGTATTGGTGTCGCCTGCCAGGGCTGCCAGTCTGCTGATGGCCTGCGCGTTGCCGAACATGAAACTGTTGATCGTCGGTCGAAAGGCGTCGCCGCCGCGAAAACCGTCTTTGCCGCCGCTGGCATCAATGGAGGCGATGGTATATTCCGTCGCATCGATGAGTGGCTCGATGTAATACATCCCCTTGGACGGATCGTAATGGTTCGTCCAGAGCTGGTAGAAGTGTTTCATCGCATCCAGATTTTTTACCGCAAACGACCGGTCGCCATTCGCCAGATAACGGTTGTAAACTGCGGCGGCGATCGCCTCACTGAAATGCCGGTCATTGGCGCCGGAATACATGAACGTGATGTAGTCATCCATGTAACGGTTGTCCTTCAACCAACGGCCTTCGTTGATGTGGAACGCGGTTGCGTCATCAAGGCTCTGGTACGGATTCCAGGCCCAGCCCACGTCATCGAGGAATTCCGAAACCATGTATCCGCGCACACCCAGGTCTTTGAGATGCGATTTGTAGAGCTGCCAACGGTAATAATAAATCCGGGTGATGTCCGGATCGGAACATTCAAAGAAGGGAATGTTCTTTTCGTACCACGGGGCATCGTTTCCGAAATAACAGGTGGCCAGGGACGATTGCGGCAAGATGCCGGTGCCATCCTGTCCGGCGATGGTTTTCGGGATGCCTGCACACAACACCCCGGCCAGGAGGGCCAGATGCATCAAGCCGGTTGTGTATCTCATCTGAAACATCAATCGTCATTTGGTTTTCAGCCGCAACACGGTAAATGAATTGCCGGGGAAGTAACGCGTGAAATGATTGCCGCTGAACTTTACCGTTTCTGTTTTTGGCGAAACGTGTTCCGGCGCGTCCAGGTCGTTTTCATCCTTCCCGCTCGGCGAGGTAAGCACAATAGCCGTGCCCTGCCCGGTCAGATTATTTGCACCGTTAAGGTCAAGTTCGGTTTCCAGCGGCGCTGCGCTGGCGTTCACCACTTTGACGATGAGATCGCCGGTGGATTCGTCTTTCGCTGCGCAAGCATACAGGCTGGAAACCTTTTCGGGGTTGTCATAGACCACGTCGTGGATCAGTTCGTTGTTCAAAAAGCAACGCACGTTCCGGCCCCTGACTTCGGCGCGGATGTCATACCACTGGCCGGTTTCGATCTTGCCCGGTTTGCCATCCAGGGTTGCGCCGTTTTCAACGCCGTTTTGCGTGTTGTTCCAACCGCCGATGTTCCACCAGGTGCGGTCTTGCTTGTCGCTGATATGGAACAGGATCAGAAAGCCTTCCTTGCCCGATAGCTTGCGTGCCTTGAGTGTGAGCGTGTAATCCGTCCAGTTGCGGTCACCGGCGATGGCGCGGATAAATTCCTTTTCGGCTGTCTGCCGCAGAACGCCGTCCTGCGCCGACCATTCGCCCTCGCCAAGCATCTGCCAGCCTTTTGTGTCTTTGCTGAAATCAGAGGCGAGCAGAACCTTGCCGTCCGGCGCGGTGACTTTGATGTCCTTGAACTCCGCCTCCGTGTTCCAAGTGCCGACACCAACCATTCCCGCGCTCGGTGCGGTCTCGGCCACTGGTGAATTTACCTGCGCAGGCAGCGTCACATCGCCACGATTTTCAGAGAACATCTTCTGAACGTAATAGCCGGGCAAGCCGTACCATTTGGAGCTGTCGAAATTGATCAAGTCAGGATTCCAGGCGCGGTGGTTCAAATTGACGAATAGTGGCGCGTAGCTGGCCATGGTGACGATGTCCGAGTTGCGTTCCATGCCGGTCATGAACGCGGCTTCGCCGAGCGCAGCCCGCAGGTTGCCAAGGCCGCAATTCGCGGTGACGGCATATTCGCCGACGAAAATCTTCGGCCCCTTGCGGTCGTAACTGTCGTATTGCGTCGCCCGGCGCATGAACGATTCCGGCGATTCGTAATAATGCTCATCTACGATGTCGGGCATGGGTTCCTTGGGATAGGGCCCGCCACGCAGGTCAGAATTCGAGATGAACTGGATTTCCGGATATCGGGAGTGGATAGCGTTGACGAGCAATGGCCAGCGCGCGATGTACTCCGGTCCGCCGTTCTCATTGCCGATCTCCATGAATCGCAGATTGAACGGCGCGGGATGGCCGGACGCCGCACGGCGTGCGCCCCAGACTGAATTCGTCGGGCCGCTGGCGTATTCCACGGCGTCGAGGGCGTCCTGCACCCACTGGTCCATCTTGTCCAGCGGTATGGTCTCGTGATGCGACATGCCGACATTGATGTCGAACAACGGCGTTGCCCCAAGATCCTCACACATCTGCAGGTACTCGTGAAAGCCGAGTCCATGCGTGGCAAAATAACCCCAGATGTTCCAGAGCGGTTTGCGCGTATCGATATTGCCGATGGTGTCCTTCCAGTGGTTCATGTGCGCAAAGTCATCGCCCTCGACCCAGCAACCGCCGGGAAAACGCACGAACGACGGACGCAATGCATTTATGGATTCAGCCAGGTCCGTGCGGAGGCCGTGATTTTTCCAGGTTTTTTTTGGCATCAGGGAAACCATATCGAGGAACAGCGCGCCATGACCGGTGCCTGAAATTTGCAGCCTGGCTTTGGTATCGCCGCCGGTCGCGGTCAGGTCCAACATATGATATTTCCAACCACCCGTGAGTCCGGAAACGGTCCCACTAGCGAGGACGCGGTCGGTGGAACTCAAAATTTTCACTGTGAGCGGGCCGGCAAAGCCATCCATCGTGTGAGCCGCCAACTTCAGCGTGTAGCCATCGCCCGCGACAATGTTCATGCCCCAGTAGCCATCGTTCTCAAGCGTGAAGAAGCCATCGGTCTGTATGCGCAGGCTGCGACGGTTGTACGGATTCAGCGGCTGGCTTTCATCTATGGTCACCTTGGCGTCATGGTCGGCCACGCCAAGAAATTTCCAACTATCCGGCCGTTCGGAATCTTCAAACGAACGGTTGCGCACCAGTTCCGGGTAGATGCCGCCATCGGCAGAATTATTGATGTCCTCAAAAAACATCCCCCACAACGTTGGCGAAATCCGATGTCCCGGCTGATCCGCAGAAATGGATATTTTAGCCGGCTGCGCGGATGCGGAGGTTGCGCCGAGAATCGCGATGATGGCCATCGCCACCAGCGTTTCAGCCGGGGCAAAAGTATTTGCCGCGACGGATGTGAATTTTTTCCAGATTGATTTGTTGATGTGTGTTTTCACGCTCTTTTTTGAAATTAAACAGCCGGCTCGCGCCATCCAAAGCAGCGAACCGGCTGGTTGACCACTATCCAAAGTCCGGGATGGCTGGCGAGCCTGGCCGCCAGCCATCCTGATTGATCACGGATGACGCAGGCGGTAGAACGCCGTGCGCGCCGCCGGGTTGATGGCGATGTTCGTACTGGTGACCGTCGCGGTACCTGCCACATCCACCCAGTTCGTTCCGAGACCGACGCTCAGCGAGTTGGTCTGCTGTTGCAGGATCCAACCGAGGTGATCCGAGGGCCACGAGAGCGACATCGTGCTGCCGGTGACGCTGAACGTGATGTTCGTCGGATTGCTGGCAATGGCGGTACCCACGACCAGGCTGCCGCTGCCGGTTATATAGGTCGATGCGTTGTTGTTGTTATAGACACCCGGGGACTGGCTGACGCCATTCAGCACGAGGCCGCTGACAGTGTTGGTCGTGCTGAAGTCCAGTTGCAACTTCGCGCCGCTCGCGATGGAGACCGTGGAGCCGGCCGCGATCACCACCTACGCGATTTCAGGGTGCCGGCACTCACGGTGGTGTTGCCGGTGTAGGTGTTCGCGCCGGAGAGCGTGAGTGTGCCGCTGCCGATGGAGGTCAGGCCACCGCTGGTGTTTGCCGTGGGAGCGTTACCGGTGATGGTGGCCGCCGTCGTCGCGCCGCCGCCGCTCACAAGGAAGACCGGCGTGGCCGTGTAGTTGACGCCCGGGCAGGTGATGACGATGTTCGTCACCGAGCCGGTCGTGCGATTGATCTGTGCGATAGCGGTCGCGCCGCTGCCGGTCGTGTCGCCGGTGCCGTTGGTGATGATGATGATCGGCGGGGCAATATAGCCCGCGCCGCCGGTGAACGAGCTGAAGCCATGCACGCCGTTGCCGGCCGGGGCGAGCAGCGCCTGCGGCACCGTCACGGCCGCGCCGTTGTTATCAAAAACCGCGCCGCCGCTGTGAACGTAGGCGCTGTTCACATTAATGAACGTGGCCGAGGCGCCGACGGCCTGCAGCGTGCCGCCGTTGAAGTTGATCGTTCCCTGGCCGGTGACCTGCATGGGTCTCAGCGTGCCGCCGATGAGGTTGAGGATGCCGGTGTCCGCGGAGCGGAAATCAACGCCCTGGGTGGTGCTGCTGACGGTGCCACCCATGATGTTGATGATGGCCGTCTGGCCGGAGCCGGACAACTGCCAGTTGCCTGCGAGACCGCCGCCTTCGAAGGTGAGCGAGCCGCTGTAAACGTTCAGGATGCCGGTCTCGGGATCGCCGCCGCGGGCAAGCACGATCCAGCCGTTGTTGCTGATGGTCGCACCGTTGACTTCCATGATGCCGTTGCCGGAGCCTTGCGGCGGCCAGACGTTCGGGTTGCTTTCACCACCGATGGAGATGCCGTTCACGGTGATCGTGCCGCCGGCCGCATTGTAGTAACCGTAGCTGCCGGACCAGTTGCCGATGCTCAACAAGTCGCCGGTGCCGCCGGAGAGCGACACGCTGCCGCCGGTCTGGTACACCGCGCTGACGGCGTTGCTGACGTTGCCGACGAACATATTCGCCGCCGTCAGGCTGCCGCCGCCGGAGACGGTGGTCACGCTGTTGCCAGCCGTGTTACCAAACGTCGCGTAGGTCGGCGCGATGGTGCCGGCGAGATTGAGCGTTCCTGCCGAGACGAGCGCCGGACCGGTGATGGAATTGTTGCCTGACAGCGTCAAAGTGTGGTTGCCGGTCTTGGTCAGACCGTTGCCGTTGTCGGTCACAACGCCGCTGATGGTGATATCCCCACTGGCGGCATTGATGTTCTGTGCGGAAGTCAACGAGACTGGCACGTTCAAGGTCTGGGCGTTGGCCGAGTTGTTGACGATGCCGTTCGCCGTCAATGTCAGTGCGCTGCTGTTGGCCGTGCCGATGGTGAAGCTGCTGGCGTTGTTGCTGAACGACAGGCCGGTGAGGCTGTAGCTATTATTCATGTTGGGCGTTAAGCCGGCGCTGCCCGCGAAGATGACGCTGTCACTCGCGAGGCCGGGCGCGGAACCGCTGGCCCAATTCTGGTTCGTGCTCCAGTTTTGGTTCGCGCCGCCGCCGCTCCAGACTTCTGCGGAAGTGCTGATCGTCAGCGGAATGCTGGCAGAGCCGCTCAGGGAGTTGTTGTCCGTGGCGGTGACCGTCAGGGTCGGGCTGCCCGCCGAGGCAGCGGCCGGAATGACCACGGTGTTCGTATAGAGGTTGCTCGAGTTTGAGCGGACCAGCGTTGCCGAGGTGCCGCCAACAGAGGTCAGGTCCACCGTGACGCTGATGATCGTGCCGCTGCCGGGCGTGACATTGGCGGTGATCTTGGTGGACTGGTTGCGCAGCAAGGCCGACGGGAGGGCCGAGCCGGTGACCGTCGGAGCCGAGACGCTCGCGCTGTAATGGAGCGTGACGGTGTTGCCGCTGGTCACCACCGTGTAATGGCCGGCGTTGGCCGGGGCCACATCCCAGACCGGCGCGGTGGCAAACGTGCCGGAGATGGCGTTTAGCGAGCTGATCAACACATAATCCGCCGTGGTGTCCAGGTTGACCGAGGTGCTGGGAGCTTTGAGATGAATGATGTTGTTATTGGCCGTCAACGTGCCGTTCACGACGATCTGGTCATTGGTTCCAGTACTCACCGTGCCCAGATCCAGGTAGCAGATCACTCCGGAAACCAATGTCAGATCGTTATTGAAGGTGTTGGTGCCATAGGTGCCATCAGTGCCGCCGTAAATTTTGGAACCGGCGATGGTGCTCACTGAACCGTTCACATTGCCGCTGCCGGCCAGGCTTTGGCTGCCGCCGAGGGTGAAGGCAACACCCGATACATCGAACGTCGCCCCGCTGACGGTGGTGATGTTGGTCGAGTTGTTGATGGAACCGGAGCCGGTAAAAGCCAGCGTGCCAGCGTTGATCAGCGTTGAGCCGTTGTAGGTGTTCACGCCGGTGAGCGTCAATATACCGGCGCCCAGCTTGGTCAGACCGCCGTCCGCGGCACTGTCACCGCTGATGGCGCTATGCAGCAACGGCTGGTCGATGTTGATGCCGAAGCCGCCGTCGTCAATGATCGCGCCGCCGTTCCGCACATAGGCTACCGCACTGCCTGTACCCAGATTCATGAACGTGCCACTGCCCGCAGTGGCCTTAAGTGTTCCGCCATTAAAGTTGAAGGTCCGGCTGCCCGCGGTATTCGCTGACGTCACCCCGGGCACCGTCAAAGTGCCGCCGTTTAGGTTGAAGGTGTTGACGACGGTTGAGCCATTCCCTTGGTGCAGATCCAAAACACCAGATCCCCCGATCGTGGTTGCGTTGTCACCGTAGAAGGTGACCGCGCCGCCATTCAGATTGAAGGTATTGGTGCCGGTGTTGCCATTAATGGCAAAGCGGATGGCTGTATTCCCATTGATATTCACCTGACCGCTGTTGACGTCCACTTCAGATTGTGCCGTGTCCCACTGGCCCAAGATCAGCCAGCGCGTAGTCGTGGTGGCCACGTTCAGAGTGCCGCCATTGACAACGACTTTGCCGAGATTGTTGTTACCGGCAAAGCCCAGCAGCACATCGCCCTCGGAGTTGAGCGTGCCACCGCTGTTCAAGGTAACGGTGCCGGAAACAGTGTTCTGGTTGTTGTTGCCCCGCCCAACGATGAGCCTTCCTCCCAGCGAGACAGTCGCATTGGCCACCGTAACCATTCCAGTGGCATTATATGCCGTTCCGTTCAGATCCGAATAGCCCACCCCAAAGTCACCGCCGGAGGTGAAGCTGCCTCCGCTGAGGGTGAGCGCGCCGCTGTTGGCGCGGTATCCGGCATAGGAGAAGCCGTTTCCAAAAGCGGTGGAACCGCCGGCGATATTCAGCGTGCCGCCGGTGACACCCAGGTTACCGGCCAAGGAGTTGCCGGTTCCGCTCAAGGTCAGGGTGCCGTTGCCGGTCTTTGAAATGCCGCCAGTACCGGAAATCACACCGCCGAGGGCAATGTCCCCGGCCGCCGCGTTGAAGTTTGGAGCCGTGTTCAATGTGATCGGTACATTTAAGGTTTGCGCATTAGCAGAATTGTTTATCAAGTCGCCAGCCAGGGTCAGCGTGCTGCTGTTGGGTGTGCCGATGTTGAAGCTGCCTGCGCCGCTGTCAAAAGTGACGCCGGTGACGGTATAGTTGTTGTCCATCGAAGGCGCCAGGCGCGTGGTGCCGGCGAATTCCAGGCTGTCACCAACCAGCCCGGGCGCGGTCAGATTGGTCCAATTCAGGTTGCTGCTGAAGAAATTATCCGCGCCTGCGCCATTCCAGACATCGTTCGTCGCGATAACCGTAAGCGTGATGTTGACGATGGCGTTCAGCGGGGTGCTGTCCGTGACCGTGGCGGGCAGTGTTGCGACGCCGGCCGGTGTGCTCGCCGCCGCGGCAACGGTGTTGGTGAAGACGTTGCTCGAGTTCGAGCGGACAAGCGAGAATGACGCGGAGCCGCCAACGCTGGTCAAATCAACGGTGACCGTTTGCACCGTGCCGGGAACACCATTGGTCGCGAGGACGGTGAGCAATGTTTTCTGGTTGCGCACAACCGTGGAGGGCGTCGCAAAACCCGCGCCGCTGGGCGCGCTGTTGGCGCTGTAGTGCAGCTTCACGGTATTGCCGCTGGTCACGATCGAAAAATTGCCCGCATTGACCGGGACAACATCCCAGGTCGGCGTGGTGTTGAACGAGCCAGAAATCGGATTGGCCGAAGAGATCAAAACATAATCGGTCGCCTGCAGACTCACGGCGGCGCTCGGAGCCTTGAGGTGGATGTTGTTGTTGTTCGCGGTCAGCGTACCGGCGACCGTGATGAGGTCGTTTGACCCGGCAGCCAGCGTCCCGACATCGAGGTAAGCCAGCGCGCCGGAGACCAGCGTGAGGTCATTGCTAAAGATGTTCGTACCGTAACCGCCATCGGTGCCTGCGTAAACCTTGGTGCCGGAGGTGGTGTTGACGGAGCCGTTGATGGTGCCGCCGCTGGAAAAAGTTTGCGTGCCGGACAGGGTCACCGTGCCGAGGCTGGAGACGTTCAGGGTCGCGCCTTGAGCCACGGTAATGTTCGGGGAAGCGACCCAGGCGCCGTTCAAGACCAGCGTGCCGCCGGAGATGGTGGTGTTACCCGTGTATGTGTTCACGCCGGAAAGCGTTAATATGCCGGTGCCGGCCTTGGTCAAACTGCCGGTGCCGCTGATGATGCCGGAGTGGGTCGTGCTGGAATTATTGTTACCAACGCTAAGCGCAATCGCATCGGACTGCTGCGCATAGGTGTTTTCGTTGAAGCCTTTCAAGATGATGTTGCCGCTGCCGGTGATTGCACCCAAAGTTGCCGAACCAAGGCCGGTGTTGAAAATCAATGACGTGCCGGAAAACCGCTGCCCGCCGGTATTATTCTCCACATCGACCGTCGCATTTTGGAGCGCCGTGCTGCCGTTGACGCAGAGGTAGCTGCCCGCGCCCGAGCCGGTGATGTAAGGAACGATCGTGATGGTGCCGGAATAGGTGTTGGCATTGTTCGAGACGCAAACGACCGAGCTGTTGAAGGCGTTGCCGCTGCCATTGCCGTAGCGATCGCTGGCCCCGGCCGACATGGCTTGCTGGAGGTTGATGGGGCCTGAACCACTGAGGACGCCATCAATGAAAAGCGCCTTGTTGCCGGTCGAGGCGTTTGCGCCGCCATCGTAGGTCGAACCAAACGTGGCGCCCTGGCTCAATACACTGATCGGGCCAGACACGCGCTGGTGACCGTCATCGGCCAGAACCTTGCCGCCGTTGAGAATGACAGCGTTAGTCACGGTATAGTCAACATTCGCGTTCGGCGTACCAAAGCCAAGCTCAAGTATGCCACCGTTATTGATCGCGACGGTCCCAAAACCGAGGGTGCCGGCGTGACCTGTATCCCGGGAAGCCGCAAGCACCCCGTTATTAATTATTGTGCCACCCGTGTAGGTGTTGAAATTCTGCAATGATACGACGCCCGGCCCGTCTTTAACCACTTTTACGGGAGTCGCCCCGTTGTCCGCGAGGATGGGCCAGATCCGCCAGTCATTGGCGGAAAAAGTGGGCGTATGGATAAAGAGTTCGCCGCTGGCCAAACCCGAATTGATAACCGCCGTCCCGGCAGTGCCACTGCCGCCATCCAACAGCCAGCGGCTGATGCCTTTCAAGATGAGCCCGCCGCTGCCCAGCGTCAGCGTTGAACCATTGGGAACGGAAAGGTCCCCTTGTTGCACCAGCGAGTTGATAGTCGCCGTCGCGGTCAGGGTGACCACCGTGCCCGCGGCACTGTTCTCCCAGTTTTGCGCCGACGCCCCCGCCCCGGTGGTGGAACCCGAGACAAGAGTATAACCGGTGTAGGTGACGATGTTGCCGGTGCCATCATTGGCAGCCCAATCGGCGCCGGCACCTGTGACTATGCCAACCGTGGCCCAGCCACCAAGGATGCCGTTGACATTGGCCAGGGTGGCGCTGGTATAGCTCGTGGCTAAAAAATCAACCGTCGCGCCCGCGTTGCGGGTCACCGTGCCGTTGATCGCGAGCGTTGAGCCGCTGCCGGCCTGCCACCACTGCTGGCCGCCAGATAAAGTCAGGGCGTTACCGATTGTCGTAGTGCCGCTGCCCAAGGCACTGGCGTCGATGCCGCCGGCGCCAAGGGTCAGGGTGCCGGAACCGGATACCGTATAACCGGCCGCGGTGAACTGGAGATTTGAAGCGCTCAAGCTCGTGTTGAGCGTGACGGTACCCGCCGTGCTGGAAAATATCGCCGAGTTGGTGCCGGTGGCGGAATTATCCTTCCAAGCCACATCGGACGCACCATTCCACCAATTGGCGGTGGAGTTGAGATTCCAAGTACCGGTGCCGCCGGAGCCTCCGCCGAGCGTGGGATCCCAAGTCAGGCTGTCAGCGCGGGCGGCAAACAAGCCGATGGCCGCAAACAGACTGACCGCGAGCAATTTTGCTTGTTTTTTGATGGCCACAACCGGTGGCATCTGAATTTTATTATAGTGGGTTTTCATGGGGTTTGGTTGTGCGGTTAAAGGAAGCTGGCTGGCAAACACTTACGCCACTGGTACGGCAACTGCAGATTTAGGATGGTTCATTGCAATTTCAGCAGACTGAAAATCCCGACGCGGATGGCCCCGCTTTAGGATTACAGAATGGCTTCATCTATGACCTGCGATTTCAAGCCATGAATTTCCGCCAATTATTTTTTGAGAAAAATCTGGGAGATAAGAACTGCCAATAAAAACGCGGGTATGGGCCGGCAACCGTTCAAAAAATCATCATCAATGAAGACTTAGAGCATTTCCATAAATGTTGTAGCGGAGCGGATACTGGTGTGAGGGAAGCGGTCTTTTTGACTTTTGACATCGTTTCGGCTCAGTCACAGGGTTATGCAAACCTGCTCCTTCGCCAAAGGCCGATGATCGGCACCACTCGTCAAAAGTCAAAAATCCTCGCTCCGCTCCGCTACATCATTTCTGTCAATGCTC
>Ga0105238_10001540_pt1 | contig 23107 bp, 19 predicted proteins | sample KBSC34metaG_FD_81526 | JGI IMG/M metagenome (GOLD analysis project Ga0105238, IMG submission 81526) | Corn rhizosphere microbial communities from Kellogg Biological Station, Michigan, USA - KBS C3-4 metaG | ecosystem: Host-associated > Plants > Roots > Rhizosphere > Soil | place: Michigan, USA...
CACGCCGCTCAGGGCGGGACGGCTCAACGGCGACCAGAAGGTGCCGGTAAGCACCTGGAATTCCTGCTTCAGCGTGAGCGTCTGCTGGCCGAGCTGCCACGTGCCTTCGGCCTTGGCCGGCACGATCCACAGATAGGCCGTGCACCAGGTGGTGCAGTCCCCCTCGACCGTGGTGGTGGCGTCGGCCGTCCAGTTGTCCATCGTGAACGAGTTCGACACGATGCGCGTGCCGGGCTTCATGTTCAGAATGGTCGGACGCAGCCGCAGGTTGATCGACGGCAGCAGGAACATCGTGATCACCTGCGCCTTCGAGAAGTCGGTCTCGAACAGGTCGGCCTTCACGAAGGTGGCCTTGTCGGCGACGCCGGCGGCCGTGGCGTTCTTCTTCGACAGATCGACCATATCCGGGTTGTACTCGATGCCCTGCGCGCGGAGCCCGCGCTTGGCCGCCGTGATCACGGTGCGTCCGTCGCCGGATCCGAGATCGATCAGATAGTCCTGCGGCGTCACCTTTGCCATGTCGAGCATCTTCTCGACGAGCGCCTGCGGCGTAGGCACCCACACCACGTCCTTGCCGGCCTGACCGACGGTCGGTTCGAACGGCTTGGCCTGCGCGAGCGCCAGCGAGGGCAGCGCGCACAGAGCGGCTCCGATCAGGGCCACGCGAGCGATACGGGACACCAGCATCACAGTCGTCTCCAGAGGTGAAATGGAACGGTTCAAGGCGAATACGATGTCCTGTCCGCCGCCGTTTCACCAACGGTTTTCTTGCGCGAATGTCTCGACTTGTTCCCAAACAGCTGAGGTCGTGTCACTTCCCCTTGATTCGCCGCCAGTTCTGCTGTTCGATACGGCGTCGACGAACATTTTCCATCCAGGACCCCGGTCGAGATGCACACAGCGCGACGGACGGCTGACCCGATCACCTCCGAAGACGTCAAGAAGCAGGAACTCGAACACATTCGGCCCGATCACGCCCCCGACGTGCTGGTAGGGCTCTCGCTCTCGGGCGGCGGCATCCGTAGCGCCTGCTTTTCGCTCGGCGCGATTCAGGCGCTCGAGAAGCTGAAACTCTTCAAACATCTCGACTACGTCTCCACCGTGTCGGGCGGCGGCTACGTCGGCGGCTGGCTGCAGGCCGCGCTGGCGCACGGACGGCGGCGCGCCATCGAGCTGGACGGCGAGGAGCCGCGCGAGATCCGGTTTCTGCGCGCCTACAGCAACTACCTCACGCCGAAGCTGGGGCTGTTCAGCGGCGACACGTGGGCCGCGATCGGCACCAGCCTGCGCAACCTGATCCTGAACTTCACCATCCTCAGCCTGTCGCTGCTCGTGCCGCTGTTCCTGCCGTGGCTCGCGGCCGCGCTCTTCTGGTACCTCGTCCCGAACGGGTCGAGCGAGTGGTGGGTGCTCGCGCCCGCGGGCGTGCTCCTCGTGGTCGTGATCACCGCGAGCGTCGCCAACACCGAAGCGCGCGTGCGGCCGGCGAATCGCGTCAGGAACGGCGCCTCGGATACCGACCAGCGCACGGTTTACGCCACGGTGGTCGTCCCCGGCCTTGTCGCGATCTGGCTGGTCAGTGCCGCCATGTGGGCCAGGGCTCGCGACGTCGACTTCGACGTCTCCGCCGCGTGGGCGCTGACGAAATGGGGCGCGCTCTTCTATGCCGGCGCATGGGTCGTCGGGCTCGCCGCCGCGTTCCTCTGGAACGGTCGTGCCCTGACGAAGAGTCAACGGGCGGGCGCGCTGAAGCGTGCGTGCCAGCTGGTCGTGACGGCGGTGGTTGCCGGTGTCCTCGGCACGTTCATGCTGGGGATCTCGATCCACGTATGGGCCATGCTCGCTGGTACCACGCAGACGTGGCTCGCCGGCTTGATGTCGTTTCCGATCGCCGTGCTGTGCGTCCTGCTCGGGGCCACGGCGCACATCGGGCTGGCCGGCAATGCGATGTCGGACGCGACGCGCGAGTGGTGGGGGCGCGTCGGTGGCGTGCAGCTCCTGCTGTCGCTGACGCTGGTGGTGGCCAGCCTGCTGTCGCTTGGCGGGCCTCATCTGGCCGATCTGCTCGGCTCGCAGTGGCACTGGATCGAAAGCCACCAGACGACGATCGTCGGCATCCTCGGCGCGATCTGGGCGGCCGTGACTGGCGCCGGTGTCCTGGCGGGACGGTCGGAACACACCGCGAGCGGCCGCGGCAATCCGCTGTTGGAGCTCGCCGGCAAAGTGGCGCCCGTCGTCTTCGTGTTCGGCTATCTCCTGATCCTGGCGGCGCTGATGCATCGCGTCACGCCGCAGTCCACCCTCGGCGCTTCGGTACACACCTTCGTGTCGTCGCTGTGCGACGTCGAGGCCCAGATGCGATCGGCCGCGACGCCGCCGCGACAGCCGCTACCGTCGCGGGTTGCCGCCACGACAGCGCGCGCGGACGACTGGCACATCTCGTGCGAGTCGACCGCCGCGCCGCGGGTCGGGCTGGGCACGCTCGGCGGATTGCTGCTGCTCCTGTTTGCGTCCGGCGGGCTCGCGTGGGCGATCTCGTGGCAGGTGGACCTGAACGAATTCTCGCTCCACACGTTCTACCGCAATCGTCTGGTCCGCTGTTTCCTCGGCGCGTCGCGCCAGCGCAAGCCGCATCCGTTCACCGGCTTCGACGACGATGACGACATGTCGTTCGCCGATCTCATGAAGGCGCGCGACGGACGGATCCGCCCGTATCCCATCTTCAACACCGCGATCAATCTCGTGGGGGGCAAGAATCTGGCGTGGCAGGAGCGCAAGGCGGCCTCCTTCATTTTCACGCCGGAGTTCTGCGGCTTCGAATACAGGGACGACGACGACCCCGCCGTCGAGCGAAAGGCCGCGGCCAAACGCAGCGCCGAGGACGCTGCTGTGCAGCAGAAGGGCGACGACAGCGGTGTCGTGACGCCGAAGTCGGCCAAAGCCGGCGTCAGACGCTTGAGCGCCTACGCGAGGACGTCAGATCACGCCCGCGAGAAGAGCTCGCTCACGCTCGGGATGGCCATCGCCACGTCCGGGGCGGCCGCGTCGCCCAACATGGGCTATCACACCTCGCCGACGCTGTCGTTTCTGATGACGGTGTTCAACGTACGGCTCGGGTGGTGGCTGCGGAATCCGCGGTTCCACGAGATGTGGTCGGACATGCACACCGGCCTCTCGCTGCGTGAGCTGGTCTACGAGCTGCTCGGTATGACGACCGACGACCGCAAGTGGGTCTATTTGTCGGACGGCGGCCACTTCGAAAACCTCGGGGTGTACGAATTGGTGAGGCGCCGCTGCGGCTTGATCATCGCGTGCGATGCCGGCCAGGACGGCGACGTGACGTTCGAAGATCTCGGCAACGCCATCGAGCGCTGCCGCGCGGATTTCGGCGTGAACATCGACATCGATCTCGGCAACCTGCGGCCGGGGCCCGATCGCCGCGCGGCGTGGCACTGCGCCATCGGCACCATCCGGTATGACCGCGTGCCGCAGGAGGGCGACGATGCCAACAACGCGCCCGGCACGCTCGTGTACATCAAGACCTCGCTCACGGGAGACGAGCCGGCCGACGTGCTGCGTTACGCCGCGGAACATCCGGCCTTCCCGCACGAGTCCACGAGCGACCAGTTCTTCGACGAATCGCAGTTCGAAAGCTACCGTGCGCTCGGCTATCACGCCGTGGACGAAGTGTTCGGCAGCTCCCTTCGTCCCGAAGACTGCGACACGCTGTCGCCGGTCGAAATGTTCACGCTGGTGCGGCAACGGTGGGGCAAGGCGGCGCCGGCGCCGGCTGACGCGGTCCGGAAATACTCGGCCGCGCTGGATCGCATCTGGACCGTCGTGCGCACGACCAAGTCGTTGAACTTTCTCGACAGCCAGATGTTCCCGGAAATGCCGGCGCTGATGCAGTTGAAGTACCCGCCGAGCGACATGGATCGGCCACCGTCCCTTCCGATCAACTACTGGTTGCCGGCGGAGGAGACCCACCGGCGCGACGGGTTCTACGTCTGCATCCAGATGCTTCAGCTGATGGAAGACGTGTTCCTGGAGTTCGAGCTCGAGGAGTACTGGGATCACATCGACAACCGCGGCTGGATGAATCTGTTCCAGCACTGGGCCTGGTCGGGCATGCTGTGCGCGACGTGGGCCATTGCCGGTGCGACGTTCGATCCCCGATTCCAGCGGTTCTGCCGCATTCGGCTCGACCTGCGGCCGGGCGATGCGTCGGTGGCCGATACCGCCGGGTCGATGGCGCTCCCATCGAGAAAGGCCTGGCTCGAGGCGCGCCAGAACGGCTCGTGCGAGCACACGAGACAGCAGTGGCAGGACACCTGCGGTCTGAATTTCTGGGAAGTCGAGCTCGTCGACAAGTATCTGCAGGGCGCGAGCTCCGACGCACACTCGCTCGTTCCCATCTATGTCACGGTGTCCAGCCCGCGCCGCTCCGACGAGCACCCGTTGCGATTCAACGTCGGCTACATGATCGGGGTGTACGACGAGACCGGCACGGCGAAGCGCTTCAGCCTTCACTACATGCGGATCCAGAACCACCTCCGCAAGATGGGCGTCGCACGCGAATCGTTGCTCGCCTTGAAGCGGACGCACGAGCTCACCGTCGATCAGCCGCCCTTCGACTTGGCAGTCGCCAACGGCAAGTTGTCGGACGAGGGGCTGCCCATCGGCGACGCGATCAGGCGTTTGCGAGGGATCGTCCGCTCGCTGCCACGATAACGGCCGCCCTGCCGCTCAGATACAATGACGCGCGAATGACCTATACCGCAGTCGAAAGAATCGGCCGCGCGTTGGTGGCCGTGACGCTGCTGGGGGCGGCCCCCGCGACCTCGATCGCGCAAGGACGGCCGGCGCAAACCGCCGCGGCCCGCGCCGCCGCGCCGCTCGAGGTGATCCAGCTTCGCGACAACTTTTATGCGATCGTCGGCGCCGGAGCCACGATTGCGCTGCAGATCGGCCCCGACGGCGTCGTCGTCGTGGACACCGGCTCGGGCGAGCGTTCGGCCGACGTGCTGGCCGAGATCAGGAAGATCACCCCTCGACCCATTCGCTACATCATCAACACCAGCGCTCACCGCGATCACGTGGGCGGCAACGACGATCTGTCGAAGGCCGGGCAGTCCGTGATTCCGACCGGCGGGCTCAACGACATCGGTGCCGCCGGCGGCCGGGCGCCGATCATGGCCGAAGAGCACGTGCAGGCGTCGATGACGGCGCCCACGGGCGAACAGGCGTCGTTCCCGGTTGGCGCGTGGCCGACGGTGACCTACTCGTCGGACCTGATGGAAACGCAGAAGGACCTGTATTTCAACGGCGAGGCAATCGTCACCACGTATCAGCCCAGCGCCGCGTCGGACGGCGACAGCGTGGTGTTCTTCCGCAAGTCCGACGTGGTGGTGGCGGGCGAGGTCTATGCCCCGGCGCGCTTTCCGCGGATCGATCTCGACAAGGGTGGCAGCGTGCAGGGGGTGATCGACGCGCTCAATCGCATCATCGCCATCACCGTGCCGCCAATTCCGCTGATCTGGCAGGAGGGCGGCACTCTGGTCGTGGGCGCCCGCGGCGTGATCGGGAACGAAGCCGACGTGGTGGACTACCGCGACATGGTGACGATCGTCCGCGACCGCATCCAGGATCTGATCAAGAAAGGGCAGACGCTGGGGCAGGTCCGCCAAGCCGATCCCGTGAAGGGCTATCGCGCCCGCTACGGCGCCGACACAGGTCCGTGGACCACCAATCAGTTCATCGAGGCCGTTTACAAGAGCCTCGGAGGCAAGTAGTGCAGACCCGGGGTCGTACGTGGCTGCAGGCCTTCAGGCCTGCCTTGATGTTTCGAGCCGTAGCCATGGTGTACGTCGCGGCATGCACCTTCACCAGCCTCGCCGCGCAGCAGGGCAGGGGCGCCGCGCCGCAAGGCCGTGGTGCCGCGCCCGCCGCGCCGGCCGCGCCGGCCCCTCCGCCGACCGGCAAGGCTGGTGCGCCGGTCGATCTCACCGGCACGTGGGTGTCCGTCGTGACCGAGGACTGGCGGTGGCGCATGATCACGCCGCCGAAGGGCGACTACGCCAGCCTGCCGATCACCATGGACGCCAAGAAGGCGGCCGACGCCTGGGACCCCGCCAAGGACGAAGCCGCGGGCGAGGCATGCAAGGGCTACGGCGCACCCGGATTGATGCGGCAGCCGACGCGCCTGCGCATCACGTGGCAGGACGACAACACGATGAAGATGGAAGCGGACGCGGGGACGCAGACGCGCCTCTTTCACTTCGGCGACTGGAAGGCGCCCGGCGGCGCGCCCTCGATCCAGGGCGACACGACGGCCAGCTGGGAAACCGGCGCGCGCGGCCGCGGCGGCAATCAGCCGCCGCCAATGTTCGGCAACCTGAAGACCGTCACGAAGAATCTCAAGCCGGGCTACCTGCGGAAGAACGGCGTCCCCTACGGCGACAAAGCCACGCTGACCGAATACTGGGATCTGATGCGGCAACCGAACGGCGATCAGTGGATCGTGATCACCACCGTGGTCGAGGATCCGACGTATCTCTCGCGCACGTGGATCACGAGCCTGAACTTCAAGAAGGAAGCCAACGGATCCAAATGGGACCCCTCACCATGCTCCGCACGCTGACTGCCTGGGCCACGCTCGCATCGCTTCTGACCGTCGCGCCTGCCTTCGCGCAGGGGCAGGTGCAGGAGGCGCAGGCCAGAATCCAGGGCACCTTCATCGACCTGTCCGGCACGTGGGCCAACCGGCTGCACGAGGACTGGATCGAGCGCGCGCCGGGCCCGCACATCGGCGACTACACGGGTCTACCGATCAACGACGAAGCCCGCGCCGTGGCCGACGCCTATCAGGTGTCGATGCAGAACATGCCCGAGCGGCAGTGCATCCTCTACACCACGCAGTACATCGTGATGGGCCCGCAGAACCTCCGCATTCAGCAGGAGCTCGATCCCATCTCGGGCGCTGTAGTCGCGTTCCACCTGAGTGGGACGGTTGATCGCGCGGTGCACGACATCTGGATGGACGGGCGTCCGCATCCGTCGCCGAGCGCGCCGCATACCGCCGGCGGATTCTCCACCGGCAAGTGGGAAGGGCGCATGCTCACCGTGACCACCACGCACCTGAAGTCCGGGCTCGTGTGGCGCAACGGCGTGCCGCACAGCGACCAGGCGACGATGGTGGAGCACTACGCGCGTCACGAGAACATGCTGACGGTGACGATGATCCTCACCGACCCGGTCTACTGGGAGGAGCCGTTCATCCGCAGCGCCACGTTCGAGCTGGACGCGAACACGCGCGTGCTGCCAGAGCCGTGCGAGCCGCAGGTGGAGATCCCGCGCCCCCCCGGCGAGGTGCCGCACTATCTGCCGGGCGCCAATCCGTATCTGGCCGAGTTCCCGAAGATGTACAACCTGCCGGTGGAAGCTGCGCGCGGCGGCGCCAAGACCACCTATCCGGAGTACGGCAAGGCGCTGCGTTCCACCTACAAGGCGCCCGACAAGTGCACCGTCTACTGCTGCGGCGGCACGCCGCTCGCCGCGATGAACAACAACCAGGGCGCGTGCCGCGCCGACGATGCACCGGCCACGCCGCCGGCTACTGCGCCGCCTGCTGCCAATCCTCCGGCGTCTCCGCCAGCGCGCCGCCAGTAGCGGTTCGTCGTAGGGGCCGCCTTCAGGCGGCCCGGCCACCTCACGCTGGCGTGATGTTCGCGTTGATCCGGAACAGGTTCGCCGGGTCGTAGACGCCTTTGACCTGCTGCAGGCGCGCGTAGTTCTCGCCGAACGACGCCCGGATTTTCTCGGGGCGATCATCCGCGGCCACGTGATTCATATAGACGCTGCCGAGGAGCTGCGGCTCGAGCCGCATCCACAGACTCCGCACCCATTGGATGTGGTGAGCCGATGATGCGCCGTCGGACCACTGTCCGATCACGTCGAAGTCCCACAGCGTCCGTCGAGGCGCAAAGGCGGTGTCTGCCGGCGCCACGCGAGTGGCCGCGCCGTGCATGTAGAAGAAGATGAGCGCGCTGAGCGGCGACGTAAACGTTGCCGCGCCCTCGACCACGTCATCGATCACGGCATCCTGGATCGAATCGGCAAACGCGGCCCGCCAGTAGCGGTGGAGCCCGTGCTCCGCGTTGGGGGCGTCGAGCATCGTCTGTCGCGCGGTATACGGTACGGGGCCGACCATGTCGGCGATTGGAGAGCCGAAGCGGCGCGCGGGGGCCAGCACTTTCTCGCCCTCCTCGATGGGTCCGTTGTATCCAAGGAGCAGCGCCGCCACTGGCATGCCTTGCGGTGCCGTGAGGAGCGCTGCATATGCTTCGGCTTCGTCAGGCAACGTTGGGCAGAAGTCGCGGTAGAAGCGGAGCATGTCGCGCGCCTGATCCAGCGGATACAGCACGAGGCCACCGAGGATCTGCGTCACAGAATGCAGCCGGTACTCCAACGACGTCACGACGCCGAAGTTGCCGCCGCCGCCTCGGAGCGCCCAGAAGAGATCCGGGTTGTTCGTTGCGCTGGCCTGCCGGAACGTGCCGTCTGCCGTGATTACGTCGGCCGAGACCAGGTTGTCGATGCTGAGGCCGTGCTTGCCCATCAGCCAGCCGAGACCACCGCCCAATGTCAGACCGGCAATGCCTGTATTCGAAACCGTGCCTCCGGTCGTGGCGAGGCCGAACGCCTGCGTCTCGCGGTCCAGCTCGCGCCAGAGCACGCCGCCTTGCGCGCGCACCGTTCTCGAGTCCGGATCGACCCGGATGCCCTTCATGGGCGACAGGTCGATGACGAGCCCGTCGTCGTTGGTGCCGTAGCCGGGTGCGCTGTGCCCGCCGCCGCGCACGGAGACGCGAATCCCGTGGACGCGCGCGAACTCGATGGCAGCTTGCACGTCGGCGACGCCCGTGCAGCGCGCGATCAGCGCCGGCCGCCGGTCGATGTTGCCGTTCCAGACACGGCGCGCCGTCTCGTAGCCGGAGTGTTCACGGTCGATCAGATCGCCGCGAAAGGACTTGCGGAGGTCACTGAGACCATCGGTGGCCATCGTCATGTCGAATCCTCCGATTCAGCCCGTGAAGGGACCCGAGAGGGCACCGTATCGCTGGTCGTACACCGGTAGGAGGAAAGCCAAATTAGGCGTGATGATATGACGCCCCAGGAGCTGCCGCGCCGAATTTGATCGGCGCTCTACTTTATCGAGCAGTTCTCGTCGAGTTGCCGCCAGCCTTCTACGTCGAGCACGGGCTGGTCGTAACCGGTGACGGCGTGGCTCGGGTCGCCGGTGGGCGACTGCGGCACGCCGGCGCCGATGCGCACGCGGCCGCCGGCCATGCCGATGCCCCCAGGCCCTTGGAGGTCGTTCTTGCGAATGAGACCGGTCACCTCAAGGAGCCGGCCTTCGTGTTTCTTGATGTCCTTGATGACGTCTTTGTTGCCGCTCAGGCGGAAACGCCGGCCCGGCGCGATGTTCCCCTGCGTCGGCTGGTTCTCCGGAGCCTTCGTGACGATGAAGGCGCTGCCCTTGACGCAGCCGGGGATGGCGACGCGCGCCGAGTCGCTCGGCACCGGACGCTCCTGCGCGCACAGAATCCCCGTGATGCAGCTGAAGACCGCCGCGAAGAGGATGGCGCGCCCGAGCGTCCGTGCGTTCATCTATGACACCGGCTTCTCGTCGGGGTACCAGTACTGTTTGTGGCAGTTCTCGCAGGCGTTGTCGATGTTCTCGCCCGCGTCCATCAACCCCTTGACGTCCTTCTTGTCGATGGCTTTGAGGGCGACCATCGCCGCGTCGTGAAGACCGTGCGCGTTGTTCACCCACTTCCCGCGGTCGGCATCCACCAGCTTCTGCATCTGCTCTGGGCCGAGCTCGATCTCCGGGTTCTCCGACTTGTCGCCCTCGGGCGCGACCTTGCGGCCCGGGATGACGAGGAGATTGGTGGCTTCGACGAGGGCCAAGGCGCTGCGACGCACGTTTTTCCAATCTTCGTCGCTGCGCGGCTGCTTCTCGGTCGTGCCCTGGCGGTTGATCGTCGTCGACACGGAATCCCACAACACGTCCGCGTTCGGATCGACCACCGAGTCCATGATCTCCTTGATGGTGCCGGTCAGGCGGTATGCCGGCTCGCTTTCAGCAGCAGCCGCCGCGGGCGCGGGCGCAGGCTTCGACGACGAACAGGCCGCTGCGCCGAACAGCAGGGCCGCGGCCGCCACGGCATACATTCCTCTCATCCTTCGTCCCCCTAAACGCCATGCTAGCGATGGCGTCGGCTGGGCTGGTCTGAAGAATTCCTGACTTTCTCGTCAGGTTGGCAGGCCTGAAGGCCTGCAGCCACGTCCCCTTATTCTAGCGGCGCTTCAGGACGATCAGGCTGATGTCGTCGGTGGGCGGGTTGAACGCCGTCAGGTCGGCTTTTACGGCGTCGAACACCTCACGGGCCGTGCCCCGCTTGGCCTCGCGAATCACTGCCTCGAGCCGGCCCGGGAAATACTCCTGATCGCCCCGGGCGTGTTCGGCGAGCCCATCGGTGTAGAGCAGCAGGATGTCCCCCTCGCCCATGAGCAGCCACTTGTTCATTTCGTAGTGGTCCTTGAAGCCGAGCGTGCTCGTGGTGGTGTTCCGGTCGATGACGTCCCACGACGGCATCATGCCGAGCGGCGGGAAGGAGATGCGCAGGTCGGGCCCCACCTCCATGAACCGGTCGTGACGCGAGGAGAAGACCGCCGGGAACGGCATGGCCGCCGCCAGAAAACGGAACGTGGCGTCGTCGGCAATCTCGCCGTAGATCAGCGACACGAACTTGTGCGCGCCCGACGACTGGTAGAACCGCGTGTTCAGGTTTTCGAACAGCCGGCGGGTGATGCGCCCGTGGGTGTCGAGCTCGTAGATGGCGCCGAGCAGGAACGCTTGATGGAGCATCGCCGCCAGCAGCGCATCGGTCATGCGGTGGCCCGACACGTCGATCAGGGCGATGCCTGCCTTGCGGCGGCACCATTCCAAGTGCTGGACGACGTCGTGGCGCCCCTGTTCGCGGGCGCGGGCGATTCGCGCGTCGAGGTCGAAGCGCTGCTTGAAATCGACGTAGATCAAGTGGTCGCCGCCGACCGACCCGCTGAGTGGCAGCACGCCGCCGAAGATGTCCACGCCCTCGAGGCGCGGCGTCTCGCCCGGCGTCGGCAGGATGTATCTGGCGATGTCGCGGAAATTGTCGATCTCTCGCGTCAGCTGTTTGAGCTGACGGAGCTGCGCCGACACTTCTTCTGTTTCGTCGATTGGAGACACCAAGAGCTACCGATGGTGGGACACATCTAAACACGTGCCCCTGCGAACAGAGATGTGCCCTACGAAGATCATCGGGCGGGTCTCACAAAAGACCCGCCTCGACGATTATGGTCCGATCTGATCGCGAACCGGCGTTAAGCCGGTTTGCCAGATTAGCGCGCCGCGGTTCGAGGCTGCGGGAACTCGTCGGCCGAGAGGTCGATCGCCAACGCGGCTGGCGCTGCCGCTCGTGGTACCAGGAAGAGCGGCGGCGGCTCATCCGCAAGCTCCGGGACGGACGTGACTGTGACTGCCACGCTGCCGGCCGGGGCCTTGAGAATGCTGCGCATGTGCGCCGGCGAGAGCGCGCGGCCGGTGAGCGCCGTGGCAAGCGGATAGTAGACGAGCGCGGCGGCACCGCATGCGGTGAGCAGCGGCCATCCCATGGCGAACGACGCGACGCCGCCAGCCACGACCACGGCGCCGAACTCCGCGACCACCGTCACCGCTTGGGCGGCGAAGTGGCGCATGCGCGTATCGGGTTCGACCGCGAACGAGAGCCGCATCGGCTCCTGCGCCGCGGCGCTCACGTCCTCGCTGACGAACGAGCCGTCCTCGGGGAACAGTTTCACGAACTCCGCGACGAGCGCTTCGGCCGGCAGGCCGATGGCACACGCGTAGTCGCGGATGTAGGCGCGTCGGAACAGACCGCGCGGCCACTGCGAAGCGTCGCCACGTTCGAGCGCCTCGAGCAGTGAGAGTTTGATCTTGGTCGAATCGACAATCGACTCAAGCGTGACGCCCCGTCGCTCGCGCTGCGTGCGGAGGCGGGACCCGAAATCATGACGGCTGATCAACAGCCCTCCTGTCCGCAAACTTGTTGTCCAGGGGGGACGCTCACGCTACCAAGGGCATTCACGCAGCCAATTAGTAGTGTGAGGCGAGCAAGCATGGCACAACATAGATCTTGCGCTCGGAGATCGCAAGTGCGAATTCGTGATCGACGCGATCTTTTTTTCTGATCACATCTCGCGCGTGAGTGCGGGCAACGTCATATTGAACGTCGTGCCCGATTCGATCGAGCTCGCGCTCGCGCTGCCGCCATGCAGTTCGGCGATGCGGCGCGCCGACTGCATCAGCGCGAGCGTGCCAGTGGCGGCGTTGGCCACGGGCCATGCGGCCTCGAAGGTACGTTCCACCCAGCTTTCAGGTACTGACAGCGATTCCTGAGCCACCGCGAACGTTGCGCGCCCATCTTTTGCTGTCGCGGTGAGCGTCACAGGGCCGCCCTTTTCGCCGACGAGACTCACCGCGGCCATTACGAGGCCCGCCAGCGCGCTCGCCAGCAGTTCCTCGTCGCCGCGCACGGCGGCGTCGCGGCCGCCTTCGGCCAGAACTTGCACCTCGCTGGCGCGCAGACGCCGTTCCGCGAGCGTCATCTGCATCGCGCGGTCGATGATGGTGCGAACTGTCACTTTCAGGCGTGAAACCGGCACTTCGTCGCGCAGGACCCGGCTGGCCAAGAGCAGTTGCAGGGCGCGTGCCGCTTCGGCGCGCACCAGATCAGCGGCCACGGCCACCGTGAGAGGGGATCCGCCCGAGAGGAGGTTGGCCGACGACGCGAGCGCCAACAGCGACTGGGCGAGCTGATCGGTGGCGCCGCTGCCGCGTTCGGCGGGTGCAATCGTTGCGCGCGCTGATACCGTCGGGGCCGCCGGAACAACCGCGTCGTGCGCCGGCAGGTTCGTGGCTTCGGCCAATTGCCCTGCCTGCTCTTCGTCCACGCGCTGCACCAGGCACGGCACTTCGCGAATACCTGCGGCAATGGCGGCAGTCAGCCGCTTGCGACCGGCGATCAGGCGATAGCGTCCGCCGCGCGTCTGCACCAAGATCGGTTGCAGCACGCCGTAGCGCTTGATCGATTCTACGAATGACGCTGCCGGCCGTGGCTCGTCGCCGCGTACTTCGATCGTGCGCGCATCGATCAGTCTGACAGCCGGGCTCGACGGCGCGTCGAGCTGGTCGACGTAGTGCGCGTCGGCGCGCATGCGATACGCCGGCGGGAGACCTTCACGAATTGTGACGGGAGGACGTTCGGGCGTCGGGACACTCTCGAGACCAGGTTCGATTTCAGACATGGGCACCGTGGAGGACCGAGTGATTGGGGCGCGAATCACATCACGCGAAACGGATCAGATTCTCCGATCAACGGTCGAGTCGGTTCCAGTGAAAAGTTGAGGTTCACCATCATCGGGTGATCGCCCTTATGGGTCGCGCGCGTGCTACTCGTGGGATCCGCCGCACCCCGCAGCGGGCCCCGTCGCTTCCTTCATCTTGCGTTTGTCTTTCCCAAGCGTCAGCACGAAGCCGTTCGTTGGCCGTGTGTCGCGATGGGCGGCAAGGCTTGAAGCGGCGGCGCGTTTTCGCCGCGTGAGCCGGTTCGCCAGCCGTTTGCACCTTCGCAAGTGATGCCTGCAAACCTGGCCGGATACCGCGTCCGTGGCGCCTTCGCGGCTGTCGTCCTGTCCTCGATCACCGTCGCGGCGGCCGAGCTGCAGGAGGCAACGGTCAAGGCGTTCGACACCTACGTGGAAGCGGCCGAGGAACGATCGGCCACACCGTTTCTCTGGATCGACACGCAACCGCCGGCCGAGCGCCAGCGTTTGATCGGCAACCTGCGCAACGGGGAACTCCTCATCGAGCGGCTGCACGCGCGTCCGGGCGGGCGCGACCTGGACGTCCCCGGCGGCCTGATTCATCACTGGCTGGGCACCGTTTTCGTGCCGAACGCGACGGCGGCCGCGGCGGTGAAGCTGCTGCAGGATTACGACCGTCATGCGGACGTATACGCACCGGCCGTCGCGCGGTCACACCTGCTGTCGCATCAAGGCGACGAGTTCCGCTTCTCGCTGCGACTCGCCATGACGAAGGTGATCACGGTCGTCATCGACGGTGAACATGAGGCCCGCTTCGCGTGGCTCCGCCCCAACCGGGCCCGAAGCTGGATTCGCAGCACGCGGCTCGCCGAAGTGACCGACGCCGGGACCTCCCGCGAGCACGCTGAGCCGGTGGGGCAGGGCGGCGGCTATCTGTGGCGACTGAACTCCTATTGGCGGTTCGATGAACGCAACGGCGGCGTGTACATAGAGTGCGAGTCGGTCTCGCTCACGCGTGGCATTCCATATGGCCTGAGCTGGGCCGTCGGCCCGTTCGTCACGAGCCTGCCGCGTGAGTCGCTCGAGCTGACGCTGAACAAGACGCGCGACACGTTGATGAAGGCCAAGTAGGCCGGGCGGGCCAGGCGGGTAAACTGCCGACGTGACGGAACGGATGCCGGCGATTCCGCCAGAGCAGATGACGGCCGCGCAACGGGCGGCGGCCGACGAGATCCGCGCGGGGCGGCGCGGTGGCGTCGTGGGCCCGTTCATCGCGGCCCTTCGCAGCCCCGAGTGCATGCGCCGTCTGCAGCATTTCGGCGCCTACCTGCGCTACGACTCCGCCATTCCACCCCACCTGCGCGAGATTGCCGTGCTGCTCGCGGCACGGCGCTGGCGGCAGGACTTCGAATGGGCCACGCACGAGCCGCTCGCGCGTGCGGCGGGCGTGACAGCCGCGACGATCGACGCCCTCCGAACCGGAACGGTGCCATCGTCGCTCGCTGCCGACGAAGCGGTCGTCTTCGAAGTGTGCGGCGTGTTGTTCGAGAATGCCCGTCTGACGGACGCGCTCTACGAGCGCGCCATCGCGGTGCTCGGTGAACCCGGAGTGATCGACCTGATCTGCGTGGCAGGCTATTACTCGATGCTCGCGATGATCATGAACGCGGTACGCACCTCGTTGCCCGACGGGCTTCAGCGGGCGGTCTTCACGCCGCAGTAGCGATAGCCGGGCGTGTCGGCGCCGTGGGCGCGATCGTCGACCACGTCCACAACCGGTGCCCCGAGGCTCGTGAGCAGCTGCTCGACCTCGCCGCGCGGCAGCCCATGAACCTCCATCCGTGGAAACTGCCGAAGCTGGCGCACCCCGCGAATCATCGCGATGATCGGCCGCGGCAGCAGGCGTTTCAGTCCGCCCCCTGTGACCGTCACGGGAATGGGATCCTCGCCGGGGAGCTGGAAGAGCAGGACTCCGCCTGGAGCCAGCACGCGAACGAATTCGGCCAGGTATCCACGTATGTAGCGCGGCGACATGTGCTGCAGAACGAGCCGGGTATACACGAGATCGATCGAATCAGAGTCGACCGACTCCAGCCGGTCCGACGTGTTGACGCGAAATTCGACCGCGGGGACGCCGGCGTGGAGCTTGCGCGCGATGTCGATCATCGACGGCGCGATGTCGACCCCGATGACGTGATCGAAATAAGTGGCCAGTGCGTGCGTGAGGCGCCCGGCGCCACAGCCGAAGTCGAGTGCGCGCCGGCGTGTGTTCTTCAGCCCACGTGCATCGAGATACGCGATGACGCCCGCGATCTCGTCACGGCCCGTCTGCAGGAACTCGTCGATCGACCAGCGGTTCCCCTTCTTGTCGGGCGCCGTGAGGATCGCCCAGAAGGGGTCGCTCTCGCCGAATGCATTCCAGTGTCGGCCGAGGGCCCGCAGTCGCACCTTCGTTACTTGCCGTCTACAGAGAAGGCCAGCAACACGTTGCCCGGGGTGCCGCCCGCGGTCGGATATCCCGAGTTCACGTAGACGATCCCGTTCGCGATGGTCGGGCCCGGGCCGTCGATCGAGCCGCCGCGGCCGAGCACGCCGTTGACGCCCTCGTAGACGTCGATCGTGTTCACGTCCCACACGATGGTGCCGTCGGTGGTTGAGTAGGCGCGCATGTGGCCGTCCACAGACCCCGAGAACGCCACGCCGGGGATGGCGCTCACCGCTGCGGACTGCGCCGGGCTGCAGCGCGGCTTGTTACCGCAGCTCGCCGGCGGCTGATACCACACGCGCTCGCCATCGCTCAGCCGCAGCGCGAACATGCCGCCACCCTGCTTCGGATCGGCGTCGGTGCTGTTGCTGTAGGCGAGCATGATGCGGCCGATGTCTGAGTTGGCCACGTAGATGTTGGTGCCGTCGGTGGCCGATCCCCACTGCACGCCGCCCATGGTGCCGCCGCGCCCCACGCGCGTCTGCCACACGATGGCGCCGTCGCGATCGGGATCAAGCGCGTGCACGATGCCCGACTTCTGCCCCGCGAGCAGCAGCCGCTTGCCGTTCGGCTGATTCACGAGAATCGGCGACGAGCCGAAGTCCCAGTCGGGCCCGTTCGAGTCCGCGCAGTTGGTCTTGTCGGGCAGCCGGCACGCCGCGGTATAGGCGTCGTTGGCGGTCATCTGGCGATGCCAGAGGATCTTGCCGGTCTCGAGATCCATCGCGATGAATGAGTCGCTCATCGCGGATCCCGGATCGCTGTAGTTGTTGCCCGTCAGCGTGTACAGCACCTTCTTCACCGGATCGATTGCAGGGGTCGCCCAGACGGGCGCGCCCGACGGTCCATATAACTGCGTGCCCACGGCGTTCTTCTTGGTCGGCTGCGGCGTCTCGGTGATGGTGTAGGTCTTCCAGACCTGCGTGCCCGTTGCCGCGTCGAGCGCCACGATGCTGCCGCGGAACTTGCAGCATTCGTAGGTGGGCACCGCTCCAGTCGCTTCTTCCCCCGATGCGACCGGCACATACAGCTTGCCGTTGTAGAGCGTCGGGGAGCCGCTCACGCGCGCCACCGGGAAGTCGTCGATGCGCGTCTTCCAGATTTCCATACCGGTCGTGGCGTCCACGGCGTGCGCGTTGCCCTGCTGATCGCCGAAGAAGGCGGCATACCGGAGACCGGTGGCCGTCTTGATCTGCCCGATGCTGATCGCCGAGCGCACGCCGGCGCCGGCGTCGTAATACCAGTGGATGCAGCCCGTGGCCGCGTTGAGCGAGTAGACTTTGCCGCCCCAGCTGCCGATGAAGATGCGCCCGCCGACGATCGTGCTCTGCGAGTACGACTGCAGGTCGCCCGGGAACGCGAAGGCCCACTTCAGCTTCAGCTTCGGCACGTCGGTGGCGGACACGCCGGGCGTGGGCTGATAGCGCGTGTTCGTCGTGTTCCCTCCCCAGCCGGTCCACGACGGGGCATTGCCGGGCGTGAACGGCGCATTCGCGGGCGTGCACATCGCGCGCGGCGAGGGGGTGGTCGAGAGCGCCGTGGCGAACGTTTTGCCCGTGAGGAACTCCGCGATGGCGCGCCGTTCGGCCACGCTGCGTCCGTTGGCCATCGTCACCATCGAGCCGCTTTCCATGGCCGAGAGCACCCGGTCGGGCAGCATGGCGCGGAACGCCTCACGATTCGGCGCGCGGCCGACGCCGTTGTCGTGGCACTGCGCGCAGGTGCGTTTGTAGAGATCGGCGCCGTCCGGGGCGGCGGCAGGGGCCGCGGCGCCCGGCGTCTGCGCAGCTGCCGTGCCGGCCGTGAGCAGTGTCGAGAGCAGCGCGAGGGCGCCGAAACTCCGCATCAGGTGCATCATGCCGCGCAGTATAGCGGTCATGCTGCGCGGGTTGAATTACCCGAACCGCGTGTCTCGCCCCCATTTGACCTTGGCCGGAACGCGGCGATAGCCTACTTCCGCCATGGCTGCTGCAGAACGTGCCTATTTGTCGGGGTTTGGCAACGAGTTTTCGTCCGAGGCGGTATCCGGCGCGCTGCCGAAGGATCAGAACGCGCCGCAGAAACCGCCGTTCGGTCTCTACATCGAGGAGTTGAACGGCACCGCGTTCACCGCGCCGCGCGGCGTCAGCCGTTCCGACTGGACATACCGTATCCGGCCGTCGGCTACGCACAAGCCTTTCAGCCCGATCAGCGCCGGCCTGGTGCGCAGCGGCCCCTTCAACGAGGTGCCGCCGACGCCCAATCAGCTGCGCTGGAAGCCGATCCCGATTCCGACGACGCCGACCGATTTCGTGGACGGCATCGTGACCCTCGGGGGCAACGGCGATCCGCTGCAGCAGTCGGGGGCGGCCGTGCACGTGTTCGCCGCCAACACGTCGATGCGCGACCGCTTCTTTTACGACGCCGACGGCGAGCTGGTGATCGTACCGCAGCAGGGACGCCTGGCGGTCCACACGGAGCTCGGGATCCTCGACGTGCAGCCCGGTGAGATCTGCCTCGTGCCGCGCGGCGTCAAGTTTCGCGTCGAGCTGCCGGACGGGACCGCGCGCGGCTACGTCTGCGAGAACTACGGGCAGCACCTGCGCTTGCCGGATCTGGGGCCGATCGGCACGGCGGGTCTCGCCAACGCGCGCGACTTCCTGGCGCCGGTGGCGGCGTTCGAGGACCGCGAGGGCGACTTCCGCATCGTCGCGAAGTTCGGCGGCGGACTGTGGGAGGCCGAAATCGATCATTCGCCGCTCGACATCGTGGCGTGGCGCGGCAACTATGTGCCGTTCAAGTACGACCTCAACCGGTTCCAGTGCATCAACACGGTGAGCTACGACCATCCCGACCCCTCTATCTATTGCGTGCTGGCGTCGCCGTCATCGGTGCCGGGCACCGCGAACATGGAGTTCGGCTGCTTCCCGCCGCGCTGGTCCGTGGCCGAGCACACGTTCCGTCCGCCGCCGTTCCATCGCAACGTCGCGAGCGAATTCCTCGGGCTGATCTCGGGTCAGTACATCGGCAAGGCCGACTCGTTCGCGCCAGGTAGCGCGAGCCTGCACAACTGCATGTCGGGCCACGGCCCTGACGCGGAGGCCTACGAGCGCGGCAGCTCGGCCAACCTCGAGCCGCAGTTCCTCTCGAACACGATGGTGTTCCTGTTCGAGACGCAGCTGCCGATCCGGCCCACGAAGTGGGCGCTCGAAACCGAGCTCCTCGAGCGGGAGTACTACAAGCACTGGCAGGGGCTGAAGAAGCATTTCGAGGCGTCTGGCTCCCGGCTTCAGGCTTCCGGCGCGGCCAAAGACTGACCATGCGAACGGGACTCATTGCTGTTTTCGCTGCTATCGGGGTGGCCGCAACGGCAGTCACTGCTCAGGGCCGCTGCGACCGGGCGTGTCTGATTGGCATCTCTGACACGTATATCGATGCCCTGGTCGCGCACGATCCAGCGAAGGCTCCGCTGGCGCGCAATGTGAAATACACGGAGAACGGCCAGCGCTTGCGGCCGGGCGACGGTTTCTGGAACTCGGTGGCGGGAAGGGGCACCTACAAGGTGCACATCGCCGATCCGACGGCCGGGCAGATCGTCACGTCGATCACCATGCGCGAAGCGGCCGCGCCGCAACCGCAGGGCATCGTCCTGGCGGTCCGGCTGAAGGTGGTCGACAACCAGATCACCGAAGTGGAGCATCTGATCGCGCACAGCGACGCCGCCGCGAAGAACTTCGAGGCGCGGGGGCAGCCGCGCGAGGCATTCAATCGGCTTACCCCGCCGGCGAAGCGGAAGTCGCGCGCCGAGCTGGTCCGCGTCGCCAACATGTATTTCAGCGGCATGCAGCTGAACGACGGCAAGGGCACTTACCCGTTTGCCGACGACTGCCACCGCATCGAGAACGGCAGCGACACGACCGACGCGAAGACGAGCCGCGATGGCGGGCCGCGGCCGGACCCGAAGACGGCGACGGGCTACTCGGCCATGTGGACCTGCCGGGAGCAGTTCGAGAGCGGCATGCTGCACTTCGTGATGCGCATCCGGGATCGGCGCTACGTGGCGGTGGACGAGGAGCGCGGCGTAGTCGCCGCGTTCGCCTTCTTCGATCATGACGCGGGGAAGTCGCGCACGTTCACGACGCCGAACGGCCGCACGATGACCGCCGGGCCGATGCAGCCGTGGACGTGGGAGATCATGGAGTTCTTCAAGGTCGAGGACGGCCTGCTCCACGAAATAGAAGCCATTCTCGAGCGCGCACCGTACGGCATGACGTCTGGCTGGAGCAGCTGGGAAGACGGCATGAGCGACCGCATACAGTTCGACAAATAGGGCGGGTCAGGCGGGTAGGGCTGGTGGGCCGGACAGGGACGATGGATCAAAGAATTCGACGGCTGATCACGATGGGCGCGCTGGCGCTCGTGTGTCTGGTGCTGATCACCGCACCCGTGCCGGCGGCGCAGCGCGATCCGCTGCAGGCGGCGTTCGTCGCGCTCGGTGCGCACCGGGTGTCGACCCTGCATCTCGAGGGCTTCGGCGCCACCTATGCGCCTGGAGGGCCGCGTGTCGCGTTGCCGTCCTACCGCGCCGACGTCGCGCTGACGGCGGCCGGGCCCCAGGACATTGCGATGACCCCGCAGGGATTCCTGAAAGCGGCGCGCGCCAACACGGCGACGGTGCGAGCGGTGCCAATGGGCGCCGAGGTGTCGTTCACCGCGGGCGGGCGCGCCTTCATCGGTCTGATTAGCGCCGGCAACGAGGTCGATCGCGTCATGACGTGGGTCGACGGTCAGGGCACCGGCGACGTGCAGGTCGAAACGCTGTTTCGCGACTACGAGAAGACGCCGAGCGGCGTCTGGTTTCCGCGGCACATCACGCAGAATCGCGGCGGCTACCCGTCGCTCGACCTGTGGCTGTCGTCGGTCACGGTGAAAGCCAGCGAGGCTCCGCTACTTCAGCGTGCAGCTTCACCTCGCTAGCGCAGTGTTTAATTGCCCGCCCTTCGGGCGGGCGGGGTAGGAGGCAGACCATGAGACGGCAGATGGTGCTCGGGGCGATTGTGCTCGCCGGCGGTGTGGGCGCGGCCATCGTGCAGGCGCAGCAGCAGCCAGCGGCGCCGCAGGGGCGCGGTGGCGGCGGGTTGAACTTTCCGCCAGTCAGCGCGGCGGAAAAAGTCGCCGACAACCTCTACCTGATTCCCGGACAGGGCGGAAACACGGCAGCCTGGGTGATGGCCAACGGCGTGCTGCTCGTGGACACCAAGCTCGCCAACAACGGGCAGGCGATTCTCGACGAGGTGAAGAAGGTCACCGACAAGCCGATCACCTACATCGTGAACACGCACACGCACGGCGACCATACCGGCAGCAACCAGTTCTTCCCGGCGTCGGTGGAAATCGTGACGCAGGCGAACACCGCCGCCAACATGGCGAAGATGGACGTGTTCAAGGATCCGGCGAACAAGAACGGCCTGCCCGACAAGACGTTCAACAACAAGATGACGCTCTTCAAAGGCAAGGAAGAGGTGGACCTGTTCTACTTCGGCGCCGCCCACACGAACGGCGACGCGTGGGTCGTCTTCAAGAGCGCGCGCGTGATGCACGCAGGCGACGCCTTCGCCAACAAGGGGCAGCCGCTCATCGACCGCGCCAACGGCGGCAGCGGCGTGGCCTACCCAGTCACCCTCAAGAACGCCGCGAAGACGATCAAGAACGTCGACAAGATCATCCCCGGCCACGCGCCCGTGATGATGTGGAAAGACCTCGTGGACGCCGGCACCTTCAACCAGCTGATGCTGGATCACGCGAAGGCGGCCCTCGCCGCGAAGAAATCGCCGGAGCAGGCGCTCAAGGAGTTCGTGCTGCCCGAAAATCTGAAGGCGAACGACTTCACGGCGCCGGCGGCGGGCCGCGGCGGCGCAGGCGGTAACTTCACCGTCATCATGGACGAACTCCAGGGCAAGTAGATGCAGACCTTCAGGTCTGCCTTCAGGCGGAAGTCATGAAGGCGATTCGGGTTCATGCCAACGGGGGGCCGGAGGCGCTGCGCTACGACGAGGTAGAAACGCCGCGCCCCGGGCCCGGTGAAGTCCTCGTCAAGATCGAATTCTCGGGCGTCAACTTCATCGACGTGCAGTACCGCGCCGGGAAGTACAAGCCGCCGCAGCTGCCGTTCGTGGACGGCATGGAGGCGGCGGGCACCGTCGTCGAGATCGGCGAGGGTGTCACCGGCGTGGCGCGTGGCGACCGGGTGGCCTACACGATGATCCTCGGCACCTACGCCGAGTATCAGAGCGTGGCCGCCGCGCGCGTCGTGAAGCTGCCCGATGACGTCGACTTCAAATCGGCAGCCGCGGTGATGCTGCAAGGCACCACCGCCCATTACCTGACGCACAGCACCTATCCGCTCGCGCCCGGCGACACCGCCCTCGTGCACGCCGGCGCCGGCGGCGTCGGACAGCTGATCATCCAGGTGGCGAAGAAGCGCGGCGCACGCGTGTTCGCGACGGCGGGCACCGACGCGAAGGCCGAGCTCGCACGCGAGGCGGGCGCCGAGCACGTGATCATCTATACGCGCCAGGACTTCGAAGCCGAGGTCAAGCGCCTCACCGACGGCCGGGGTGTGGATGTCGTCTATGACTCCGTTGGGAAGGACACGTTCGACAAGAGCCTGAACTGCCTGCGGGCTCGTGGCGTGCTGGCGCTGTTCGGGTTTTCGAGCGGCCCCGTCGCGCCCTTTGATCCCGCGATTCTCGGCGCCAAGGGCTCGCTCTTCCTCACGCGTCCAGGCCTCAATCAGCACATTGCCACGCGTGACGAACTCGTGTCGCGCACCACCGATCTCTTCGCGTGGCTGAAGTCGGGCGAGTTGCGGCTTCGCACGGACACCGTCTTTCCGCTCGCCGAAACCGCCACGGCCCACACCGAGCTCGAAGCGCGACGCACGACCGGCAAGCTCCTGCTGCGAGTCGGAGGGCAATGACAGACGACCTCGTGCCGGCGACTCGAGCCGCCCCGCCGCGCGATGTCACCGAATTCCTCATCGAGCTGTCCGTCGCGCTGCACAAGCACGCCATCTATCCGCAGGGGCATCCATCGCTTGGTCCGGCCACGGAGGCCGTCACTCGCCGCGCCGAGGAGCTGTTCGACGGGCGGGAGCTGTTCGCGTTCGGCGTCGCCCGGCATCAGCTGATCATCGACGGCGTCGCCACCGAC
>Ga0105238_10001542_pt1 | contig 23084 bp, 19 predicted proteins | sample KBSC34metaG_FD_81526 | JGI IMG/M metagenome (GOLD analysis project Ga0105238, IMG submission 81526) | Corn rhizosphere microbial communities from Kellogg Biological Station, Michigan, USA - KBS C3-4 metaG | ecosystem: Host-associated > Plants > Roots > Rhizosphere > Soil | place: Michigan, USA...
CTGCTGCATCAGCCGGATCAGGTTGGTCGAATCCGTCATGTCGCCATAGTGCAGCAGGAACGGCACATTGCCGGCGTGCGGATCTTCGTAGAGATGATCGATGCGCGCGGTGTTGAACGAGGACGACCGCCGCTTGACGCCATGCACCGTATAGCCGAGGCCAAGCAGGTATTCGGCGAGATAGGCGCCGTCCTGCCCGGTGACGCCGGTGAGAAGCGCGACGCGCCGCTTGGAATCCTGAACAGCCATATTCACTCCAACAACGCCCGGGACCGTCCCCAAAGCTGCCGAACGACCCAACAAGTGCTGCCCGCTGGACCGCTCGCGGCGCAGGCCATAGCATTGGAGCTTGGTCAAGTCTAATACGAAAGTCGATTGAAATCAGGTCGATAAGTACCTGCGACAAGCTCAACCGTTGACGTGCTAAGGTCCCTGAAACAGGTTGACCCGCCGCGGTGAACCGGGTTGACCTGCCAAGGACAGGACGAAGAGCGCAGAAAGCGCCAACGGAGGGAATGCGTGGAACACGCTTTGGAAGTGCGTGGGGTGTCACTGCGCTTCGGTGGCGTACGTGCGCTCACCGACGTCAGTTTTGGCGTGAACGACGGTGAACTGTTCTCGATTATCGGCCCCAACGGCGCCGGCAAGACATCGATCGTCAACTGCATCTCGGGCCGCTACCGGCCGACCGAAGGCCATCTGTTCTATCGCGGTCGCGATATCACCGCGCTCAACCCCAATGCCCGGCCCGCGCTCGGCATCGGCCGCACCTTCCAGAACCTCGCGCTGTTTCATCATATGAGCGTGCTCGACAACATCATGGTCGGGCGGCATCACTTGCTGCGGAACAATTTCGTCACGGGATCGATGTACTGGTTGACTGGCGCGCGGCGCGAGGAACTCGAGCATCGCCGCAAGGTGGAAGAGATCATCGATTTCCTCGACCTGCAGTCGGTGCGCAAGGCCACCGCCGGCACCCTTCCTTACGGCCTGCGCAAGCGCGTCGAACTCGCCCGCGCCATGGCGCTGGAGCCGCAACTGATCCTGCTCGATGAGCCGATGGCCGGCATGAACTTCGAGGAAAAGGAGGACATGGCGCGCTACATCGTCGATCTTAACGAAGAGTTCGGCATGACCGTCGTGATGATCGAGCACGATATGGGCGTGGTGATGGATATCTCGCACCGCATCATGGTGCTGGATTTCGGCCGCAAGATCGCGGAAGGCAGTCCGGCGGAAGTGCTCGCCGATCCCCATGTGAGACGCGCATATCTCGGCGAAGAGGACGAGGTTCTCATCGATCCCGACGATACGCCGGCACCTGCGGAGAGCGTGGCATGATGGATTATGCCGGCCGCGTCGCAGAGGCTGATACCTATCCGAAGCTGTTGCGCCTCAATGCACGGGAACATGGCGGCGACATCGCGCTGCGCGAAAAGGATTTCGGGCTCTGGCACGTGTTCACCTGGAATGATTATCAGACCCGGGTGCACGACTTCGCACTGGGAATGATTGAGCTCGGCATCGGCCGCGGCGACGTCATCGGCATCATCGGCGACAATCGGCCGGACTGGGTATCGGCCGAAATCGCCAGCCACGCGATCGGCGCCATGAGCCTGGGCCTCTATCGCGACGTGCTCGATGAGGAAGCCGCTTATCTCCTGAGCTATGGCGAGGCCAAACTGGTATTTGCCGAGGACGAAGAGCAGGTCGACAAGCTGCTCACGCTTGCCGACCGCGTGCCGCATCTCAAGCATATCGTTTACTCCGATCCGCGCGGCATGCGGAAATATGATGACCCCCGCCTGATGGAAGCCGACAACCTCGCAGCAATGGGGCGCGACCGCGCCGCCCGCGAGCCCGAGCTTTACGACAGGCTGGTCGACGCCACCAAAGGCGAGGACGTTGCGATCCTCTGCACCACCTCTGGCACCACGGCCAATCCGAAACTGGCGATGCTGGCCGCGGGGCGGGTGCTGCGGCATTGCGCCGCCTATCTCGCGTTCGACCCGAAGGGACCGGATGACGAATACGTCTCGGTGCTGCCGCTGCCCTGGATCATGGAACAGGTCTACGCGCTCGGCAAAGGCTTGCTGTGCCGGATGAAGATCAACTTCGTCGAGCAGCCCGACACCATGATGAACGATTTCCGCGAAATCGCGCCGACCTTCGTGCTGTTCGCGCCGCGGGTCTGGGAATCCATCGCCGCCGACGTCCGCGCCGGCGTGATGGATTCCTCGCCCCTGAAGCAAAGCCTGTACGAGCTCGGCATGAAGACGGGACTGGCGGCGCTGGCGCAAGGCAAGCATTCGGTGATCGCGGACATGCTTCTGTTCCGCGCACTGCGCGACCGCCTCGGCTTTACCCGGTTGCGCTCGGCGGCGACCGGCGGCGCGGCCCTTGGTCCCGACACCTTCAAATTCTTCCAAGCCATGGGCGTGCCGCTGCGCACGCTGTACGGCCAGACCGAATTGTTAGGGGCCTACACGCTGCACCCTTTTGGTCAGGTCGACCCCGACACCACGGGGGTGGCGATGGCCGGCAACATCGAAATCCGCATCGACAATCCGGATATTCATGGCGTCGGCGAAATCGTGGTGCGCCACCCCAATATGTTTCTCGGCTACTACAAGAGCCCGGAAGCCTCCGCCGCCGATATGAAGGATGGCTGGCTGCAGTCCGGCGACGCCGGCTATTTCAACGACAACAAGCAGCTCGTGGTAATCGACCGCATCAAGGATCTTGCGGAAACCGCTCGCGGCGAGCGGTTCTCGCCGCAATACATCGAGAACAAGCTGAAGTTCTCGCCCTACATTGCCGAGACCGTGGTGCTGGGCGCCGGCCGCGACGCGCTCGCGGCGATGATCTGCATCCGGTTCTCGATCATCTCGAAATGGGCGGAGAAAAACCGAATCTCGTTCACCACCTACACCGACCTTGCCTCGCGGCCGGAAGTGTATGCGCTGCTGCGCAAGGAGGTCGAAACCGTCAATGCCACGCTGCCGCCGGCGCAGCGCATTTCCCGCTTCCTGCTGCTCTACAAGGAGCTCGACGCCGACGACGGCGAACTGACACGCACGCGGAAAGTCCGCCGCAGCGTCATCAACGAGAAATACGCTGGGATCATCGACGCGATCTATGGCGGCAAACGCGACATCCCGATCGATACCGTGATCCGCTTCCAGGACGGCACCACCCAGCGCATCCGCACCACGCTGGCGGTGGTAGACCTCGCGCGCGACGCGCCCGTGGCGGAGGCGGCGGAATGACGGGAACGCGGAACGTAGAAGCTAGCCGCTGGATCCGTACCTCCTCATCCGGCGCGCGATGCGCGCAGACAATTCCCAGCAAACAGGGCGAGTTGAACGAGCTCTGTACTTACCTCTCCCCGCGTGCGGGGAGAGGTCGGATCGCCTTAGCGATCCGGGAGAGGGGGAGCTTCCGCGAGCTCAACCGCAATGATTTCAAGAACACCCGCCATGTTGCCAAGGACGTCATTATTCCAAAATCGCAAGACGCGATAGTTGTGGTCGGCAAGCCATTTGTCGCGAACCACGTCGCGCGGGTGATCGGCGTGCTGGCCACCGTCTACCTCAATAACGAGACGACGCTCGCGGCAGACAAGATCAACTGTGTAGGCGCCAATCGGCTCTTGCCGAACGAACTTGTAACCATTGAGCCTGCGCGACCGCAGTCGGTACCACAGAGCCGCTTCGGCTTCCGTGGGAATTCTTCGCAAGCGTCTGGCGCGTTGGGTTTTGATCTCGTTAGCTGCGCGCATGTGGAAGCGCCCCCTCACCCGGATTGCGCCGCAATCCGACCTCTCCCCGCAAGCGGGGAGAGGTTAGCACCTCTCACAATCCGATGAACACCCAGTTCCTGATCCAGCTTCTGGTCAACGGCCTTGTGGTCGGCACGCTCTATGGCGTGGTCGCGATGTCGTTCGTGCTGATCTACAAGGCCACGCAAGTGGTGAACTTCGCGCAAGGCGAATTGCTGCTGGTCGGCGCCTGGGTGTGCTGGGCGCTGCTCACCAAATATCAGGTGCCGTTCTGGATCGGCATGCCGCTGACGCTGGTTTTCATGTTCGCATTCGGCATCGCGATCCAGATCGTGATCCTGCGGCCGATGATCGGGGAGCCGATCATTTCGGTGATCATGGTCACGATCGGGCTGTCGACGGTGTTTCAGGCCTCGCTGAAATGGATCTTCGGCGTCAATCCGCAGCCGTTCCCGCGCGTGTTCACCAGCCAGTCCGTGAGCCTGCTGGGCCTGCAAATCCAGACCGTCTATGTGATGAGCCTCGTCGTGTCGGTAGCGATGATGGTCGGCATGGCCTGGTTCTTCCGGGTTTCGAAATACGGCCTCGCCATGCGCGCCACCGCCTTCAACCAGCAGGTCGCGCAGTCGCTCGGCATTTCCGTCAAAAGCGTGTTCGCGATAGCGTGGGCGATCTCGGCCACCGTCTCGGCGGTGGCGGGTGTCGTTGTGGCCGTCGTCAACGGCGTATCTTCGGGTCTGTCGGCCTATGGCATCAAGGTATTTCCGGCGGCGATCCTGGGCGGGCTGGACTCAATCGGCGGGGCGGTGCTCGGCGGCATCATCATCGGCTTGTTGGAAAACATCGCGCAATATGTCGACAGCGAATATCTGCACTGGGGAAATTTGTATGAAATTGCGCCATTCTACGTGCTGATCATCATCCTGATGATCAAGCCCTACGGCCTGTTTGGCACCAAAGACATCGAGCGGATGTAACTTTCAATGGCAAGTCCCTCTCTCATTCCCTCCGGCGAATTCCGCACCTCCTATGCGGCCGACACCACGATCTTTCCGACCACGACCAGCCGCAACGCGGCGATTGTCGGTATCGTGCTGATTTGTTTCGCGCCGCTGGTCTTGAGCGAATATTGGCTCAGCATCCTGATCCAGATCGGCATTTTTGCGATCGCAGCGCTTGGCCTGAACATTCTTGTCGGTTTTACCGGGCAGATTTCAATCGGTCACGCCGCGTTCTTTCTATTCGGCGCCTTCACCTCGGCCTATATTTCGAACACGCTGCCGATCCCGGTATTCTTCGCCATTCCGCTGGCGGGCGTTGTCACGGCCCTGGTCGGCCTGATCTTCGGCGTGCCGGCGGCCCGGCTCAAGGGACTTTATCTCGTCATCGCGACGCTCGCCGCACAATACATATTGCTCGATTTCTTCTCGCGCGCCGACTGGTTCTCGGGTGGCTCGGTGCCGGCCAGCGCCAACCCGTTCTCGATCTTCGGCTACACCTTTCGCGGCGACCGGCAATATTTCTACGTGGTGCTGGCCTACCTGCTGGTCAGCTACCTGCTGGTGACCAATTTGATGCGCACGCGCGACGGCCGCGCGCTGGTCGCGATCCGCGACCACTATCTGTCCGCGGAAATCATGGGCATCAACCTCACCAAATACCGCACGCTGTCATTTGGGCTTGCGGCGTTCTTTGCGGGGATAGCGGGAGCGCTCTATGCGCATTATCAGCTGGTGGTCTCGAATGAAGGTTTTGGGATCGAACGCTCGATCATCTTTCTCGCCATGATCATCATCGGCGGCACCGGCTCGATCATGGGCACGCTGATGGGCACCGCCTTCGTGGTGTTGCTGCCGGAATCGATGGAGTGGATCAGCCTGAGCCTGAAAGGCAGCGCCATCGACAAGGCGCTATCGCTCCACACCAACATCTCCTTCCTGCGCGAGATCGCGATCGGGCTGATTATCATCGCGTTTCTGATGTTCGAGCCGGACGGGCTCGCGCATCGGTGGCGGCAAATCAGGACTTACTGGAAACTCTACCCGTTTTCGCATTGAGGTTGGAACGGGACCGGCTACAATCGATACCAACGACCAAACGGAGGAAGCACAAAATGACCATGAAATCCCTACTCAGTACCGTTTCGCTGGCGCTGCTGCTCGGCGGTGCCGTAACAGCGGCGCACGCCCAGATCGCGATCGGCCATCTCGCGGATTATTCCGGCGGCACGGCGGAAGTCGGAACGCCGTACGGACAAGGTGTCGCGGACACCTTTGCCTGGGTCAACAAAAACGGCGGCGTCGACGGCAAGCAGCTTAAGGTCGACACCAACGATTACGGTTATCAGGTGCCGCGCGCGATCGCGCTCTACAAGAAGTGGTCCGGCGCCGACAAGGTTGCGGCGATCATGGGCTGGGGCACCGCCGATACCGAGGCGTTGACCGGCTTCGTGGCGCAGGACAAAATCCCGTATTTCTCCGCCTCCTATGCCGCAGCTCTCACCGATCCGGAAGGCACCAGCGGCAAGGCGAAACCCGCACCCTACAATTTCTTCTATGGCCCGAGCTATTCGGACGCCATGCGGGCGCTGCTGATCTGGGCGGCGGAGGACTGGAAGGCCAAGGGCAAACCCGGCAAGCCGAAGTTCGTCCATATGGGCGCCAACCATCCCTATCCCAATGCGCCCAAGGCGGCCGGCGAAGCTCTCGCCACCGAGCTAGGGTTCGAGGTGCTGCCTCCGCTGGTGTTCGCTTTGGCGCCCGGCGACTACAGCGCCCAGTGCCTGAGCCTGAAGAGTTCAGGCGCCAATTACGCCTATCTCGGCAACACCTCCGGCTCCAACATATCGGTGCTGAAGGCGTGCAAGAGCGCCGGCGTCGATGTGCAGTTCCTGGGCAACGTCTGGGGCATGGATGAGAACGCTGCCAAGACCGCGGGCGACGCCGCCGACGGCGTGATCTTCCCGTTGCGGACCGCTGTGATCTGGGGCGGCAACGCGCCGGGCATGAAAACCGTGATGGACATTTCCAAGATGTCCGACCCTACCGGCAAGGTCTATCGGCCGGTGCATTACATCGCGGCCGTTTGCAGCGCGCTGTACTTGAAGGAGGCGCTCGACTGGGCCGCCAAAAACGGCGGCGCGACCGGCGAGAACGTGGCCAAGGGCTTCTATCAGAAGAAGGATTGGGTGCCGGCCGGCATGGACGGCGTCTGCAATGCCTCGACATGGACCGACAAAGACCATCGCGGCACGCTCAAGGTCGATCTCTATCGGTCGAAAATCTCCGGCTCGACCGATGGCGACATCAACGATCTAATGGCCAAGGGCACCATCAAGCTCGAGAAGGTCAAGACTGTCGAGTTGCCGCGCAAGCCGGAATGGCTTGGATGGTGAAGCGCTCTCTGTAGACGTCACGGCCGGGCAAAAGCGCGAAGCGCGTCTTCGCGCCAGATGTCCCGGCCGTGCGCGACAAAAGACGTGGATGCGCCGGGACAAGCCCGGGCATGACGAAGCTATCCGGTAGATGACAAGGCACCCATGACCGATGCAGACACAGTCCGCGCCGCCCCAAGCGCCGTCACGGCTCCCGCCCCGCTGCTCAGCGTGCGCAACATCGAGGTGGTCTATGACGACGTTATCCTGGTGCTGCGGGGCTTAAGCCTCGAAGTGCCGCAGGGCGCGATCGTCGCGCTGCTCGGCGCCAACGGCGCGGGCAAGTCGACGACGCTGAAAGCGATTTCCGGATTGCTCAAGACCGAGGACGGCGAAGTCACTCGCGGTGAGATCGTCTTCAACGGCGAGCGCATCAACGGCATCGATCCCGACAAGATCGTTCGCCGCGGCATCTTTCAGGTGATGGAAGGCCGCCGCATCATCGCCGACATGACGTCGCTGGAAAACTTGAGGCTCGGCGCCTTCACCCGCAGCGACAACGATATCGGCGCCGACATCGACATGGTCTACAATTATTTCCCGCGCTTGAAGGAGCGCACCGGCCTGGCCGGTTATCTCTCCGGCGGCGAGCAGCAAATGCTGGCGATCGGCCGCGCGCTGATGGCGCGCCCAAAGATGATCCTGATGGATGAGCCGTCGATGGGTTTGTCGCCGCTGCTGGTCAAGGAAGTGTTCGGGATTATCAGCAAGATCAACCGCGATCTCGGCGTCACCATCCTGCTGGTGGAACAGAACGCGCGCGCCGCGCTGTCAGTCGCGAGCCACGGCTACATCATGGAACAAGGCAAGGTGGTGCTCGACGGCAGCGCCGACGAGTTGCGCGACAATGAAGACGTCAAGGAGTTTTACCTCGGCGGCGCCGGCGACCAGCGCAAGAGTTTTAAGAATTTGAAAAGTTTCAAGCGGCGGAAGCGGTGGCTGTAGGGCTGCTGCCTCTCCCTCGTCATGCCCGGCCTTGTGCCGGGCATCCACGTCTTACAGACTTCGCGAGAAAGAAGACGTGGATGGCCGGGACGAGCCCGGCCATGACGGTCAAATTCAGGGAATACCAATGACCGATCACTACGACGTCCTCGAGACGCGCGAGCCCGCCGAGCGCGAGGCTGACCTGTTCTCGCGGCTGCCGGAGGTGCTGCGCAGGGCGATGGTGGCGCCCGCCTATGCCGAACGCCTTAAGGGCATCGATCCGGCTTCCATCACCAGCCGGACGGCGCTGGCGCGCCTGCCGGTGCTGCGCAAATCCGATCTCCCTGCCCTGCACAAGGCCGCGCCGCCGTTCGGTGGATTTGTCTCAGGGCGCCCCGGGTCGTTCGGGCGCCTGTTTACGTCGCCCGGCCCGATCTTCGAGCCCGAGCCAACTCACGCCGACCCTTGGCGCGGCGCGCGGGCGCTGTTCGCGGCAGGCTTCCGGCCGGGTGACGTGGTGCTGAATACCTTCAGCTATCATCTGACGCCGGGCGGCTTCATCTTCGATGCCTCCGCGCGCGCGCTGGGTTGTGCGGTTATTCCGGCAGGTCCCGGCAATACCGAAGCGCAATTCGAGCTGATCGAGGCGTACCGCCCGGTCGGCTACAGCGGCACGCCCGATTTCCTCAAAATCCTGCTCGACGCGGCCGCAAACGCTGGGCGCGATGTCTCCTCGATCAAGCGCGCTCTGGTATCCGGCGCGGCGTTTCCGAAATCATTGCGGGACGAAATCAAGTCGCGCGGCGTCGACGCTTATCAGGCGTTTGGCACCGCCGATCTCGGCCTGATTGCCTTTGAAACCCCGGCCCGCGAGGGCATGGTCGTCAACGAGGACCTGATCATGGAAATCGTGGGGCTGGGCACCGGCGATCCCGTGCTCGAAGGCGAGGTCGGCGAAATGGTCGTCACCTCGCTTGACCCTGATCACCCCTGGATTCGCTTGGCGCTCGGGGATCTCACCGCGGCGATGCCCGGCAAAAGCTCCTGCGGACGCAGCAACATGCGCATCAAGGGCTGGATGGGCCGCGCCGACCAGACCGCCAAAGTCAAAGGTATGTTCGTGCGGCCGGAGCAGATCGCGGAGATCGGCAAGCGTCATCCCGAGTTGGGGCGGTTGCGTCTCGTCATCACGCGCGAAGGCGAGACCGACTTGATGACGCTGAAGGCCGAATGTGCCTCGCCAAGCGAACCCCTTCGAAGTGAGGTCACCTCAACGTTGCGCGCAGTGACAAAACTCGGCGGCCTGGTCGATCTGGTGCCGACCGGTTCATTGCAAAATGACGGCAAAGTGATCGCGGACGAACGCAAGCCCGGCTAACGGATTCCCGCGGAGCCCGCGGCGATCAGAATTTCCGAACCAGATTGATCACCTCGTCCTGCTGATCCCGCGTGATCTCCGCAAACATCGGCAGCGATAAGATCCTGCTTTGGTCGCGATGCGCATTGGGAAACTGCTCGGGACGATGCTCGAGCCGACCATAGGCGGCGAGAAACGGCAACGCGGTCGGGTAGTTGATCGCGGTCTGAACGCCGTTGGCGCTTAAGTGCGCCGCCAGCGCATCGCGGCGCGGATGCTGAATCGTATAGAGATGATAGACGTGGGTGCGATCCGCCGCGACCGAGGGCACAACGATATCTTCGATCTGGTTGAGGCCGGCGTCGTAAATCATCGCCGCATCCTGGCGCGCCCTGGTCCAATCAGACAGATGCGGTAGTTTGGCCGACAGGATCGCCGCCTGCATGCCATCGAGCCGGCTGTTGATGCCCTCGATCCGATGCTGATGCTTGATGAGGCCGCCATGGCGCGCCAGCATGGTCATGTGCTCGGCCAGCGCGCCGTCGTTGGTGACGACGGCGCCGGCGTCCCCCATTGCTCCCAGATTCTTGCCGGGATAGAACGAATAGGTCGCCGCGGCGCCAAAAGTCCCGACCGGTTGGCCCTTGTAGCGCGCCAGATGCGCCTGCGCGCAATCCTCCACCACCCAGAGCTTGTGCTTGCGCGCGATCGCCATGATCGCATCCATGTCCGCAGGCTGCCCGTACAGATGCACGGGAATGACACCGACCGTCCGCGGCGTGATCGCGGCCTCGATCGCCGCCGGATCGATCGTGAAGGTGGCGCCGTCGGTGTCGCAGAACACCACCGTCGCCCCGGCATGCGTGATCATCGCGGATGTGCTGATCCACGAATGCGCCGTGGTGATGACTTCGTCGCCGGTCCGAACATTCAGCGCGGCCATGGCAAGATAGAGCGCATCGGTGCCGTTGGCGCATGACACGCAGTGCTTGGTGTCCGCGGCGCTGGCGAATTCCCGTTCGAAAGCATCGACATAAGGCCCGCGAATGAACGCATTGTCTCTGATGACCGCGGCGATTGCGGCATCGATCTCGCCCTTGATGGTTTGATACTGAAGCTGCAGATCAGCGAAGGGTACCGGCATCCGTGGTCTTCCTTATTTCCGCTAACCAAGCCGGCGCGCCGGATTTCCCGCATACGTGCCGGCCGCGGTGATGTCTCCGGTCACGACGGAGCCCGCTCCGATCACGACATCGTCGACGATACGCACCGGCATGATCGTGGCGTTGGATCCGATCGAAACCCGATTGCCTATCACGGTCTCGCGCCACAGTTCCTTACGCCCCCCCGACGGACCTCCGCTCGAGAACGTATCATTGATGAACATCACGCCATGGCCGACAAAACAACCTTCCCCGATCGTCACCAGCTCGCAGATGAAGGCATGCGATTGCACGCGGGTACCGGCGCCAATGCTGACGCCTTTCTGGATCTCGGTAAAAGGTCCGACAAAGCAGTCATCGCCGATTTTGCAGCCGTAGAGATTGCAGGGCTCGACGATCCTGACCCGCGCGCCGAACTCGACATCGCGGACGCCGATCTGACGAATGTCCGGCTGGTTCATGACACCACACCAAGCCGGCTCAGCCGGGGCGTGAAGCGCAGCGGGACTTCCTGGCCGGTCTCGATCGATTCATAGAGCGCAGAAATCAATTCCAGACTTTTGCGCCCCTCGAGGCCGTCCACCAGTGCCGCGCGCTGATGGATCAGACAATCGATCACGTGCTGGTAATAGGCCTGGTGGCCGAAGCCGTAGACGTTCGGCGGATTAACGGAAAATTTTTCAACTACCTCTTTGTCGGAGGGGAGTTCGTCAACGAAGCGCCAATGCCTGATCTGGTTGACAGCGAAGCCAGCGATTTCGACCGTTCCCTTCTCGCCCAGGATCGAGAGCGACCCTTCGAGATCCGTTGGCCGTGCGGCGGTCGTCGCCTCGATGATTCCCAGCGCGCCGTTGCGGAATTTCAGTGTCGCGACCGCGGTATCTTCAGTTTCGATCCTTGCAAGTGCCGTGACCGCGCGCGCATGCACGCTCACGACATCACCGAAGAACCATTCCAGCATATCGACGTGGTGGCTGGCCTGGTTGGTGAGCACGCCGCCATCATAGGCCCACGTGCCGCGCCATTCATCCTGATCGTAATAGGCCTGGTCCCGGCACCAGCGCACGCGCACGGTGCCCAGAACAAGCCGTCCGAACCGGCCGGCTTCCAGCGCCTCGCGCGCCTTGACGACAGGAACGTTGAAGCGATTCTGCTTGACGATGAACAGCTTGACCCCGGCTTCGTCGCACGCGCGGATCATGTCATCGGCGTCCTGCAACCGAAGCGCCATCGGCTTTTCGACGACGACATGTTTTCCAGCCTTGGCGCAGGCGATCACGTGTTGGGGATGCATCCCGCTCGGCGTCAGGACCGCAACCGCGTCGATATCCTTTCGCGCGAGAAAGTCATCGATATCGTAAAGGCCGGGAATGCCGAACTTCGATGCGACGGCATCGGCGCGCGCGCGGATGGGATCGCAGACAGCGACGAGACTGGCCCGGTCGATATGACCACCACCCAACAACTCGGAATGACGCTTGGCGATGCGCCCACATCCGAGCAGGCCAAATCTAATCATAAGACTTCCTTGCTAGCTGCGATCGTCTTCGCAGGCAATTCAAAGGCTGGGCAGCACGGCGGGCCCCAATATAGACCAAGTGTTTTATATTAACAGAAGCCGCTGTAAATCAAGGCGCCTGCGGGTTTTCGCGATTGCGCCGCATCGACGTCGTTTGAAATTCGAAAAAAATAGGCCCTCGGCGGTCACATTCGCCCGCCTGAATTGCACATTGTACCCCTCTGGCTATTGGGGTATCTGACAGGACAACAGGATCCCGCTCGATGAATATGGTCAAGAATTGGTGGTTGGCCGGCGCCAATTCCGAGCGCCGCGCACTGGCATTCCTGATTTGCTTTCACATCGTGCTGTGCTGCGTCTCTCTCGCTTATGTTTCGCAGTACCATGATGCGTTCCATATTTTCTACGACCCGGCCCGGCTCTACGTCGCCGTTATCCTGGTCGCAGCCTTTGCGCTCGTCTCATATCCTTTCACACGCGTTGATTTCAGCTTCGGTTACTTCGTCGGATTCTATTTTTATACGATGGTGCTGGGCTATCTCTGGCTAAATTGCTTCTCGGACCTGGATTATAATCACCGATTGGGCGGGCTTTCCGCTGTGGCCTCGGCGATTGCGTTTCTGCTACCTGCCCTGTTTATCTCATCCCCAATCCGACAGCGATACGTGATACCGGCGAAGGCATTTGAGCACCTCTTGACGCTTATTCTGGTGCTGGGCGCGGCAACGATCTCTTTCAGCGCGACCTACAATTTCAGATTTGTCTCGATTGAACATATCTATGACTTCCGCGGCGACCTCGACTTCCCGATTCTGCTGAATTACTGGATCGGAATTACGTCCAATGCGCTATTGCCGTTTGCGTTTGCATGCTTTGTGACGCGCCGCAATTACTGGCGCGCCGGCATCACCCTGGCCCTGCTGCTGCTTTTTTATCCGATCACCCTGAGCAAACTCGCGTTTTTCACGCCAGCGTGGCTTTTGGCCATTACCTTGCTTTCGAGGTTTTTCCAAAGCAGAATCACTGTTGTGCTTTCCCTGGTTTTGCCGATGCTTCTCGGAGCGATCCTGGTCGCTTTGTTCAAGAAGGACGCCATACCCTATTTCGACCTGGTCAATTTCCGGATGGTCGCGGTGCCATCAAATGCAATGGACATATATAACGATTTCTTTTCGGCGCACGATCTCACCTATTTCTGTCAGATAAAGATTTTGAAACCAATGATGCATTGTCCATATCCGGATCAGTTGTCCATCGTGATGGCCAAAGCCTACGAGCTTGGCAATTTCAATGCGTCGCTGTTCTCGACCGAGGGTATCGCTTCGGTCGGACCATTATTCGCGCCGGTATCGGTCTTCGTGTGCGGGCTCGTCGTCGCCCTCGCCAACCGTTTATCCTCCGGTCTTCCACCTCGCTTCATCCTGATTTCAAGCGCGGTCCTTCCCCAGATTCTTCTCAATGTACCGCTCACGACCGTTTTGCTTTCGCACGGCGCGGCGTTCCTTTTTCTGCTCTGGTACATCACCCCGCGGACGAAGTTGCAGCAGGAATCATCAAAAGAGCAGCCTTCGCTGGTTCCGCGCGAAGCTCGCACTGCCTATGCTGGCGTGTAATGACGCCGATCGTCGCGCTATTGACGGCCCGAATCCGACCGATTATCACTCCGTGCCAGCGGAATAGCCGGCTCGGGACAAGGTCCCCGAAGGCGCGATCTGGTTTGCGCGTTTTGCCGAACAGACGACGCTTGGTTTCCAGAGTAGTGGCGGCGGTTCATCCCGTTTCAGGAAGCATCTTCGGGTATCAGACAACCAAGGGGCTCCGATGCAGAGCGTTCTGATCAGCGGCGGCGCCGGTTTCATCGGCCAGAACCTTGTGCATGCGTGGCGCGCGGCGCGTGCCGACGACCGGCTGGTCGTCGTCGATGCCATGACCTACGCGGCAAACCTGCGAAGTCTCGAACCGCTGATCGCCGACCGCAGCATCCTGTTCGTCAAGGGCGATATCGGGGATGCAGTTCTGATACGGCGGCTGTTCGAAGAACATAAATTCACGCGCATCGTTCACCTGGCCGCGGAGTCCCATGTCGATCGATCGATCGTCGATCCCGAGGCCTTCCTGCAAACCAATGTGATCGGCACCTTCACGTTGCTCAAGGCGGCGCTGGACGCCTGGCACGCATCCAGCATGATCGATCGTGCGCGTTTTCTCCACGTATCGACCGACGAGGTCTACGGCTCGCTCGGACTGAGCGATCCCGCCTTTTCGGAATCCTCGCCATACCGCCCCAATTCACCTTACGCCGCGAGCAAGGCGGCCAGCGATCATCTGGTGCGGGCGTTCGTTGCGACCTACGGGATGCCGGCCCTGATCACCAATTGCTCGAACAATTACGGTCCCTACCAGCACCCGGAGAAATTGATTCCGCTGATGATCATTCATGCGCTAGAGGGAAAGCCGCTGCCGATCTATGGCGACGGCTCCAACGTCCGGGACTGGCTGCACGTGTCCGATCATTGCGATGCGTTGATGGCGGTGATCGAGCGAGGCCGCATTGGGGAAACCTATAATGTCGGCGGCGGCAACGAACAGAACAACAGCGGCGTCGTCGGTCTGATCTGCGACGCGCTCGACCATGCTTTCGCCGCCGATAAAGCTCTCGTGGCACGCTTTCCGTCCTGCCCCGCGGCTTCGGGAACTACTTGCCGCTCGCTTATCGCTTACGTGCCCGACCGGCCGGGCCATGATCACCGCTATGCGATCGACGCCACAAAGCTCGCCGGCGAACTCGGCAACCGATGCAAGATCGGGTTCGAGACCGGACTCCGCCAGACCGTCAGCTGGTATCTTGACCAGCAAGATTGGTGGCGCGAGGTCACCAGCGGCGCCTACAAGGCGTGGATCGACAAGAACTACGGTCTCCGGCGGATCGCGGTCTAGAAGACCACGCGGCGGACCCGGTAGAGATAAGGGCTTCGAGACAGTGGATTCGACCAATTCAAAAACGAGATCCGAGACTGGCAATCCAATTCGGCTCTCGGATTTCCAACCTGTAGCCTGCGATGCGCTTGCGCGCATCGGCAGCGAAAACGATGGCGGATATGTCGTCCCGCTCGACGCAGTAATGGCAGCACACGCATTGGTCTCGTTCGGCCTCTCCCATGACTGGACATTTGAGCGTGACTTTGGAAAGTACAATGCGGATGCTATTATTCATTGTTACGATCACACAGTCTCTCTTCGAACAGCCTTCGAATATTCGATCGGTCAGTTGCTGCGTTTTGCCCTACTGTTAAGGCCAAGCGCCCTACGAAGGGCGTTTACGTGGATCGACTACAAAACCTTTTTTCGGGCAGACAGAATTCATTTCAAACAAAGAATCTGGCGGAACAACCAGGACAACAGCGCGACCATAGAAGATGTCTTCGGGCGCCTGCCGGCGGAATGCCCCGTGTTTGTGAAAATGGACATTGAAGGAAGTGAATATTTCGTCCTCGACGATTTGCTCCGGCATTCCAAAAATATCGTCGCGATAGCTATCGAATTCCATGATGTCGACACAGCTTCTGGCCTGTTCAACTCTCTCGTCGAAAAGATCAAGCGTGACTTCCATATCGTGCATATTCACGGCAATAACATGGGAGGACTCGCGCCGTTCAATTTTCCGATTGCCCCGGAAATTACATTCCTCAACAAGCGCTTCTTCAATTCGACCCCGTCGCCGTCCCGTTTGAAATATCCAGTCCCCGGGCTTGATCGTCCCAATAATCCCCGGCTTCCAGATTTCGTATTTGAATTTTGATCTGTCATTATCGATGAGCGCAATATCGCTATAGCAACTCCCGCAATAAACCCTGCAACTGGGCACCGTAACGCGCCGGTGTCATCGTCAGCATTCTGTCTCGCCCCCTTTTCCCAAGCCGGCGCGCCGCCTCAGAGTCTGTTATGATTTTTAGAATGGTCTCCTTGATCGACGCTACGGATGTTGGATCGAATAACAGGCCGGCATCACCTACCTGCTCAGGAATCGCAAGAATACCGGAAGCCGCAACCGGGGTCCCAACCTGAAAGGCTTCATAGATAGGAATGCTTACGCTTTCGAACAGCGACGGCATTACCAATGCTGTCGCGAGCCGATAGATCGCTTGAAGGTCATTCTGCTCCACATACCCAAGATGTAGAACCTGTTCGCCCAATCCGAACTTGTTGATCGTGGCCATCACGGCTTGGTATTCGTCGCGCTTTTTGCCGGTGAGAACCAGCTTAAGGCCGGGAACCTCGGCCGCAACCTCTCGAAATGCCTCGATCAGACGCAGATGATTCTTGTGAGGCCAAAATTGAGCCGGATAGAACAAGAACTTCTCGGGCAGCTGCAATCGGATTCGCGCCGCCTGTAACCAATCGTCAGGTACATCCGCAACGAACTGTTGCAGTGGAGGCGCCGTCATCACGACGGTCCGCTCTTCGGGTACGCCAAAATGGCGAATGACGTCCGTTTTTACATGTCGGGACTCGCATATAACGCGCCGCGCCCGTCCTAAAAGCTGTGAGTGGACCTGATATCGCCAGGTCCGCTGCCACCAGGAAAAATTCTCGGGGTAGTAGATATCCTGAAGGTCGTGCAGCGTATAGGCGAATGGCCTCGATGTATGCAGCAATGCCAGGGAATAAATTGGCGCCAACAGGACATCCTGTGAAGCAAACGCGTCAGCCAGTCTGATGTGCATTCTATGAGCGACCAGCGCAGCCAACTGCTGTGCACGCGATTCCACAAAACTGCAGATCGGGTAGCCTAGTTCTGCAAAATCCGGATTTTTCGGATCACCATAGATGGTGATTTCAACACCGCTGGTGTGACGCAAAGACTGCAGCATAGAGAGGGTATACTGGTAGGTACCGCCGTTATCGGGACCAGCCAACGCAAGAACCCCTAGCTTAATCGTCACTTCACTTCCCCAACTCCGTCAGAAGGATAGACGTGCCCTCTTCGCCGATCCCGTCCGCTCTGGCGACGCACCGAGCACCAGCCACGGACTGCATCAACGGCTCCAGCGGTCACAACCGCTGCTCCGTTCATGCCGGGGACATCTCTTTAAGAAGCTCGTTGACGTCCGATCCGATCCGCTGAACTTCAACTTTCGTCAGTTCGTAATAGGACGGTAAATTTAGCCCTATCTGCGACTTGCGGGCCGAGATTGGTAGCGGGGCCTGCTTGTACATCGGCATTGAAGACATCGTACAAAAATAGGGACGCGTATCGATGCCGCGCGCTTTGAGCGCCTGCATGAATGCATCTCGGCGCGCTTCGTCTAACCAGTCAACTTCCAGACAGATCATCCAAAACGCGCTTTTCGCCCAGTTTTTTACCCGATTGAGCCGGATGTAGTCCGTGGTAGCAATTTCCGAGTTGTACCAACTCATGATCTCCGCCCGGCGGTCGAGAAATTCTTCGATGCGTTCCAATTGCGCGACACCAAGTGCTGCCTGCAGATTAGTGATCCGATAGTTAAATCCGCGCTCTTCGTGAAAATACCGCCGCTGAGAGCTCATTGCATGGTCACGTAACCGTCTGGCATGCTGATAGAACTCTTGATCATTGGTGGTCAGCATGCCGCCTTCACCGGTCGTAATGACTTTGTTTCCATAAAAGCTGAAGACGCCGCATTTTCCGAGGCCGCCAACCCTGCGGCCCTTGTATTCAGCACCGTGCGCCTCGGCCGCGTCTTCGATGATGTCCACACCGTGAGCGACGCCGATTTCCATCAGGGCGTCCATATCGGCCGGATGACCATAGAGATGAACCGGAATGATCGCTTTCGTTCGTTCGGAGATCAGCGATTTGACGGACATCGGATCTATACAAAGCGTATCGGCGTCGATATCGGCGAGGATCGGCGTCGCGCCCGTGTAAGCAACTGCATTCGCTGTCGCGACGAAAGTCAAATCGGGGATAATTACCTCGTCGCCCGGCTGCAGCCCAAGCGTAGCGAGTGCGAGATGCAGGCCCGTCGTCCCGTTACTTACCGCAAGGGCATATGCGGTCCCGCAGTAGCGCGCGAAGTTTGCTTCGAACTCATCGATGTATTTTCCGATCGACGAGACCCATCCGGAATCCAGGGCATCCAGAACAAGTTCCTTTTCTCGCGCTCCAATGAACGGTTTCGAGATCGGTATAAAACTATCTGACATTATCGGCCTTCTAAATCGACGCAACCAGCGCCTCGAAGCGCTTCCATTGAGCTTCTTTTGAATAACGAGTCGATACCATTTCATGGCCCGCACGCGCGAGACTCAACCTTTTTTCGGAAGCTTCAAGCAAGGTCTTGACCTGCCTTACAGCCTGCTCCGGCGAGTTGTATGTCGCGATCGTTTGGCCGTCCTGCATACCCTCCGGATAATTGCCTTCGTCCGAAAGAAGTAGCGATCCGCCACCCAACGCCTCGAAGCAACGCATATTTCCACGATCCGCACCTGCCATGTCGATTGATCCGTTCAACACAATTTTAGCGGCCGAAAGCACCTCATAGTAGTCCCGTCCAAATGCAGGTTCCCTGGCGATTGCCCTGATTGCCGATGGTCTACGGTGCCTTGCCAGAGGCAGGAATTGTCCCAGCGGCGACTCTGCCAGCCGACACAGGCGCGAGCGGTCCAGATGGTACACAACATTATACTCCCCAGTCAGCTTCGCTACCGCTTCCAGCACCGACGCCCGCTGCCTGTGATGGCGTGAATAACCCCCGACGAACAACACATCGATCGGCCGATCCTTGCGAACTGCGAATGGCGCCAACTCCGGATCGTACGCGGGAACGAAATATTCTGTGCGACAACCCTGCTCTTTCAGCGCCGCAAGAATCGACGGAAAATTGCAGACGACCAGGTCATAACCGGAGAACGATACGTTTCGGAACGGCGCGGCGTGCCAGGCTATGACATTTTTTACGCAACCTGGGAGACTTTTGATGAAGTCCGCTTGCCAACCCGTCGCATCGAGATTGTAGAACACGTCGGTACGGTGCTCTTCAATCTGCGCCTTCAGGATATCGCTCAGCGACGTGCGCGAACTCAAGCCGCGTTCGCGCGCCCAAACCCTCTGGACATCCTCGTCATCACCATTGGTAAAAAACGCCCATTCAGTTCGCTGATCAATGGGCAGAAGGATGTGCGCTGCCGACTCTCGAAAATTCAAAAATGCGTCAATCTGACCCGTGAACGTAGAACGATCCTTGGTCAGTTCACGTATCTTCGGACGCAGGGAGGGATAGTATCTGGAATTCTGGAAGAGCCTCACAAGCTCTGTATCCCGATAGTTGTCAGCAGGTGCGGCGCGACACAACCGTTGATTTCTAAGGAGGTCAAGCGGAATTGCATCGACACCGCCTGCCTCCATCCCGCCTAAATATCTTCATGCTGCGCACCTAGCGCTGAAATCATGCGAAGATTCAAGCGTCCGGAGCCGCCGTGACGCTGGTTCAGCGGCTATTTTTACCTTGAATGAAGACGGGGCGTCCAAGGGAAAGCATTTTGGATGCGGCTTGGCGCATGCTAACGAGGCCATTCTGAATTGAGTGCGTCGCGACTAAAAAGAGTCTGGTGTATGAACCGCAAAGGAATCATTTTGGCGGGAGGTCGCGGAACGCGGCTCCATCCGCTGACGCTCGTGACGTCGAAGCAGCTGCTTCCGATCTACGACAAGCCCCTGATCTATTACCCGCTGACGACGCTGATGCTGGCCGGCATCCGCGAATTCCTGATTGTCACCACGCCGAACGAAATCGGACAATTTCAGCGTTTGCTCGGCGACGGAAAGCAATGGGGTATAGAGCTCTCCTACGCGATCCAGGAACATCCAGGCGGCATCCCGGAGGCTTTCCTGATCGGCAGGGAATACCTCGCGGGCAGCCCGTCGGCGCTAATCCTGGGCGACAATATTTTTTACGGCACCGGCTTGCGGGATATGTTGCGTGAGTCGGCCGAACAGATCCGCGGCGCAACCGTATTCGCATGCCGGGTCGACGATCCCGAACGTTACGGAGTTATCGAGTTCGACGCCTCCCATCGCCCGCTGCGGATCGTTGAAAAGCCGGAAACGCCAAAATCGAACTATGCCGTCACCGGTCTGTATTTCTACGACCAGCGCGTTGTCGATGTCGTGCGCGAGATGAAGCCGTCTGCACGGGGCGAGCTCGAGATCACCGATTTGAACCAATGGTACCTCGAGCGCGGCGAGCTCCATGTCGAATGGTTCGGGCGCGGATATGCCTGGCTGGACGCCGGCACTCACGAATCGCTGCTCGAGGCATCGCAATTCATCCACATTGTCGAGAAGCGTCAGGGCTTGAAGATCGCGTGCCCTGAGGAAGTGGCCTTTATCCAGGGCTTTATCGACGCCGAACAACTCCTGAGGCTTGCCGAGCCGATGAAGGCCACGGCTTACGGGCAATACCTCATTCGCCAGGCCGGGCAGCAGCCCTGACATCCCGCACCAGCGTGGAATCGCTTCCGCAATTTTGTCGAAACGGTCTGTTCGCCAACGGGCTGCCCAGGATCCGCACTTGCCCAGACGGCATCCCACGGCATCGGACATTGCAGGCCTGCGATCAGGTATTGAATTTAAGGTCGATCTGGCCGATCAAAAAGAACGCTGTTTCCCGCTTCTTCTTTCCGGAGTCCCGTCAATGTCCTTCCCGCGTGCCTCGCAAGCCTTGTCCCGCTTCACCGTGCTCGATCTCACCCGCGTTCGTTCCGGGCCGACCTGCGTGCGGCAACTCGCGGACTGGGGCGCCAATGTGATCAAGATCGACGCGCTGCTGGAGGACGCCGCCGGCGAGCAGCCCGGCGGGCCGCGTCATGGTTCCGACTTCCAGAATTTGCACCGCAACAAGCGCGCGATGACGCTCAACCTCAAGGACTCCAAGGGCCTTGAGGTATTCCGGCGACTTGCCGAGAAGGCCGACGTGGTGGTCGAGAATTTCCGTCCCGATGTCAAAGCCCGGCTCGGCATCGATTACGAGAGCGTGCGCAAGATCAACCCGCGCATCGTCTACGGCAGTATCTCCGGTTTCGGACAGGATGGCCCTTATTACAAGCGTCCCGGCTTCGATCAGATCGCCCAAGGCATGGGCGGGCTGATGTCGATCACCGGCGCGCCCGGCGAGGGTCCGATGCGGGTCGGCATTCCCGTGGCCGACCTCGCCGCCGGGCTGTTCTGCGCGATGGGCATCCTCACGGCGCTTCTGGAGCGCGATGTCTCCGGCGAAGGTCAGTGGGTGCAGACCTCGCTGCTGCAGGCTCAGATTTTCATGCTGGACTTCCAGGCCGCGCGCTGGCTGATGGAAAAGGACGTTGCGGGACAGGCCGGTAACAACCATCCGACCAGCATCCCGACCGGCGTGTTCAAGACCTCGGACGGCTATATCAATATCGCCACCACGGGGGGGCGCATCTGGGAGCGCTGCGCGCAGGCCATCGGCGCGCCCGAGCTCGTGACCAATCCTGATTACGCCACCGCGCCGGCACGCTCCAAGAACCGGAATGCGCTCAACGCCGAGCTCGGCAAACTCACTGCAAAGAAATCCACCGAGACCTGGGTCAGCGAGCTTAACGCCGCCGGCGTGCCCTGTGGCCCGATCTATTCCATCGATCAGATGTTCGAGGACGCTCAGGTCAAGCACCTCGGTATCGCGCAAGATGTGCCAAATGCCGAGAACCGTCACATCCGCCTGGTCGGCCAGCCGCTGACCCTGTCGCGAACGCCGAGCAAAATGGCGGCGCGGCCGCCGGAATTCGGCGAGCAGACCGACGAGGTGCTCGGGGAATTTGGATTCAGCGCTGAAGAGATCGTTGCGCTGAAGCAGAGCAAGGTCGTGTGATACGGTGGCAGAGTCTATGATTGCATGATCGCAATCCTTCTCTGCCAAGCTAGAACCCGCTTTCAGGTAAGATTGTATGTTGAAAATTCCCATCATGCGGCCGAAGCTTCCGTCGGCCGATCGAATCCTGCGTTATCTCAGGGCGGTCGATACGTCACGAATATATTCCAATTTCGGTCCCCTCTCCCTCTCGCTCGAAGAGCGTCTGGCGAAACACTTTGGCGTCCGAAGAGAAATGATTACCACGACCGCCAACGCGACGCAGGGGTTGACCTTGGCGCTAACCACCCTGGGCGTTCAACCAGGGACGCTATGCGTGATGCCGGCCTGGACCTTCATCGCGTCGGCGCACGCGGCAATTTCGGCGGGACTCATTCCTTATTTTGTCGATGTCGATCCCCATACTTGGGCTCTTGATCCGGGCACGATGGATGAGGTGATTGCTTCTGCCCCAGCCGCTGTCGGAGCCATCATGCCGGTTGTTCCATTCGGCCAGCCGATCAACTTTGTGGCGTGGGACCGTTACCGAACACGGACCAAGGTGCCAGTCGTGATTGATGCCGCGGCCGGATTCGATTCGGCCGTTGCTTGCGAGACGCCTGTAGTGGTCAGTCTGCACGCCACCAAGGTCATCGGTATTGGTGAGGGAGGTTTTGTCTTGACGACGGATGAGGGGGTGATTCAAGGCATCCGCGCGCGCACAAATTTTGGTTTCATGGGATCGCGCAATTCGATCGCAGCTTCCACTAATGCCAAGCTCAGCGAATACCATGCGGCGGTGGCACATGCTTCGTTTGACGAATGGGCCAACGCGCGCGCCGAATGGATGGCGGTCGCCGCACTCTATCAAAAGGTACTGCCGGAATCGAACCGCATCCAATACCAACCGGGGTTCGGTAGAGACTGGATAGCCAGCACCTGCCTCCTGCGGTTGCCCGGATTCGATGTCAATGAAGCAGAGCGTGCGCTTGCCGCTGCCGGCGTCGAAACGCGCCGATGGTGGGGTCAGGGCGCACATCTTCACCCGTCAACCAC
>Ga0105238_10001543_pt1 | contig 23080 bp, 24 predicted proteins | sample KBSC34metaG_FD_81526 | JGI IMG/M metagenome (GOLD analysis project Ga0105238, IMG submission 81526) | Corn rhizosphere microbial communities from Kellogg Biological Station, Michigan, USA - KBS C3-4 metaG | ecosystem: Host-associated > Plants > Roots > Rhizosphere > Soil | place: Michigan, USA...
ATTGACTGGTGCGTATCCGCGCCGGCTGAAGAATACATCGTGATGACCGAAAGCGGCGTCCGGCATTCTCTGGAGCGTCTGGCTCCGCAGAAGCGCTTCTACTTCGTCCCCAACGAAAACTGCAATTGCAGCGAGTGCCCCTATATGCGGCGCAACACGCTCGAAAAACTGCGCGACTGTTTGGCGAACCTGACGCCGCGCATCGAGCTTTCCGACGACATCATCCGGCGCGCCGCGCTGCCCATCGAGCGGATGCTCGCTGTTCGCTAACGAGCCCGCTTATGCATCCCGAGATTCACGACGCAGTTCGTCGAGCGCTAGCCGAGGATATCGGCTCGGGCGACATCACGACCAATCTGTGCATCCCCGCCGAGACGTCGGCTACGGGCAGGATGGTGGCGCGCGAATCGCTGGTCTTAGCGGGCGTGGAACTGCTACCCCTGATTTTCGTGGATTGTATCGTTGGGATTACGCGCCGCTCAGGAGACCGCCTTAAGGAGGACGATGAAATCGCGGTTGTGCAAGGTCCCGCGCGAGCATTGCTGACCGGCGAACGGACCGCCTTGAACTTTATCCAGCGGCTCAGCGGTATCGCGACCCTGGCCTCCGCCTACGTTCGCGCTGTCGAGGGCACAGGTTGTCGCATTCTGGATACCCGAAAAACCACACCTGGTCTGCGAAGGCTGGAGAAGATGGCCGCGGCCGCGGGCGGCGCGGTGAATTATCGCTTGGGCCTGTTCGACGCCGTATTGATCAAGAATAACCACATTACCGCGGCGGGTGGTGTTCGAGCGGCACTGGAGCGCACACGAAACGCCGGAGTGCCGGTCGAGATCGAAGTGCGGACCCGCGAGGAATTGGACGAGGCGTTGGCCTGTGGGGCCACGCTTCTTCTTTTAGACAACCTGGATCCCAGTGAGGCGCGCGAATGGGTCTTGCACATCAACGGGCGCGCGACGGTGGAGCTTTCCGGTGGCATCACGCTGGAGACGGCTCGTGCCTACGCGGAGTCCGGCGCGGATTTCCTGTCGAGCGGCGCGATCACCCATTCAGCGCCAGCCGTCGATATCAACTTCCGCATTCAACCGGACTGAATACTACCTCAGCAGCTCGTTCGCCAGCGCCTCAGCGCCGTAAATCTTCCGCAGAGCTTCGGTAATCGCCGCCGTGTGGACCGCCACCGCGCGGTTGGTTTCGCCCTCATACACGAAATCACCCACCAGTGATTCGATATTGCCGTCGAAGATCAAGCCCACGATCTCGCCATTCTTGTTCACCACCGGCGAGCCCGAATTGCCGCCGATAATGTCGTTGCTGCTGACGAAATTGAAGGGCGTCGACAAATCGAGCTTGGTACGCCCATCGAAATAGCGCTGCGGCAGCTCAAACGCACCCGTATTGCCGAAACTGGCCGACCGGTCGTATAAGCCGTACATCGTCGTCATGGGCGGGGCGATGGTCCCGTTCATTGGATAACCCTTCACTTGCCCGTAGGAAAGGCGCAGCGTGAACGTCGCGTCGGGATACGTCGATTTCCCGAACGCCGCGAAACGCGCTTTGCCGAGCTGTTCGCCGGCGCGCTGCTCGACGCTCTGGACGTTGTCTTCCAGCCACTTGGTTAGCTCGCGGCGTACCGGATCGAGCTTGCGCGCCAGCACGATCATCGAATCGGTGGATGCTGCGACAGCGGACTCGCCGCCCTCGACCAGTTTCTTGCGCAGTTCCGGATCGGTTAGTTTGGACCCGTTGACCAGCTCGGTGGCGACCTCGCGCGGCGATTTCCCGTTGAGCACCATCTTCACCCACGGGTCATTCGGTCCCGCTTCGGCCAGATCCAGTTCCAACGCGCCGGTGATACGCGCGATTTCCATGTCGGGATAAATCGGCGCGGGCGAGAACAACGACAATCGCAGCGATTCGAGCTGCGATTCGTGATAGCCCGCCAGGCGCTCACCATCGGGCTTCTTGATTTCGGCGACGTATTGCACGATCTGCTGCGCCAGGCCCGCCAGCGACGAATTCAGTCCATGAAAATATTGTTCCTTGAAACGCGTTTGCGCCTTCTTTTCGGCCGCGGCGATCTGATCCCAGGCATTGCCATAGGCCGCTTTCCACTGCGAATTCGCCGCCACCTGGGCTTTGAATTTCGCCTCGTCGGAGCGTTTGGTATCCATGACGCGCTTGTCCTGCAGGCCCTTTTCGCGCCCTTCATACGCTTTGAGCGAATTCTCCAGGCTGAAGATCTGCGCCATCGCGCGTCGCGACGCCTCAGGGCCAGTGGCGGAATACTTCTTCAGCGTGTCGATGCGGCTATGCAGAATCTTCAAGGTTGCGGGCTCGTACAGATCGCGCTCTGCTTCGAGTTGCGCCAGCGTGTCTAACCTTTGCGTGGATCCGGGATGGCCGGAAACGAATACCAGCTCGCTATCGGCGGCGCCTTTCGGATTCCACTTGAGATAGTTCGAGCTCTGAATGGGCTGTCCGTTTTCATAGACGCGAAAGAGCGCAAAATCCAGGTCGTAGCGCGGATACGTGAAATTGTCCGGATCGCCGCCAAAGAAGGCGATCTGTTGCTCGGGCGCGAATACGATGCGCACATCCGTGTACTTCTTGTAGCGATACAGCCAATATTCCCCGCCTTGATACAGTGTGACGACGTCGGAGCGGAATCCGGTTTTCTCCAGGCTTTCGCGTTCGATCGCGGCAATCACGTCTTTTCGCTTGGCGAATTCCTGTTCCGTGCTGCGAGTTCCCTTGAGAGCTTCTTGCACGCGAGCCGTCACGTTCTCCATGGAGACCAGGACATTCACTTCCAGATCGGGCGACTTGATTTCTTCCGAAGACGTGCGTGCGTAGAAACCCGATTTGACGTAGTCGTGTTCGGGCGTCGAATTCTTCTGCAACTGCCCCAGCGCGACGTGATGGTTGGTCAGCAACAGTCCGGTGGGGCTGACGAACGATCCCGATCCGCCGTCATTTAGGCGAACACTTGAGAGTCGAACGTGGTCGAGCCACTGCTGCGTGATGGCGAAGTTGTATTTGTCCTGGACAAGCTTTGTGGGGGGATTATCGAACGTCCACATCCCCTCCTCGGCTTGAATGGGGGCATGAAGAGCAGCGAGGGTAAGCATCACCCCGCTTGCGAGCAAAATCAGTCGCTTCATAAGACCTCGCTTCATAAGATCATGGTAACGCGCGCTAAAATGGAAATTCTTAAGTGACACCCGCCTGGCGCCGCTACGTCCGACCACAGGATCTCGTTTGGCTACTGTTCTTCTCGGCGCTGGCAATGTTCGGACCAGAACGGGCTCCCGTAGTGCTGATCTCGCTGGTAGCTCTGGGCGTCGTACACGCGCTTGAGCCCCACATCGGATCCATCCCCGCGCTGGTGCTGGAATTGGCCCTGTGCTACCCGATCATCTACCCGGGCGGCATATCGAGCAGCTATTTCGTCGTGCTGGTCCTGCCGGTAATCTCGGCGTCCACCAATTTCGGGCTGTTAGGTGCGGCACTCTCAGCGCTGGCCGCCTGCGCTGTGTATTTGTCGATGATTCTTTGGCTGCCCTCCAGAAATCAATACCTCCCGGCCGAAGAACTGCCGGAAGTGGTTCTGCGCGCGCTGTTCTTCCTCGTGGTCGGGTTCCTGACGGCCCAACTGGCTCAGGCTAGCCGGAATGAGGCGCGAAAATCCCAGGCCGCCGCGGAAAAGCTGGCAGAGGCGAATCGCCACCTGGAAGAAGCCGAAGCCCAGGTGCGCCGCACCGATCGCCTGGCCGCGCTGGGACAGTTGACTGCGGGACTAGCGCACGAGCTGCGCAACCCTCTGGGAACGATGAAGACCTCGGCCGAGCTATTGGCGCGAAAGGTGTCCGGCGACAATGAAATCGCGCGCGAGATGGCCGGATATATCCAGCAGGAAGTGGACCGAATCAATTCCCTGATCACGCGATTTCTGGATTTTGCGCGCCCGCGCAACCTGCGTCTGGTGAAAACCGATCTGCACGCCATGCTGAATCATGCCATCGAGCTTTTCGATCGCGAGAAATCGGGCGCCGCCGCGTCGGTCACGGTGTTTAAGAACTATTCGCCGGATGTGCCCCCGGTACGCGTGGAAGCGGAGCTGATGGAACACGTCATCACGAACTTGCTGTCGAACGCCGCCCAGGCCAGCGCTCCCGGCGCCGTCGTGACCGTTAAAACGCGGTTGGCGGACACCCCGGAAGGGCACATGGCAGAGATCGCGGTGATCGACCGTGGTTCGGGAATCGACCCGAAGCAGCTCGAAAGCATCTTCAATCCGTTCTTCACCACCAAGGCGGAAGGCGTGGGCCTGGGCCTGGCGATCGTGTCTAAGATCGTGGACGAGCACGGCGGGCAGATCAACGTCGAAAGCACTTTGGGCGAGGGCAGCGTATTTCGGGTATACCTGCCTGTGGCAGAGTAAGAACAGCGAAACATTAAATAGACCATGCCCGAAAAACCAACTGTTCTGGTGATCGAAGACGAAGAGAAGCATCGCCGTGTACTCGGTCTCCATTTATCGTCAGGTGGTTATGGCGTGAAAGCCGCCGGCACGGCCGAGGAAGGGCTGAAACTGGCCGGAGAGGCCGACTTGGTCCTCACCGACCTGAAGCTGCCGGGGATGGACGGCCTGGCTTTGCTCGAGAAATTGCACGCGCAGAACGGGTATCTGCCGGTGATCGTGATGTCGGCCTTTGGAACCGTGGAAATCGCGGTGGAGGCGATGAAAAAAGGCGCCGTGGATTTTCTGCCGAAGCCGTTTTCGCTCGACCACCTCACCGTAGTGGTGGAGAAAGCCCTCGAAGTCCGCAAATTGCGTGACGAGAATCGCGAGCTGCGGGAAGCCTTGGGCCAGCGGTATAAGTTCGAAAATATTATCGGCGGCAGCGCGCCCATGCAGGAGATCTTCGCGACCATTATGCGCGTCGCGCCCACCCGGGCAACGGTGCTGCTGGCGGGGGAAAGCGGAGTGGGCAAGGATATGATCGCGCGAGCTATCCACCAGCATTCTCCGCGCAAGGATCGTCCGTTCGTCAAGATCAACTGCACCGCGATTCCCGAGAACTTGATGGAAAGCGAGCTATTCGGATACGAGAAAGGCGCGTTCACCGGAGCCAACACGTCGAAACCGGGCAAGTTTGAGCAGGCCGACACGGGTACCGTTTTCCTGGACGAGATCGGCGACGTGCCTGGGTCGATACAGGTGAAGCTGTTGCGCGTGCTCCAGGAGCGGGAGTTCGAGCGGCTGGGCAGCAACAGGACGCAGCATACCGATGTTCGCGTCATCGCGGCGACCAACGTGGATCTGCGGGCGGCGCTCGAGCAGGGAACGTTTCGCGAGGATCTGTACTACCGCCTAAATGTCGTTCCGATGAACATTCCTCCTCTGCGCGAGCGCAAAGAAGATATCCCTTATCTGGTGGAGCACTTCGCCAAAAAGTTCGGCGGCGAGATCAGCGAAGGCGCGATGGAGCGGCTGATGAGCTACCACTGGCCAGGCAATGTTCGCGAACTGGAGAACGTGGTGGAGCGCAGCGTACTGCTTGCCCAGGGACCCCGGGTCGAGCCGAGTGACGTGAAGATCGATACGGCTCCGCGCCGGACGAACGCTGCGACCGGGGGCGATCATTTCCTTCCCGAAGGCATGACGCTCGACGAATACGAGCAGTCGGTGATTCGCGAGGCGCTCAAGCGGGCAAACGGCAATAAAAGCCAGGCCGCGCGGCTGCTAGGGCTGACTCGGAACGCCCTGCGCTATCGTCTGGCGCAAATGGGAATTGAGTAGGCAAGATGTGGTGAAATAGTAGAGACGCCCCCGAGTCTGGAGGAAACACCCCATTGAACCCAGCAGTCCTCGCCCTGGAAGACGGTACGGTCTTCGAGGGACAGAGTTTTGGTGCGCCCGTCGAACGCACGGGCGAAGTAGTCTTCAATACGGCCATCACCGGATACCAGGAAGTGTTTACGGACCCATCCTATTCCGGCCAGATTGTCGTTCTCACCAATCCGCAAATCGGCAACTACGGAGCGAATGAGAACGACTCCGAATCGTCGCGGCCCTATATCGAAGGGCTGGCGGTGCGCGAGTTCTCGCCGCTCTCGAGCAACTGGCGCTCGGATCAGACGGCCCAAAGTTTCTTGACTAACAGCGGCGTGCCCGTAATATCCGGGATCGATACGCGGGCGCTGGTGCTGCATCTGCGATCGCGCGGAGTGATGCGCGGCGTGCTCTCCTCGATCTCGACCGACGCCAAGGAACTGGTGGAGAGGGCGAAAAACTCGCCTTCGATGAACGGCCTGGACCTAGCGACGCGCGTCTCAACCAAAGAGCAATATTCGTGGGATCACGGAGCAATCGCGGCATCGCCTTCGGAAGAAGTCGGGGATCCCGCCGAGGCCCGTTTTCACGTAGTCGCCTACGATTTCGGGATCAAGCGAAATATCTTAAGGATGCTGGTTCAATCGGGCAGCCGCGTTACCGTCGTGCCGGCCGGTACGAAAGCGGAAGATGTGCTCGCACTGAAACCGAGCGGCGTCTTTTTGTCGAATGGCCCTGGCGATCCGGAGCCGCTCACGTATCAGGCCGAGCAGGTACGTAAGCTGGTCGGGAAGACGCCGATCTTCGGGATCTGCCTGGGTCACCAGATTTTGGGGCTGGCGCTGGGCGGCAAAACCTACAAGCTGAAATTCGGACATCGCGGTGCGAATCATCCGGTGCTGAACAAGGTAACGGGGCGCGTCGAGATTACATCGCACAATCATGGGTTCGCGGTGGATCCGGATTCCCTGAATTCGAGCGATATAGAAATTACGCACATGAATCTAAACGACCAGACGCTGGAGGGTTTCCGGCATCGTAATCATCCTGTGTTCTGCGTGCAGTATCATCCGGAAGCGGCGCCCGGTCCGCACGATTCGCACTACCTGTTCGGGGATTTCATAAAGCTGATGGAGGGCGGAAAATAATTGCCGCGGCGTAACGACATTCACCGCATTCTGATCGTGGGCTCGGGGCCGATCATCATCGGCCAGGCTTGCGAGTTCGATTATTCCGGCGCGCAGGCGTGCAAGGCGCTGCGCCAGGACGGCTACGAAGTCATCCTGATCAATTCGAATCCGGCCACCATCATGACCGATCCGAACCAGGCGGATCGAACCTATGTGGAGCCGCTGAGCGTGGAGTACGCCGCCGAGGTGATCCGCCGCGAACGGCCCGACGCGCTGCTTTCCACCGTCGGCGGGCAAACCGGATTGAATCTTTCGGTGGCGTTGGCCGAGGCGGGCGTGCTCGACCAATACGGTGTCGAGCTCATCGGCGCGAAGCTGGACGCAATCAAGAAGGCCGAAGACCGGCTGCTGTTCAAGGATGCGATGAAGAAGATCGGTCTGGATCTTCCACAGTCGCAATTGATCACCACCGTAGAGGCGGGGTTGGAATTCGCGGCGCGCATCGGCTACCCGGTGATCTTGCGGCCCAGTTTCACGATGGGCGGCTCGGGTGGCGGCATCGCCTACAACCGCGAAGACCTGGTGAATATTTGCGAACACGGCCTGGATCTTTCGCCGGTCCACGAAGTCCTGATCGAGGAAAGTGTTCTGGGCTGGAAGGAATTCGAGCTGGAGGTGATGCGCGATCAGGCCGACAACGCCATCATCGTGTGCTCCATCGAGAACTTCGATCCCATGGGCGTGCATACGGGCGATTCGATTACGGTCGCGCCCGCGCAGACGCTCACGGATCGCGAATACCAAATGATGCGCGATGGCGCTCTCAAGTGCCTGCGCGAGATCGGCGTGGACACGGGTGGCTCGAACGTGCAGTTTGCCATCGATCCCGCAACGGGCCGCATGGTGATCGTCGAGATGAATCCGCGCGTGTCACGCTCCTCCGCTCTCGCTTCCAAAGCCACGGGGTTTCCGATTGCGAAGATCGCGGCCAAGCTGGCCGTGGGATATCGCCTCGACGAGATCAAGAACGACATTACGCGCCAGACTCCGGCGTGTTTCGAGCCGACCATCGACTACGTGGTGGTCAAGATCCCGCGCTGGCAGTTTGAGAAATTCCCCGGCGCCGAGCCAGTCCTGGGTACGCAAATGAAGAGCGTCGGCGAGGCCATGGCCATTGGCCGGACGTTCAAGCAGGCGCTGGGCAAGGGGATGCGGAGCCTCGAAACCGGTAAGGCCGACGGCGCGGTGACGTATCAGGACGATTTAATCGAACCGCGGCTGATCACGCCAAATCCCGACCGGCTGGGCTACATCCGCTTCGCCTTCGAGCGCGGCTACACCGAGGAGCAGGTTCACGCGCTCACCTCGATCGATCCGTGGTTCCTGCGCCAGGTGCGCGAGATGGTCGACCTCGAGCGGGATATGGGGAAACTCACCCTGGGCACGATCACGCGCGAGCAGTTTCTTGCGGCCAAGCGCGACGGCATCTCCGACTCGAAGCTCGCCCGGACCTGGAAGGTCGGGCCATTAGATGTGAGAGCCCGGCGCAAGGAACTGGGCGTCACCGCAGTGTTCAATCGCGTGGATACGTGCGCCGCCGAGTTCGAGAGCTTCACGCCGTACCTGTATTCGAGTTACGAATCGCACTGCGAGGCTGCGCCGACGGATCGCAAGAAAGTAATGATTCTGGGCAGCGGGCCGAACCGGATCGGGCAGGGAATCGAGTTCGATTATTGCTGCTGCCACGCGTCCTTCGCGCTGCAGGAGTTTGGCGTCGAGTCGATCATGGTGAACTGCAATCCCGAGACCGTCTCGACCGATTACGACACCAGCGATCGCTTGTACTTCGAGCCGCTCACGCTGGAAGAAGTCCTGAACATCTACGAAACCGAGAAGCCGGATGGCGTGATCGTGCAGTTCGGCGGCCAAACTCCGCTGACTCTGGCATTGCCGTTGAAGCGCGCCGGAGTGCCGATTATCGGGACCGATCCGATGAATATCGATCTGGCGGAGGATCGCAAGCTGTTCGGCAAGCTTCTCGACGAGCTGAAAATCCCGGCTCCGGCCAATGGCTCGGCGACGACCGTGGAAGGCGCGTGCGATGTTGCGCGGCAGCTCGGCTATCCGGTGCTGGTGCGGCCGAGTTACGTGCTGGGTGGCCGCGCGATGGTGATCGCCTACGACGAAGACACCGTGCGGCGCTACATGCAGGAAGCGGTGATCTTTTCGCAAGACCGACCCGTGCTCATCGACCGGTTCCTGGAAGATGCCACCGAAGTGGACGTGGACGCTCTGGCGGATACCAGCGGCGCGGTGCTTATCGCCGGGATCATGGAGCACATCGAAGAGGCCGGGGTGCATTCGGGCGATTCAAGCTGCGTACTGCCGGCAACGTCGCTTTCCGAGCAGACCCTGACCACGATTCGCACCTACACCGAGCAACTGGCGCGGGCGCTGAACGTGATCGGTTTGATGAATATTCAGTACGCCGTGAAAGACGGTACGGTCTATGTTCTGGAAGTGAACCCGAGAGCCTCACGCACGGTTCCCTACGTCGGCAAGGCGACGGGCGTTCCGCTGCCGAAGATCGCAGTCGGGCTGATGCTGGGGAAGAAGATCTCCGATTTTACCGATGCCACGGGCGTGCTTCCAGTCCCGCAGTTTTTCGTGAAATCGCCCGTATTCCCGTTCAACAAATTTCCGGGCGTCGATCCGTCGCTGGGACCTGAGATGCGCTCTACCGGCGAAGTGATGGGCGTGGGCGAGAATTTCGGCGAGGCGTTCGCCAAAGCGCAGTTAAGCGCCGGTACGCCGCTGCCTGACAAGGGCCGGGTGTTCTTCACGGTGAACGATCGGGACAAGCTTGTCGCGGCGGCGCTGGCGAAGAGACTGGTGGAACTTGGCTTTGAGATAACGGCCACGCGCGGCACCGCCAATGTGATTCGCGCGGCGGGGATTCCGGTGAAAACCGTTTTTAAGTACAACGAAGGCCGTCCGAACGCGGTGGATCTACTGAAGGCAGGATCCATCAGCCTGATCATCTATACGGGTACCACCGGCGCCCATGCATTTGCGGATGAGAAAGCGATTCGCAGAAACGCCGTGACTTATCGCGTGCCGTGTATCACGACCATCAGCGGTGCGCGGGCAGCAGTGGAAGCGATTGCGTCCAAGGGACGGGATCCAATCCGGGTGTGGAGCTTGCAGGAGATCCACGGGACCACGACGGCGGCGGCGAAGCGGTAGCATCCTTACAAGGAGGCAATTGTGTTAGGCCGGATCGCAGGTGCGAGTTTGGCGGCTCTCATTCCCGTCGCGTTCGGACAGACATTCGAAGTTGCATCCGTGAAACCCTCCGGTCCTCCTCCACCGGGGCCGGTAGTTCAAGGCATACTCCGGGGCGGTCCGGGCACGGCCGATCCCGAGCGCATTATCGATTCCCGAGTCACGCTGCAACGGCTTATTCGGGAAGCATACGGAGTGGATTTCGACCAGATTCAAGGTCCCGGCTGGATCGCAGAGGAGAAGTACGACATTATCGCGAAGACTCCGCCCGGCACAACCAAAGAGCAGGTGAAGCCGATGTTGCAGAATCTCCTCGAAGAACGGTTCAAGCTGGCTTTCCACCGTATAACGAAGGATTTTCCGGTCTATGAAGTGACCATTGGAAAGGGTGGGGCGAAGCTCAAGGAAAATACCGATCCCAATCTTGAGCAATCCCGGCCCGGCGATCCGAGGTTACCGCCAGACCGGAATGGTTTTCCCCAGATACCGCCTGGCAAATCAGGAATGGCAAGTGCGCCGGTGAACGGACTCAACCATTTGACTGCCCGGGGGATGCCGCTCTCATCTCTGCTCTTCCAACTAGGCGCTCAGTTGGGCACCATCACCGGTCCGAACACGTTTGCGCCCGGACGTGTCGTGGATAAGACCGGATTGACCGGGAAATATGACTTCAACTTGGAGTACGCAGGCGGTGGCGGAATTGGCGGGGCGCTATCGCTGCCGACTTCAGCCGATGCTTCAGAACCGGCCGGCGGTCCTGGCCTCATTGAGGCCATCGAAAAACAGCTTGGGTTGAAATTGACGAAGAACGCCGCGCCATTCGATGTGCTGGTCATCGACCACGCGGAAAAAATGCCGACCGAGAACTAACGGGCGGGTTCGGGGGCGGTATCGCGGCTGCGCTTCTTGCGATTGCGCTTACGGGCCAAGGCGGCTTTCACGCGCTTCTTTTCGCCGGGTTTCAGATAGAAGGAGTGACGCTTGATCTCCTTGATGATTTCTTCGCGGAGCACCAAACGCTTAAACCGACGCAGTGCGCTTTCTAGGGTCTCGCCGTCTTGCAGATGTATTTCAGCCATTAGAATTCGATCCCTCTATTAGACCAGATCTCAAGCGCTCTTTTGCGGCTCGCTCTCGATTTCCTTATCGTACTCATACCCTTGCAACTCTTCCAGGATCGGATTCCCCTCGGCAACTTCGGGACCTGTCCCAGGTTCCTTTGGTTGCAGGCGTTTAGTGCGCTTTTCGTCCTGCTTCTCTTTGCGCGCCTGCTCTCTTTGCCGCTTTTTAAACGATTGTGGGCCACGACCAGCCATAATAGTAGCTCCTGCTTTAGAAACGCCGCGCGCTCACACGGACCGGCGCGGGGCAGCGAAGGCTTATCTGCGATTTAGCAAGAACACCGCGAACGGCTGGGAGCAAGCGACCAGCACTCCTCTACTGTACCACTTGGCCTCAATCGGCTTCCACTCCTGGGACCCAGGGTGCCCCTAAGAAGCTGAATCGATTCAGCCGATGGTTAGATCAGAATGCCTGTCACGACTGAACGGCCGACGATTCTGACCATTCTGGGGCGGGTACTCGGTCGAATCGCAATTGTAGCCTTGGCGATGGGCTTCACCCTTATGGCCTGCTTCTTCCCCTACGATACCGATGCCCCCAAGTCCGCGGACGAGATGGCCAAGGAACAGGAGTACTACCGTAAAGCCTTTGCGGCGAGCAATCGGGAACTCGACCCCGTTAAAGCTAAAGGCTCGGACGAGTCGGCCGAGGAGGAGCGTTACGTCAAGATCGGCGAGAGAGTCGCCGAGGCGTATCACATCGAGGAGAAGCTTCAAGCCTTCATCTCCCAATACGGCTTGGCGGGTAAGAAAGCACTGGACGTAGGTTCGGGCCGCGGATATTTGCAGGACGTAGTTGAAGACTACACCGGGCTCGATATTTCGCCCAGCGCGGGGCGTTTTTATCACAAAAAATTCGTGCTCGGATCCGCGACGGCGATGCCGTTCGAGGCCGGCAGCTTTGATGTGGTCTGGTCGATTGATGTGCTCGAACACGTTCCGAACCCGGAGCAGGCGCTTCGCGAGATACGGCGCGTCGCCAAAGACGGCGCTTTGCTTTATCTGCTACCTGCGTGGGACTGCCAGCCGTATCTGGCCGACGGTTACAACGTCCGCCCCTATGGCGATTTCGGCTTGAACGGAAAGTTCATCAAGGCTGCCATTCCAGCGCGTGTCACCGCACACGTGCTGGCGCGCATGGCCATCTACCCGGCCAGATTCACCGCATGGAAGGAGTCGGGCGAGCCCACCACGCTCCACTATCGTCGCCTGGTGCCCAACTACCAGACCTACTGGGGACCCGATGCCGACGCCGTGAATTCGCTGGATCGCTATGAGGCTGCCCTCTGGTTTCGCAGCCGCGGGGATGAGTGCCTGAACTGCGAGAGCGGTCTTGACGCTCTGACCCAAGAGGACGGGCGGCTCATTGTGCGGATTCACAAATCGCGCACCTAGCTCGCGGTCCGTAACCGCATTTTGCCATCATAAAGTCCTGGTGAGAATTCTAGTAACCAATGACGACGGATGGGATGCTCCCGGCCTCGCCGCGCTGAAAACACTCGCCGGACGATTTGGCCAGGTGTTCGTGCTGGCTCCCCAGCATCCTCATTCCTACGCCGGCCATCGGGTGACTACGGATTGCCCGCTGGTTCTGGCGGAGACCGGCGCACAGGAATTCATGCTATCGGGGACCCCCGCTGATTGCGTGCGCCTGGCGGTATCCACGCTCTTCCCGGATATTGACTGGGTGTTGTCGGGAATCAATCGCGGAGGAAACCTGGGAGCCGATCTCTTCACCTCAGGAACGGTGGCAGCGGTGCGTGAAGCCGCGCTGCTGGGACGCCCAGGGATCGCGGTTTCCCAGTACATCCGCAAGGGCGTGGCGCTGGACTGGGAACGTTCAGCGGAGATGGCACTCCCGGTAATCGAGCAACTCATCGCCGAAGGGTGCCCTTCCAAAGGATATTGGAATGTGAATCTTCCACATCTGGAAGGTGGCGAACGCGCGGCTGTGATCCGATGCGATCCCGACAATGAGCCGCTCGACGTACGATTCCGGCGGGAAGGCGATTGTTTCCACTACTCCGGCTCCTATCGCGAGCGCCGTAGGACGCCCGGGAGAGACGTAGCGTATTGTTTCGGCGGGTCTATTACCATGAGTTACCTGGAACTCGGGTGAACCGCGGCTATTCTTTCACAAACATTTCACAAATCCCTTACGACAGCCTGCGCCTCCCGGCGCAATACTTGGGCCATGCGGCATGTCATCAAAGCGACCTTTACTCTCCTCACTCTCCTCCTTCTCTGGTTACCTCTTGGCGCGCAGAACCTAACGGTTCCCCACGTCGTTGACGGCGGAGGCTGGCAATCCACCATCGTACTCACCAACACCACGCCGAACGCGGCATCTGCCACTTTGATCTTTCACCAGGAAACGACCGGTGGGAACACGCAGCCATGGAATCCGCCCTTCAAGGAAGTCGTGTCCACGTCAGGGTTATCTCTGGCGGGCGGTTCGTCACTGTTCCTGCACACCGTGGGTACGGCCGCGACGTTGTCGCAAGGCTGGGCCGAGCTTAATGCGGACCAGGGCGTCATCGGCTACGTGGTCTTCACGATCCGCGTGCCTGGACATCAAGATCAGGATGGAACCGCGCCGATCGCGGCGTCCGCCAGCCGTCTCTTGGTCCCCTACGACGACTCCAACGGATTCGTAACCGGTATTGCGGTGGTGAACCCCACCGGAGCGGCGCAGACGCTTTCGGTCGGGTTCCGAACCACCAGTGGAGGAGTCGCCATGGCTACCCTGCCTAGCGTACCCGCAGGCGGGCATATGTCCTTTGTCTTGTCGCAGCAGTTTCCAGTGATACAAGGGCACGCAGGCCTGGCCGAATTCACTAGCACCACCGGCACCTTTTCGATGATCGCCCTGCGAGTGAATCCAACCTCATCGTTCACCGCGGCTCCCGTGTATTTCCAAAGCGGAGCGCCTCTGATCAGTGCCAGTACGGATCCAGGAAATCCTTATGATCCGGGCCCCACCGACCCGGGTAACCCTTATCCAGGTCCTCCGATGTATTACCAATCGTCACGCGTCGAGCACTAATCGGCGGCTACTTCACCCATTCGCCGTCGTGCATGATCATTTCGGCGGAGTTGGTCGCGGCGTTGCGCAGCACCAGATCGGCAGGTTCGCCCGCGGCGATCATGGAACTGCTGGGTGCGGGGGTGACGAGCTTGCCCATCCCTGAAGTTATTTGCGCGCCCTTGGGCACAGGCGTGGAAGCCTGAGGGCCCACGGCCTGGAATTTTCCGTCGCGGATCACGATGACGGAATGCTCCAGGCGGGGCCGCTCATGGCCGGGATCGAGTTGCGCGCCCACGATGACCTTTACGGGCGATGAGTCGGACGGAGATCCGCAGGACGCTAGCAAACACATCATCGATAGGAGGATCGATCTGTTCATCCTAAGAGGGCCTCCAGGGAAAGGGCGCGCAAGTCCGGCACCAGAATATCGGGAGCATGTTCGGCCAACTCCTCGGCCGATACCAAACCCGTAGCGACGGCGATCGATCGCACGCCATTGGCCCGTGCGGCGCGAATATCGTTGGGATGATCGCCGATCAGCGCCACGGGACTCGACCGTTCGATCCAGCCTTGATGGCGAGCATGGCGAACCGCGATGCGCACTAATCCTGCCCTGTTCGTCGCTAATTCCGCGAAAGCCCCGAAACGCAGGTAGCGTTTCAGGCCCGCACGCTCCATCTTCTTCCAGCCGATACGGGACAGATTGCCGGTGACCAAACCGGCTGGAATCCCTTTCCGCCACAACCGGTACAGCAACATTCGCGCGCCAGGGCAGACGCGGCGGCGAAGGTCGGGACAAGTCCGCACATAGATGCGCTGTGCGGCCGTCACGATCGCGGGCATGTGCCGCCGGATGATCGCTCGCGAAACCCCGGCGTTGGTGAGCATGCAGGCGAGAATATCGCGATCCAGCATGCCCTGCACGGGTATGCCTTCGGTGGTGGTTTCGACGCCCGTCGCGCGGCGAACTGCCTCGACTAGTGCCTGGCGATGATGCGGACCCGCGCGGCGCAGCAAAGTCCCATCGATATCGAAAAGCACTAATGCTTGCTTGCGCTCCAATACATCATGATATCCGGCTGCTAGAATAGCCTTGACATGCAAGTGCTCCAAGCGGGGCGGCACAAGTTGCTGCTGTTGGAACTCGACCCGGAGTTCATCGAGAATATCGCGCGTCAGGCGGGCTTCGAGTTCAAGCTGGAAGATCAGGAGCGCCGCGTGCTGCTGGAGCTGTCGGCGGAAGACCGCCAGGCTCCGCTGCTGCTGTTCGATGCGGCCGATCCTGCCAATCTGGGATGGTTTTCGCGCTGCCAGTTCTACGTGGACGGAGTTTCGGGAACGGTGCTGCAAACGCCCATCCAGATCGCCAACCAGCACGACCGCGGCGGGCGTGCGTTGCCGAATGCCATCCGGCTCCAGATCAACAAGGAACTTCCTGTGACCTTCCGGCTGCCCAATAAGGCGCCGGTCACCGAGCAGACTATTTACGCGGTGCTTTACAATGTGCTCAATGCGTTGTTAAACACCGGAGTAGGCGTGTGCGGAGGCAGCGTGGTGAAACCGCTGGCCGGCCGTACGGAGCCGCCTGGTTCTAGAAACTAATTAGCCACCGATGGACGCGAACGAACGCGAAACACCCCCACCAGAAGACAACGATCCTCTTCGGGCGTACGCGCTGCAGAATGCTGCCAAGGAAGCGACTAAGCCGCGCTCGTCATCGTCGGTGGGTCCCTTTCTTGTTTCCGTGCTGGTCACGGCCGTGATTCTGGCGATCGCCTTTTACCTCTGGGGGCGCTAGCATGTCGACCTTCGGCCTGATCGAATATAGCGACGCATCGCCTGAAGTGCGCGCCGTGTATGACGACATCATGGCCACGCGCAAGACCGACTGGGTGAACAATTTCTGGAAGGCCCTGGCGCACGATCCCGCAGCGCTGAAGCGCACCTGGGAAACCGCCAAGCAGGTGATGGGCCCGGGCGCGCTGGATCCGCTGACTAAGGAAATGATCTACGTCGCGGTGAGTATGAGCAACCAGTGCGATTACTGCGTCGCGTCGCACATCGCGGGTGCCCGGTCCAAGGGCATGACCGATGAGCAGCTCAAAGAACTGATCGCCGTGATGGGTTTCGCAAATGCGAACAATCGTATCGCGGCGGGCTATCAGGTCGAGATCGACGAGCGGTTTAAGCCCTAAGACAAAAAAGGGGCGGCAGGCCTAAAGCCCCACCGCCCTCCTCCGATTCGCGGCTTTAGTCTTTCTTTCCTTGGCCGTTTCCGTTGCCCTTGCCGTTCTCGTCGTCGTCCGTGTCCTTGCTGAGAACTTCCCAAGTGAAGTTGTCCCCGTGCTGCTGCGTAAAGAACAGGCGCCATCCCTTGCGGAATGGTGTGGGTATTTTGGCGCCGAGGAGACCAAGCACGCTGGCGTCGCCATCCGACTCGTGCCAGCCGGTGATCTCGTTATCGCCTTCGTTGTTAAAGGTGCCAGTGAAGGCCGAACCGGCGGCCCCGAAGAGGGAATCGAGGGTCGCGGAAGTATCGCGGCCTTCCGCCTCGATGCGGATCGGCTGCGCGCCGTGAGCGTAGCTGGCAGTCACATCGAACAACCAGGCGGAGTCGAGCGCCTGGCGCTGGGTGTGCAGAGTGTCGCCGGCGTCTTCGACAAAAACGATATGATCGGCGTCCCAGAAGGCGCAATTGTCGAAGCTGGCGTGGACCTGGTCGGGGGAATTGTATAGCAGCGAGAGCTGGCCGTGGTCGCCGTTCAGCACCAGCTTAAAGATCGCGCCGAAGCCGCCGAAAGTGGCTCCCGCCTGGGTGCGATTGTCGGTGTCGCCGGTTTCATCGAAGTAGAATTCGGTGAAATTCGAACCCGGCCGGAACTGGCCGTTTTCGGGACGCTTGAAGGGAGTGGCGTGTTTCGCCCGCGCGGCCGCAGTGGCATTGAACACGGCTGTGCCGTCGACAGCCGTATCGTGGACGGTCACCCAGTTGGTGCTGAACACGATCCCGTAGGTGTGCATGTCCTGGACATCCTGCGAGAGGATGTGCGCATCAGCACTGGCAAAGAAATCGAAAAAAATCGGACGTGCGGGATCCGCGTGGGAGGTCAATTGCAGTGCTTGCAGTTTGCCACCCTTCTTAAGGTCGGAAATATCGGCGGGCAGGAACCGATAAATGTAGCTGTTGGGTCTCTTGGCGAAGTTATTAACTGTTCCGGTACTGCCGCCGATATCTTCGACCAGGATGAGCCGGCCCTGTGGATCGGACTGAATGCCTTCGAAGCCGCCCATTCCGAAAATCCCGTCGAGTCTTTCGACCTTGGAGGGAACATCCAGCGTGCCTTGTAGCACCCCGCCGTTTAACGAGGCCTCGGTCGTGTACAGCATCCTTTGCGAAAACGGGTACCAGGTGCTGCCATCGATGTTCGGCAGGGGCTGGCCAAGTGCGTCCTGGTCGGCCATCAACGTGACGCGGTGAGCACCATCTGCATCCAGGTTGATCCTGGTGATGTAGCCGTGGGTATGGCCACTATCCAGCCCGAGTTCGTGACCTTGGAACAGAAAGTGGGTGCCGTAGTTGTAATTGGGGTCGGCGCCCTTCTGGCCCTTGAGGACCAGGTAAGTATTCTTGTCGGGCTCGGTCTTGGTGGCTTCAACCCGGCTGCCCGCCGCGGTAGGAACCATAGTCCCGTTGTTATCGTATCCGTAGAACGTGACCGTGGCACTGGGATTCTCGAGAGCGTTGGCGCCCTGGGCCACGATGGTTTCAAAAAGTTCCGGGGAAAGAACGTTGGGATATACCGTGCCCGGCACTTTTGGATTCGCGGATGGCACGTTGGTCGGAAGCGGATCGGCGGCGAAAGCGCCAGCCGCCAGGAACAGGGGAAGCACGTAGTACGTGTAACGCAGTTGCATTGATTCCTCGTGAATTGGATTTGACTTCAGCGGGGAGTGTAGCAACGGCGGATTTCTACACAATGGCGGGACGGTTAACTTCGGTTAACGAACGTTGTGCGACGCGTTCGCATGCCCGCTGTAAAAATTGCGGCGAGCCATACGACTCGCCGCTATCCTCCGAGTTGCGGGTCTATGCCCAGCTTGATGTCGTCAGCGAGAGTCTAGCAATCAGGAATTTCTAGACGATGGCAGGATGATCAACTTCTGCTTACGGAAGCTGCGCGGGCGCGTTCACGTGGACCAGGTCGATGTTGTTCTCCTGACAAATGTACTCCAGGAGTTCCGTGTTTTGCTGGAGTCGCGCCCGGCCGGTGGTGGTAAACGGCTTGGTATACGCGCCCGGATCGTCGATGGTGACATCGATCGTCATGTTCCCCAGATCGGTGCGGGTGTAGCGTTCGATGGTGTGCAGTTTCTCGGTGTGCGGGTGGCCCAGATAGTCGAACCAGAACTTGTCGTTGAAACCCACGGAATCAACAACCAACGTGTCCTTATCCCAGGTCCCGGTGGAATGCCCATACCAGGTCGGATCCGGATCATCTGGATGCTTGCCGTTCATGAAGATCTGCCGGAAGCTGTGGATGTTCCCTTCAAACAGGATGAAGTAATGCGTGGAAGTCTGCACGATCCGCCAGGGATACGGAGCACCGCGCGGAACGCCGGTCGGCAGGCAATTGGCTTCCGGATCGTCCTGCGATTTCCGCGTCTTCATCAGAGCCTCGGCCCAAGGCTGCATGACCAGCTGCTCGCCCGGCTTCAGCCCCTTGGAGATGTCACCTGAATTGCTGCCGCTGCCCATCCAGGCGCCCGATAGATCCGGCGTTCCGTCGGCCATGCGAGGTGCTGGTCCGGTGGGTCCGGCTGGACCACCTCGTCCTTTTCCGCCGCCCTTCGGAGTGTTGGCTGGCGCCGGAGCTTGAGCGACGATGAGAGAAACCGCACCCAGAATCGCAGCGACAATGTAGCCGGCGATAAAATACCTCTTCATGTGCCTTACTTCACATCCGGCGGAGGCGGGGCGGCCATGAAGGTCAGCTTCGTCCCGTCGGATTTCTGGATGGTGTCCGCACTGGCAGTGGCCGTGCCGTCTTTGGCCTGGGACGCGACCACGACAACGATATCGCCTTCCTTGAGCGAATGCCGGGTCCAGCCGTTGCGCTGCATCATGTTCGGACTGGCGAGTTCCAGGTTCCAATTCGCCACTTTGCCATTCGGCCCGGTCACGTCGAGGTAAAAGTGGGCGTGCGGATTGGTCCATTCGAACTTCGTCACGACGCCTTTCAACTCGACCTTCTTGGTCGAATCATACTCGGCTGCAAAGGAGTGATGTGCGGCCATCGGCAAGCCCATCAGCAGCAATCCGGCACCTGCCATTACGATGCTCGGCATGAATTTCAAAGCCACACACCTCCAGTAGCGCATTTTTTCACATCGGGGCAAGGCGCGCAATGTTGCGAGTGCGCGGGCTTTCTAAACAAAGCCGATGGCTCGGCCGCCCACACCGACGCCGAACCACAACACCAGCGACAGCAACGCGACCAGCCAGCCCAGCAGCATCGGGCGCTTGTCCTCGTCCTGATGGCTGATCCAGCGGAACAGCGTGAACTGGAAGATGATGGCCGGGAAGAGGACCGCCATCTTAAACTTGAATCCGTCGTTCACGAAACACTTCATGGCTTCCGACTGGAACAGCATGAAGCCGGTGGCCAGCATAGTAAGTAGACCCCAGGTCATGTAGGGCTCCAGGTTCTTGGCCAGCACGGATACCGGCTGCTTCCTCATACCCAGGCCCAGCATCCGCAGATCGATGATCACGATCGCGCCGAACATCATGGTCAGCGCCAAAATATGGATGGTTTCGATTACCGGAAAAGCCCAAACGGTGCCCGCGATCGCCTGGCCCAGCCAGCTCTTCTCATTCCATTCGAAAAACCACTTGGAAGCTTCCCACATGTGTCAGAAATTGTAGGCCGTGGTGCGCCCCGCGATGATCACGATACCCCAGCTAATCAGGGAGATCCAGCCCGCCAGTTTCGCGGCGCGCGGAGGATTTTCCGACCATTCCCACTCATGCATGTTGCGGTAGATTTTCGACGAGTGGAAGATCAGGACGTTCAATCCGGCCAAAAACAAAAAAAGCACTTTCAAGCGGAACCAGATGCTGTTGTAGCACTTGACGGGCTCTGACCACAGCAGCAGCATCCCGGTGACGATCATCATCAGGAATCCCGCCGTGATCCAAGGGATGAGCTGATGAAATACGTCGGAAGCCGACTCTTTCTTGAAGATCAGCCCCATCATGCGGAGATCGGAAATGGCGATGGTTCCGGCCGAGACGCTGATGCCCAGCAGATGGCCGCCTTCGAGGAGAGGAAACGCCAGAATCGATTCGCGGATCGATATGCTGAACGACGTCTCCTGAACCCACTGAGCAATTTCAAGAAGAGACATGGAAAGAAACAACCTCTAGCACGTGGAGCATGCGGGCAACTTGTGTCCGGTCCGGCTTTTCAGAATACACAACCCGTTCGAGGCCTGTCAAATTTACCGTAAGCATCGCTTATCATAAAAGTTTCCCAGCATGCCTTCAGCGAAACCGATCGGCTACAAACAATCCGGCGTGAACATCGACGAAGCCGACCGCGCCGTCGCGTCCATCCGCACCATGGCCCGGGGCACCTTTAGCCCCGCGGTGCTGACCGATATCGGCAGCTTCGGCGGCGGTTACCTGTTGAAGGGCTACAAAGACCCTGTGCTGGTGTCGTCGGCCGATGGAGTCGGCACCAAGCTCAAGCTGGCCTTCATGACCGGCGAGCATTCGACGGTCGGCGAAGACCTGGTCAACCATTGCGTGAACGATATCGCGGTGCAGGGCGCGATCCCCCTATTTTTTCTCGACTACTTCGCGGTGGGAAAACTCGATGCCAAGGTCGCGGCGCGAGTTGTTTCCGGAATGGCGCGCGGCTGCCGTAATAACAAATGCGCGCTCATCGGAGGCGAAACCGCGGAAATGCCGGGTATGTACGCGCCCGGCGAATACGATCTCGCGGGATTCATCGTCGGCGTGGTCGAGCGCAAGAAAATGCTTACCGGCAAGACCATTCGCGCCGGTGATGTTTTGATCGGACTGCCGTCAACGGGTCTGCACACGAATGGCTACTCGCTCGCGCGGAAATTGCTGTTTGAAGTCGCGGGTCACCGGGCCGACACGCGAATCACGGAACTCGGCGGCTCGCTGGCTCAGGAGTTGATGAAAGTTCATCGCAGCTACCTGAAGCCGTTGCGCGCGCTGCACGACGGCGGAATCCTCAAAGGCGCGGCGCACATCACCGGCGGCGGAATCACCGACAATACACCGCGCGTTCTTCCCAAAGGCTTGGGCGTGCGCATCGACGTCGGCTCGTGGCCGGTGCTGCCTATGTTCCAATTGCTGCGGAAGATCGGAAACATTCCCGAGCAGGACTGGCGCCGGACCTTCAACCTCGGCATCGGCATGATCCTGGTGGTTTCCAAGCGCGATTTGCCAGACGCCACCAAGATGCTCAAGAAACTGCGCGAGCGCTGGTATCAGATCGGCGAAGTGGTGCGCGGCGACGGAGTCATTTACAGATGAGCAAACGGCTCGGAATCCTGATTTCCGGGCGAGGGTCGAACTTCCTGGCGATCGCCGATGCGATCGCGCATCATTCGTTGGACGCAGAGATCGCCGTGGTGATTTCCAATCGTCCGGATGCGCCCGGAATCGTCGCGGCTCAGGAGCGCGGCCTGCACGCGCTCACGCTGCCTTCGAAAAGCCTGGACCGGGAAGTCTACGATCGCCAATTGACCGACGAACTGCGCAAGAACCGTGTGGATCTCGTGTGCCTGGCCGGATACATGCGGATCCTGAGCGGCCACTTCATTCGTGAGTTTCACCAGCGGATCCTGAATATCCATCCCTCGCTACTTCCTGCGTTCCCCGGGCTCGACGCGCAGCACCAGGCCGTCGACCATGGCGTCAAGTTTTCCGGCTGCACGGTGCACTTCGTCGAAGAGGGGCTGGATTCCGGTCCCATCGTCTCGCAAGCGGTCGTGCCGGTGCTCCCTGAGGACACAGCGGAATCGCTTTCCGCGCGGATTCTCAAAGAAGAACATAGGATCTATCCGGAGGCAATCGGATTGGTGTTATCGGGGCAATACCGGATAGAGGGGCGACGCGTGATCGCGAAGTGAGAATAGCTCGCCTCAGTCGACACTACTCCCCTTAAAGGGGATTAGGGGACTGGTGCAACTGGTCTTCGCTTTCACGCATGACTACAGTCCACTACAGGCGGTGGTGTCCCCCCCAGAGCCCCTTGAGGATCGAATTCCCGCCGGAATTGTTGCATGATGTCCGGCTTGAGCCTGCTCAGCCGGCGCGCCGTTTCCCCTTGCGATGGATCCCGCGTCTCAACCGGGTGGTGAATCAGTCCAGCGGTCTGCTGTTTGGTGTGCGCCATGAAGATGAAGTGCGGGTACTGACTGCGCGGGCTTCCGACGGTCTGGCGCCGGTCGGTACATTCGTGTGCCGGGCGCGCGGCGAGGTATTTCTCACCGACGATGACCTGGCCAATTTCGAAAAACATCAGGGAGTTCTCGCTTTGGTCGTTGCGGGCGGACGGGCGGGCTTCTTCGTGCGCGAGCCCGACGGAAGCGTGCAGGCGATCCGCAGTCATGAGGAGTTTCGGGTCGCCGACGCTGC
>Ga0105238_10001547_pt1 | contig 23069 bp, 13 predicted proteins | sample KBSC34metaG_FD_81526 | JGI IMG/M metagenome (GOLD analysis project Ga0105238, IMG submission 81526) | Corn rhizosphere microbial communities from Kellogg Biological Station, Michigan, USA - KBS C3-4 metaG | ecosystem: Host-associated > Plants > Roots > Rhizosphere > Soil | place: Michigan, USA...
GAATCATCGATCTGCTGCCGGTGGTGCGTGAGCATATTTATCATCCGGAGTTCTATGGCGGTTTCAGTCTGAAACAAATTATACCCGCGCTTTTGCAGGAAGACGCCTATGCGAAGCTTGAAATTGCTGATGGTTCGTCCGCGAGTTGGTTGTTGGAAGCGCTGATGTTTGAACGTGATCGATTTACTGATGCTGAGTATGAGCAGCGCCGCAGCGAGCTCACCGCATATTGCAGAGCCGACACCGAATGTTTAGCTAAACTTCTGGAAAAGCTCAGAGAGATCGCTTCTTCAATGGAGATACGCGCACCAATCAATCACCCCGTTCATGCATTAGCGTGAATCCAGCGCGTCAGGTGCTCGCACTTTTCAATTTCTCCCTCGCCATGGACTCAATCCAGATGGTCCAGTCGGACGATAATCCATCTAAACATCGGCGATCCACAAGCTTTCGGGTTTAAACGGGTGAGAACTCCGACGGCGCCCGAAGGCGTTGAGCACTTACGACTCTCTGACAGTTCTGACCATCAGTGTGAAAACAGCGCCAGCAGGATAATCAATATCGCGATCATCAACCCGCTTTTACTCGCAACTCTTTATGATCAGATACACTAACTTCCCGTCTTACTCACCGATAACTCTCTAGACCGGTCGAATCGATCCGCGTCGCCGCAGTGCTAGACTCAATCGCTGCGCACCTTTTGCCCAAGATGCGCAATGAGATGCTTGTCACAATTAAGGCACAACTGAGTGCCATTTTTTTCTGCCAAACGGCGCACGACTACCGGACGATCACATAGTTGCCGGCAGGCGATTACATCCACCGATTCAAATCAATCAAGTTCTTAAGGACGCTCCACCCGCTCCGGTCAATGAAGTTATGATGCGCTGCGGATGACACTGCCTTCGTTTTCACGTTTGGGAACCTTGAAGAGCCTCTGAGTGTTTTTCATTTCCATTTTCTTCTTCCAACGGAGCCAATGGCGCTTCGTTGGGAATACCAACTTGCATTGTACCCAGATAAATGTCGCCTCTGCTGGAATGAACGTGATGTAGCTGTGCCTAAAGCTCAGCCTGGGATCGATATACGCAACGTTAGCAAAGTAACGGCACCGTTCGCTGAGACGCTCGTCTATGATGCGTGGAAAGTTGAGCTGAAAGTTTATCTTTTCGCTGCCATCTGTGACCTCATCGTTAGGAAGTAAGTATCGAATTTTTAGCTGAAAGTCCTGATAGTCATGTCTGACAAAGCTTCTATTGGTAAGAATAGCCGACACTTCAATCAGCCACTTCGACTCCTGTTGACCAACGAAATCGACATTTATTTCAATCTCTGCCCCAGGCTCTCCTTCGCGTCTGATCAAGAAGTGCCAATAGACCCACATCGCCGAAACAATAGCGACTACGAGAGGTGTTATAGATAGGATCTGATTCATGTTGGGAAGCGACATGACGGTTGAGTTGACCGGGCGCGGCGATTACATCCGACGCTCGGATATAACAATCAAGTTGAGACAGAGGCTATCCGCGCTCCGGTCCAACGATTTATTAAGCCGCCGTTTCAACTCCGTGAGCAATTGCGCTACCAGTAGCTTCACATCGGCATAATGCTCCGTTTCAGCGGCGGCCCCGCGCAGCGGACCGCGTCGGCAGAACTCAGAACCCTACGTTGTAGACTGCATCGTCACTAAAGAGGTTCGCCGAGTGGCTCAGCGAGCGACTGGTCCTGCCAGATCAGTTCAACCATGAGGCCGAAGAGTACAGCCACCGACGATCCGATGACTACGATTGGAATCACGCAATGACAATCAAATTGGAATACGTCGCGCTCCAAAGCAAATTTGATAGGCAGCGCGAAGGCCAACGCCCAAAACAATGATCCGAGTATTAAAAACCCGAGCGTAATTACCGTTCTCAACAGTATTCGCCAGGATCCCTCGATGAACTGAGTGACTGTATATGCTACCAGCACCGCGCTCACCACCAGGATGCCGGCGGAAAAAAAGAGCGAGTAACCCAGCAACTTACCGTCGGAAAAGGCATCCCCATGACAGAGGTCTGTTATCGGCCCCCCAGACTGGTCATGACCAAGCCTGAATTCACCTAAATCTTTAAGCGCAAGGAATATTACAGTGCACCAAGCCAGCAGGCTGCCGAAAAAACCTCGCGGCATAAACAAGCGAAACAAGACCGGCGCCACCAGCAAAAGCAACACGAGAGATCCCAGTTGAATTACAACTTGAGTGGTCCAAAATATTGACACGCTTCCAGTCGCATCGGGAAGAAAGCTTAACCGAAGCATTGGCTCGTCGAGCTGAATCACGTAAGACGACAGCGCGACCAGATTCACTGCAATAAATAGAGCAAACACCCTGATCCGCTTGGATCTTTCGGGCCCTGAGAATATGAGTTTGAACGCGCTCCACCAGTCGTAGCGTTTCAAAAACCACACAAAAAAAGTGCGACGAACCACTTCATCGTTGGCCACGGTGATTCCGCTGTTGGCGGACGGCCGGCGCGGCTGTAAATTCGTGCGGATCTTAGTCTGCAAGTAACGGCCGAACGATCGAAGAAAAGATCCGATCGAAGTGGACCTGGACGGCGCCGGCCCAAAACGTCGCCAGCGCGAACCGAGAGAGAGTACCCCTTTCACCTCGGATTCGATGTCCGTGCCGCATTCGGAAAGAAAGCGTCGCAGATCCTGCTGACGTGGCTCGTCCTTTAAGACGCGAAGATAGTTAGTTGTTTCCGCGCGCAGTGCGCTTCGCGCAGTGGGGTTGCGATAAACCTCGCTTTCGCACCATTCCCGCGCAAGTTCATACTTGCGTAGCGTTCTCCACCAGGCCAGTTCGCGCTCTTTTTTCGCCGTAAGACTAAGTTGATTCTTGTCACCCTGCTCCCTGCTGGAGATCTCATCAAGAAGAGGTAATTTTAATAGCTGGTAACGTTGCTCGAAGCTTAACCTGCGGTCATAGGACAAACGCCAGGCTGACCTGGCATTCCTGGCGCCGAGCCAAATCAGCAGATCCCTGGCTCTATTCAGGTATGGTCCCGGAAACTTGTGAGCATAACGCAACAGCAGAAAGCCAAGTTCGCCGAAAGCCTGCCTCCATACTTCGTGTGGTAGCGGTTCCCTGTTTTCAATTATCTGGTCCAGGTACCCCGGCAGAGTCTGTGAATGCCTGCTGCCAGACTTTCTCCATTTGTCGCTTAGTCGTTGCAAGTCCGCAGCAAAACTGCCGAATCTGTCGAGGCGCAAGGTAAAGAGTTCGAAGCGGTCTGGACCACCGGCGTCATCGGGGGTTTTGAAAGTAAGCGTGTTACGACGTGTATCATGGGTGATCTCAAGAGCCGTGAGCGGGTAAAAGAGACGATACATGCCGATGCCGACTTCATAGTCAGTCATACTTTGTACTTACCTCTTGGTAAATCTCTTTCAGTTGCGGGCTCTCCGACTCATAAACGCCTAGCGCCTCAAACAAGTAGCATGTGTCCTGCCACTCTTGCTGTAGATGTGGTGACACCGTGTGTTTGGGTAATACAGCTCGCAATTGCCGCAAGCTCCTTTGCGCCGGGTCGAACGATTCACCTGGCTTCGCTGCCTTCCTCATGTCGTCCGCCTCTTTTCGTTTGTCAGAAAGAAAGGATTTCTGAAAGCAAAGAAAGGCAAGGGTCATCATCAGACGTTGCGAACCTTTGATTTTAACGTCGTGTGCCCCGACATCAAGCTTTGCAACAACGAAGTCGGCGCCTCGCTGGTGCGAAGACATCGCAATAAAGGGAGTAGTGAAAGCCGTGTATGCGACAATGCCTATGCGGCGCGCCTTCTCCTGTTTGAGTTTCAGGCGAAGGGTTTCAATTAGATCCAATCCAGTCTTATTCCACGTCGGTCCGCGGAAGAGTATGTCTGTAACCAGCAGCGTATAGCGCTTACTGCTGCCGGCAGCGTTGTGAAACTCACTCATGCAAAGATCAATCAAAGCATCAAACGTATCGACTTGCCGAACGATTCCGTCCGACGCCTTCGTCACCTTAACCTGATTTGAAGAGAGTTTCGGTTGATCATCAAGCTGCCTGCCTGTGAGCTGCTTAAAGGTCTCCTCAAGATCGCTGAACTCGTCGTCGACCACCAGCACTTCAGCCTGCTCTCCCACGTAAGATTGCAACGCTCTTAGGACCTCTTGCAGGACAGGGTAACGGAGATGATCGGCTATGTCTGATGGACTCTCGCCTGATGGACTCTCTTCTTCGCGGTCATCGGTGACCCTGTTGCTAACTGCTCTTGTCGCTCGCGGTCCTGAATTGTGCGGGGTTTCGTCGCCCTGAAGCAGGCGAACCAGTTGCTCCGTAAGCTGGCTTCCGTCTCCGAGCTCAACTAGTTCGAATGCTTGCTTGCGGTCAAACTCTGACGCGACCGCATCGATGCTCGTTAAGGATGGCAAATGTAACTCCCTGATCCATTCAGCCTTCCGTTGAGGAAACTCCTTGTCGGAAACCAAAATGATTTTTTTCGTACCGAAGTTTCCCCAGAGATAGTAGTCGAGGTTTGCCAGAACGTAACCAGCACATTCGAGTGTGCGTCCGGAGGCTGAATCCACTGGCCATAGATCCTGGATGATCACAAACTGGTAGCCACCCCAGCCAAAGAGACTCATCGGCGATCCGGTTGCATTAGTCGCAGGTAACGCAAGTGGCTGATTACTACCCAATGTTTTGAGGGCGGACCACGCTCTCTTAAAAAAAGCTGTCTTCTTCAGCGACGGTGAAGGAAAAATTCGGTCAACGAGCCAGGCTACCGTCGCCTCCGCACTTGAGGTTATGGGTACGAGAGCTCGCGGCCCGGGAGGCCGCTCGATGTAGGAATCAAGTGCTTCGTAAATAGCACCGGCAAGCTCGGGGTGAGCAATTACTAAAACCTTTTTTTTGCCACTGGAAACTGAATTCCTGTCGCTGGTGATGGACACGGTTGACTCCCATTAGCCGAATGGCTTCGTGAGACTATTCGTAGTAGAGTTTTTGGACCAGGGAAAAGGAATTGATCAAGTGAGGGTAGGCCTCACCTATTCTTCTTACTCGACGACGAAGAGCAAAGCGATCGTTGAGACCAAGGAGCCGCCAGGCGTCGGCTTTCTTTCCTTCAGTCAACTGTAGCGCCTCCTGAATATATGCCAACTCGAGCCGCGCCAGTTCCGCGTCAAGATTAATAGCGCCTTCGCCAATTGGCACTCGTACCGGTTCCGATTGCGATACCGAAAACTGCTGTACCTCGAGCGGAAGATCGGCAGGCTCAATCAGCGCCTGCCTATTTTGATTTCCCATCATGGCGCGCTGAACAAAGGTGTCCAGCTCGCGCACGTTTCCCGGAAAAGAATATTTCTTCAACAGCTCAATTGCGGCTGGACTGATACCTGTCATCTTCGTCCGGCCCTGTTGTCTGTAGATGGACAGAAAATGATCGGCGAGGAGAGCAATGTCATCTGGACGTTCTCGCAGCGGCGGCACGCGGATGTCAATGGACTTAAGGCGAAAATAGAGATCTTCGCGAAACTGTCCCTGCTTGACCGCCGCTTCGAGCTCGCGGTTAGTCGCCGCCACTACCTGAATGTCGACTGTAATCTCCTGAGTACTGCCGAGCCGCGCAAAGGTCCGCGTCTCCAGGAATCGCAACAGTTTTACCTGCATGTCAAACGGAAGATCGCCAATTTCGTCGAGGAATAGAACGCCACCATGTGCCTTCTCCAGGTAGCCGATGTTAGTCTGCTTCGCATCAGTGAAGGCGCCCCGTGAGTGGCCGAAGAGCTGCGATTCGATCAAGTCTCGAGACAAGACAGGCAGGGCTACGAATGGGCCCTTACTACGCCAGCCGCGCGAATGCACGGCACGAGCTACAAGTTCTTTTCCGGTTCCAGTCTCGCCTCGTACCAGGACCGTGCTGAAACCATCCTGGGCCACCTGGTCGATGAGATCGCGCATCGCCTGAATCTTGGGATCATCACCGACCATCTCCCACGGCTCGTATCGTTGGTAGTCTTCCTTGAGTGACGAGTAATTGCGCTTCAGAGTTGAGAGTTCGATCGCGTTTCGCAGGACTTTGCGGAATTCTCGAATATCGAGACGCGATTTCTGAATGAAGTCGGCGGCGCCCAATCTCCAAGCCTCGACTGCCATGTCGATGTCGCCGTAATTGGTCATCATCACGACAGGCAAATCGGGTTGCAGTTGCCTAATCACCTCCAGCAGAACGAGTCCGTCCTTGTTGGCCGTGCTTTCGTCTTTGAGTCGAACGTCCAGCAGCACAGCATTCAAGCCTTTATTCAACTTTTTCTTCGCCTCTTCTGCGGACGCAGCAAGAGTTATGACAAACTCCCGTTCCAACGCCTCGCTCAATGCCGTGCGATATTCGGGATCGTCGTCAACAATTAAGATTGTGTCTTTTGGGTCGCTCATTCCGTTACTGAATTCCGTAGTTTGTGAAGATAAGTATCAAGCTGATTGAGCCACTCAGGGAACTGGGAGAGATCAAATTTCACTTTAAGCTGCTCGCTCGCTTTGCCGAACCATTCAATCGCCTGCTCTCCGACAACGCTTCCCCGACAGTCGCCTAATAAATTTTGCGCCCTGGGGAGTTTTAGTTCGATGGACTCTTTGACCTCGGCTCGGATCTTTTCGGCTCTCTGCAGATCCTCCCTGCTAATCTCTCTCGCCGTTTCCAGCCTGATTCGGAGCGGATCAAACAGGCCAACGATTTCGTGCTTTGCTAACGAGAGTGTTTCCCACTTCTCTCGCTTGTTATCCCTCCGCGAGGCGTTATCAAACAACTCTTGCGCGCGCTGAAATGCTCCTTCCAGGTCAGCTAGAAAGTTGGCTTTCAGCTCGAGGTTGGGATCCTTCCAGATCTTTCTTACTTGCCTCAGGACGGTCCAGATATGAGATAGCGTAGGTTCGTGATGAAAGCCCCAAATTTGGACGTCAATTGAATGACCGAGCTCCTCACATAAATCAGCTTCCTGTTCGTGGAAACGGCGATCCCGTCGCCACGTTTGCTCCTGCACGGCACCGAAACAAGTTCTTACGTGGCCCGCAATCCGAACGCTTGATTGTTCCCATTCGGCGTGGCTGCGAATCCTTTTGACGATAGTATTCTTTAAGATAATGGTCCATGCGTCACCCAGCGACGTGTTATCAGCAGGCTCCTTCTCTACCGAGAGTAAGCCCTCTGGTATCACTAGTACGTCAATGTCATTATCGGCCAGAGAGAGATATTTTGGGCCGCGCAGCCGATTACTTATGATGACGAACAGCCGGTGAGGCATTTCTAAGGCCTCCTTAGAAGGCTGAGATCCTCGACGATCTGCAGCTTGGGAGAGTTGTTTTTGATCCAAGTATCGACGTTAGAAAGCGACATAAACTTCACGCCCTGCGGGAGTTCACTCGCCGACATTCTTCCGGAATGAATGATGATGTGACGAACATGTTCCTGAAGAGTTTCGAACAATGCCGCCATGGCTTTTTGGGGCGACTCCCCCCGGTCTTTATCATCTCTAATTAACTTATCGACTACACCTTTATGCAGTACGAGAAAATCATAGTCAGCCTCCTTGGTCCACTCGATCAATTCATCCACAGGAGGTATCTCATTAGCCGCGTACTCGCCACCTCTTATATCCACTCCCTTCCATTTGAAAAGCTGCTTATATGAGCAGCGCCATAACCCGGACTGAGATCGATACTCCATTTTTTCGCTCGTTGGATCGAGCCGTTCATCAACGATAAGGACTCGCGTCAGACCCGCCTCGAGAAAACTGAAACCTATCGTGGGTGGATCGAGAGCCTTGTTTGGAGGACCCGCATCGATTTGATCCGTCACTTCCCTGGCAAAGTGGCTTAATGCATCGCCGCCTTCGTAGTTCTCGAAATGGATTATGGAACTCTGGAAAGATTCACAGCTATTCGCCCACCGGGGTACTTGAGAATCAGAAGTTTCCCCGCCATCCAGAGATCGATACTTACAACTGCCATGATGGTCAAAAAGGAGGACGGGACGGTTTGGTTTGTATTCGTCCGGTTCAAGCTCTTCCCAGTGGAACATGCCGCTAGAGTCGTCAAGCTTAACGATCTGCAGACCATCATCGCTGAACGCTAGCTCCGGTGTATTGGAGTTTCGCGTGGGACGCATCCAGTTCAGCACCCTGAGCAGCCGAGATGTGGGCTCGGAGTTGGGATACTTCATCTCCACCAGCCAATTAACCCATAGTTGATACAATCTTCCGAGCGAGAGTTTATACAGGTCAAGATCAGCCGGAGTGATACGCGCAAAGCTTGTCGACTCTGACAACCTGACATTTTTCTCCAGGCAAACGATGACGCGATAAGGAAGCTTGTCTGCCATCGCTTCGAGCTCTTTGACATGCTTCTGCTGAGTAACATGAACGACTACAAACCGGTGTCTCACCTTCGAAGGCTGAGCTATGTTGTCTGTAAGCCAGGCAAGGTCATGCAGGTTGATTGCATCGCCGAATGTTTTCTTGAGGCTCTCCTCCTCCCGCGGCTTAAAATCACCAATCAAGAGGATATCTTTAGGCTTCAGCAGGTAGAATACCCACCCCAGATTCCCATCCACATTAGCTATGTCCAGAATCCGCGGTTCACCTTCCGGGGCATAATCACCAATCGAATACTTAATCTCCTGGCTGCGACCTTTCTTGATCTGGATTTCGATATCCTCGAGCCGCCGCCCGCGCAGCAGTGCAGCGGAAATGAAGCGCTCCTTGATACCCCAGTCACCAGGCTGAAGGCTGCCAACCTCATTTACAATGCGCAACTCACTGAGGGATTTCCCGACACTTTCCCCTGCCACATCGTAGTTCTTTCGATTATCGCTCGCTACGACCTTAATAAACTCTTCGGCGAACCCATCTTCTGCTTCACAAACATTGATTCGTAGTTCAAGTGAGCTTTGGGTTGAGCCTTCCGTTCTTCCATGCTTTGCACTGTCGCGGATGTTGTTCTCAAAAATTGCATAAAGAGCCTGGGCTCCAAGAACTCCGCCGGGTAGAGCCACATCCGCGTCATGCGTCACGTCAAATGCAATGTCTACATTTGTGATGTTCTCGGATTTTGCTATCCGCTGCAGCAGCTCTTTGTTGCCCTCAAAGTTCTTGATCACACTTGAAAGCCGATCGGGCACGGATGAGAGGGGCATGCTGGTTGCAAATCCAGCGAGTAATTCCATCCTCTCACGAAGGTATCGATAAAAGGTTTTCTTCTCCTGCTTGTCCTCCTCCATTTCCAGGTAGAAGAGCGCATGTGAGCCGATGTTGTGCGACATGTTACGACCCATCAAGGCCACTGAGCCTTCCTTGGTGCCAGCCTTGATCGTCGACTTCACTCTAAGCCACGCTTGCTGCAGGAGGCCCTGGTAGCGGACGACGTGCCACCCATCACCCTCTCGGACAACCTGACCCACCGATACAAGGTCAACGCGATCGCGTTCATTGTTGCTGCGGAGTTTGACTGCACCCGGAGCCACCAATCGTACGCCTGCCAAAACTCCGCTGAGCAAAGTCCCGTCTTCGCGGTCATTTACGAATCGAAGTGTCCTCTGAACGGTATATTGGCCCTCAGGCTTGTCCTCGATGAGTTCGTAGGCTTCCTTCTCTTTAGCAACTTGCTCATATCTGAGTTTTTCGACTTCCTCAGTAATCCACCTCAAGTTTCCCTCGACAATTCGGCCCACGTCGATGTGTTCGTCGTGAATAATTCGCTCAAGGAAATTCCTGATTGTGACACCTTCTCTGATTTCGAGTAAAAGGGACGCAAATCCATTGGCCCGCAGCCAGTAGCGAAGCGCTTCATTGACCTCGATAACCCTGAGCGCACCATCTACAAGCTCAGTGCCTCGCCGTTCGGCCAGCCAGCCAAACGTGAGCATCCCGTCAAAAAATCCTATTTTTGTCGCGACTATAACCTGCTCCTTGTCCGTAAGTTTGTCGCGTGAGTTTGGTGAGACGACAGCTATACTCTCTGTAATATGTCCCGACATGTTGAGGTTCTCCGTCAGGTTGAGGATTTCCAACTTTAGATCAGCGTGGGAGCTTTGGGAGTATTCAGACTAGACCATTTCAGTCACCAGCTTTCTTTCCGAAGTAAGAGAATGCGCATACCGTTCCGGCGCATAGTTTGTGGACTGCAATTCTTCCACGATTTTGCGTATCTGTTCAACTAGTTTCGCGGGATCAACTTCGCGACTGCCATCACCGAAACTCAGCCGGAGCGCCCCCAACGCCCGGCCGCGTGAAAGTCCAATGGCCGTCAGCACGTGAGAAGGTTCGACGATCCCTGTAGTGCAGGCTGAACCTGTCGAAGCGCAAATACCCAGGCGGTCTAGTTGCAGCACCACGTCTTCACCGCTAACTCCCGCGAAACACATACTAATATTGGTCGCCAGTCTTTGAGTCGGATGACCGTTGAGATTACTACCTACAATCGATAGCAAGCCGTCAATAATTTGATCGCGTATAGGAGTCCAGTATTCACGCGTCTTTCGCAAATCTTTGCAGGCCAACTCCAGCGCTGTTGCCATGCCGACGATCAGCGGAACACTCAGCGTCCCGATCTCCAGGGCACGCTCTTTTCGAGCGCCCTTGACAAGCGGCTTGAGTGAGACGCCTTTGCGCACGTATAGACCGCCAATGCCTTTTGGTCCATAAAACTTTTGCGCCGTAAAGCTGAGCAGGTCTACGCCCAGCGCCTTGACATCAATTTCAACGTGCCCTACAGCCTGCACAGCATCCGTATGAAAGATAATGTCAGGCCGATGTTCTTTTGTTAAGCGGCAAATCTCTGCGATGGGCTGAATCGTTCCGATTTCATTATTCGTGTGAGCTATTGAGATGAGAAAGGTGTCCTTACGAATCGCCTGGAGAACGTCGTCGGCGCTTACTAAACCATACTCATCTACGTCGAGGTAAGTAACCTCAAACCCTTTCGCTTCCAGAGTTTCACAAGTGTGAAGCACTGCCAGATGTTCGATTCTGGTAGTAATAATATGCCCACCCGAGTTCCTTCCAGCTACGCCTCTGAGCGCTAAGTTATCTGAATCAGTTCCGCCGGCAGTAAAAATGATCTCTTTACTTGAACAACCTAGTTGCGCGGCGATTGATTGTCGCGCCCCGTCAACCGCCGCGCGCGCTCGACGTCCTAAAGAATGGAGGCTATCGGGGTTGCCGTAATCGAAAAGAGCATAAGGCTTCATTGCCTCCCAGACTTCCTCGCGGCATGGCGTGGTTGATGCGTGGTCAAGATAAAGAACGCTCATTATTGATCCTACCTATTGGTTATGTTTTGTGCGCGCGTCTTCGTGATGACTCATTTTGGGGAAGATTTTGAAAGGGAAGCCCTTCCTTGACCTCTCCATACCATTTACAACCTCTTCAAACTTCTTCAGCGGCATGCCAAAACCCACGTACTCTTCTTCCCAACCAGTAATGCCCCGGGCGCCAAGACAGAGGAACGTCCCATTTATGTCCTGATGGACATAGGGCCATGCCGTCATGTCGCAAGACACTCCGCGAATGCCGATGCAACTCATGGTGAAGCGTTCGCCGGTCGGAAAGCAATACCCCTGGATCAGCCGCATGGCCTCCAGCGGGGTGCAATAAACATGCACGAGGTCGGGATCGACGCCCACCCTACTTTTTAGCGGATGGTAGTAGTAAACGGCTTGCATTACCGCAGGTATGACAGGCATTCCAGCCACAGCTTTGCGCGATGCCTCGATGGTTTCATAGCGGCCACAGTCTTCTTCGCCAAATAGAGCAAACTCCGGATGGCCTGACTGGCGCGGCGCATAGACGTGCCCGGCCGTAAAATCCGCCGGCACAGCAGCCTTGGCCATCGATGCGACGTAACAGCCACTCTCGAACGAGCGCGTCGAATCTGACCGCACCAACCCCAAGCTCATCGCCCCGGCCGGACAACCAATGTTGTCCGCTGTTACCTTTAGTGTCCAACCACCCTTTGAAGCTTTGTAAGAGAAACCGCACGAAGCAAGGTCGCGTCCAAATCGATCGGGTTCCAGCCACTGCGGCGACTTAGCGAATTCATCGATCGGATCACGTTCGTCCTGCTTCACAAACTTCAGACCACAACACGGAATTCTGACTGTATCGTCTTCATAAGCCGCCAGGAATCTTTCGAATAGACTCGCGAACAAACTCATTTTTTTAATCCTGAGATCTTAAGCTCACAACATCGAGTTGCGCTCTGTGTCCTTGCGCCACGAAAACCTGTTTTGGAAGAAGCGCAGTATGCTGTCGGAAATGAATCCGAAAAATCCTATCACCAGAATAACCGCAGTCATCTCACCATAGTTAAACCGATCTCTGGTATCGAGAATGTAGTATCCCAAACCCGAAGGCACACCAAGCATCTCGGCGGGAACCAGAATTATCCAGGAGATGCCCAGAGAGATCCGCAATCCGGTCAACACGTCAGGAACAATCGCGGGAATGACAGCTCGTCTCAGCACTGCCTGGTCTCCTCCGCCGAGCATGCGCACGACTTTGATCCAGATGGCGTTGACATTGCGAACGCCATGAGCCGTGTTGATGATGATTGGCCAGACGGCGGCCATCGCGATCAGAAAGTAAACCGGTTTGTTTCCGACACCAAAAATGATAATCGCTATGGGCATCCAGGCAAGCGGCGACGTCATGCGGATAAATTGAAAGACGGTGTTAGTGATGAGGTGTAGTTTCAGGAAATATCCAATGAGAATACCGATGGGGATTCCAATGGCTATCGCGGTGATCAACCCGATGCCCACGCGAGAGAGGCTCGGGATTACATGTCGGATGAGTGCCCCGTCCCTGACCAGGCGGATAAGTTCGGCAAAGGTATTTGCCGGCGAAAAACTCTGGCTGAATTGTTCGTTCAAGAACAGCGTGCTCGTGAAAAACTGCCAGAGCAATAGCGCAATGCCGACCCCCAATGCTTGGTAAAGAAGCTGTGATCGGTTGCCCTCGCCCGGCTTTGTCGCCTTTCGGCGCTGGGTCTGTGAATTTGCGATGGGTATCGTAGACAAATCAGACCTCTATGATCTCGGTGCGGACGTATGGGTTACTCGCATCGACACCCTCGAAAAGCTTTAAGCCACCGATCTTCTCCGCCGCATTCTTGACCAGACCGTAGTCAAACAACTCCTTGACGACTAACTCTGCATCCAGAGATTGCAGAAACCCGGCTTGACCCTCGACTCTCGTCTGCCTCAGCATGTTCACTATTTCGCGGCTCGCTGATTCGTATGGATAAGGCTGGAAACCGATCCGGCTAACACCCCATGCCGGATGGCGGATCGCACCGGTGCCTCCGTGCATGCCGTAGGTCTGCTCGTCATACTTGATCATGGATCGTTTAATGACGGCCTCAGGCAGAGGTAGGTAGCCGTTGCCCTCTTTCGACAGGATGTGCGGCACCTGCTCGCGGTTATTTATGATCCAGTGCTGGGCTTTCACCAAGCCATTCAATACCTTTTGCGACCATTCGGGGCGGTCTTGCAGGTCCTTTTCATTCATGACCGCCACACAGCACGGATGGTTTTTGAAAACGTCACCAGTAAACCTAACGATGCTTCCCTGGGCCAACACCTCGCCTGCGGCGTTGAATGGCTCAGCGACGATATAACCATCAATCGAGCCTGACGACATGGCGGTTGGCATGTCAGGCGGCTTCATCACGAAGAGGTTAGTCTGATTCTCTTTCAGCGGAATATTCCGATCCTGCACCACTGCTTCGATACCAAACTGCCGCATGCAAAGCTGCAGGATGATGTTGTGCATCGAGTACCAGTGCGGCACAGCGATCTGCTTTCCTCTAATGTCCTCCATTCGTTTGATACCGCTCTTCATTCCCACCGTGAGCGCGGAGCCGTTCATGTGATTCCAGGCAACGATCTTCACTGGATGCTTCTGCGCGTAACGCATGTAGATGGGAATTGGTAGGAGGAGATGGACCAGGTTGAAATTGCCCGCCAGAAAACCTTCGGCAACTTCAGGCCAGCCGCGCATTAAGACCGGCTTATCGACAACGAGGCCCTCCTGTTCGAAGAATCCCTGGGCGTGCCCAATCAATAAGGCCGTCGCATCCGTTATTGGCAAGTAACCAATCTTGAGTACAGGATCTTGGACCTTCGTCCTGCAGGAGCTTCCCAACGCTGCGGTAGCTGCGGCCAGCAAGCCTAGACGCGTGGACATGTGCACGAACTCGCGGCGTGACATTCCGTGTGATGCGCAGTTCTCTTGGTCGTCATCTAATCTAGACATATGAGTGTCTTCCTCTCGACGATCGGTTACTAAAGCTGGGTCAATCTGCATGCGCAAGTGCCATGAATTCTTTGGCGATCATGCCCCGCAGGCGAATGAACTCAGAACTGGTTCGGTCACGAGGACGACGAAGATGGATATTGAATACTCTAGCAATGCGTCCGGGACGACGAGAAAGTGCGACTACCCTCGTTCCCAGATAGACCGCTTCGTCAATGTCATGCGTGACAAAAACTGTGGTGTAGCGCTTCTCTTCCCAGATCCGCACGAACTCATCTTGCAGTCGCATCCTGGTAAATGCGTCAAGCGCCCCAAAAGGCTCGTCCAATAGCAGAATATCCGGATCATTTATAAGTGCGCGGGCGATTGCGACGCGCTGGGCCATGCCGCCTGACAGTTCCGTAGGATAATGATGTTCAAAACCCTTCAGACCCATCAACTCAATAAATCGCGTGAACTGATTCTCTTTATTAGCCCCCGCGCCTCTGATCTCCAAGCCCAGCCCGATGTTCTTTTCAACGTTGAGCCATGGAAGTAACGATGATTCCTGAAAAACCACGCCACGTTTGTGATCGGGTCCGCTTATCTGTTCGTTATTTAAGAGGAGTTCGCCTTCGGTCGGTGCGTCGAATCCCGCAATCATGTTCAGCAGAGTTGACTTGCCACAGCCACTCTCACCGATCAAGCACAACAACTCGCCGGCATAAATGTCGAGGTCGATATCCTTCAGCGCTACCGTCCGTCCTTTGGAAAAGACCTTGGTAACACCCCTAATCTGCAGCTTGGCCTCTGGTGAGGTTAGCCGGGGGTCGGATCGCTCAACACGACTATTGATTTGTTGGCTATCAGTTTCGTTCAATTGAGTGTTGATATTCAACTCCGCTCACAGACCAGCTCTTAATTCTTTCTCACGGTCGGCTCCTCAAGAACTCAATAGTCGTGCCAAACCAAGCGCATTTCCATAACCCGGCATGGCTGCCGCCGCAGAATTAAGCTAAACCATTGTACCTGGTTTGGTTATTGTCCTCTCGCTCGCCTGAAAGTAAACTCAGCGCTATCGAGCGGCCATGCTTGAGATGTGACAAGAAAGCCACCTTTTCATGTGACAGATTCCTCACGTGAATTTAGATGTTCGGATAGACTTCAGACCAAACATCACCCGAGTATGGCCGAGTCAGGCGCGCTTGACCTGTGGGCCAAGAGTCATCCGATCCATGCACCGCGTGCTAACGGATCGGGGATAAGGAGTTTGTTCCCGCTGGACTGAGGTAAGTCCTATAATATATTTCAAAGCCATAAACAACAGTTGGGCCAGATTCATAGCCCCAAGGTCAGTGGGTAAGAACTCCGACGGCGCCCGAAAAGCGTTGAGCCCTTACGAATCTCTGACAGTTCTGTCCATCAATTGGAAGAACAGCGCCAGCAGGATTAGCAGTATCGATCATCAACAGCTAGACCACCAGCAACTCTCATGATCAGATACGCTAACGTCCTGTCGTACGCACCGACACTCATTTGCTCGGGCGACTCGATTCATGTTGCCGCACCGCTGAGGCTCAATCGCCGCACGCTGTTGCAGAAATCCGTTTGCCAAAGATGCGTTATGAAATGCCTGTCACAACTAAGGCACAAGTGAATGCTGAGACTAAAGATTGTGTAAACAATGTAAAACGGAGAATGTGTGAGTTTCTTAGGAAAACCGCAAATCTGCAAAACTCTGGGGCATTCTTGAATGCCCTCTTTCTCCTACCTGCGGAGCCATGATTCCTAACGATAATAAAAAAGCGGCGACTGGTGCTGAATGCAAAATTGCGGGCTGTTGAGCCCCGCAACTGCTAAATTTGTGGTTAAGTGAGTACATGAGTCCAAACAGGTCAAACGAATGGGAGTTTCAGGGCCAGGTTTTGAATTGGCTCAATGAGGAAATATCGCGCCGGAGAATGGGACTTGATCGAGCTACTCAAGAAACATCAAGGCTCACGCCGCAGAGAAGTGATTTGATTGTATGGCGCAATAGAGCATCGGAAGATGCCTTTTTAGAGATTGAACTAAAATCGCCGGGCGTATCAATCACGAATCCGGCCTTCTTTAGGGATGCTGATCAGAAGGCGAAACGGTGGGGTGCTCCTTATTTCGCGATCTGGAATATGAAAGCTGTTGAGCTCTACAGAACACCCGACGAGGACAGGCCAGCAAACCCTGGTGATCTTCTGTTTCAAGGGCCGGTGTTAACGATGATTGGTGGTGTCGATGATTGGCTTGATTCCGAAAAACAAAAGGTACTGAAGAGACAAGCGCTGGAACTGCTCGACCAAACATGGGAAGCTGATAGGAAAGCAGAAGGTTTTTCACCTCCTTTGGAGGCGTCTGTTTTTGTTGATCGCCTTGGTCAGATTATTCCGAAGCTTAAGGAGGAATTTCATCGAGAGCTCACGATTAGGGCCAGGACTGACAAGAGTGTCCGGATACGGCTAAAGCAGATTGCAGCAGAGCAAGGTTTCGCAGGATTCGTTGAAGACGTCGAGCGCGCGATCGCTGGACAGTATGCTTATCGGTTGATCGGTCAGTTGTTATTTTACTTCGCACTAAAGAGGAAGTTAGTAAACCTTCCAGATCTCGACCTAACGCCGAAGAGCAAAATACCCGAGAGCCTACAACCCTACTGGGAGAGAGTTCGGCAATATGATTATGAGGCAATCTTTGCGTCAAGTGATTTAGACGAGCTGATTCCCATATCGGAGCAAGCTCGACTGGTCGTCATCTCATTGTCGCAAATGTTAAAGAACTACGATTGGTCCAAAGTTCGAGATGACATTCTGGGCAGCATCTTTGAGCGATTCATTCCAAGAAATGAACGAATCCTGCTTGGGCAATTCTATACACCGGCAACGGTGGCCGACCTCCTCGTCGCGTTCTGCATAGAACAACCTGACTCAGTTATTCTGGATCCTGGTTGTGGTAGTGGTACGTTCCTGATGAGAGGTTATGAGTATCTTCGCTGGATGCGAGATAGTTCTCATTCGGACACCCTGCGAAAAATTTGGGGATTTGATATCAGCGCCTTTGCGACCGAGTTGTCAGTCATCAACTTATTTCGACAAGATTTTTCACAGTTTGATAACTTTCCGCGCATCGTTTGCAAGAGCTTCTTTGAATTAAAGCCAGGTGACCGAGTACCGTTTCCGCCGGCGCAAGCGATAACTATCGATGCAAAGGTTGATGTAGAGATACCCAGATTTGATGCAGTGATAGGAAATCCCCCGTTCCTTAGATCCCAAAATCAAGATGACCTATCACCTCGCGCAAAGTCATTGTTGTTCGACGCAGCCGCTAGAAATCAAGTTACGGCGCCAAGTAAGACCGATTTGTTTGCCTTTTTCGTCTATAAGGCGCTGGAGTTCCTTAAGCCTCAAGGCAGACTAGGTTTCGTCACTTCAGCTAGTTGGTTGACCTCCGAATCGGGAGCCACATTGGAGAAAGTCTTGTTACAGCGCTTCAAGCCTATCGCTATAATTGCTTCCGACGTTGAAGCGTTTTTCGCACATGCAGAAATAAATACCGTTTTAGTCATCGCGGAACGTCTGGACGACAAACGTCGTGTCCAAAACGAAGGTCAAATGGCATTTATCACCTTGAAAAAACGCCTTCAGGACATTTTTGAAGCGGGTGGTGACTACTGGAAAGCACTACAAGAGTTTGTGGACAACATCGAAACATCAAAACAGTCATGGCAGGATGATAACGTCCGCGTACACGTTGAAAAATTGAGTGCTCAAGGTGTGGCTGCAGGTAACTGGGTTAGGCTACTGCGAGCTCCGCTGAGCTATTTCAAGATTTTTGCCGAATAACTCGTGCTGCAAAAAAGATGAAGGCCTCATGGTGCCATTTAAGAGATCTAGCGGATGTCGAGTTAGGTTATAAGTCTTTGCAAAATGAGTTCTTCTATCTCTCACGAGACACTATAGAGCAATTCGGAATTGAGAACGAATATCTTCAGGATATCTTTAAGTTTCGTGATTTAGATAACCAGGAATTCTTTCAAAAACCATCACAAACAACGTGGCTCTTCTACTGTCGGAAAAACGAGACGGATTTAAGAGGTACGGGCGCGCTCAAATATATTCGTGCGATGGCGAAGAGGCCTGCAGCCGTAAAGCGTCAAGGTGGTGATAAGCATGCGACCATTCAAGATGCGCTCGAAGAGCAAGGCGGCAAACGTTGGTATGCTCCGAAAGCCAGCCCCAAGGGCGCACAGATATGGTTAAGAAAGGCGTTCGCTGGAATATTTGCGCCATTTCTATTCGAGAGTGCCGTTACTGTCGATCAGCGATGCAACCGTATTCTTCCGAAAGACGATATAACCTGGAAGGAACTCGCTGCCGCAATGACAACCAGCCTGTTTCCACTAGCGCTTGAAGCCGATGGTGCATGTTCAATGGGTGGCGGAGCATTGGAGTGGAAAACGAAATCACTGAGAACGGCTAAAGTGATCGACCTTCGGCGGTTCGAAGATCGCCAACGGTCCGAATTGGTGGCGTTAGCAGAGGACGTATGGAAAACAACGACTCCCGTAGACTTTAATAAGAATTTAGTCAACAAACCACTAGAAGAATTAGATAACTATGTCCTGGCGTTACTCGGAAATCCGGTCTCACGCGAAATGTTATATGCGGATTTGCATGCAACGGTGAAGGGCCGCATTGAGAAGGCGAAAGTACGCAAGGCTAGATCACAGGTCCAGGATAACGCGAACGTGGAGGAGGTGGCGTCTGCAATAGCCCAGGTAATACAACCATTCTTAGACGCCCATCGATTTCCCGAGGACTTTTATCCATCGAATAGTGCAAGTCAGAGTTTAGAACTTCCCGAAAATGCAGAACTAACCATAACGGCTGAACAATTTATGTCTCATGGACACTTAAGAGTTGAAGATGTAAATGGGAACATCGTTTTGGAGATTGGCAATTCGGCAATGTATATAGAATTGATAACGCGAGCATTACTCATTGGCCGGCGGCGATTTTCTGTGCCTGTGGAAGAAAATGTAGTCTCAACCACCCTTTCCGAAATTTTCCCCTGGCTCAGAACACTGAAAAAGGAAATAAGTGAAGCTGTTAATACGTCGGCACTAGGAAGTAGATTCGAAGACCAATTAATCGAAGCCATCTTGCAGGAACTAAGGATCAGCCCGGCCGCCTTTGAGCCCGAAATGTGGGCATCATCTTCTATAACGTTAACAGTCTGACGGGCTTTGCCCGAAAAGTCTGATTTCTCTGTGCAACCTCTGTGTCCTCTGTGTCTCTGTGGTTGACGATTGCTTAGGAAAGCAACCACAGAGACACAGAGGACACAGAGGTTGCACAGAGAAGGACATGTAGTGTGTTGCAGCGGATCCACGCAGCGATCGATAGAGCGGGGGCAAGCCCCTCTTCCTGACTTGTTGTATTTTTCGATTCAAGTTTCCCTTAGACGATTTGCGCAACTGAGAATAGAACAAGTCAGGAAGAGGGGCTTGCCCCCGCTGGTTGAAAAAGTAACCAGCAGAACTCTTTCAAATTGGCCTTGAACGTTTTGGCAAACAGCCGTAGATTACACGTCTGAGTTTTTGCTACCTAAAGTTGACCCCAGATCTCACTGACTTTTTTGCCCAGGCGGTATTAAATCCTTGAAGAATTTAAACAAACTCCCTCTCTCGCTAATTTGTGTCCTCGCTTTCATCATCGCGATGACTCCTGCGACTTATGCCGTCGATTGCTCCTCGGCCTCTTTTAAAGTCGCTCCGACTATAAATCTCGACGCCGGTCTCTTCGGATTGGCCACGGCGGACTTCAATGGCGATGGACATCTCGATCTCGCAACGATCCCGAATGCCAGCAGCACTGAAGTGCTGCTGTTATCAGGTCGCGGAGGAACAGACAAATTCGGCCCTCCGATCGGTGTGTCACTGCCTGGAGTAGTGGACCAGGTCACGGTGGGAGACTTCAATGGCGACACGAAACCTGATCTAGTTGTGAATTTCGATGACTTCGGTCAACCAACCGGCAGAATAGCCATCTTGATCAACAACGGTACGGGCCAATTCGCAGCTCCGAAAATCGTCACGGTCCAGGGTGATCCTTCTCTGCCAATCCTTGGCGACCTCAACAATGACGGAAAGCTCGATCTGGTCGTGGCACTCTTCACCGGCGTTATCGGTGGTCGTGTCGCGGTGCTGCTAGGAGACGGCGCCGGAGGTCTAACTCCGGGCAGCGGCTTCTTCACCCAGAGTGTCAACCAGCATGAGGTCCTCATTGGTGATTTCAACGAAGACGGCAAAGCTGATTTGGCATTACCGGGCCAGTCCTTCGGACTAATAGACATCATGCTCGGCGACGGCACTGGCGCGTTTGCCGCGGGCATTAGCAGGTCGACCGGCTCAGGCTCGTCAATGTTGACGGCGGGAGACTTCAATAATGACGGGCATATCGACATCTTGAGTAATAATCGGATGATGCTGGGAACCGGGACCGCCGATTTTAACGCGCCGATTGTGGTCCCCATCCCGGAAAACACCTTCGAGGCAATCACAGGAGACGTGAACAACGACACGAAACTGGATCTGGTTGTCTCCACGGGCGGTGGTCTTACGACCCTGTTGGGCGACGGAAACGGAAACCTTACCCGAGCCAACTCTTACCTCTCCGGCGCGATTGGTTTCGTTGGACCAGCTTTCGCTGTCTTTGGAGATTTCAATGAGGATGGAAACATAGATCTGGCTGCGGCCCAGCGTTCGGGAATCGGCATCATGATCGGCGATGGCGCCGGCGCGTTTGACGATGCGCTTAGTTATTCCTCAGTTCTGACGAGCCCGCGCGGCGTGGTTGTGGCTGACTTCAACAACGACGGAAAGAAAGACTTTGCTGCTCTTGGTCAACCCTTCGGCGGTTTTCCAACTGGCGCTGGCGTAGAGGTGGCGTTAGGTGATGGAGCCGGCAACTTTACGCGGAAGTCGTTTAGTGATTTCGGATTTCAGGCCATTTCGAGGATCGCTACCGCAGATTTCAATGGTGACGGAAAAGCTGACTTGGCGGTCACGCGGCCTGCGGATGGAAGAGTCTACATCTTGATAAACGACGGTACCGGCGGCTTCGCGGCAAACGGAAATTCAGTTACGAATTTCTTCGTTGGGTTTCAACCCTCCGCGATCAAGAATGGAGATTTCAACAACGACAATAAAGCCGATCTGGTTGTCATCACTCCGCAGACCAATAACTTTTCCGTGATGCTAGGCGACGGCGCCGGCAGCTTCAGTATCCTTACCGGCATACAACTTCAAGGCACGTTCAGCTTTTTTGATGACGTGGACGTCGGCGATTTCAACGCCGATGGTAAACAAGATCTCGCCGTTCTCAGAAGCGGCTCAAATATCGTAAATGTCTTGCAGGGAAACGGCTTCGGCTTCTTTTCTAACTACGCTACGGCGCCGACACCGTCAACACCGATCTCCGTCGTCGTCAAAGATTTGAACGGCGATGGCAAACCGGACGTCGCAGCCACGAGCTCCGGAGCGCAAGGCTTTTTAAAGCAGGCATACGTTACGGTCTTAATCAACAACGGGGCCGGCGGATTCAATTCGGCTGATTACCCGAACCTTGATGCAGGGGGTATGATCGGTGTCGGCGACTTCAACGACGACAATCAACCGGACCTCGTGGTGACGAGCGGTTTCATCCTCGTGGGCAGTAATGTCGATGGCGTTTCGATCCTGACCAACAAGGGCAATGGACAATTCAAGGCTCCGATCAGCTTCTCTGCCGGCCCACAGTCAGGCGATCTGGCCGTCGCGGATTTCAATTCCGACAACGAAGACGATGTTTTGTTCACACAACCTACCGGAGCAAGCGTTGCCCTGTTGTTGAATAACTTCACCACTTCGCTGCCATGTTTGAACATTAGCGACGCAAGCGTTACGGAGACGGATAGCGGAACCACTAATGCCGTTTTCACCGTTACACTTTCGGAGGCGAGCGCGCAAACCGTTAAGGTAAACTACTTCACGGTTCCTGTGTTTACTTTGACGACGTCGTCAACAAAAGGCGTCGACTACGAGAACCTTCCCGACACGTTGACTTTTCTTCCGGGTGAAACTTCCAAAACGATCAACGTCCCCGTCAAGGGCGATCTCACTGACGAAATTGATCAGCTCTTCGCGGTCGTACTCACAACGCCGATCAATGCAACAATCAGTACCGGAAAAGGCTTCGGAACGATTGTCGATAACGATCCGCCGCCGACCATCTCTGTCAACGACACTTCGGTCGTGGAAGGCACTCAATTTCCTCAGGCCTCAGCAACGTTCACTGTTTCACTCAGCAGCCCCAGCGAGAAACCGATTAGCGTCCAGTTCGGCTTCGCACCCGGGACGGCAACGAACGGTGTCGATTACGATACCTTCTCCGGCCTTGGCACATTGGAATTCGCGCCCGGTCAAATAAGCAAAACCGCGCAGGTCTCAATCAGGCTGGACAATGTTTTTGAGCCTGACGAGACCTTCTTCATAGACCTGAGCAATCCTACCAATGCCACCATCGCTGATGCACAGGGCCAGGCAACAATCACGAATGACGATCCGCAACCAACTGTTTCGGTAGCCGTCCAGACGTTTCGTACCGAAGGCGCGCAGGGAACATCCGGTAACGCCTCGGTCGAAGTAAGACTTTCAAATCCTTCGTACCAGACGATTACCGTTTCCTTTGCGACCGCGAGTGGA
>Ga0105238_10001550_pt1 | contig 23066 bp, 22 predicted proteins | sample KBSC34metaG_FD_81526 | JGI IMG/M metagenome (GOLD analysis project Ga0105238, IMG submission 81526) | Corn rhizosphere microbial communities from Kellogg Biological Station, Michigan, USA - KBS C3-4 metaG | ecosystem: Host-associated > Plants > Roots > Rhizosphere > Soil | place: Michigan, USA...
AGGCCGGTAGAACTCCCAAGGCATCGAAAAAGATGCGGGCCATGCCGTAGATACCTGTCTTGATCACGATGCCGGAAAGTAGGGCTGAGATGTTGCTTGGAGCGACCGGGTGAGCCGCGGGCAGCCAGATATGAAACGGGATGACACCGGCCTTAATACTGAACCCCAGGAAGAACAGCACAAATGCTGCGGCTTGTTGGCCGCTCGATAAGCGCGCCGCGGCTGAATGGAAACTCGCGAACTCGGCGCTACCGCTGGCCTGAGTCAAAAGAGCAAAACCAAGGAGCAGGCATCCGGCGTCGATGTGAGCCATGATGACGTACAGCAGCCCCGCCCGCCTGGCTTCCGGGTCTTCGTGATAAAACGTCACCAGCCCATAGGCAGTGAGTGCGGAGACTTCCCATCCAATCAGGAACAAGTATGCATTGGCGGTCGTGAAGATGATCGTCAAGCTGAGAAGCAAGAGATTGAACAGCAGGCCGAAGATCCCGATGTTCCTCCGGCCCTCGAATTCTTTCAGATAGCCGAATGAATAGATGGCGACCGCCGTCACAAGAATGGCTAAAGTCAGATTGAAGAAGCCGGCCAGAGCATCGTAGGAGAAGCTGTAGGCAAATAGGGGAACTCCCGAGGTGATCGACCATCGGACCGGTGTGCCTTGCAGCAGACCAAGAATTGCTGCACAACCTTCCAGAAGAGCGCCCGCCAACGCCGATCCACAGCACAGATAGCGGGCCAACTTGGGTTTGCGCCAGCTAACGAGAGAAGCGAAAGCGCCCACTGTGTAGGCCAAAAGACCAAGGGCAAAGGTCTCGCCAACGGGAAGGGAGTTCATGCCTCGTCATCCCGAGACTGCGAGAACGCCGTGGTTCTTGAGCTTTCGTCTGCCCCGATATGGTGAGTCAAGGGAAACGCAGCCTTTCGCCTGTGAAAAAACTCTACCACGGCAGACAGCAAGCTTGGTTCCATGGCGGCTTTAGCCAGGAAGGGATCAATTCCCCGAAGACTTCGAGGGCTCTCTTCTCAAGCCCAAAGTTGATTCTGCAATTCTTGCAGGGCCTCGAACAAGACGAACTTCAAGCAGCGGGCGGTGGCGTATCGTCCTCGATGATTCCATAGCGGCGCAGTTTGTAGTGCAGAGCCCTGGGGCTGATTCCGAGGATGCGAGCTGCTCTTTCACGGTGCGATGTAACCTCCCTAAGCGTCTTTCGGATGATCATTTCCTCGACCTCCTCCAACGGCTGGCCGATGGGGATTTCCATCATGTGCCGCGAGGTCGTGGCGGGACGATACTCCTCGGGCAGATCTTCGGTGCTGATGATGGCATCGCTGACTGTCACGGTCAGTCGCTCCATCAGATTCCTGAGTTCTCGAACGTTGCCAGGCCACGGAAGCCCCATCAGGAGATCGGCCACTTCCCGAGAGAGGCGTTTCCGCGGCTTTTGGTATCTTGCGGCGAACTCCTGAAGAAACCGCTCCGCAAGCAAGGGTACATCTTCTCGTCGTTCTCGGAGTGGGGGGACGAAGATCGGCACCACATTGAGGCGATAAAAGAGATCCTCCCGGAATCTTCCCGCAGCCACTTCGTCGCTGAGCTTCTTGTTCGTGGCAGCCACCACGCGGAGATCCACGGAGATCAGTTTGGATCCACCAAGCCGGCGGAGCTCTTTGGTCTCGATGACGCGCAGTAGTTCAATCTGCGTTTTAGAGTTCATTTCCCCGACTTCGTCCAGGAACAGCGTACCCTTGTCCGACATCTCGATCTTGCCTTGGCGTGCTGTATCGGCGCCCGTGAACGCACCTTTTTCAAACCCGAAGAGCTCACTTTCGAGCAAGCTTTCGGGTATCGCACCGCAATTGAGCGAAATCAGGGGACCCTGACAACGGGGGCTCCGTTGATGGATGGCTCGCGCAATCAGTTCTTTGCCTACGCCGCTCTCTCCTTGAATCAGCACAGTTGCGCCAGTAGGAGCGACCATTTCGATGAACAGATAGATGCCGGCCATCTTCTCGGTTCTGCCAATCAGGCCGCCAAATTCGTCTTGTATCTTTACAGTTTCGCGCAAGCGCGAATTGTCGTCTGCGAGTGCCTGTTTCTCTAGAACGTGATCAATCAGGATCGGAAGGCGCTCCTGGTTAACCGGCTTCTCGATGTAATCGTAGGCTCCCTCCCGCATTGCTTCGACGGCGGTGTCTACAGTCCCGTAAGCGGTCATGACGATAACCTCGATCGAACGGTCCACCGCTTTAATCTGACGAAGCAATGACAATCCGTCCGTTCCGGGCATCCTTAGGTCCGTCAGGACAATACGATACCGGCCTGGCTGGAGCAATTGAAGCGCTTCCTGAGCTGTCCCAGCCGACTCGACGCTGTGCCCAAACTTCGAGAGCAGTTTGGCAAGAGCGCTCCGAATGTTGGCTTCGTCATCAACTACCAGGATCCGCCCCTTCATGCGACGGACTCCTTCGCTCCGCGAGCATCCTCATCAGCCATGGGCAGACAAACCTTCACCACGGTTCCTCTTCCGACCGTACTCTCCACTAGAATCTTGCCGCCATGGTCAGTCACGATCCGGTCTGCGATTGCAAGTCCGAGGCCCGTCCCGTCGAGACGCGTCGTAAAATATGGGTCGAATAAGCGAGGCAGGTTCTCAGGTGCAATGCCGACGCCCTGGTCGGCAAAGGCGAGATTAAGAAACTTGCGCCCATCGGACCAATCGATGCACGACGTGACGGTTATGACTCCCCCAGTGGGCATTGCTTGCATGGCGTTGATGAGGATGTTTAGACAGACCTGCTCGAGCTTCGTGGAGTCTCCAAGTACTTCTGGGTCACCGCTGATTAGGTCAATGACTAGCGAGATGTTTTTTTCCTCAGCCTCCCGATGGACAAGCCGTGCCACCTGCGTCACTGCCTGATGAACGCCAACCCGAACTCTGGCGAGAGGTTCGGCCCTCGAGAGCTGGAGGAAGTTGGAGGTAATCCGATTCAGCCGACGTGTTTCAGCAGATAGAATCTCGAAGTATCCGTCGATGTCGCTTCCGGCGTCGCCACCGACTGTACCAAGACCCATAACCTCATCTCGAAGGAGTCGGAGATTAAGTTCGAGCGCGCTTAGAGGATTTCGAATCTCATGGGCCACGCCGGCAGCCAGGGTGCCCGCCGCAGCCAGCCGGTCCCGCTTTCGCAATTCGTTCTCCATAGTGACCAAGTTCGACACATCCTTTACTAAAACCACAATTCCCACCCGCTCGCCCGCTTCATCAACCTGCTCGGAAACGCTAGTACGAAGCACGATGTGTTGATTCCTCGAATTTATGAAGATAGAATCCTGATCTTGCACATACTGACGGGCGTCCAGCGCCTTGCGGATCAACCCAACCAGTGGACGGTACTTCTCAGGCAGTTCGTTGAGGTCCGGGTAAAGCGGGGTAGAGTCTATCTCCAGAATTTGACATGCGGCCCTATTGATGATCGTCACGCCGCCATCAGTGTCCAACGTGAGCACGCCACCGACCAGAGACTCTAGGATCGCCCTTGCCGTCGTCTGAACCTTGGCCAGTTTTTCCTTCGTCGCGAAGTACGAGTACGCCGTCACGGCTGCCGCAGTTGCCGTGATGCCAAGAAGCGCGAAGATAATGAGCGCCAGAATCCAGTCGGCACCAACCTGCCTTAGTGCGTCCAGCGCTGAAGTGGGGCCTTGCGTGCGCGGAAAGTTGAGGATCAAGAGGATGATCAGGATGGCGGCTGCGATCGCCAAACCTACGAAGATGGCCCCGTATCGTTGACCGAAAAGCCGCATCTCCTGCTGAGATCTGAGCATCGCTTCCGATCCGAGTGTAGCGCGCTAGTTGTGAATCCTTTGCCAGACCGCACACGATGATGGAAGGATCATAAGTCCGGCCGCTACCGGGCGGCCTTACGATCAACCTTGGAGCGCGTGCGCCGATTCGAGTAGTTTCCGCGCCTCCAAATGATTTGGGAACATAGCGATCACTGCACGGATTTCCAGAATTGCCTCGTCGACTTGCCGGCAATCCAAGAGTTTTCTCGCGAAGAGTAAGCGGGTGTCCGGGTCGGCGGGTACGGCCCCCGCCCGACGGCGCAGGCGCTCCACCTCGTCTTGAATTGTTCGTGCCGGATCGTAACCGGATTTGGATGGATCGGCGCCGGACTTGGATTGATCCGCCATTGAAACCTTTATTTGGGCGTTGGCTTCGTGGCCTGCATCTCGGCGAGAATTCGACCAACGTCTTTGAGGGAGTATGGCGGCTCATCGGCAAGGAGAACCGCCGAGATCTGCTGAGGAGTCAGCTTCAAAACATTCTGGAGGTGAAGGATAAATTTGGCCTTGTATTCGTGATGTCCTCGAATGAAGTGTATGCCGTTCTTCTCCACGATCGAGATCCATCCGAAGCTCTGCAATTCCCAGAGCTTTTCAGGGGTTACGTTCAGCCGCTCTGCGACGTTGTCGATCGGGATGTGTGCTGGCATTGGCTTTCAGTACGTTCTCAGCACGAAGACTGCCACCTCGGAACGCCAATCAGACCTATGCGTTGGTCCATCTCCCGACAGCACCAGTGTTGAACGCTGCAATACTTGCAGTACGTGCGGTTGCTCCCTCATATCCCGTACCAGATGACTGCCTATCCCGGCATGCTTAAGTGGTCGTTGCGCCATCGCCAGCTCGTCCGCCGCCGACGAAGGCGAAGGTTACAACCGCACCGAAGTGGAGTCCATCACGGCCGCCTCTGGATTTACCGTCAGTAACCGGTGTTACCCATGCCATCGGCATGAGCGCATGATCTAGATCACCAACGTCCGCCAGAATCACAGCGCAGCCGTCGAAAGATGTCGGGCCGCATCCTTTTTTAAGGACCGACAGAATCATCATCGTCCGGGCAGTTGCCGGTTCGGCGATTCAGGACTTGGGCAGGTTCTCGAGGTCATCAATCCTACTTCCCAGTCGACGACCCCGAACAGCGCGTCTACTGCAAGGCCGAGATCTTGAAATAGAAGGGAATGCTGAACTCTCCACCGTTGAGTGGGCCCTTCCCGCCCTTGCCGGTCATGCCGTTTAGGATCAAAGTCGCCACCTGTGTGATGGGAAGGCCGGTCTGCGATGTTCCTGCCTGAGTCGCCGCAGGATCCGCCCAGACGAACCATTGCTCGTGTTGCCCACTGCTACAAAATGTGGATGTACCCTGAAAGCTGGCAGGGCAGTGATGAACGCGAACCGGCGAGTTGGGATAGGGTGCATTCGCGACTGCCGTGAACTGGTCCTGCACGAGCGGGACATCTGCGGATTGGTTAAACATCGAGACTTTGGAGAACAGTGGCCCGCCACCGCCGAGATGCGTCGTGAATTCATATTCGTATGCGTGAGTAAGGTTCAAGCCGGGGGGCACGAACCAGATATTGTTGATGTTGAACGTCCAGCAAATATTGTAGTTTTGGCAGTTAATCGTGCTTCCGCTCGACGCCCAGCCCGGCGTATTTGCGGTGATGGCCAGAATTTTCGCAAAACTGATGCTTGTGGGGCGCGTGGTGCTCAATGTGATGATGGCGTCTCCGGTTCCGTCGCAGAGATGGACTAACGCTACGACGCCCGACCCGTTGGCGTATGGAGACCCGTCCCCTTGGATGGCACTGTAGGTGCCGTCGATATAGGTCGGCTGGATCTCTAACTGAATCGGGATGTCACTAGTGCAGGTCCCTTTCCCGGCTCCCATCGCCAGCAGCGTCATCAATAGTCCCAATAGAATGCTTTTCATTTTCTTCTCCTAAGCGGAATTCGTATAGCTGCCCGAATAGTCTGAAGTCTACAGACGTACGACCGTCCAACCAAGAGTTTTGACACGACATTGGGCCGATACCGTCTTATGCCGCCCTGAACGGCACTGTCGCTGAGCGCGTCCTGGAACTCCCGATGCTATAATCCCCGCTTATGACCGGCCCCCAGGACGCACCGTCCTCACGGCTCGACTCCTGGAAGGAAATCGCCACTTACCTGAGGCGTGACGTTCGGACGGTCCAGCGGTGGGAACAAAAGGAAGGGCTGCCGGTTCATCGTCAGGAGCACGGATCGCGGGCCTCCGTGTATGCGGAACGTGAAGAGCTGGACGCCTGGCAGGCCAACCGCCGGCTTTCCCCCACCGAAGAGCAAGAAGTCACACCGCCGCGGAAACGTTCGCGAGTCTGGGGGTTCTCAGGGCTGGCGCTGTCGGCGGGCCTCGCAGCTGCGGCCTACCTCTACATCCGCTACGCCAGCCCGGAGCCCGGCGTCATTCAAGAGCGGCAATTGTTAAAAAGAGAAGACGTTGACCTGGCCGGCGGCCCTTCCTGGGACGGGCGCTTCGTTCCGTACCGGACTACCGATGCCCAGATGCACCTCCTGGAAGTGGCAACCGGAAAATCGCGGCCGGTCATGAAACCGCCTGCTTCGGGCAATTATGTTACCTTCGCCGCATCGCCGGACGGCAGGCAGGTAGCCTACGATCTGGAGTTTCCCGACGCGCCGGCGCAGCTCCACATGGTAAGCACCGGCGGCTCGGGGGATACACTGCTGTTTACCAATCCCAAATACCGGATCGCAAATCCGCGGAGCTGGTCCCCAGATGGAAAGCAGGTTGCCGCGATGTTGTGGGAGTTCGGTGGTCCTGCCCGCGACCTCGCCGTAGTGGACACAAAGAACAAAACGCTGCGGGTCCTCTACACGAGTCGGAACAACCCCGGGAACCCGCAGTTTTCATCCGACGGACGGTACATCGCGTTCAATGAAAAAGGCAACATCCTCGTGATTCCTGTCTCTGGCGGAACTCCGACTGAAGCTGTAAGTCACCCGGCCCTTGACATGGTCTCCGGTTGGGCGCCTGACGGCCGGCTTGTCTTCACTAGTGACCGCTCCGGCCAAACGGACCTCTACGCCGTCAAGCTCCGCGGCGGACGGCCGGAGGGTCCGCCGGACCTCATACATCAGGATTTGAATGTCACAGTCTTGGGCATGACGCGGACCGGCAGTTTGATCTACTCGCGGAGTTTGCCTGCTCTTGAACTGTACAACGCGGAGCTGGATCCGGCGGGGAACCTCGCGTCCGGCCCGGCTCCGCTCGGGGGCACTCGCTTCGTGGGACAGAATCGCAACCCGGATTACACAAGCGACGGCCAATTTCTGGCATATATTTCGGGTCCCGACGGTTCACCCGATACCGCCATTCGAATCCGTTCCCTCGCCACTGGCGCGGAGCGTGCGGTCCCGATGCCGTTGCCGAAGATCGATCAACTGCGCTGGTATCCCGATGGGAAGGCGATCTTGCTCCGGGGCCGGGACTTGGCGAATCGATACGGGTTTTATCGTCTCGACACGGAATCGGTCCACTTGACACCCGTCCTCACCGAAGGTGTTCCGAGCCACGCGGCTGTAAATGGAATGTTTAGTCCCGATGGGAAGTATCTTTTCTACCTGAGCCTGAAAAAACCTACCTTGCAGGTGCTGATGCGACTCGACTTGAGCACTGGTAAACCTCGGGAAGTGTACCGCCCGAACGGCCGCTTTTTACGGATGTTTGCGTTGTCTCCGGACGGTTCGCAGGTCGCTTTGCATGAGCAGGAAGAGCACTCAGACCATACGGCTCGCAACTTTCTTTTCGTGAAGCCGCTTTCTGGCGGAAAACTCACGACGCTGGATGATACCACCCAAACGACTCTGGCATGGGGCGCGCTGGCTTGGACAGCGGACGGAAAGGCCGTCTTGTACCACCGCCTGGATGCTTCTGCCCCGCAGCGGAACGATCTGGTGCGGATTCCTTTGAATGGCGGACCACCCCAGACTCTGGTGACCACCGGCACCATCTGGCGGATCGCCGCAAATCCCGATGCACGCCGCATCATTTGGCAGGCAAACGGGCGAGTCTGGGAGGTATCGGCGATAGAGAACCTGTTTACCGCCCGGCGCTAATGCGGCGCCGTTCCTCGACCTACCGCGGTCAAAGACGGTTCTCATCCGGATCACAGATCGGCTCCTACCGCATTGAGTTTCGGTTTGGCAATGCGGCACGGGTGCGATTTTACGGCGACCCTCTTTTCCGCACTCGAAACGAGGTCCAGCCGTCGTGACACTTCTCGTCTCGTCCGGGCGACGAGCTCTAAATCCATCTGATTCAGTTGAGCCGGCCTTTGATAGAGGACTGAACCCCATGTCCGCAATAGATCCTCCCGCTTCTCATCTGGCGTCGTGCGCAAGGGACGAGTGGTGTTCCGCGGGAGGTAGTCCAAACGGATCATGGGAAAGGCCGGCTTTAGGAACTGTTCGGCTGTAACTAAGCTTTCATCAAACATCTCCACGACTCCAGGCATCGCCATATCGAGCACTATGGAAGTGGCACGTTCGAGGTCCCGCTCGCTTGCTGGCCGGGTGAAGGCCCCACCAGTTGCCAGGAGTGTCACCTGGACGTTACTGACCTGGTTGAGCGCGTCTCGAACAAGCTGCTCCATAAATTCGCTCGGAGTCGGGCGCCGTGCCTGAAGTGAGAGCGGATCTGTCGAGTTGATTTGTCTCAGATAAGTGTAGAAAGAATGCAGACGGTCCAATGGATCCCGCAGAAAGCAGCAATCGAATAAGACGGTGTGCCGGATGGTCGGTTTCGGATAACGCAAATGATGACTCGACACTGCCGAGATGCCGGGATGCGCCAACAGGAACTCTTCCAAATGCGAGGCGTCCAGCGTGGAACCGGGCTGAGGTCCGTGCAGAGTTGCGAAGTTTTGCCGAAACTGACTCTCCAAAATGCCTTCAGGCGTACTTCCGCCGTTCTTGAAGATGTGGTAGTGCACGATCACGTACCGTGTGGACGGCACGGGTACGACCACATCACGCCGCGTCAGCGCCATCCTAGGTATGAATCCCTCCAGGGACTAAAACTCCAGACGAACTCCGACCTGACCACTCCGGTTGCCGGAGTTTTCAGAACTCTGGACCGAGGTCAGCTTGCCGAAGGCGCTCGAATTCGAGATATTTACGACGGGCTGAAAAAAGTTGGGATGGTTGGGAAGATTGGTGAAGGTCCCTTCCATTCTCAGCCGGACTTTTTCGGTAACTGCAAAGGTTTTTGAAAGACCTGCCGCGACGGCAATCGTGCCGGGAGCCATCAGTATCCCTTCGCCGGCGTTGCCGAAACGTCCCGCGCCGACAGGAGGTGGAGCGAAAGCTGTGATGTCGTAATAACGCCCCGGCGTCGGATTGGACAGGTTGCCGTCGCCGATCCGGTCCGGCCGGGCGAAAAAGGTGCGCGCGGACAGATTTGTATTGGATTGGTCCAGGTTGACCGACATCGACGGCGTCTGGTACGGCCCCGACTGGAGCAGCGTTATCGTGCTCAAATCCCATCCACCGGCTACAACCTGGGCCAACCGGTGCAGCCGGGATCCGAATGCTCGCCCCTTACCGACGGGCAGCGGGAAAATACCGGTCAAGACGAAACGATGTCGTCGCGAGGCTCCGAAGTTGCCGCGATCCAGCCGCGTGTCGAAACGATCGATCGGGATTCCACCAAATCGCGCTTCCGGAGGAAAATCCGAGGCGACTGTGTTACCGGCGTTACCCAGCTCCTTGGCCAGCGTGTAAGCGGCCTGAAAGTACAGGCCCGCACGAAACCGCCGGGACACCTCGGTCTGCAGGCTCTGGTAATTCGTGAACCCCAGGTTTTCGAAACTTTGCACACTCGTCCAAACTGGATATGGTGTCCGGCTTTGCGAATACGGGGTGGTGTTCGCGGGGAGCTGGTTCAGGTCGGCAAATTTCAGCAGCCCCGAGGTCTGGCTGGCGACGTAGCTGACTCGCATCGACAGGTTGGAGGGCAGCGCCTGCTCGATCGTGAAGTTCCATTGGAGGGAGCGTGGATTACGAAGATCCGGATTCACCAGGCAACAGAGGCTGCTATTGCCCGCGGAGGTGAGGTTGAAAATCCCGCCGTATGCTTGCGGGAGCTCGAATTCCGGCGGCAGCCCCGGTCCGCGATAGTTGTCGAACTGCCGGACGTCCGACGTATGAATTCCGGTAAGAGGGTAGGCTGCGCCTCCCAGTAGCGTCACTACATAAAGCCCGACCCCTCCGCGCAGCACCGTGCGATTCCCCGTAAACGGGCGAAACGCGAAGCCGAAGCGCGGCGCCCAATTGTTGTAGTGAGTTTTCACCAAGCCCTGTGGTAGGCCAGCCTGGCTGGCGGTGAGAATGGTTGTGCACGGCAAATCGGGAGTTGTACCGGGACAGTCGTTGGCCCCGGCTAGAAATCCCGGTGACGCCGGCAATGAATGGTCGGGAATGATGATGTCCCCGTTTTGGCGGTTGAAATTGCTGATGTTCCCAGCGTCCTCGGTCATGAACGGCTCCAATTCCCAACGCAGGCCGAGCGTGAGAGTCAGCCGGCGGTTGACTTGCCACTGGTCCTGTCCATAAAAATCCGCGTGAACGGCGCGCTCGAACAAATTCGGTCCCAGAGATGCGTAGTAGGTTACGGCGGGCAACCCCAACAGCAGATCGGCAAACCCATTTCCGCTAAAGGCGCCGTCGCGGAAGGAGAAGCCGCCGAAGTCGTCAGGGCCAAGATGCAGCGTGGTGCCGTAGCCCACCCACCGGGCGTCCAAGCCGAATTTCATAGTGTGACGGCCCTTGATCCAAGCGACATTATCGGTGAACTGGATGCTCCTGGAAGTGTCGTTTTGATCGCGGCCGTGTCCGATTGAGCTGAAGTAGCCGTCATACATCTCAAAGTACGGAAAGCCGCCTCCATTCCCCACCTGGCTCAGGTTGAGCCCCTGAATCCCGAGCACGGAGACCGCATCAGTTCCCCGAATCGGAAAGCTCTCCGCGCCGGCGGAGCGTGTCAGGCCAAAACGGAACTCGTTGACCCAATTCGGGGAGAACAAATAGTCGTGTGAAACCACCAGATTGTGGCTCAGCAGAGATATCTGGCTGGGCGGAAGCAGATAGCTGTCCCCGTAAAAGGCCGGATAGCCTTGCGTATCCGCGCTCCACCTCGCGAACACCTGTTGTTTCTGTCCCAGGTGATGATCCAAGCGGAGATCATAGCGGTCCGCGGCAAGATCGTTACGAGCCAGAATGCGGTAGTTGTTTAGAGTGGATCCGTTGTAGTAGTTCGGAAGCGGGTAGTAATCTGTCAGCAGCTTTGTGGCTACCGAGTTGAGGCGCGGCAAAGGAATTACGTTGCCCGGGAAGTGAAGATTGTTCAGCGGATCGACGGCGGGCAGTCCCGGCACACCCGCCAGATTCCCGCGGCGCATATCCGCGGTCGGCACTGAATCCTGCGCCAACGAGGAGCCAGGCTGGCGGTTACCTTCGTAATCGCCGTAAAAGAACGTCCGGTCCTTGCCGCTATACAAGCCGGGCAGCACCACTGGCCCACCTAGGCTGGCTCCAAAGGTGTTATATACCTTGGCCTGTTTCCGGATTGCACCGTAGGTCTTCGCGTCCAAAGCAGCATTCTGGTGGTACCACAGCATGCTTCCATGCAGCTGATTGGTTCCACCTCGTGTGATCACCGCGACATCTCCCATTTGCCCGAACTCGGCTCCCGCGCCGGTCGAGGTGACCTTGAACTCGGCCAACGCCTCGGGCGACGGGTAAGCGTTTAGTAGCGGCCCATTGTTGCCGATGGCTACATTGGAAATACCGTCAATCGAAAACTCAATCCCGGAGAATCCGCCGCCGCCGAGCGAAGCACGAAAGCGCTGGGACCCGATTTGTGCACTTGGAACGATGGAAAGCGCCGCCAGCGGATCCATCTGGGTGCCGCGGAAGTTTAAGGGAAGCTGGGTAATCTGAGCGTGGTTCTTGGAATCCGCGATGGTTCCATCCTCGGTGTTGATGGCTACCAGCCTTTCCTGAACCGTAACCGCCTGTTGAGCGGTAGGCAGCTGCAACTCGAGATCCGAGCGAATAATGCGCCGCGATTCGAGCGCAACTTCGACCGTGCCCGAGTCGGCAAAGCCCTGCTTAGCCGCTGCCAAAAGATACCGGCCCGGTTTGAGATTCGGGAACTCATAGAGGCCCTCCGCACTCGAAACGATGTTCTCCGAGATTCCCGTCTCGGCCTCCCGTGCGGTGATGGCCGCTCCGGCCACGGCCGCACCCGAAGGATCCCGCACTGATCCCACGATGCTGCCAAACGTGGACTGGCCCCATGCCGCGCCTACGCAGACCGAAAGCAGCTGCAGAACTAGCCAAAGGCTTCTCATGTGCCCCCTTCACGAACTACAAGAAGTTCTGAATCATCCACATTTCCGATCTCCATTGCGGTCTCATAAATGCGATGGTTTTGCCATCTGGACTCAGCCGCAAACATGCGATTCGCATGGCCGGAAAATCGATCTTACTCGGGGTGCTTCCATCGGCGGGAACTCGCCAGATCTCGCTGACCCGGTTATCTCGCGTCCTCACGGCCAGAATTTGACGTGAGTCCGGGGTCCAGGTAAACGAACCGAAAATAAAAGCCTCCGGCCGATGAATTGTGAGCAGCGTTCTGGGTTCTCCGCCGTTTGCCGGCACCAGCATGAGAGACGCGCTCTTGGCCGCATCGTTGCGGGCGTGAAAAGCGAGTGTTCGACCGTCCGGCGAAAGCGCGAGGTTCTCGGTGGCCACGTCCAGCTCCGGAGGGGGAACGTACAGGATGCGGCGTTCGCCTGTCTCCACGTTCAAGCTGAAGATCCCACGCCGGAAATCCGAGAAGCGGTTGAAATGGGTCTTCCCGTCCGAAGACCACACGCCTTCTGTGTCTGCTTCAAGATCCTTCGAGGAACGAAATAAATTAGCATCACCCGTGGAAGAATTGATCCGGAAGTGGCCTTGGACTCCGTCCGTAGTTTCGCCGAGCGCCATAACCGCTCTTCCATGCTCCACCCACTGCGCGCGCGAGATATTGCGGAAATTGAACTTCAGTTCTTTGTTCTTTCCGTTACGCATGTCGTGGATCACAAGGGAAGGCTGCCGCCGATCGTGGCTCGAACCGAAAAGTAAACGACTGCCGTCCTCCGACCAGTTCGGATAGGCGTACGACCCAACGAATCGGTCCATTACGCGTTGCGGCGCGGAAACCATTCGGCCGCCGTCTAAGTCCAACACAGAAGTATAGACATCGACGGCATCCGCGTCGTGACGGTAGAACAATCCGCCGCTGCGTGTAATTCCTAGCGGAGCCCAGTTTTGCGCGTCCGGAACCAGTTCTTGGGGCTCGCCTTCGACTCCGCCTTCGGAGACCGTAGCCGCCCAAATGCCCGATTGGCCACGGCGATCACTCGAAAAAATCAAACGGCGACGGTCGGGGGACCAGCCAATGACGGAATCATTGTTACTCGCACTCGAAATGAGGATCACATCGGCGCCACCGAAAGTCAGCCGATGAATTTCACCGCCAAGATTTTTGGCTTTCCGAACTGTGAAAACGATGCTATTACCATCCGCTCCAAAGACTGCACTACCTAGCTGGGTTCCACCCGAAATCTGAATCGGTTGCATGGACCCGTTCGCGACCGACATCGTGGCCAGCTGTCGGGCCGTATTGTCCAATGCTCCCAAGCTCACCAGGATCTTGGTTCCGTCCGGAGACCAATCCAATGGAGTTGCGCTGCGTTCGAGCGAATTGTTGTACAAAAGCCGGTCGCCGGTTCCATCCGCCCCAATAACTCTGACCTCGCTGTCCGTTCTGCTACTCGCCCAAACGTAGACAATCTGGCGCCCATCCGGGGAGAACCGAACGTTAAACCCACCTGCGTATGTCCGGGAACCCGGCGGCTGGTGGGTCAAACGCCGGATGCTGCCCGTCTTAACGTCCCGTAAAACAAGGTTGCCGGTGTCCCAGGAGGTCATCGCCAGGACGCGGCCATCCGGCGACGGACTGCGAACGCTAACTGCATCCTCTTCAGCGAACAACAGCAGGCCTGGAGGTACCCTGGCTTCTTTCCGTCCGCCCTAACACGACGATGGCAACCAAAATTCCGATTGTCGCGGCAACCGTTATGGCAGCCGCCCGACGCCAAGCTCTCCGACGATAGTCGGCTGTCCGGCGGAGCGTCGCCGCCAGCTCCGCGGGTCGCCCGTATCGCCGCGAGGGCTCAAACTCCAGACACCGGCGCAGCGCCCGCGCCCAACGCGACGGCATCCTCGCCGCCCCCGGCTTGAGCCGGCTGGGACGAGGTACACCTAGCATGTCCGCGATCATTAGCGCAAACGAATATACATCCGCGGCGGGAGTCACTGGACCGCGCTGGGCCTGCTCCGGCGAAAGATATTCCGGCGTTCCTCCCCGGCTGACGCTCGACTCCGGTGAGCCTGGCGTGGCCGGAAGCGCCATACCGAAATCCATCACCACAGCGCGCGCCTTGCCTTCCGAGCCCTGGGACGCGAGCATCACGTTTCCAGGTTTGAGATCGCCATGAATAATTCCCGCGTCATGCACCGCCTGCAAGCCCGCAGCGATGTCCTCGATCAGCGGTAGGGCATCGCGGAAATTCAGCGGTCCCGTCTCGCGAAGGTGTTCGGACAGCGTGTAGCCCTCGAGCAGTTCCATGGAGAGCAGCATGATCGTCGTCCCGTTCACGCTGTCCTCGTGCTGGGCAAGATCGAAAATACGGCAGACGTTCGGATGGGTAACACGCCGGGCCAGTTGAACTTCTTTCTTGAAGAGCGCCAGCAACTCGCTGTCGGGCGCGATGCGCCGGATCGCTTTCAGTGCGATTCGTTCGCCCAACTCCAGGTCCTCCGCTTCATAAACCTCACCCATTCCGCCACGTGCGATGAGGCGGACGATGCGGAATCGTCCTGCCAGAACCGTCGCGGGCGGAAAACGCGGTCCTTCGTCTGATTCCAATGGCCTCGCGCGAGTGAGCGCCGGGCGAGACAGGAGCTTCGAGTCCCGATCGCTTTCCTCCAACAGTCGCAGAAGTTCCGAAAGGAGTTCCGGATCGTCTTTGGCCGCTTCGCGCACAAAGGCTTCGCGCTCGGCCGGTTCACACTCCAATGCGGAGCCGAAAATCTCTTTCAGCTTTTCCCAGCGTTCCGGTGTCATGAGCAGCCCTATTGCTGGCCTCGGAGTTCGGCCCGCAGCCAGACTTTTGCCGTGTTCCAGTCCCTTACCACCGTTTTTTCGGAGATGCCGACCACGTTCGCCACTTCCTCATTGTTCAAGCCGACAAAATACCGCAGCTCCACAATCTGACTTGCACACGGGTCTACTTCCGCCAAGCGTTTCAGAGCGTCATCCAGCGCCAGCATGACCTCGGGCTCGGCAGCAGTTAGCTCATGGGCCTCTTCCAAAGAGAGTTCCGCTGCGCCTCCGCCCCGTTTGGCTCGCGTCGCCATCCGCGCATGATCCACCAGCAGATTCCTCATGATCTGCGCTGCGACGGCGAAGAAATGAGCACGACTCTCCCAGGTTCGATCCTGCTCTCTAGTGAGCCGCAGATAGGCTTCATGAACCAGGGCCGTGGTCTGTAGGGTGTGGCCGGACTCCTCCGATCGCATATAGCGTCCGGCCACCCGACGAAGATCTTCATAGACGATCGGAATCAGCTTGTCCAGTGCATCACCGTCGCCGCGGCGCCAAGCGGCTAACAGCGCTGTTACCTCCCCGGGTTGGGACATGTCCAGCCATTCTACAACCACCGTAGTCGGGGCCGGATGCTTCGATCTGTCCTCACCGCAGGACCGCTCAGTAACCCGGGTTGAAACACTGCAGCGCCTGGATTTGTGCTTCGAACGGCATTTCGAACTGCCCTGCCGTGATTCCATTAGAGGCGGGAGATAAGAAGAGCGTGCCTACCTGGTAGTGGGTCTATTTGAGACCCACTACCAAACTTTCCCTCGCGCGAATCAATAAAATCGCGGGTGCGGTGAGCGTTCCTGAGCGTGCGAAAGTTGCGAAAGTTAGGGGATAGTTTCGGTGGGTGCTTCTTTCGCGAGTTCCAAGTGATGCTTTATCGCCTCAAGTGCCATGTGACGCCCACGCGCGGTCGCGTCAATGCCGGCCTCACACCAGCTCAGATAGCCGTGCTTCGGCTTCCAGGTCTTCGGCATCGGGAGCTTCGGCTCGTCGAGCGCCTCGCAGATTTCGTCCAGCTTTGGCCGCCATTTTCCGTCGGGGGCAATCCCTTTGACGATTTCAGCCACCCGTGAGGCAATTTCGTAGTCGGGCTTCGGGCCGCGCTTCTTGCGCGGGCCGTCCGGTCCTTTATCGGTCTGGCTTACGGGCGTGGCCAGGGGTGGATTTGGACCGTCCGACTTTCCCAACGGAAGCTGCGAACGTGCCAGCAGCGCCATTTCCGAATATCGCGCCTGATCTCGAAACGCTTTCAGTCTCGCCGAAACAGCCGTTTTCACTGGGGGCGCACAGACCGATTCATACCACTTCGCCGTCACCTCCGATTTCTGCCAGATAGATTTGATCTCTGCTAGAACCTGCTCCGTGAGCACTTCTAGCTGAACGGCGAAGAAATCATATCCAGTGCTGGGAGACCAAAGTTGAAGTACTCTGCAGCAAGTTGGTTGAACCGCCGCGTCGCGACCTCTACTGACGAAGTTATGCCGCATTCTTGTTTCGCACGTTGGTTTGCTGTGAGCCACCCCTTGAGGTAACGACTCGTGCTTCCCGGAGGCGTACCCGACGCGATCCTGCGGTTCAAGTCGCCCGCACTAGCGTAGCGACCCGCAGCATCCCCAGTAAGCCGAAACGACTCAAGCAGCGCTTCAAAGTGAAGCTTCAACACGCGCTCGGCCGCCTCTGATAAAGCCGGAAGGTCTGCCATCGCTCCCTCTGCGACTCCCTGGAGGAAATTGCCGCCAGCCGGACAGGGAATCCGGCTTGTCGCCTGGCCGGGCTAGGCGGCAGCTTCAGTTTACAAAACGCAGCGCATAGGAAAGCACAGGTAATTGAAGGCTCCGCAGCCTGAGTGCCAACCGTCTTTACATCGCCCCAGGAGGCTCGCCGAAGCCGGAGCCGGAACTCCTGGTACCGCCGTGAAGGCTGGGATCTGTCTGACGTCTCTTCCAAGCCCCTCTTAGGCAAGCATGGGATAGAACCTTTAAACCATTGATAGTGAAGGGGTAATTCTCCTCTAAGCCGATCGTTGGTTTATCGTCGGTTTAAGGAAAACCAAGGCGAGGAGATTAACCCGCGAAAGATTCGCAATCCAAAGTCCTTGACAGTTTCTAGATCAACTGTTAACTTAAGATCAACAGGCTCTGAATAGCTGTATGGATCTAGGGCCGTACATGCTTTAGGAGAACCTGCTGGATGAGTGACAAGCCAGTACCCGGACTCCCGGGCCAATCTAGGCGGCTGAAGCCGCTATCCGAACCCCTACAAAAGCAATTAGAGAACGTGCTTCGCAAGGCAGCGTCTTTGGGATATGTGGACGTGACATCGCATTTCACGGCACGGGCGGCGGAACGCGGTTTTACCACCGTTGAAGCCTTGAACGTGTTGAAAGGCGGAGTCCTGAAATGCCCGCCGTTGTTTTGCGCTGAGTTCTGTAACTGGAAATTCTTGGTAAGCGGAGAGCACGATGAGGGGCGGTTGGTTGTTGCTGCGGCTGTTTGCGCTGGCGAGGAAGGGCAGCTTTGGTCTAGCAGCGTACCGCTGATTACCGGCTACATCCGCTAGGTGATCTCTATGAAAATGAAAACGGCGAAACAGAAGACGAAGTTAGTCGATGGGTCGCGCACCTGCTACGAGTGCAAAGGCTCATCCGAAGGGAAACGAGAGAACTATACGTACGCCGAGTGTGGCCTGAAGAACGTTGTTTTGTCGCAGGTGTTGGTATATCGGTGTATTCGTTGCGGAGCGCAACAAGTGGAAATCCCAAACATGGAAGGTCTGCATCGAACCATCGCGCTTGCCCTTCTGTGTAAGAAGGGACCGCTTGTCGGAGATGAGATCAGATTTCTCCGCAGTGTTGCAGGACACACATCCACCGCTCTAGCTAAAAGGCTGGCGGTTACTAAAAACGCATTATCCCGCTGGGAGCACGGTGCCAAAATCGGCCTAGCTAGCGAGAGGGCAATTCGCGCTGTTTGTGGGATGGATATCATCGGTGAGATTGTTAACCAGCAGGGAGGGGCGGTAAATCCCAAGGATGTTAATAGGACCTTACAAGCGCTTCAAGGGTTCTTCGCAAAACTGGCAGACAACTCGCTGATGGATTTTCGAGGGGAGGGGGGCGATACCGAAAAGCTAACTATCGACCCCAGCAAGCCTTTTACCTTTGCATCGCTCCCGCCCCTGGTGATGCAAGAGTCACCAACGTCGGTTCTGCAATAAACAACATTTCGCATTCTGAGTCGAAAAGCCCGCGCGTACTTGCTCGGGCTTTCTATCGTTTAGTCGTGACAACCAGCAATTGATTTCGTGAAAAACACGGTGCGGAATGTTGTCTGGGTCCCGCGAGGTCAACCAACTACACGGCGAGGTATCCTGCGCTGGATTCACCAGGCCTCGCATGCAGGTAGCGACTCGTCGTGGCCACCGACCTATGCCCCAGCGTGGCCTGCACCAGATGAATCGGCGCGCCGTGATCGAGCGCATGCGAAGCATGAGCGTGCCGGAGCCAATGCGTGCTGACGTTGGCCGCAATCCCAGCTCGCTGGCTGGCGTCTTTCACAATCCGCAAGACGCGCGAGCGCTCCAGCGGCTTGCCCGAACGGGACGGGAACACTGGCGCGTCGGCGGACGCCATGCCGCGCAGTGCCGTAAGCTGGCCCCATACGGCGGCAGGCAGCATAACGGCCCGGGTGCGCCCGCCCTTGCCGTGAACCAAAATCTGGCCGGCCTCGCCGCGGGCTTGCAGGTTCCGCCAGCGCAGCCCACAGGCTTCCGAAACCCGCAGCCCGGCCATATAAAGGACGGTGAGCAGAACCCGGTTCCGTTCATCTGGTTCATGAGCAATTAACGCTCCCACGTCTTCTTCGGTCATGATCCGCTCGGACAGCGGGTTGTCGGTCCGGGGTAGATCGACGCCGCCCGCGGGATTCGCACAGTATCCGATCCGTTCGGCAAACCGGAACAGGCTCCGGACGGCGGCGAGCGTGCGGCCCTGGGAGATGGGCGCAAGACCTGATCCAGCGAGGGACTCCGCGAACCGCTCCAGATCGAGAGCGCTGGTTTTGGGAAGCTTCAGGCCGGTCTCGCGTAGCAGGCGGCGGATGTCCCACCGGTAGACGCTCCTGGTCAGCGGGCTCCGCTGGCGGCGGAGCCACAGCTCGATCACCTTGGCGTCGGTCAATCTGGGGGAGACCGGTGGGTTGATGGTCTCCATAACTGTACTTATGTAGCGTTCGCGCATGTGAACACCTTCGCTCTGATCCAAGCGAACATCCACAAGAATCCGCGTTTACGGCGGATTTTCGGCAGATTCTTGCGCGAATCGCCTTTCCATCGCCTCTTCCGGCTCCGATCACATTTACCTTGCGTTTTCGCACGACCAGAGCCATTCATGTGATCGCGGAAACACCGCCAAAAAGGAGATACATCATGATCGCGAACGCAGTAGCAACCGAAACCGCTCCCACCCCCACGGCTGGCGAGCCTAAAGCCACGAAAAAGGCCACCGCTGGCGCACGTCGCGCGAACGTCGCGCCCAAGAAGGCCAAGGCGGGGAAGAAGGCCAGCCCCGCCAAGAAAGCGCCCAAAGGCGCGAAGAAAGCCACCGGCGCCCGCGACGGCAGCAAGACCGCCAAGATCCTCGACCTGCTGAAGCGTCCGGGAGGCGCAACGGCAAAGGAGCTGCTAAAGGCGACCGGCTGGCAGCCGCATTCGGTCCGGGGCTTCATCTCCGGTACGGTTGGCAAGAAGATGAAACTGACGGTCGTGTCCACCAAGGGCGAAGACGGGGAACGTATCTACTCGATCAAAGCCTAAACAACCACAAACGCGACTTGATCCCTTGGCCGCCGGATTGTCCAGGTCCAGCGGCTTTTTCGTTTCTGCTCGGCAAGGTCTCAAATCTGCCTGGCTAAGTTCCTACTATTCCAATGATTGCCAGGGTCGCTCAACAGCGAATCCAGTGGGCTAGGGATGAATGATCCGAGCGAGTTAAGTCCTCAGCGCAATCACTCCTACAGCCAACTACGTCAGGGTGCTGCCAGACGCGCGGGAGGACTTCCGATGCCGCCCCTGGACCCTCAGCCTACCCCGCAATCTAGAAAGCGAAACCCGCCGACTTCAGGGGACATTAATACCGGGATTTTATTGGTTCTGTTCAAATCGAAGCGCGAGTAGTACTGTTTATTTGCGAATACCTCACACTTCCCGCCATTTGGGTGTATACTCTGGACTCACCGGTTTTTTCCACATTTTCCCAGTCAAAGAAGGACTAACTCATGAGACAGCCGACGCTGGTGTTGTGTACTCTGACCGCTTTTATGCTCGCGAAACTTCGCAACTGCGCAGTCGCCAGCCGGAACCTGGACCCTCTATCCACCGCAGGTAAGCACTTATACAACCGCCGTACAGCAACCGATTAACGCTGACGGGACGAGCAACTTCAAATCTACAGGCAAGTCAGTCATTCCGGTGAAATTCTCCCTTGCAACTGCTCCTGGACCGGTAGTCTTCCAGTCCATTGGAGATGACGCGGACACCAGCAATGATTACTCGTTCTTGAGCTTCGCGCCCAGCGCGGCCCTCACTTTCAGTCAGATTACGAATCTCAGCGCGGTCTATAGCTTTTCTGAAGGCAATTGCTACGGTGGTTCACTTCGCTGGGAAGTGGACACTGCCCTTGGCAATCTGAACATCTACTACGGGGCATACCCGAACTTTACCGATTGCACTTCGGTAGGACCGACGATCAATCAGAGTGGTCTGAACATGATTAGCCAGGGGGATCTTCGCTATGATACGTCACAGATTGCGGGAGGTGCTTTTTACGACACTTACGCTCACGCGGTTGCTCTTCTGGGAACCACTCCAATCCAAGATGTGGCGCTCGTTCTAGGCAGTGGCTGGCATGCTGATCAAGTGGTGACGCCATCGAATGTCACCGTGAACACAAACACCTTTGTGCCAGCGAACGGCGGCAGTACGCTAACTTGTACGCTACCGACAGCGAATATCCAGATAGACAAAATCTCTGGCTCGCCCACCGGTTCCGTTAACGAGCCCCTTACCGTTCAACCTGCTGATAATAACACCCAGTTCCGCGTCGTTGGTTGTAACTATATGTACAATCTCGACACGAGTTCGCTGTCGGGCGCTGGACGTTACGAAGTGCAAGCGGTGATTGGCGGAACCCCAGCTACCGGAGCGGCGTTTTTCGATCTTCGCTGATCTTCAAGTACGACTCTGATTCAAAAAAGAGAGCGGTGGGGCGAATCGCAGGCCCCACCGTTGCCCCACGAACGATGGCAAGCCTCAGAAGTGTTTGCGCAATTCCAACCGCGAGAATTTCCGATGCTTGACCTCAATAATCTGAGGACAGTCTGGACTCAGGCCGTTCGCCAACCACACACCCACCGAAAGCCTCATCTCCACCTCGGCCCGCGCCGCACCCGATTTCGGCTTCTTTCCTCAGCCTCGAATCTTCTGAACGCCATAGCCCGCGCGTTCGGTTCCTGGTAGGTATCAAAGATTTCCTGCATCCGAACCTCTCTGGGAGCCCGGCTCTCTGGGTTCTGCATCGACTTGTAGCCGTACCGCAGGCAATCGCCCACGTCGTCATGAAGCGTGTTCGTCTTGAGAACATCTTCGAGCCTGCCGGGGTGGATGTTATCGCGCGTCAGCAGGGGCATAGCTGAGATGACCTGGGGACAGTTCGCGCTGACCAGCAGCAGGGGGCCTTGCTTGGGCAAATACTTACTAGACGCACCCATTTTTGTGATAGCATTTGGTTCACATGGAGATCGCATGGGCCGTCGTCGCCGTTCTGGTTCCCCTGCTTTTGGGGGCTCCGTTGAACCTCGTCGGGCTCGCGCCTCCAGAGTTTCGCAAGGCGCGCGCTTGTTTCTATTCAGCCGCCTTGATTCTAGGGGGAATGAGTCTTGTGTGGCAAGTACAAACGGACAAACCACTATTGTTTCGCCTTGTTGTTGGTATATCCACGTGGGCACTGATCGGCGCTGGCCTACCAGAAGCCTTAAGGTGGGTAAATGCACGGGAAAAGTTCATTCAGGAGATGACTCCGGTCACCGTAAGCCCGGCGTCAATAGATCTATCATCGAAGTCGTGGGCTGGGAAGCTATTGAAAGCCGAAAACACGATTCGCATTCACAATCTAACAAGCGAAGTCTGTTATCAAGTATGGGTAAAGTTGGCCATTCAATCCCCCGTTATTGAACCATATCATCTAGCGTTTAAGCAAGTATTGTCAGGGGTAAGAAACAACACCCAAAAACTTACCCTTTCGCATGAGGGGCGCATTTTCTTGGGACAGGATGCTAATGGCCACAAGGCAGTTTGGCTGTTATTGGCGAGTCTAGACCCCAACCAAACCCTTCCTATACAAGTAAGCAGCGCATACCCGGGGCTAACGGGCGACAAGAATGTAGTGAACAACGCCCAAATTACTATTGCGGGATTTTCTAAAGAGCCTTCAAACGTCTTTAAGGGTTCAGGTGCTACGCTAAGCGATTTCAAGCCGCCAGAGCAAATGACAGTTACAGGTACAGGCCTTCTAGTGGTTCCTAAGGATGAATAACCAAACCTTGACAATAGCCGCGCACGGTTCGACCATAAAGGAGGCTTATGCGACCGAGAACACAGATCGCAATACCAGAACCAAAGGGTTCCGAGTTCGAGAACTTCGACCGGTTGGCCGGAATCCTAATGCGCGTGAAGCCCAAGAAAAAAGCTGCTGCGAAGCGCAAGAAACTGGCGAAGAAGAAACCGAATTAACGTTTCCGCTTTCCGCGGCCCTGCCGCTTCGGGCCACCCTTCCCCTACTCGGGTTGATCTTTTCCGGTGAGCCGCTCCCAGGTAAGGCGACGGCCAGAAACCTGAGAGCACACAATGGCGAACCGCTCCGCGTCCGTCAACTTGCGCCCGTTATACCGGAAGGACTGTTCG